>WNFI01660033.1_pt1 | contig 13844 bp, 10 predicted proteins | sample 5400471 | NCBI WGS metagenome assembly WNFI01 (sample SAMN13153348, study PRJNA577476) | soil metagenome | isolation source: 100 cm saprolite on Douglas fir-dominated hillslope | place: USA:California | collected 2013-09-17 | reverse complement strand
GCGGCATAGCGGCCGCGTGTACTGGCAAGCCCAATAACGACGAGCAGATAGACAATTGAGATATTGGGGATGCGCGGATAAAGATGAAACGTAAAAATGGCAGCCGTGACGAGCAGCGCTCCCACGCATGCCAGGATGCTATCAATAAGGTAATGGTACCAGGGGTGGGTTTTGCGCCCCTCCAGCGGCGAAACGTCTTCAACGGTACTCATAGCAGAGCGACCTTTCCCATACAACTACATCAGCAGGGAAAGGACACGCAACACGTAGGATCTGCTGTTCAAGTCAGGGTCGCCTTTCCCTCTCTAGTAGAGTGTATGTCAGAGAAAGTCAATAAAAGGTCTGGGTATCAGGCAACATGCTCTAGATCTGCTCAAGAAAAGAGTCATGCACCTGAATAGTTGCGTTCAAAGATGCCGAGGAACACGACGGAGTGGCCAGAGCCGCTGGCCGAGAGGATGGTGGGACGAGAGCCCTGAGCCGTCAAGAGTAGCAGGAGTAGCAGGAGTAGTGGGAGTAGTGGGTATACCATAGGCACTACAGTTGCACTTTTTAAGGCCGGACATGCCACTAAGAGCTTATCCGAAAACCTCTACTTTAGCAAAGGGCAATCGAGGCTCTCAATAGCTTTGTAGAGGGAGACCAGTCAAAGCCGGGTGAATTGTCAAGCCAGCACCTGGTTTTGACTGGTCTCCTCTTCCACGATGAGTGTTCTCCGACAAGTAACTATAGACATACGCAGGAGAAGAAAGGTCTCATGCCTCTGGTTTGCTCTTTTCGGTGAACTACTGACTTGTAAATGCGTGCGTCACGTACCAGTTCAGTGTTCCTTGATCCCAACCTTCGAACATTTGCATCCTCTGGTCCGCGTCTGCTTGCGCCAATTTCCCCTGGGCTACCATCACATCACAGGCTTTGCGCAGCGCATTCAGTTCAATCGTGCGCAGTTGATCGGTAGAAATGCCCTGTTGCACGGCCACAGCCGTCATGGGTGCCCCCGTATCAAGTGCTGCGCTATTTTTGTTTGCCAGTGGTGTGGGTGTGCTCATAGCGCCGGCTGCCCGCAGTTTTGCGGTTACCTGGGCAACGGTGAGATGGAGTCCCTGAGCCGCCTGCTCCCTGATGGTTTGCCAATAGATCACGGGATCATTCCAGCCAGGAGGGGTTGAATTGCTACTATTCCCTTTGCTGCTGGCCGGGGTGCTGGTTCCTGTCACGCTGGAACTTGTCGATGGATGGTGTAGCGAGAGAGCCTGCCATGCGATGATGGCAATGACACCTGCAATCACGAGCGCGCCCAGGAGGAACAGCAGGGTTGCCAGGCGGCGCCTGGATCGTCGCTGTGGCCTGCTCTGGAGGATGCTCGTTGCTTCAGGTGAGGTCTTCTCTTGCGTTTGTTCATGAGACATAATCGTATCCTTTCTTTTCTCGCGCTCAAATTATTCGTAGCGCAAAGCTTCGGCTGGTGGTATGTGAGAAGCCCGGCGAGCAGGCAGGACTGTACACAACAGGGCCATCAGGTAACTTCCCAACAAGAGCAACACAACTGGGCCAAGCGGAAAGGGAAACTGTTGTGACACTTGGCGCGTAATCTGGTAGGCGAACCACCATGCCAGAAGAGAACCTGACAGCAGGCTCAAGGTAATGACAAAGCTGGCTTCGAGAAGGAACGAACGTTGCACCAGGCGACGCGAAAACCCCAGCGCTCGCAGCATCCCGATCTGCTGCCGTCGTTCCACTACCGCCCGGCTGGTGATGACGCCAATGGAGAAGGCACCAAAGAGCAATCCCATTGCCAGGTAGCCAGCGAGAAAGAGCGTCAGGCTGGCAGTATAGGCATCTACAGTGTCCTGCACCAGTGAATTCAGCGCAATGCCTCGCCTGTTCATTTGGAGCGCGTTATTCAACGCGCTGGCCGCCTGCGCCAGACTCACGCCCGGTTGAAGCTGAAAGTAATAAAAGGAGAAGCGATCATAGGGAGTTGCCCCGATAGTTGCCTCTGTCCTTTCGGAGAAAAGCAGGGTTCCCCAGTACGCATTCGCTGGCATCAGGCCAATTACGGTCACCTGGTGAGAGGGTGCATGGGGATCTCCGTTCTCAGGGACCTCCACAGAGAAAGGCGTAAAGCCCTGGTTCGTCGGCAGTCCCATGTTCCCGACATATTGCAGCACCGCGTAGCCAGGGTGGTCGCGTACCGCATCCCAGACCTGGCGATCGGAGCCGTAGCCCTGTGCTCGTGCGAACAATGGCATCGTGGTGTTTGAGAGGAATGTGTTATCCACCACAAAAGGGCCTGGAAACGTCCTATAGGGATAGGCCCGTTTTCCTGGGAGAGAGAGGCGGATTGGTTGAGCATGATGTGGATCGTAGGCAAAGCGCACCAGTGAAACCGAGGCAATCTCTTGCCGCAACGTTTGGGGGGTCGCGAGCAGCGGCGCGTTGAGGTTCGTCGTATGCGCTGGATCGATTGCATCCAGGTCTACCCCGTTTATCTCAAGCTGGAAATTCCCAGTAGTCGTCTGGATTTGCGACTGCTGAATGCTGCTCAGGTTATTGGTGACAACCAGGATAATCAGGAAGGTAATCAGGCTGAGCAGTGCAACCGTTACTCCACTGCGAAAACGGAAGGTGAGTGGGTAGGCCAATCCGGTATGGCTCACAGGTGCCAGACCACGAATCTGGCGCAGGAGGAGTGTCAACAGCTTCGTCAGCAGGTCGGCGTTGCCCATGACCAACACCACTGTGCCCAGAACAGGCACAAGCAGACATAGCACGAGTGCGGGAGGAGAAGGAATGTTCAAAGCATGCGTTCCTAAGGCTGAGACATCAGACACGAAGATGGGCAGCAGAAGGTCTTTCCCTGCCCAGATGCCAGAGAGAAGCCAACCGATCCCGACGAGACTCAAACTCAGCCGCCTGGTCAGATCCAGAGGAACCTTGAGCAGTGGTATGAGCCAGTTCAGCAGCAGCCCGCTGCCTGCAATGAGCAGCGTGATACTCAGTTGCTGCATCCAACTCTCCCCCTGATTTGCTGACAGTTGGAAGAAGAGTCCTCCCACCAGCAGACAGAGAGGACCGCGTAGAAAGCCTTCCCACAGCAGGCGCCCCAGCGTGCTGCCCCGCCGAGAGAGACGACGCGAGACCGTTTCGGGCAAGGGCTGGCCAGCCGCGTCGCGTGGCGCAGCCCAGAGGGAGCGCAGCAACGTTCCAAAGGACGCGCGTTTGGGCAAAGGATCATCCAGGTCACGAATGGCTGCCACGATGTTTGTACGACTGATCCAGACAGATGCAATAAACACAACCACAAGCATAGCCAGTACATTGATGCACCATGCATTGAGCAGACCCTGCCAGCTTATCCCTACGTGTAACGCTATATGGCTGGAAAGCACCCCGGCGGCTGGAACCTGGGAGAGCACGGCCAATTCGAGCACGACAGCCCCGATGCCCAGGAGCAGACCGAGCGAGGAAGCAATGACTGCGTAGCTGCAGCCCTCTATGAGCAAAGCCTGCACCAGATGCCGGCGCTGGAGGCCAATAGCGCGACTCATTCCCAGTTCTCCTCGCCGTTCGGCTGCCAGCAACAGACAGAGCAACACCAGCAGGAGCAAACCCGCTCCAACCAGGAGAGAGGTAAAGGTGGGAAGCATGAGCGAGAACTGTCGCGCTGCGGGCGAGGCGACAAAATCACCTTTATTATCAAGGGGAGAAAAATTCCCCTGGCTCTCGGCTATATCAGGCTTGAGAGGATGAAGGATGGTTGAATCGAAGTACGTGGGGAAGAACCCACGTGCATCAGGGGCAGCGTGGAAAAACTGTGCCAGGTAGTCAAGCGCTGGCTGACCACGTTTGCCATCGGGGCCGATATCATCCAGCCCGCCCTGTCCATGATTTTTCACACAGAGCACATTAGGCACCGGGGCCAGGAAATGGCTCCGCGCGAGGAATGGGAGAACCGTCGCAAGCGGCAGAATAATCTCAGGATAGGAGCCATCGAATTCGAGTTCACCGTCGGTGACCGCCAGGTCGGTAGCGAGCACGGCCCGGACGGTTACTGTAATCGTGTCATCACTCTCGCCAAAGAGCACGATCTGAAGCCGATCCCCCGCGCGCACATCTTCCTCGCGGGCCACCGTACTGCTGACAAAAACATCGTGAGAACCAAGATCTGCAAAACGCAACGGGTGGCCCTGGTTATCAGTGAAGGGGCCATAAACCTGATCAAACGCGGGAGGGATACCATAGAGATACTGGTCACTGGCAGTCAACGCGGTTCTCTCAGAGAACATGCGTGTATCGCGTGGCCGATAAAAAATGCCGGTTGCCGCCTGCACTTCGGGCATCAGACGGAGGTGCGCGAGAGCCTCGTTGACCTGGGCCTGCGTAAAAGAGCCGCTCGCTGCTTCATCAACATTGCCCATCTTCATCAGTCGATCGGACACCATTGATTGTGTGAAACTCTCTTGAAGTCCGAACGAAGCACTAATAAAGACCGCCGAAAGGGTTAAACCCGCCAGCATAAGCCACGTCTGGCCAGGACGTCGCCGCGCATTACGCAACCCTAGAGCGAAGAGAAGGCGGTTGCTGGCTCCCAGGCCCAGCACAACCAGCAAGACGCCTCCGGTGAGTGCCGCCAAGAGCAGTGCCAGTGTTGTCGGCGACCAGCCAGAAAGTATATCAGTCATAGCTTTGCCTGCTTTCTTGCCCTCTGCTGCTCAATGGCGGCGTTTCCATCGCCAGTGGGACTGAGGTCTCAGCCTTGAATGAGCGATCATTTTCAATGAGTCCATCGCGCATGGTCACCAGGCGATGGGCTTGCCGCGCCACTTCCATGGCATGGGTCACCCAGACAAAGGTCAGTCCGTGTTCCCGATTGAGATCCAGCATCAGATCAATAATCTCCTGGCTGGTCGTGCTGTCCAATGCCCCGGTCGGCTCGTCGGCCCAGACGATTGAGGGCATGGTTGCCAGGGCGCGGGCAATGGCGAATCGCTGACGCTGGCCTCCGCTCATCTCCGCCGGACGATGGCGTGCCCAATCGAGAAGACCCACCCGCTCGATACTCGCCCTAGCTCGCACTCGTGCCTCTCTGGAGGAGACACCACTTACCAGCAGGGGAAGCTCGACATTTTCCAGCCCGGTCAGCACCGGGAGCAAATTGTAGGTTTGAAACACAAAACCCATCTCGTGGGCGCGAAAAGCGGTGAGTTCCCGGTCTGAAAAACCACGAATATCCTGCCCGGCAATCTGAACGATACCAGAGCTGACGCTATCGAGGCCGCTCAAACAATTGAGCAAGGTCGTTTTGCCACAGCCGCTGGGACCCATGATGGCAACGATCTCGCCGCGTTGGATATGCAGGCTCACACCTTTCAGAGCCTGCACAGTGAGTTTGCCCGTATCGTAGGTTTTATGCACCTCCGTTGCCTCGATCAGACTTTCGCGTGCGTCTGCCTGCTCAAGGAGGGATGATTGTTTCGCTGTCATAAAGAAAAGAACACTCCTTTCGGACTAGGCGTTCGATATAAGCGCATGTAGCTTTTTATTCTGTTTGTGAGAGGCGAGTGTATTTGTCTGTCAGTTGTCACTCCTTGGCAACGTTTTTCCTCTCAGCCTGAGTCTAGCAGCCCTGAACTGAGAAAACATCGTCATTTTAGGTAGAGTTTTAGGCATTGCCTAAAGCGGCAGGAGGGATTGCCTAAAATGACGATATGTGGCAGGAACAGACATGCTATAATTGGCTTGAGTTGAGTCGTTATGAAGCAAATACGGTGGCTTATTCCCCATCGCAGAAGGAACATGTGATGGACACGCGCTTTAACTTCCGCCCGTGGCGCTGGTTGCTTCTCCTGTGGGTGAGCCTGGTGTCTGTCTGGGGGTTCTCGTCTGTCTGGGAATTGGTACAAGAAGAGGGGTGTGGAGGATTAGCTCTGCCACATCTGTTTATCCAGTGTTCCCAGACAATGCGGAATGCTCCCGGGAAACCCGGCCAGATCCTGAGTGGCGGCAATCTTAGTCCTCTCTGGATCATCATTTTCTTGGTGCTTATGGCGCTGCAAGGGATTGTGTTGTGGGTCAGCCTCTCTGAAAAGAGGACGTGGCGCTGGCCCTTTTTTCTCATCCAGGGGATGCTCGTGCTTGCGGTGTGTTTGATGGTGCAACAAGAGAACATCGCGTTAGGTCTCTTCCTCGCACTGCTGTTCACTGCCCTGACGGTGTTCAGACAGACACGCTCTGTCATAGTGGCAGTGAGCAGTTCTGTCGTCCTTTTCATCGCCAGCATTACCTGCATTGAGGCACTGAGAAGTACCAGTACGCAAGGAATAAAGGCGAACTGGTGGTATAGTATCTGGAACTTCCCGAATGTCGCCGTGCTGCTCTTGTTTGCCGTTGCATACCTCATCTTGTATGTGCAACAGATGCGTTCCCATGCCGAATTGGAGATTGCACATCTCAAACTGCAAGCCTCAACTGAGCGTATTGAGGAACTGACCCGGCTCACCGAACGCCAGCGTCTGGCGCGCGAATTGCATGACACTCTGGCACAAGATCTGGCAGGATTGATCCGGCAGCTGGAAGTCGCTGACGCGCACCAGAGCAAGCAGCACTACCAGCGCGCACAGGAGATCATCCGGCAAGCAACTCAGCGTGCTCGTTTGGCTCTCGTCGAGGCCCGGTCAGCCATTCACGATCTGCGGAGCGAGACCATGAGTGCAGGCGATCTCTCCAGGGCGGTGCAGCAAGAAATCGGCCATTTCATTGAGACCACAGGGATTCCTTGCGAGACCGATCTGGAAGCTGTCGCGGACATTCCTCCTCACCTTCGTGAGCCTGCCCTGCGCATGATTGCCGAGGGGTTGCACAACGTGATACGCCATGCTCAGGCACAGCAGGTGTGGGTCAGCGTCGCCAGAAATGTGTACGGACTGACGCTTGAGGTGCGCGACGATGGGGTGGGCTTTGAATCTGTGGCAGCGACTACCCAAGCAGGCCACTATGGACTTGTTGGCCTGCGTGAACGAGCCCGTCTGTCTGGAGGAACACTGGAGGTGAGCAGCGCTCCGGGGGCGGGAACGGTCATTCGGCTCTGCTTCTCTCAAAGCCAGCGAGGAGGATTGGATTGAGTAAAAATATCCGCGTCGTGGTTGTTGATGATCATCCCGTGGTTCGCGAAGGGCTGCGGATGATGCTGGAGGAGATGACCGAAGGTTTTGAACTGGTAAGCGAGGCCACCGATGGCGAAACAGCGGTGCGCCTTGTCGGGGAGGCGCAGCCCGATGTCGTGTTGATGGATGTGCGCATGCCGGGGATGGACGGGCTGGAAGCACTTGAACATATCCGCAGGCAGTGGCCGCAGATCGCCGTCCTTATTCTAACCACCTACAATGAGGACGAATTGATGATCAGGGGGTTACAAGCTGGTGCCGCCGGCTATCTGCTCAAAGATTGCAGTAGCGAGACCTTGCTCAGCGCAATTCGGACGGCGGCGCGCGGAGAGATGATCGTGCAGCCTGAGACTCTGACGCGCCTGCTCTCTTATGCTGCCCGCGGCGTCTCCCCGTCTAAAACTGGCACGACACATGAGGAGTTCGAGCTGACGGAGCGCGAACGGGAGATCCTGACCGCCGTAGCGCAAGGAAAACGTGGGAAAGAGATTGCGGCGCAGTTGCATATCGCAGACCGCACGGTCAGAGCCCATTTGACCAACATCTATGCGAAACTCGGCGTGGATTCACGCACCTCAGCCGTCGCTATCGCTCTCGAACGCGGCTTGCTCGATCGTGATCGACGGAGACAAAACGAATCACTTTCTAAGAGCTTATCCCAAAACCGTGTGGTAAAATAAAACGACTCAGCAAAGGGACATCGTCTTGTTTGGCCGCGAGGAGGATCAACAAGTGGAACATAGGCAACGATGCGCTCTCAGTTTCAGCGGGGGCAAAGATTCCTTTCTGGCCCTTGACCGTGCTATACGGCAGGGGTTATCTGTGGACTTCCTCGTAACGATGTATGACGAAGCGAGCCAGCGGGTTCGCTTCCATGGGGTGCCAATCGCGCTCATTCAAGCGCAGGCGAGCGCTCTGGGGATTCCTCTCCTGTCCTATCCCAATACGCCAGAAACATTTGAGACCGTCTTTTTGCAGGCGCTGCGAGAGCTGCGCCAGCATGGGATCACCACGCTGCTGTTTGGAAATATCCACCTTGCCGATGTCCGGGCATGGTACGAGGAACGCACCACTGCTGCCGGGCTGATCCATGGGGAGCCGCTGTGGGGTGATCCTCCCAGCAAGTTGGTGCGTGAATTTCTTGCTCGTGGTTACGCCGCCATTCTCACCTGTATTGAAGAGGCACGTGCGAATCGAAGCTGGCTGGGTGCTCCTCTCACGGCAGAACTGATTCAGGCATTTGAGCAGTCAGGGATTGATCCTTGCGGGGAACGTGGCGAGTATCATACCTTTGTCTATGCTGGCCCGCTTTTTTCTTTCCCTCTGGCCTTTTGCCTGGGCGAGCGGATCTCCCTGGCGGGCTTTCAACTCATTGATATCCAGCCTCAGTCCGACATGCATTGAGAGGGCATTCTGGAGGATGACGAAAAACGGTGGCGCGGCTCCATCAGATCCCTTTGGCCATCTGCCGTATGGGTTTGCATTTCTGGACGATATACGCGATGGAAGACTCAAATGATTGGGTCATCGACTCTAACGGCTCCTATGTTGCCATCTGCTCATTCCTCATTTCGAGTACTAGCCAACTTTTAATGGCTTTATCAGTTTGATACTCAAAAGTATTGATTTCGATTTATTGATTTAGTATAGTAGCACTAATGTTTTTGTTGGGATAGTCAGATTCCAATTAAATTCCTACCTTCGATAATAATTTGTTTGAAATCCTGTTATTGAACATTGCAGAAGGTGAGTCAAACAACAGGTTATTTTGATATCTCCAAAACTTGAATATTTGTAACATTTATGTTACATTTTTCTGTGAAATAGGTGTTTATTATGAAGTGGATAATTGAATACTTCGAGCAAGAAAACACAACCCAACCGGCTGAAGTCTTCGAAGATGTGTTGGATAGCACATATCCGAAGCTATCAGGCAAGTTGCTTAGAGTAGTATCTGAATTACGGTTCCACGGACATCAGTTAGGTGGTGGTTATATTGAGAAATGTCATGATTACGAGGGACTGTGGGAGATTCGTGTTATCCACAGTGGAACGCTTGCTCGTGAGCTTTTTGGCTTTGATGAAAATCGTATTGTATTGCTTCATGGCTATATCAAGAGGACCGGTCAAACAGCTTCAAAGCGTGATCTGAAGAAAGCATCCACCTATTGGACAGAATACATACGCACTCGTCATATCAGTCCTGTGCGAGAGGAAGACAATGAATAGATTCGAGCAACGCTTACAAAAGCGATTACAGAACAAAGAAATTGCCGAGGGCTACCGAGAAATGGCTGCTGAGCTAGAGCTTATGCATGCTATTGATAGCATACGCAAACAACAACATATGAGCCAGGAAACTCTTGCAGCACTGATGGGTAAGAAACGAGAAGCGATATCCCGCTTGTTCTCGGCGGATGACAGCAACCCCACACTCGATACCTTAATAGAACTGCTTTCTGCGCTGAATTTGACTGCTGATATCACGCTTCGTCAAGCGAGAGAAGGAGAAGGGCCTATCAAGGTAGCAACGGAACTTGCACCTTCTTGATGATTCTTTCCTGGCGCATTCCAATACAGGCTCTTGCATTTCAGACACACCAAGTTCTGGTGCTCTTTCCCTGCCTAGAGTTTAACTAGTTTGACCTGTAATATAGGTGAGGTCTGACACTACCGCAGCATGATCGCTTTCTGCACTGATTGCTTCGTCATAGAGATAGTGAATCTGGGATACTGAGAAGTCAGGCGTGATGTAGATGAAATCATAACGGCAAGGTATTGGGACTGATGCTCCTTTTCCACGAATATGCGAAAGAGCTAATGGCCCTTGCGGTCGGAGCGCTTGACGTTGTTCTGCCTCTGAAGGATGTGCTTCAAGCCAGATGCGTAAGGCATCTTTAAGTGGATGAAGCGGTCTAGGCCCGAGCAACAAAGGCTCATCCGGCCACCACCATTCATTCTGTTCACTATCAGGATGGTCAGTTTTCGGCGCATTGGCATCCATCCCTACTAAAACCCTCGTCTGATGCTGCGCCAGCCATCGAGCCAGCGCGAGAAATGCCTGGGGTTTCTTTTCCTGCCAGCTTACGCCGGGCGGAGCATGAAAGCTAACGAGGGTCAAGGGTCCTAGTGGAGACTCTACCTCGACAATGAGGGCTCGCTCGGGAAGAGGAGCATCCTCAAGTAGAAAAGCTTGCTTGAAGCGAAATGGAAATTGACCACAGATAGCACATCCTAAACGGCGTCCACGTCCCTCGTCTGCCTGTGGTGGCCGTAGATCCAGCGAAAAGGCAGACCAGGCGAAGAGCTTGCTTTCTACCAGTGCCTGGTATGCAGGGACTGTGACCTCTTGCAGTGCCACAAGGTCGCCTGCAATTGTCTGTAGCAGATCAAGAAGGGGAGATACATGTTTCTTGCCATGAATATTCCAGGAGACAAAGCGTAGATTCACAATGTTTTCCTCGCCAAATATTTACTAAGGTCTCTCGTTATTGCAGACTTAATAATAGCATAAGCAAGCATTACTGGCTATTAAAGATACATTCCTTCCTTTGAGGTCCTATCATGTCTGTTGTTGAGGTAAATATATATTCATCAAGGTAATCTGGCTATATATGCGTTTAACCCAGCATCTTCACGATTTGTGCATATCCAAGTGGACAGTTTCTTTCGCTAATGCTCGCATTTTGAGCGCTATTGAGGGTATAGTAGGGATACTCTTTAAAGCCAGGTATTGATCGTTCCCACAGCGTTTTCCCACGCATCAGAATGACAATAGCATTTCTTTTCAACGCTTCCTCAACCAGATAAAAGGTATATTTCTGTGATTCGAGAATGAATTTGTCACAGCCAAAATGCGGCGAGTGATAGGGAAAATATTCAAAATTGCAGATTTCAGCCGCAACCTTCTGGGAGCTATAGCTGTTAATGAGCTGTTTGAGTTTTCGGCTCCACCAATAGTACCCGGGAGATTGAGCATTGTTTGGGTCTAAATGATAAAAAGGAAAGGCCTGGTTTTCATGGATGAGGTTTGCTCTGTTCGTTTTGACAAAGTAACCGTACATATCGTCCTGGAAGAATGTTTCGTTCCTATCATAAAACCCTGGATTGAGATTGAGAAGGACAATGTTTGCTCTGGGATTCCCTGTATAGGGTTCTGGCAGTACTTCTAAATGTACCCGATAATCCAATTTTGCTTTGGCATTGAAGCTTAGAATACTGTGTTGATCACATGCTAAAACAAAGGGCGGTTTTTCGGGTAAACTTTGCCAGGGATTATTCATACGGATTTCTCCTTGTCCTGAAATTCTTGTCTCAAAGACGCTAAAGAGGCATGACTATATTTAGGATTTAAGTGCATCGCTCCTTTCCATGCTGCCAGTTGACGATTAGGTGTAATAGCAAAAGCGTAGCGAATGCGGTAATCAATCGCCATTTAAAACGCTGTTTGATAAACTGCCCAATGGGGCTGGTTGGCTCTTTAAGATGCGAGGTGAGTGACACAGCCTCATCAATCCTTCCTAGCTATTCCTAATGCATTGATTTATACAGGAAAAGACGCCAAAAGAAGGCCGACCTTTTTAGTAAGATCGCTTACATCCTCCCTTGACGGTGGATTCGCATTGGGATGATCGCAACTATTGCGTATATCAGCCATCCATTGAATCTGCCTCCACTGCGCTGTATCGTAAATACCTGCTTTCCTTAGCAAATCATTCACTTTAGAAATGCCATCGCCTTGCCCATATACAAGGGGCGGCTTTTGCTGACTGCATAAAAGCTTTAAATGGCGTTCTAACACTAACCCTGCTGTAGCCCCTGCTGCTACAATATGCCCAGTATGAAGGAGAATTTGAGCTTCTTTAAGTCCATCCTCTCCTACAGCGCCTTCAACAAAACGCGTGTATTTCCTGGCGTTGCAACTGCGATGGGCCAATTGGGCGTTAGCTAATACTGTCTTACCTCCTCGACTATGAGGCTGGATATGATCGACAGTACTATCTTCAAAAGAGTGGATCTCGTTCTTGCAAATTGCACAAGTATGATTGGCATCGTATAGCTGCCGACGAATATCATAACTAAAGAAGCGGGGTTCAAAGTAGGTATCATTAAAGATACGCTGCACCTCAGCTCTGAAGCCAAACCAGCGAAGCTTTGTTGCAGATTTACCAGCAGGCTGCCGAGAAATAGCAAGCCGTACCTGGGGATTGGTAAGCAAATAGAAGATATATGCTTCCCGAATCTGCTCAGCGAGTATTTGTACTTTGCGGGGCGCATAACCTATCAGGGCCGAGGCTTGAATATCAAGTGCTGAGATTGAGAAGCGCGTATCCCATTTTCCTTCAGCAGTTGGATGATCTTCCGTGCCGGTACTGTAGAGGCGTCCAGCATTTGTACCGAATACGTTATAAACGTTCTGCATCGTCTGTTGGAAAAGGCCCTCCAAGACATTGATCTGTGCCTGATCTTTGGGTGCGTAAATAGCCATATAATCATTGAGGAAGCGTTTCAGATTGCCTGCATAAAAGTCAATACGATTAGTAAAGGCGAAGAAGCGTAGAATCATCTCCCTTTCGAGAAAGCGAGGTTCAGGTTTTCCACCACCCTTGACTTTACGCCAGGAAGCATCTTCCTCTAATTTAGCCAGCAAATCACAAAATGGTCCTCGGTAGACACAATTACGTAGTTCTTGCTCATTAAGCGCAATCGACCCACGATTGAGTCGTTCAAATACCTCGTAACGCAGGTTATGGTTTTGACCTGCATCAATCACGATTGTACGTATAGTTGCATCTAGCACTATCGCCTGGTGTTCTTCTGACAAGTCGCGGAAGCGTTTCCCATTCAGACGGGCTAAACGCTGGAGTTTCTGGAGCTCAAATTGGTTGCTCACAAATCGAATTAACGTAGTTAGCCGCTGTTGCCCATCGATAACTTCGAAACGCTTCCCTGATATCTTGCCAAAGTAAATAGGAGGAATAGGTATCTCCAACAGCAGCGACTCAATAAGGCGTGAGGGTAATTCAGGTTTCAGTTCCCAGACATATTCGCGTTGATATGCAGGTTGGAGATCAATCTGACCTCGTTCATATTTCTCGCGTAAGGCAGAGATAGTCCAGTCGGCCGTTTGACTGGACACCGGGCGGTCATCGCCCTCGACAACGAGATCCTCTGCTTCACTCTCCAACTCTGGATATTCTTCAGATTCTGTTTCGATTTCATAGCTCATACCTTGACTCCCTTCAAGTTTACATCTCGTCTTTTAGATCGATGCTTTTGTTATTGTGACCGCTACTTTTCTCAAGGATCCGTTCCTCAGCTCATACATACGGTTCTCAATTTTCAGCCATCAGTTTTTTCTCACTGCCATATATAGTCAAAGCAGATGAGTTTCAAATCCTCACGCTTCACCGGGCTTTTACTTTCAGAGATCGGGGTGTTGGCATCATTAGGAGTTTCTGTGCTAGAACTTATGCTTTTAACAGCAGTTAAAAGTTCGTCAATTTGTCCATTGGCAGTGAAAGCATCATTTGCTTTTCGTAAGGCTCTGATATAAACACCGGGTTGTGGTTCGTTTAAGCGCTGAATAGCAGCTATTATCTCTCTGCGGCTAACGACAGGATTGTTAATGTAGCCGCGCAGAATGGTCGCAACCGTTTGCTGGATGGGATCAAGCAG
>WNFI01237320.1_pt1 | contig 13845 bp, 15 predicted proteins | sample 5400471 | NCBI WGS metagenome assembly WNFI01 (sample SAMN13153348, study PRJNA577476) | soil metagenome | isolation source: 100 cm saprolite on Douglas fir-dominated hillslope | place: USA:California | collected 2013-09-17 | reverse complement strand
CCCCGCCGATCCCGGCCCCCTTCACCGCCCCGCAGACCGCGCTCCGCCGTCGATGCCAGGCGTGCTGCGCCGATGACGCTCGTCTTGTTTCTGGGACCGGCGCTCTTCCTCTACGCCGCCTTCATGCTCTATCCGGTGCTGCGGACCTTCTACAACAGCGTCCACACCATCAAGCCCCAGGGCGTGCAGGAGTTCGTCGGCCTCGCCAACTTCGCCAGCCTGGTCAGCGTCGACCCGGTATTCTGGAAGGCGGTCGGCAACACCGCGCTCTTCACCATCGTCGCCACCATCATCGACGTGCTGGGCGGGCTGCTGCTGGCGCTCTGCCTCTTCTCCAGCCCGCCCCTGAAGAAGCTGCTGCGGATCGTGTGGTTCACCCCGGTGCTGATGTCCTATGTCGTCGTCGGCATCATCTGGGTGTGGATCTACGACTATGACTGGGGGCTCGCCAACCAACTGCTGCGCTGGCTCGGGCTCGGCGCCTATGAGCAATCCTGGCTCGGGCATCCGTCGACGGCGCTATGGTCGGTGATGGCGACCCATATCTGGAAGTGGCTCGGCTTCAACATGATCGTCTTCCTGGCCGCACTCTCGGCGCTGCCGGGCGAGGTTCTGGGTGCCGCCGAGCTCGACAATTGCGGGTGGTTCGCCAAGCTCGTCTACATCATCATGCCGATGCTCCGGCCGACCCTGGTCAACCTCCTGGTGCTGTCCTTCATCGGCAAGATGATGATCTTCGACCTCGTCTGGATCATGACCGGCGGCGGCCCGCTATGGTCGACCGAGACGGTGTCGACCTATGTCTACAAGCGCGCCTTCGACTGGAACACCTTCGATCTGGGCTATCCCTCGGCGATCGCGGTCCTGTGGTTCTTCATCATCCTCGCCTTCGTCGGGCTGATGACGCGGATCCTCCGCCAGCGCGATCGGCTGGAGTTCTAGCGCCCGTGAGCGGAGCCCGGCCATCCTTCATCGCCTATCTCAGGCGCACGCCGCTGCTGGCCTTCCTCCTCGTCTACACGGTCTTGAGCGGCGGTCCGTTCCTCTGGGTCGCCGTCATGTCGGTGCGCACCACGCCCGAGATCTTCGCCTCGCCCTATGCCTGGCCCAGCCGGTGGCATTGGGAAAAGTTTGCCGAGGCGTGGACCAAGTCGAACTATGGCACCTATTTCTGGAACAGCACGATCGTGGTGGTGACGGCGGTGGCACTCTTGACCGTGATTGCCGCCATGGTCGCCCATTGCCTGGCGCGCTACCGCTTCCGCGGCAGCCGCCTCGTCCGCTTCACCATCCTCTCCGGCATGGTGCTGCCGCCGCAGCTGATGATCCTCGCCCTCTTCCAGATCCTGCTCGACTACCGGCTCTACAACACGCTGACCGGCCTCATCCTCGTCTATGTGGCCGGGCACCTGGCGATGACCGTCTATATCCTGGAAGGCTTCTTCGCGCAGATTCCGCAGGATCTCTTCGATGCCGCGCGGATGGACGGCTATTCCGACTTCGAGATCTTCTGGCGCATCACGCTCCCCATCGGCGTGCCGGCGCTGTTCACCACCGTCACCCTCAACTTCATCATCCTGTGGAACGAGTTCCTCTACGCGGTCGTGCTGCTGACCGAGGACGACAAGCGCACCTTGCCCCTCGGCCTCATGCACTTCATGGGAAGCCACCAGCTCGATGTCGGCATGGTCGCGACCGGACTCATGATCGCGATGGCGCCGATCCTTGCCTTCTACGCGCTGTTTTCCGACACCATGATCAAGGGCATGACCGCGGGAGCCGTGCGCTAGACCATGAGGGGAACAAACGAGCGATACGAATCGGAGACCAAGGTGAATCCACTCGAACTCCCTCTCCCTTGGGGAGAGGGACGGGGTGAGGGGCGCCGGTCGTCACATACTCGCCATCACCAAGCATGTCATCTGCCGCTTCCCCTCACCCGCTCGCTAATGCTCGCGGCCTCTCCCCAGGGGTGGACTATGGGAGGGGGTGAGGATCACCCCCTCCCCAACCCTCCCCTGCGGCAAGTCCTCGGTCCTGCGGATGATCGCCGGGCTGGAGCCGATCACCGCCGGCACCATCGCGATCGACGGCACGGTGGTGAACGAGGTGCCGGCGAAGGATCGCGACATCGCCATGGTGTTCCAGTCCTACGCGCTCTATCCGCATATGGACGTCTACAACAACCTTGCCTTCGGGCTCCGCCGGCGCCAGTTCGCTGGGGACGAGATCGACCGCCGCGTCAGGAGTGCTGCGGCCAAGCTCGGCCTCGAGGCCTATCTCACGCGCAAACCGCACGCACTCTCCGGCGGCCAGCGCCAGCGCGTGGCACTCGGCCGCGCCATCGTGCGCGAGCCCAAGGTCTTCCTCTTCGACGAGCCCTTGTCCAACCTCGACGCGGCGCTGCGCGTCAGCACCCGCAACGAGCTCATCCGCCAGCAGCATGAGCTGGGTGTCACCACCATCTATGTCACCCACGATCAGGTCGAGGCGATGACCATGGGCCATCGCATCTGCATCATGAACCACGGCAAGGTGGTCCAGATCGGTGCGCCGCTCGAGGTCTACCGCAATCCGGTCGACACCTTCGTCGCCCGGTTCCTCGGCAACCCGCCGATGAACCTCATCGACGCCGAGCTCGATGTCGGCGGCGGCAGCGGACGCGTCATCCTCGGCGACACCGCCTTCACGCTTCCCGGGCTGTCGGCGGCCAGCCTCGGCAGCCAGCGCTCGCGCAAGATCACGATGGGCATTCGCCCCGACGACCTCTACGAGGCGCCACCGGCCGCCGACGCCGGGCGGATGGTTCCCATTGCCATGCGCGTGATGGCGGTCGAGCCGCTCGGCGCGGAGACGCTGCTGCTGCTCACCCTCGAAGGGTGCCGGCAGGACGTCATCGCCCGCACCGGGCGCGAGACCAGGTTGCGCGTGGGCGAGAGAGCGCAGCTCGCGCTCGATACCGGGGCGGTGCATCTCTTCGATCCGGACACAACCCGCGTCATCGCCCGAACCAACCGACCCTCCTGACCATGACGCCCGGCCACGCCATCGATTGCCATGCGCACATCATCGATCCCGTGCGGTTTCCCTTCGCCGACGGCCCGGGCTACAAGCCGCGCCTGGATGAAGCCGGCACCGCCGCGGCGTTCATCGTCGTGCTCGATGCCCACAAGGTTTCCCATGGGCTGCTGGTGCAACCGAGCGGCTATGGCTACGACAACCGGGCCATCCTCGATGCGATGGCGCGCTATCCCGGCCGCTTCAAGGCTATCGCGGTAATCGATCCCGAGACGCCCGAGACCGAGCTCCGCCACCTGGCCGAGGCCGGTGTCGTCGGCGTACGCTTCAATCTGCAGAGCTACCGGGCCGACGAGCTCAGCGGCACCGCGGCCGAGCGCTTTCTCGGGCGCCTCAAATCATTAGGCTGGTTTGCGCAGGTCTTCGCCGACGACGCGCAATGGGCCGATGCAGCCCCCAAGCTCGCGAAGAGCCACGTCAAGGTTCTAGTCGACCACTTCGGCATGCGCGAGGCGGCCAAGGGCGTGAGCCAGCCGGGATTTCAGGCCGTGCTGGCGCTCGGGCGCGCCGGCGATGCCTGGGTCAAGCTCTCCGCCCCCTTCCGCATCGCCAGCCACGAGAACGGCTTCGCCGATCTCGACCCGGTCGCCGAAGCACTGCTCGCGGCCTTCGGCATCGAGGGCTGCGTCTGGGGCTCGGATTGGCCGTTCATCAATTTTCCAAGCGGGTTTCGCTATGATGCGGCGCTTGCCGCGCTCGAGCGCTGGCTACCCGAACCGTCGCAGCGCCGGCAGGTGCTGCGGGAGAACCCGGCCCGCCTCTTCGGCTTTGGAGCCTGACGCATGACCGCTCATGAAAAGAAGCCCGGCCCGTTCAAATTGGCCCTGGCCGGTGCCGGCATGATCAGCGCGCACCACCTCCGCGGCTGGCAGAAGCTCGGCAACCGGGTCGAGCTGGTCGCCGTCTGCGATCCCGACCGCGAGCGCGCGGAGACGCGCGCCAAGGAATTCGGCATCGTCAAGATCTATCAAGACCGCGATCGGATGCTGGCTGCAGAGAGGATCGACATCCTCGACGTCGCCTCGCCCAGGGAGACCCACGCCGCCTGGGTCGAGGCGGCGGCCGAGCGCGGCATCGACGTGCTCTGCCAGAAGCCGATGACGCCGAGCCTGGCGGAATCGGAGGCGCTGGTGCGTGTGGTGGGCGACCGCGCCCGCCTCATGGTGCACGAGAATTGGCGCTTCCGGCCTTGGTACCGCGAGCTCAAGGGCTGGATCGAGGAAGGCGCGCTCGGCCGCATCCTTCATGCCGACGTGACCATGATCAATTCCGGTTTCCTGCCAGACACGGAAGGGCGCCGCTTCTCCTTGCTGCGCCAGCCCTTCATGCAGCATGAGCCGCGGCTGATGATCGCCGAGGTCGTGATCCATCATCTCGATGTCATGCGCTACCTCCTGGGCGAGCTCCGGGTGGCGGCCGCAAAGGCGCAGCGCGCAGTCGACGACGTGATTGGCGAAAGCATCGCCTCCATCTTTCTCGAGACGGCGAGCGGTGCGGCGGCGATCGTCACCGGCACCATGGGGGCCGCCGGCCACCCGCCGCGCGCGCCCGATCGGCTGGAGATCCTCGGCAACAAGGCGAGCGTGCTGTTCGAGAATGACGAGCTAAAGCTGCTCGGTCCCAGCCCGCGCAGCCGGTGCTACGATCGCGAGGCCGGCTACCAGGCGAGCTTCGACGGCGTCATCCGGCACTTCGTCGAATGCCTGGAGACCGGCGCCGGCTTCGAGACCGATCCCGCCGACAATCTCCAGACCCTCCGCCTGGTCGAGCACGCCTATTGGGCGGCAGGGCTGCACCAGCCCGGCACTCGCATCGAGCCGCGCGGATAGCGCCCGCTCGGGAGCCTACTTGTCCGCACTCAGTAGCTAGGCCGCGCGTCCGGCGGCGGTTGCCAGATCGTCCTCGCGCGCCGCGTCGCCGCCGAACCGGGTCACCAGCACGGTCGCCAGGATCACCAGCGAGCCCGAGGGGATGTTGGCGCCGCCCTTGCTCGCGATCAGCACGGTGATCAGGATCGTCAGCAACGCCGACCAATCGAGGACGACATTGTAGGCTTCGGCCATGAAGGTGACCGCCAGCGCTTGGTACAGGATCGAGCCGTCCTGGTTGAAGCTGTAGCCGAGCGGCAGGACCACCGACACGATCTTGTTGGGGATGCCCATCTCCTGGAGGATCTTCATGTGCACCGGCAGCGTCACCTCCGAGGAGCGCGTGGTGAAGGCGAGCAGCAGCGGCTCGAGAATCCGGCGGAAAACATAAAGCGGCCGATCTCCCATCGCCGCCAGCATGGCGCAGAAGATCGCCACCTCGATGGCGAGCCCGACATACATGAGGCCGATCAGCTTGGCGAGGCTGAGCACGGCGCCGAGGCCCTGGGTCGCGAACAAATATCCCATGAGCGCGAAGATCGCCAAGGGCGACAAGGCGATGATCCACCGGGTCAGGCGGAACATCGCCGCCATGATCGCTTCCAAGAGGTCGACGACCGGCTTCGCGCGCTCGCCGATGCCGGCAAGCGCCACGCCGAACAGGACCGCGAACACCAGGGTCGGCAACAGCCGTCCTGCCGCCATGACCGCCACGATGTTGGATGGGATCAGATCCAACAGAAATTTCACCCAGTCGATCGACACCGCGAGGTTGGGCGGGATCTTGCCGGTGGGCACCAGCCCGGCACCAATCCCGGGATGAAACAGACCGTCGAGCACCAGCGCGATGACGATGGCGCAGAGCGTCGCGAAATAGAAATAGCTGAAGCTGATGACGGCGACCCGGCCGAGCTGGCGGATGTTGGCGCCCATCTTGTAGGTGCCGAGACTGACCGAGGAGACGACCAGCGGGATGATGATCATCCGGATCGCCTCGACGAAGGCGGTGCCGATCGGCTGCAGCGAGGCCGCTGCCGACGGCCAGATCAGGGCCAGCAGCAGCCCGGCCACCAGCCCGCCCAGCATCTGCAACGGCAGAGCGAGCCTCACCCGCGCGCCACCGGATCCCTCGGTCGTCATCGGCCCCCCTGGTTCTCGCCTTCATTGGGCGTTCGGCTGGCGACAGTAGAGCGCAGGCGGCCGACCGTGTCGAGCCGACTGCTCCGCCGGTTATGGCGACGACCTAGGGTTTATCCCCAGAGTGCCGCCTCCGGCGGATGCACGATGCTGCCTTCGAATCTGAGGCCGGGCTCGCGGTCGCGCGCCAGGATGAGCGGGCCGTCGAGGTCGACCCATTTGGCGCCCTGCGCCACCAGCATGCCGGGCGCCATTGCGAGCGAAGTGCCGACCATGCAGCCGACCATGATCTCGAAACCGGCTTCGCGGGCCGCAGCGATGAGCGACAACGCCTCGGTCAAGCCCCCGGTCTTGTCGAGCTTGACGTTGACCGCCTCGTAGCGGCCCCTGAGCTCGGCCAGGCTCGCACGGTCATGGCAGCTCTCATCGGCGCAGACCGGCACCGGATGCGGCACGGTGGCGAGATCGGCATCCTTGCCTGCCGGCAGCGGCTGCTCGATGAGCTCGACCCCGAGCCGGGCCAGCGCCGGGGCGAAGCGCTGATAGTGCTCGATGGTCCAGGCTTCGTTGGCATCGACCACCAAGCGTGCGGCCGGTGCGCCGGCGCGGATCGCCTGCACGCGCTCGAGGTCGCCTTCGCCGGTCAGCTTTAACTTCAACAGCGGACGTGAGGCATTGGCGCGCGCGGCCTCGCCCATCTTCGCCGCGGTGTCGACGCTGAGCGTGTAGCAGGTGACGACCGGCTTCGGCTCGGCGAGGCCGGCCAATTGCCAGGCCCGCTTCGAGGCGCGCTTGGCTTCCAGATCCCAGAGCGCACAGTCGACGGCATTGCGGGCCGCACCATGGGGCAGCGCCGATTGTAGCTCGACGCGGCCGCCGCCGGACTCGATGAGCGCCCGTGCCGTCTCGATCTGGGCGGCGACGCTGTCGAGGCTTTCGCCATAGCGCTTGTAGGGAACGCATTCGCCGCGGCCGACGCGGCCCGCTTCGGCGATCTCGGCCGTCACGACGTCCGCCTCGGTGCGGGGCTTGGCAGCCGCCGCCTCCCGGCTCGTGGAAAAGCCGCCGGCGCGAATGGGGAAACTCTCGCGCCGGACGGTGAAGCGGCGGATCGTCACATCAACCGGTCCACGATCGGGCCGACGCCGGTGCGCAGCGGATCGACGCACGGCACGCCGTACTTGTCCTGGGTCTCTTTCAGGAGCTGGAGCGCCTTCTTCTCCGGCAGCGACTGGGTGTTGACCGAGATGCCGACCCACTTCGCGTGTCTGTTGGTGAGCATAGCGGCGCGAACGTTGGCCTCGATGCAGGTCTTGATGTCGGGCAGCTTGTAGGTCGGCAGGCCGCGCATGTGCGGGCGGCCGAATTCATGGCACAGCACCAAGGCATCGGGCTGCGAGCCGTGGATCAGGCCCAGAGTCACCCCGGCATAGGAGGCGTGGAACAGCGATCCTTGGCCTTCGATCAGGTCCCAGTGATCGGGCTTGTTGTCCGGTGCCAGCCACTCGACCGCGCCGGAGATGAAATCGGAGACCACCGCATCGATCGACACGCCGGAGCCGGCGATGAAGATGCCGGTCTGCCCGGTCGCGCGGAAATCCGCCTTGGCGCCGCGGGCCTGCATCTCCTTCTCGAGCGCGAGCGAGGTGAACATCTTGCCGAGGCAGGTCGGAGAGGCGCTTGTGCAGGCCGCTCGCGATATCCATGCCGCGCTCGACCGCCTTGACCAGATGCGCTTCCCAGGCCGGCGGAATGAGGCCGCCGCGGTTGGCCACTCCGACCAGCACCGTCTTGACCCCGGCCTTGGCGGCCTCGAGGATCGACATGTCGGGCACGCCCAAATCCACTTTGCAGCCCTTCAAGCGGAACTGCCCGAGACACCATTTCGGGCGCCACACCTTGACTCCGTTCGCGGTCTTGGCCGCAAGCTGGTCGGGCGCGTCGCCGATGAACAACAGATAAGGATGCTTGATCTTCATGCCCCACTCTCCCCCGGGTCCGGCCGCGCTTGCTCCAGCAGGGGCGGCCGCCAAACGGCCGGCAATACTATCGGAAAAAGTCGGATTGCAAAGGGGCAGCGATGGCGCCGCCGCGCCCTCGTTCCTGCCTAGGGAATGAGCAGCGTGAACCTCGTGCGCAGCGTGCTGGATTTCTGGTTCGGCATGCCGGGATCAGCCGAGTTCGGCACCCGGCGCGAGGCGTGGTTCCGCAAGGACCCGGCCTTCGATGAGGCCATTCGCCGGCAGTTCGCCGAGGACGTCGCCGCCGCCGCCAAAGGCGAGCATGATCGCCTCTTGGGCGATGCCGAAGGCGCCTTGGCGCTCGCCATCCTCTTGGATCAGTTCCCGCGCAATCTCTACCGCGGCCAAGCCAAGACCTATGCGGCCGATCCCAAGGCCCGGGCCGTGGCCGGAGCGGCGATCGACCGCGGCTTCGATCGACGCCTCTCACCGGTACAGCGGCAGTTCTTCTATCTGCCGTTCATGCATTCCGAAGCGCTCGCCGACCAGGAGCGCTCGGTCGAGCTGTACCGGGCGCTTGCCGGAGCCGATGCGGGCCTCGCCTCGACCGTCGACTATGCCGTCCGGCATCGCGACATCATCCGGCGCTTCGGCCGCTTCCCGCATCGAAACGTCATCCTCGGCCGCGAGAGCACGGCGGACGAGATCGAGTTTCTGCGGCAGCCGGGATCGTCTTTCTGATCAGAAACGCCCGCTGGCTCTACGCGCGTGACAACCTTGCCCTAGCGGCGTCGAGCTTCTTGTCGAGCGTGACCAGCTCGGCATCAAGCGCCCGCGCAAGCCAGAGATAACTCGCGTCGTAGGCCGACAAGCCAAAGCGATCCGCTATCGATACCGCTTCAGCAAGGTCGACGCTCACGATCTCCATCGGCAGCCGTCGGTACATTGTGAACGCTCTCAAATAGTAATCTCGTTGCGTTGGGTGGCGCCGAATCTTCTGTACGCATGTATTGGCAATCTCGTAGGCGAGGAGAGGCGGCGCAGACAGTCGCGATTGACCGAACCGATCCGCAACTGTGTCGCCGTCCGGCTCGCCGAAAAGCAAAGCCGCAAGCGCCGAGGCATCGATGACCTTAACGGCCATCGCGGTCGGCGCGGATCATTCGGACAGCCTCGGCCGGGCTGCGAAGGCCCATCCGGCGAACCTCCGCAAGGACCTCGTGGGGAGTCAGCGGATCCGGCTGCCGAACGGCATCCTCGATGATTGCAAGAAGCTCGCCTTGCAACGAGCGATGGTGACGCTCGGCACGCCGGCGCAACCGCGCGACCACGTCGTCCGGCGCATTCTTGATCGAAAGGTTGACGGGCATTTTGGCTCCGATTTAGATCCATTCTGGATCTAATATAGCTCCTCGCGCGTGCCCGACAAGACCCCTTCGATTGCAGCCGATGGCAATTGAGGCCTAGTCTCTGAGTACGCCTGCTGCGCGGTCCCATTCCCTTCCTGAGAGATCCATGTTCACCACTCGACCGGAACTCCTCGGCACCTTCGGCATGGTCGCCTCCACCCATTGGCTCGCCAGCGCCACCGGCATGGCGATCCTGGAGAAGGGCGGCAATGCCTTCGACGCGGCGGCGGCGACCGCCTTTGCCCTCCAGATCGTCGAGCCGCATCTGAACGGTCCGGGCGGCGAGGTTCCGGCGATCGTGCACGATGCCAAGTCGGGCAAGACCAAGGTGCTCTGCGGCCAGGGTGTCGCGCCGGCGAAGGCGACCGAGGCCTATTACTGCAGCCTCGGCCTCGGTCTCGTGCCCGGCACCGGCTTCCTCGCGGCAACCGTGCCCGGCTCCTTCGATGCGTGGATGCTGCTCTTGCGCGACCATGGCACGCTGGCGCCCCGCGCCGTGCTGGAGCCGGCGATCGCGCTTGCCGGTGGGGGCTACCCCCTGGTGCCGCGCATCCCGCAGGCGATCGAGTCGGTGGCCGAGCTGCACCGCGTGCACTGGCCGAGCTCGGCCGCGGTCTATCAGCCGGGCGGCAAGATTCCCGAAGCCGGCACGCTCTTCCGCAATCCCGACGTCGCCGCCACCTACGCCCGCATCGTCAAAGAGGCCGAGGCCGCCGGCGGCGACCGCGAGCGGCAGATCGAGGCGGCTCGCACTGCCTGGTCTCGCGGCTTCGTCGCCGAGGCCATCGACCGCTTCTGCCGCACGCCGCTCATGGACACCTCGGGCGAGCGCCATGCCGGCGTCATCACTGCCGACGACATGGCGCGTTGGCAGGCGAGCTGGGAAGAGCCGCTCTCCTATCGCTACGGGCGCTACACCGTCTTGAAATGCGGACCGTGGTCGCAGGGCCCGGTCCTGCTGCAGCAATTGGCGTTGCTGAAGTCGCTCGGCCTCGACCGCTCCGATCCCATGACGCCGGAGTTCGTCCACACCGTCGTCGAATGCGCCAAGCTCGCCTTTGCCGACCGCGAGGCCTATTACGGCGATCCGAACTTCACCACCGTGCCGATGGAGACCCTGCTCTCGGATGCCTACAACGACGGGCGCCGCCAGCGCCTGGGCAAGGAGGCCTCGATGGAGCTCGCCGCCGGCCAGGTGCCGGGCTACAGCCCGCGCGTCGACTGGGCGAAGCCGTCATCGGACAAGCGCGACTACGACCGCAGCGGCGCCGGCGAGCCGACCATGGCGCGCACCGGCACGCATGGCAACGACACCTGCCACTTGGACGTGATCGACCGCCACGGCAACATGATCTCGGCGACGCCGTCGGGCGGCTGGCTGCAAAGCTCGCCGGTGGTGCCGGGCCTCGGCTTCTGCCTCAGCACCCGGGGGCAGCTGTTTTCGCTGGACGAGCGCGGCCCCAACGGCATCAAGCCGGGCAAGCGGCCGCGCACCACCTTGACGCCCTCCATGGCGCTCCGCGACGGCGAGCCCTACGTCGCCTTCGGCACGCCCGGCGGCGATCAGCAGGACCAGTGGTCGCTCTTGTTCTTCCTGCATGTCGCCCATCACGGCATGAATTTGCAGGAATCGATCGAGTGCCCGGCCTTCCACACCGAGCACTTCCCGAGCTCGTTCTATCCGAGGGAGTCCAAGCCCGGCCGCGTCGTCGTCGAGGGCCGCTTCCATCCCGGCACCGTGGACGAGCTGAAGCGCCGCGGCCATGCGGTCGAGGCCGGCCCCGACTGGAGCGAGGGCAGGCTCTCGGCGGTGGCGAAGGACGGTCCGCTGATGAAGGCCGGCGCCAATCCGCGCGGCATGCAGGGCTACGCGATCGGCCGCTGAGCCGCTCAATCCTGCGGCTGATCGACCAGCGGGTCGTCGATCAAAGGCTGGGCCGGCGCATCGAGGATCTGACGGATCTTTCGCGCCAAGTCTTCGCGGCGATAGGGCTTGTTCAAGAGCGCGATCCCGGGGTCGAGCTTGCCGTGATGGACCATCGTCTCCTGGGTGTAGCCGGAGGTGAACAGGATCTTGACGTCGGGGCGGAGCCGCCTCGCCTCGTCGGCAAGCTGGCGGCCGTTCAAGCCCTCCGGCAGGACGACGTCGGTGAACAATAGGTCGACATCGAGGCCCTTCTCGATGAGCGCCACCGCCGCCTTGCCGTCCTCGGCCTCCAGCACCCGGTAGCCGAGGCCGTCTAGGCGGCTGACGACATAGTTGCGGACGAGCTCGTCGTCTTCGACGACGAGGATGCATTCGCGGCCGCGCAGATCGCCGATCTCCGCCTCCTTGCCTCGGGGCGCCTCTGCGACCGGATCCTTCGTCCGCGGCAGGTAGAGCTTCACCATGGTTCCCTGGTTCGGCTCGCTGTAGATCTTGACGAAGCCGCCGGACTGCTTGACGAAGCCATAGATCATGCTGAGCCCGAGTCCGGTCCCCTTGCCGACCGGCTTGGTGGTGAAGAACGGCTCGAAGGCGCGCTTCAGCACTTCGGCCGGCATGCCGGTGCCGGTGTCGGCGACCGAGAGCGCCACGTAATCGCCGGGCACCGCTTCCAGCCGATAGGCGTCGATGGTCTCCTCGTCCAGCCTGGAATTCGCCGTTTCGATCGACAGCTTGCCGCCATTGGGCATGGCGTCGCGGGCATTCACCGCGAGATTGAGCAGTGCGTTCTCGACTTGGGCGCCGTCGACCATGGCGGGGCCTGAGGGCCTGGCGCCGCGAGAAGGCGAGCAGGCGCCGCGTCAGTTCGGCACCCCGGTGCGCCGCCGACTCGATCATGCGCACCAGCGACAGTGCGGCTTCCTGCCCCTCGAGCTTTTCCTGGGCCATCTCGGCATTGCCCAAGATGACCGTGAGCAGATTGTTGAAGTCGTGGGCGACGCCGCCCGTGAGCTGGCCCACCGCCTCCATCTTCTGCGCTTGCCGGAGCTGCTCTTCGGCCGCCATGCGCTCGGTCATGTCGCGGCCGATGAAGAAGTGCTGCTGCTCCGGCTCGGACCATGCGCCCATCCAGGCCAAGGGCACGATGTAGCCTTCCTTGTGCACATAGCGGCAATCGAAGTTGCGCATGCGGCGGCCGTGCCGCGCCAGTCGCATCTCCGTCCGCGTCCCCTCGAGATCGGCCGGATAGACGAAGTCGGCGGCGCTGCGCCCGACCATCTCCTCGGGCTGGTAGCCGAGGATCGCCCGCGAGCTCGGGCTGACCCGCACGAATTCGCCCTTGCGGTCGACGACCAGGATCAGATCTTGGGAGGTGTCGAAGATGCGCTGGTTGATCGAGCGCGCGATCTCCCGCTGCCGCTCTCCGTCCAGTCTGGCGCGATGGCTCGCGCGCGCCTCGGTCACGTCGCGGAAGAAGACCGTGTAGCCGCTCGCATGCGGGTGGCCGCGAACCTCGAACCAGGCGTCGAGCAGGGCCGAATGCGCGCTGAAGGCGATCATTTGGCCGGCCGCTTTGGCGGCGACATAGGCGGCTTGGACCCAATCCCCGGAGCGGGCGGTCGAATTCCGGAAGACCGGCGTGCCGATGAGCTCGTCGGCCTGCCGGCTCCAAATCTGCTTGGCGACGACATGGATGTGAGTGAGGCGCCAGCCGTCGTCGACGGCGATGAAGCCGTCCCGCCGTAACCGTCCCCCACCGGTTACACGCCCCTAGCCAGCATCATAAGCCGGTGGCTGCGCTTGCCAAGGCGGCATCGCGGCGTCCGCTGAAAACCACAGCAGAGCGAGCGGTGGAAATACTCCGTTAACAATTGATCTTGGCGGCCGCGCTCGGAATTCACGTTTTGGCGGCGAGCGCCTCGATTTCCGCAAGAAGAGCCGGGCTCACCAAAGCGGAGATGATCACCAGCGTGGACGCAGGCTTGTGTCCGGCCATGTGCTTGTCGCGCACCCGGCGGGCGACGGCGACATCCTCGGCGCGGGTGAGGAAGACGGTGAGCTTGACCAGGTCGGCGATGCCCATCTCGGCGGCCGTCAGCGCCGCCGCGATGTTGGCGTAGATCTGCTCAAGCTGCGCTTCGACGCCGTCGGCAACCTTGCCGTCCGGCGCGATTCCGACCTGACCTGAAACCACCAGCCAGCGCGCCTTCGCAGGCACCTCGATGGCGTGACTGTAAGCAGAGGCCGGAGCGTGGATGGTGGCCGGGGAAAATGCACGATTCATGAGCAATCTCCATCGATTAAGAGCAATTTCGGATTTTGTGCGGATTTAACTAAAAGTGACGCTAGCGTCGTCAGGCATTCCATGTAAGGTGCCGAGCCGCACGCGTCCGCAACAGTCACCTGCCGCCTCCATACCATGACCCGCCTAACGCAAAGCGCGGCGCTCGAGCTGCTCGCCCGCA
>WNFI01230592.1_pt1 | contig 13847 bp, 9 predicted proteins | sample 5400471 | NCBI WGS metagenome assembly WNFI01 (sample SAMN13153348, study PRJNA577476) | soil metagenome | isolation source: 100 cm saprolite on Douglas fir-dominated hillslope | place: USA:California | collected 2013-09-17 | reverse complement strand
GAAGCAGAAAAGAGCGATCACCCGCGCGGCCAGTACGATTCCGACAGCATCAAGGTACTGAAGGGTCTGGACGCGGTCCGCAAACGTCCGGGTATGTACATCGGTGACACTTCCGACGGGACGGGTTTGCACCACATGGTGTTCGAAGTCGTGGATAACGCCATCGACGAGGCACTAGCGGGATTCTGCGACGAGATAACTGTCACGATTCACACGGATAACTCGATCAGCGTCATCGACAACGGGCGCGGCATTCCGACCGGGACACACGAGGCCGACGAGCAGAAGCGCTCGGCCGCGGAGATCGTGATGACCGAGCTTCACGCCGGCGGGAAGTTCGACAACAATTCCTACAAGATCGCCGGCGGCCTGCACGGCGTCGGCGTGTCCGTGGTCAACGCGCTCTCCGATTGGCTACGCCTTACCATTCGACGCGACGGGAAAAGCCACTTTATGGAATTCCGACGCGGTGTACCTGTGGCGCCGCTCAAGGTAACCGGCAAGACCGAGAGACGCGGCACCGAGGTGCATTTTCTGGCTAGTGCGGAGACCTTTCGGGTGGTCGAGTACCACTTCGACATCCTGGCGCGGCGGCTGCGCGAGCTTTCGTTTCTCAACAACGGGGTCAAGATCCAGCTGGTCGACCAGCGCTTTGGAAAGGAGGAGAACTTCGCGCACACTGGAGGGGTGAAGGGGTTTGTCGAATACATCAATCGAAGCAAAAACGTGCTGCACAGCACACCTTTTCATGCAATCGCACAGAAGGAAGGCATCACGGTCGAGGTTGCGATGCAGTGGAACGACTCTTACCAGGAGCAGGTGCTCTGCTTCACGAACAATATTCCACAGCGTGACGGCGGCACTCACCTGACGGGCCTGCGGGCTGCCATGACACGTAGCTTGAATCAATATATCGAAGCGAACGAAGTCGCCAAGAAGGCCAAAGTCGAGACCACTGGAGACGACATGCGCGAAGGTCTGTCATGCGTGCTCTCGGTGAAAGTGCCCGAGCCGAAATTCTCTTCGCAAACGAAGGACAAGCTCGTTTCCTCTGAAGTGGGGCCGGTGGTCCAGGAGCTCGTGGGCGAAAAGCTGAAGAATTTTCTCCTCGAGCGGCCAAACGATGCCCGCATCATTTGCGGCAAGATCGTGGACGCGGCACGTGCGCGCGAAGCGGCGCGTAAGGCGCGAGAGATGACGCGCCGCAAAGGCGTGCTCGACTCGTTCGGGCTGTCCGCGAAGCTCGCCGATTGCCAAGAAAAGGATCCGGCCCTTTGCGAGCTCTACATCGTCGAGGGCGATTCGGCTGGCGGTTCGGCCAAACAGGGCCGTGACCGCAAGTTCCAGGCGATCTTGCCGTTGAAAGGCAAGATACTGAACGTCGAAAAAGCGCGGTTCGACAAGCTGATCTCCTCCCAGGAGATCGTCACCTTGATCCAGACCTTGGGCACCGGGATAGGCAAGGACGAGTACGACATCTCGAAACTGCGCTACCACCGTATCATCATCATGACGGACGCCGATGTGGACGGCGCGCATATCCGCACTCTGCTGCTCACTTTTTTCTATCGACAGATGCCGGAGCTCGTCGAGCACGGACACGTGTACATCGCGCAGCCCCCCCTGTACAAGGTGAAGCTCGGTAAACAGGAACGCTATTTCAAAGACGATCACGAGCGTGCACAGTTCATGCTCGCACAGGCTTTGGTGGGAGCGTCTCTCGCGCCCAAAAAAGGAGCGCAGGCGATCGAGGGCAAGACGCTTGAGCAGCTCGCGAAAGCCTATCTATTTGCCGAAGCCGTGGTGGCGCGAGCCTCGAAGATCATCGACGTCGAGGCCTTGGCCGCGCTCATGCGTGGCGTCAAGGTCGATCTTTCCAATCCGCAGTCTGCGGGAGCTAGCGCCCTCCGCCTCAAGCAGGCTATGGCTGCCAAAGGGAATGGAGTCAATGTAAGCGCGCGCTATGACGGCAAGAACGAGCGCCACCAACTGGTGATCGAGCGGACCCACCACGGAAATATCCGAACGAGCGTGCTCGACGAAGACTTTCTGTCTTCGGGAGACTACCAGCAACTCAACCGGATCGCGCAACTGCTTCAGGGTCTCATCGGGCCTGGCGCCGTGATCCAGCGCGAGGACAAGGAGGAGGGGGTGCTCGATTTTCCGCAGGCCATGAAGTGGCTGCTAGGAGAAGTCGAGCGCACTGCCGCTATCCAGCGCTACAAGGGCCTCGGAGAGATGAATCCGGAGCAACTTTGGGAGACAACGATGGATCCGCAGTCTCGGCGGTTGCTCAAAGTGCAGATCGAAGACGGGATCGCCGCGGATGAGATTTTCACCAAGCTGATGGGCGACGACGTCGAGCCCCGGCGGGTGTTCATCGAACAGAACGCACTGGTTGCGCGCCTCGACGTTTGAAGGCCGCCCGCGATGGCGGGCACCGCATCTAAGCCGCTTTCTTGCTTCGAACCGCCCGTCGGCGATTGGCAGGCCGTTTCGCGCGCGTCTTGCTGTCGGCTTTCGGCTTCGCCGGGGTCGTTTCGGGTGCTTCGACCGTCGCAGGCGGGCGCGCGGCGGCTTTCGCTGCGCGAGGCGCGAACTCGAACCCCACCTTGCCGTCTGCGCCGCGCACCAGGAACGCCGAAAACGGCCTGCCTTTCCGGGAAATGAATCGATGCAGAAGATCGGTCCTTCCCGTGGCGAGCAGCTTCCGTATCTCCTCGGGCTCAACGGGCCGCTGCAAGATGACGCGTCCGGAGCGAAAGTCACAGCGTCGCTCGGAGTTGACGCTGTTCTCACAGACATAGGCCATCGGCTGCTCGAACACTCGGCCGCCGCATTTAGGGCAGGGGCCGAGCGGGGTCAGCGTTGAAAAATCCACCTTCGCCGCAGCCCCGTCGGCATCCGCCTGGCGTCCGAAGTCAAACTCGGCGCGAAATTCGGGCGTAAGGCGCACCATCGCGGCAAACGGCTTGCCGACTCGGCTGCGAAAACCCGTCAAGGGCCCCACCGAGCGCTTGGCGATGAGGGTCTCGATTTCCTCGGGGGCGAACTCGCGGCTCGACACCACTTTCCAGATCGCAAAGTCGCACTTCTGGCACTTGAACTTGCGGTAGGTCTCCTGCACCTTGCCGCCACACTTGGGACACGGAGTCTTCAGAGTGAGGAACACGGTATCCGGGATGTCGCCGTGCTTGATGCGCGAAACCATCTCACGGGTGAGATCGACGATGTGATCCATGAACGAGCTGCGCTGAAGATCCCCGTGCTCCATCTGTTTGAGCTTGAATTCCCAGTTCCCGGTGAGCTCCGGAGAGCAAAGTTCGTTCACCCCAAAGTGGCGCAACGCGAAAAGGAGCGACGACGCCTTCGGGGTCGGTTGGAGCTCGCGACCGATGCGGTGCACATAGTCCTCGTAGATCAAACCCTCGATGATTTGTGCGCGGGTTGCGGGAGTACCCAGTCCCTTCTCGCTCATCGCTTCGCGCAGCTCCTCGTCCTCGACCAGTTTTCCGGCGCCTTCCATCGCCGAGAGCAGCGTGGCTTCAGTGAAGCGGGCCGGCGGCTTGGTCTGAATGGCGCGAACATCCACTTCGCGCGTGCGCACTTTTTCTCCGTTCTCGATCGCGACGAGGCTCGGCGATTCGCCCGTTTCAGCTTCCTTGCCGTAGACCTGGAGCCAGCCGGCTTCAGTCATGACTCGGCCCTCGGTCTTGAACGCTTCGCCCTCGACGCGGGTGATTCGTGTCGTCACGAGATACTCCGCTGCCGGGAAGAACACCGCGAGAAAGCGCTTCACCACCAGATCGTAAAGCTTCCCTTCCGCCTCGGAGAGATGCCCCGGCCTCTGGATCGTGGGGATGATCGCGAAGTGGTCGGAAATCTTCTTGTTGTCGAATATGCGTTTATTCGGCTTGACCCAGCCTTTCTTGAGTATCTGAGCCGCGTGGCGCGCGTAGCCCGATTTCTGCGCCACGAATGCGTCAAGCGTCTTCTTCACCGTACCGAGATAGTCCTCCGGTAACGCGCGCGAATCGGTCCTCGGATAGGTGAGGGCCTTGTGTCTTTCGTAGAGCGCTTGGGCGAGCGCGAGCGTAGTTTTTGCTGAGAAGCCGAAACGGCCGTTCGCCTCGCGCTGCAGGCTCGTCAGGTCATAGAGAAGAGGAGAGAGCTGCGAGGCAGGCTTCGCCTCCTCGGTGGCAACGCCCGGCTTTCCGAGGCATTTCGCGCCGATACCCGCGGCGCGTTTCTCCTCCCACAATCTCTCGGATCTTGTCTCGGCATCCTCTTTTTCCTTCTGGAAGTTTTCGTCGAACCAGCGACCGGCGTACTCACCGGCCGCGGCGGCAAACGTCGCGTGGATTTCCCAATAGTCGCGCGCCTTGAAACTGCGTATGCGATCCTCGCGCTCCACGAGAATTGCGAGCGTCGGCGTCTGCACTCGGCCGACCGTTGTCTTGTAAAAGCCGCCTTCCTTCGAGTTGAAGGCGGTCATGGCGCGCGTGCCGTTTATGCCGATGAGCCAATCCGACTCGGAGCGGCACAGCGCCGCGTCGGCGAGAGGGCGCAACTCGCGGTCCTTGCGCAACTGCTCGAAACCTTCCTTGATGGAGTTTTGCGTCATCGACTGCAGCCACAAACGCTCGATCGGTTTCGTGTTGCCGGCATGCCGGACGATATACCGGAAAATCAACTCGCCTTCCCTACCCGCGTCGCAGGCGTTTATCACGCCCGTCAAATCCTTGCGTCGGAGCAACTTGACGAGGAGTTTGAGACGTTCTTCGGTGCGCTCGATCGGCTTCAGATCGAAGTGCGGTGGAATCACAGGCAGATGGGCGAACGACCATTTGCCTCGTTTGACCTCCACCCCCTCGGGCGGAACGAGCTCGAGCAGATGACCGATCGCCGACGAGAGCACGTAATCCCGGCTTTCATAGTAGTCGCCGTGACGAGTAAAGGCGCCCAAGGTGCGCGCGATGTCATTCGCGACTGAGGGCTTTTCGGCGATGATGAGTTTCTTGGCCACTGAGAAGAAGAGATTGCGAAAAAACAGACGGCGGGATTCGAGGCCGTCTCTACGCGAAGCGCAGAATGATAAGTGTAATCGGAACGTGAAGCAAGAAACTGTCGCGCGCGAAGGGAGACTTCGGCGCGGTACTAGTGCGTCTGGCGTTTCTCGCCGTCGGGTATCAACTCGTCGAGAATCAGCGCGTCCACGTTGCCTCGGCGCGTCCAAAGCACCATCAGGACGATCACCTTGAGCTTGTCCAAACCCACGACTTCGTTGGGTAAGGCCATTCCGCGCTCGATGATAAGTTCACGCAGCAACGGGGTGAGGATTTTTGCACCCTCGAGAAAGGCGATGAAGCCTCGGCTCTCCAATGACAACTTGGTTGCTTCGTCTGCAGAATACCCGCGGAAGGATTGTCGTTCGTCGAGGGACTCCGGAAGAGCCTCCTTGGGGAGATCGGTCAGGGTATTCAGCCAATCCAACGCGTCCTGGATGTCGTCGTTCTCGAAGCCCGCCGCATGTAGTTTGCGCTCGAGCGTATCCTGATCGGGATAGGTTTCGGTCTGGTAGTAATTCTCGAAAAGGTATACGAGCACGTCGAACATTCGCTATGGATCCTCAGCGGACACGTTGGTATAGACCTCCGGGGAGGCCCGCAACTTTTCCTTCGAGCTCCAACTGCAGCAGAATGGCCGATACGATTTCGGCCGTCAAGCCGCTGCGCGCGATCAAGCCGTCAATATCGCACGGATCGAAGCCCATCTTGTCGAGCAAGTCGTGACCTGCGCTGGGCTCCTGCGATCTCGTTTCGGGAACCCCCGCCACGCCGAGTTCCTCGAGAACGTCCTGCGCACTCTCGACCAGCTTCGCGCCCTGCTTGATCAGCGAGTGACAGCCTCTGGAGAGCGGCGAGTGGATCGAGCCCGGGATGGCGAGCACTTCGCGACCTTGTTCCGCGGCGAGGCGCGCAGTGATGAGCGAGCCGGAATCTAGGGTAGCCTCGACGACCAGACAACCGCGGGCAAGACCCGAGATGAGGCGATTGCGCCGGGGAAAATTTCCCGCGCCGGGCGGTGTGCCAAGCGGGAATTCGGACACCAGCGCGCCCCGCAACGAGATTTGCTCCGCGAGCGGCTCGTTGCGACGCGGATACACGATGTCGATGCCCGTCCCCAGAACCGCGATGGTGGACCCTCGTCCCTCCAGGCCGCCCGAGTGCGCAGCGCTGTCCACACCGATTGCCAGGCCGCTCACGATGACTAGGCCGGCCTCGCTGAACGCTCGCGCGAAGCTCTGCGCATTCTTCAGTCCCTGAGGCGTCGCGTTTCGGCTGCCGACCACGGCGAGGGCCGGGGAAGAAAGGAGCCTCGCGTTGCCGGCAACATAAAGCAAAGGCGGGGGATCGGGGATTTCCAGGAGTTGCTTTGGGTATTCGGTGTCGGCGAGGGTCAGCACCCCGTGGTCTGGCCGGGCGGCCCATTGGAGAGCCCTTTCGACTTCGGAGCCCTTGTTTCGCTCGAGGATGCTCTCCGCAAGCGCTTCGGGCACTACGCGACAGAGTTGCGATCGCGTCGCATTCAATACGTTGGTGGGAAGACCGAAGGCGGAAAGCAGGGATCGGAATCTCTGGCTACCGAGCCCGGAGACCAGACTGAGTTCGATCCAGGCGGCCAGGTCGCCTGCATCGCTCATACGTTGGCCTCGCCGGACGGGAATTTGATCAGGGGTTCTGCACGATATCTCCCCCTTGCACCGGCCGTGAACTTTCCATTACCAGCAAGTAAGAGACCGAATCGAAGGTACGGAAGATGAAGGCCAGGCCATAGCGCTCTGGAGGCAGCTGTATCACTGGGGAGCGGTCACGCGATTTCAGATAGTCCCTCTGATCGTAGATCACGACGTTGCGGTAAATAGCAAGCACGTGTCCGACCTCCAGGCCGTCGCGCCTGCCTCTATTGATGGAAATGATCGAGTCGCGCCCGCCCACGCTGGTAGCCAACGCATCGTAAAGTCCCATGATTCGACCGCTTACCGGCGAACTCGGCGCATGAGGCAAATATTGGGGGATGGTCGGCGGGGGAGCAGGAATCAGTCGATCCCCCGCAGAAATCTCCTTCTTGGAATTCACGATTTGTACTGTCGCGGGTTCGCCGCTTCGCGTCACACGGGCCGTACCCAGGAACACGGCTTCGAAACCCAAGGTCCTCTGGTTGTCAGGGTCGACCAGCGCTTGCCCGGCCCGATAGATCTGCCAAACGGGCTCGTCGGTATCACCAAAACCGCTGACATAGGCCACATTGCCGGCGCCTACGTTGACCCGATTTTCCTCGGTAGCGATAATCCGCGGGGCCTTTTCGAGACCGCCTTCCTCGATGATCAGTGGCTGCGTCAGAAACGGCTCGATCGCCCTCGGCGAAATGGCGGGTATCGCCTGTGACGTCAAGGGCTGGGTGTAGATGCGCGGTAGAAGCTTTACCGCTTCTGCACCCCCAACGCCACCGCCGCCGATGCCGCCATCGGCGAGACGCAATTGCGGCGGCGACACGCTCCGGTCGAGCACGAGAACATCGCCCGGGAAGATATTGTGCGGGTTTCTGATCTGCTCCTGGTTCATTCGCCAGATTTCCGGCCAGCGCCATTGATCGTTGAGGAATTTGGTGGCGATGCTCCAAAGCGTATCGCCCCTTTGCACGACGTAGCGGTCCGGCGCCGTATCCTTCACCTGTAAGTCGCCCTGTGCAAGCGCCAACAACCCCGCGCCCGCTAGGGCAAGTGCCAGGAGAGCTGTGATAGACTTTTGCATGACCGCCTCGTCTGGATTTAGCTGCCGCAGTCCCTATATTAACTTTCGCGGCTTGCTTTTTACAGTCTGCATTAAATTCTGCATCTAATTCTTTCAATTTGCAAGTATTTATGGCGCTGTTAGACATCCTTCGCTACCCCGATCCGAGGCTCTATGAGAGGGCTGCGCCGGTACTGGAGGTTGACGAATCGGTTCGCACTTTGGTCCGCGACATGGCCGAAACCATGTACGCAGCGCCCGGGGTGGGACTCGCGGCGACGCAGGTTCACGTCAGCCAAAGAGTGATCGTTATCGACGCCTCCGAGACACGAAATGAGCTCCTGATTCTGATCAATCCGGAGATCGTCAGCAGCGAGGGCGTCCAGTATCGCGAGGAGGGCTGTCTGTCGGTGCCAGGAATCTACGAGCCTGTCGAGCGCGCGGAGCGCGTGACGGTGCGCGCGCTTGGCCTGGACGGAGGATCTTTTACGTTCGTCGCAGAGGAGCTCCTCGCGGTCTGCATCCAGCACGAAATGGATCATCTCGAGGGCAAGGTTTTCGTCGACTATCTGTCGCGCCTCAAGCAGCAGCGCATCAAGGCGAAACTTCAAAAACAGCTCCGCAAAACGGCCTGAGGCAGGGTTGGGACCCGGCCGACTCGTTGTCCGACGAACGCCGGAGCGCTGCCTTTCGCGCGAGCCCTGAGCGGGTGCCGCTTCCGTGAATGTCCTCTTCGCCGGCACTCCTGAATTTGCGGCACGGTGCCTCGAGACGCTGCTCGGGTCACGCCACCGTGTGGTCGGTGTGATGACGCAGCCGGATCGACCCGCCGGGCGTGGCTTCGCGCTCGCGGCATCACCGGTGAAGAAGCTGGCGGCGGCGCGAGGCATTCAGGTAACCCAACCCGAGAGTCTGCGGGACGCGCAGGCGCAAGCGGAGCTCGAGCATTTCGGAGCTGACGTGTTCGTGGTTGCCGCTTATGGCTTGATTCTCCCCCAGCGGGTGCTCGAGCTTTCTCGGTACGGGGCAATCAATATTCACGCGTCTCTGTTGCCGCGATGGCGCGGCGCAACGCCCATTCAGCGGGCGCTGCTCGCCGGTGATCGGGACACCGGCGTATCTATCATGCAGATGGACGCTGGGCTCGACACCGGGCCCGTGCTGATGCAGGAAAAGATTCCAATACTGGAAGACGATACAACGGGAACGCTGCACGACCGGCTCGCAGAACTTGGTGCGAAACTCATAGTGCAAGCTCTGGATGCGTTGGAAGCCGGTGTGATCAAGGCGACACCCCAACCGGCCGACGGGGTGACGTATGCAGCCAAGCTCGACAAGCGCGACGCTCGTGTCGACTGGCGCGACAGTGCGGTGACGGTGAATCGCCAGGTTCGCGCGCTCAATCCGTCACCGGGCGCAGACGCACGCATGCGCGGGGTGGAGGTCAAGATTTGGCGTTGCGCCACCGCAGCGGGGCGGGGGAAACCCGGTGAGATACTGAGCGTAGGCCCGCGCGGCTTGTGCGTCGCCTGCGCGGAAGGCGCTTTGGTCATAACCGAGCTGCAACGGTCGGGGGGAAAACGACTGCCCGCCGCCGAATTTCTCAGGGGCTTTCCGCTTTCGTCCGGCGAACGCTTCGAGGCCCAGTAGCAAATGCGGTCAAGCGCACTGCGCCTATAATGCAAGTAACGCCCGTAACCTTGCGCAGTGCATCCGTGCCCACCGTTTCCGCCGGCCCTTCCCTCGCAGAGGCCTTTGTTGCCGCGGCCGAAGCCATTGGGCGCGTCTCCGGGGGAGAGAGCCTGAACACTGCGCTCGCGGATCTGAAACACCGTGCGTCGGCGCAAACACTTGGTGCCGCAGCGCAGGATCTTTGCTATAACGCGCTGCGGAGCTACGGGGTGGTCGATGTAGCCCTGGAGCGGCTGCTGCAGAGACCTCTGACGGATTCCCCGGTGCGTGGGTTGCTGCTCACCGCGCTTGCGGAGCTCGCCGCCCGGCCGAAGTCTGCGCACGCGGTCGTGCATCAGGCGGTGGAGGCGGCTACCTTGCTCGGGTACTCGCGCGCGAAGGGGCTGGTCAACGCGGTGATGCGCAACTTTCAGCGCCGCATGCCCGAACTGCTCTCGGAGATCGAGGCTACCGAATCCGGCCGTTACCGCCATCCACAGTGGTGGATCGACGAGTTGCGCCTGGCCTATCCGCGCGAATGGGAGTCCGTCCTTTTGGAGTCGAACCGACATCCGCCCATGGTTTTGCGGGTAAACCGGCGACGACTCTCCGCAAGAGCATATCTGGAGAAACTGGATCAGGCCGGAATTCCCGCGCAGGGGCTCGGACAGGAAGCGGTACTGCTCGAGAAGCCTTGCCGGGTCGAACGGCTCCCGGGTTTTGCAGCCGGCGAGGTCTCGGTGCAGGACGCGGGCGCTCAGCGGGCCGGCCCGCTTCTGGATGTTCGCGACGGAATGCGAGTGCTGGATGCCTGCGCGGCGCCAGGTGGCAAGACCGGACACCTGCTTGAGCTTGCGGAGTGCGAGCTTCTCGCAGTGGACGCGGACGGCGTGCGCGCGAAGCGTATCGCCGAAAATCTCTCCAGACTGAAGCTCTCGGCAAGAGTCGTGGTCGACGATTGCCGCAAGCCGGAGGATTTCTGCGAGGGGAAGCCCTTTGATCGCATTCTTCTGGATGCGCCTTGCTCGGGATCGGGCGTGGTGCGGCGCCATCCCGACATCAAATGGCTGCGTCGGAAGAGCGATCCACCCAAGTTCGGCCGCGTGCAGGCGGAACTGCTGGAGGCTTTATGGCGGGTGCTCGCCCCCGATGGTAAATTGTTGTACGCCACGTGCTCGGTGTTTCCCGAGGAGAACGGCGCTCAAGTGGACAATTTTCTCGTGCGGCACCCGGAAGCGGAAATGCTTCCCCTCCCAGGGCTCGCCCAGAACGACAAATGGACCCAACGGCCTCTGGAGGGCCAGATCCTGCCGAGCGCCCATAGCGACGGTTTCTTCTACGCCTTGCTAAAAAAAACCACTGGCTAAGGTGAGGAATGAAGACAGGCTTGCGTCGATCCATTGCCGCGCTCGCGGCAAGCTTCGTTGTGTCGGCGTTGGCGCAGCCGATCCAGGTCAACAACGTAGGGTTGGAAATCGCCCAGACGCGCTATTTCCTGAATGCCGATTTTCGCCTTGAACTGACTGCGCCGCTCCTGGAGGCCCTGAACAACGGCGTATCGCTCGGCTTCCTCGTGGAGTTCCAGCTGGTACGGCCGCGATGGTACTGGTTCGACGAGAAAACCGCCTCCGAAAAGCTGGAGCTACGGCTTTCCTATCTCCCACTTGCGCAACAGTACCGGCTATCGAGCGGGACGCTGTATCAGAACTTCCCCACGCTCGCCGAGGCGCTCGAGGCACTCGGCAGGGTTCACGGCTGGCCGGTGCTGGGACAGGATCAGGTCGACAACGGCCGAGCCTACGTTGCAGCCGTGCGGCTGCGCCTTGATCCGGCCCAGCTGCCGACGCCGTTCCGCGTGAGTGCCGTCACCAACCGCGAGTGGACGCTGACGTCTGATTGGAAGAGATTTCGCTTCACGCCGCTTGCGCCGGTGCAGGAGGCCCGATGACCTACGTGCTCATCGCCAGCGCCGCGCTCGGGGGCATTTTACTTTTCCTGCTTGCCGCGGCGACCGCCAACTCGCCGCTCTTTGCCGAGCACTATCCGCTGCTGCTCGGCTTGAACGCGGCGATTGCTCTGGCCCTTCTCGGACTGGTGGTGTACCAGCTGGCGATCCTCGCGCGGCAGCGCCGCGCCAAGGCGTTCGGTTCGCTGCTGACGTTTCGGGTGCTCGTCATGTTTGCGCTCGTGGGGGTGGTCCCAGGGCTCCTCGTCTATACCGTGTCGCTGCAGTTCCTCGCGAAGAGTATCGAATCTTGGTTCGACGTGCGCGTCGAGCGCGCGCTCGAGGGGGGACTCAATCTCGGCCGGGCGGCGCTCGACGTTATGTTGAACGAGCTGCTTCTCAAGGCTCATGTGATGGCGCTCGATCTCTCCGAGACCCCGAGGCGCGAGCAACCCGCCGTGCTTTTTCGTTTGCGCGAGCAAGCCTACGTCGAGGAAGCGTGGCTCATGACCGAAGGCGGACAAGTGCTCGCGAGGGCGAGCCGCGAACCCGGAAAACTCGTGCCGCCCGGCCCAAGTCCACAGGCATTGCGCGATGCGCGGCAAGTGCGGGGTTATGGCGTGGTCGAAGTGCAAAGCGTGTATCGTGCATACAAGGAGCTGTCGCTGTCTCGCCAGGGGCTGAAGGAGATCTACATTCTCACGCTGACCTTGACGCTGTTGCTCGCCCTGCTTTCGGCGATCGCCCTCGCGTTCCTGCTGTCGCGGCGCCTGTCGAAACCGCTCGCCGTGCTCGCGGAGGGCACTCAGGCGGTGGCGCGCGGCGATTTTTCGCGCCGCGCCCGTGTCACGAGCCGCGATGAGCTGGGCATCCTTACGCAGTCATTCAACAGCATGACTCAACAGCTGGGCGAAGCGCAGAGCGCCGCTCTGCTCAATCAGGGGCAACTCGAAACCGCCAAGGCGTACCTGGAGAGCATTCTCGCCAACCTGTCGGCGGGCGGAACCGCGTGGCAGCAGCAGATCGAGATGCGCGAGCGTGGGGCAGTGATTCTCGTACGCGGTTCGCCGCTGCCCGAGACGGGTGGCGGTGGCTACGTCGTGGTATTCGACGACGTCACGCAATTGATCGCCGCGCAGCGCGCGACGGCCTGGGGCGAGGTCGCACGCAGGCTCGCTCACGAGATCAAGAATCCGCTCACGCCGATCCAGCTCGCCGCGGAGCGGCTGCAGGCGAAACTCGGCGACAAACTTTCGCTCGAGGCGGCGCGCGCGCTCGACCACGCCACGGAGACCATCGTCGCGCAGGTCACCGCCATGAAGAACATGGTGGACGATTTCCGCGACTATGCCCGCACGCCTCCGCCGCAACTGGGCGGACTGGATCTGAACCGGCTCGTCGCTGAGGTACTTGCCTTGTACGAACAGTCCGGAACTCGCATTCAGGCCAACCTCCAGAAGAACGTCCCCCTGGTGCGCGGCGACCCCGACCGTCTGCGGCAGGTAATCCACAATCTGTTGCAAAACGCCCAGGATGCCCTTTTCGGGAGCAGCGACCCGAGAATCGAAGTGTCGACCGAGCTTTCGGGCGGCCAAGTGTGGCTGCGGATCAGCGACAACGGCTGCGGCTTCCCCGAGGCCATCATCAACGGCGCATTCGAGCCCTATGTCACCACCAAGCGCAAAGGGACGGGACTGGGGCTGGCGATCGTGAAGCGGATCATCGACGAGCATCACGGCACCGTTCGGATAGAGAACCACATCGGGAAAGAAGGAGGTCGCGGCGCAGCGGTGCGGATTTCGCTCCCGCTTGCTGCTTGATCGACCATGGCGCAGATACTGGTCGTTGACGACGAAGTCGGGATCCGCGAGCTCTTGTCGGAAATCCTCTCCGACGAAGGACACTCGGTGCAGCTTGCCGAGAATGCCACCGCGGCGCGCTCGTTGCGCGCGCAGGGACGCCCGGACCTCGTGCTGCTCGATATCTGGATGCCCGACGCGGACGGTATCACGCTCCTGAAGGAGTGGGCCACCGGGGGCCAGCTCACCATGCCGGTGATCATGATGTCGGGTCATGGCACCATCGACACGGCAGTGGAAGCAACGCGCATCGGCGCAATGGATTTCCTGGAGAAACCGATCGCGCTGCAGAAGCTGCTCGCGACGGTGAAGCGTGCCCTGCGCGCCGGCGAGTCGCGCGCGGTGATGCCGCTCAGCATCGCGAATTTCGGCCGGTCGATGATCATCACCGAGTTGAAGAAGCGCTTGGCGAGGATCTCCGCCGCGGGCACGGCGGTGCTGCTGCGCGGCGAAAGAGGCGTGATGCCGGAGCTCTACGCGCGCTATCTGCAGCAGCCCAATGCGCCCTGGATCGATGCGGCGCACGCGCTCAACGAGGCGTCTCAGGATCTGCTGCAGCAGGTTTCCAGCGGCGTGCTG
>WNFI01075047.1_pt1 | contig 13847 bp, 15 predicted proteins | sample 5400471 | NCBI WGS metagenome assembly WNFI01 (sample SAMN13153348, study PRJNA577476) | soil metagenome | isolation source: 100 cm saprolite on Douglas fir-dominated hillslope | place: USA:California | collected 2013-09-17 | reverse complement strand
GCGCTTGGCGCTGATGAACCAGATGCCGCCGGGAGCAGCAGGTCGAGCAGTCTTTCTTCCGCGTTCTGTTCAGCTTTTTCCTGGACTTCTTCTAATTTCTCTTCGCGTACCATGTCGATCGCGATCTCGATGAGGTCGCGGATCATGGACTCAACATCACGGCCAACATAGCCGACTTCTGTGAACTTGGAAGCTTCAACTTTCAGGAATGGAGAATTGGCCAGCTTCGCCAGACGGCGAGCGATTTCGGTTTTGCCCACGCCCGTTGGTCCGATCATGATGATGTTTTTGGGCATGATCTCTTCCGCCAGTTCGGGCGGAAGCTTCTGGCGGCGCATACGGTTGCGCAAAGCGATTGCGACCGCGCGCTTGGCCTCGTGCTGTCCTACTACGTACTTGTCCAGTTCGGCGACGATCTCCTTCGGAGTCAAATCATCCAGGATCAGGTCTGTCTCTTCCGCCGTTCCGGGTAAATAAATTGCCATTCCTGCCAGCTCCTTTACTTCTTCGCGCCTGCTGCTTTCTTCGCTTTCAGAGCGCTGGCCGGTTTGCGATCTTCCAGCCGTACTACAAATTTCAGCCCTGACCAGGTCTCGTCGATGGCGCAAACTTTCACGTCGACTAACCCATGGTCCAATCCGATATCGCGAACAATGTTCTCGTCCAGATCGGTTGGCTTACGCGACGCTCGCTTGGGCCAGCCGATCCAGATCATGCCGTCAGAAACCTGGGTTTTCATCAGCGCGGGAAAATCTTTCTGCAACGCTGCACGCCTATCAGTGAAATAAACAATGACATTGGCCTGGCCGCCCAGTTTGTCTGACTTCACCACCCCGGGAGGCAGATCGCCCAGATCTTTCACAAAGCTGGGGGGATCATTGCTGAAAACAACGCGGTGTCCTGGCTTGATGCCGATCTTCTTTACCAGCGGTGTTCCTGAGTAGCCTGCCATTGCCTTAATGAGCCGGAGTAGATGCGCCCTGCTGCTGCTTCCCGGCGGAGAGTTCCTCAATCGTGAACGTGTCGTTGGTGTATATGCAGATCTGCCCGGCAATCTTCATGGCTTCCTCGGCGATTTTCCGCGCCGGCAGCTCCGTGTTCTCGACCAGCGCCTTGGCTGCCGCCAGGGCGTATGATCCTCCGCTGCCGATCGCCGCTACGCCGCCGTCGGGCTCAATTACATCGCCAGCGCCGCTGATGAGGTACGTCTGCGTTACGTCAGAGACCAGAAGCAGAGCTTCGAGATGACGGAGTACTTTGTCCGTCCGCCAGTCTTTCGCCAACTCGACCGCGGCGCGACCCAGATTTCCGTGATACTGCTCCAGCTTGGCTTCAAAGCGCGCGAAGAGAGAGAAAGCGTCGGCCGTAGACCCGGCAAACCCAGCCAGAATCTTGTCGTTGTACAGCCGGCGGATTTTTTTGGCGGTGTGCTTGATCACGCCCTCGCCCAGGGTGACCTGTCCATCAGCCGCCATAACCACATTGCCGTCGCGCCGCACGCAGACGACTGTAGTGGAGCGGATCTTTTGGGTTGGGCGCGTACTCACTGAGCGTTTCAAAGACATGAGGGCCAATTACCGATTATACAGCGCCGAAGACAGGCGAGCCCTTAAGAGTGGCTCAGCTGTTTTGCCGTTAGCTCTTTCCGCCGGTCTTGTACTCTTCGTCCACTTCAACCTGATAGCCGGCGACCAAGCGGTTGTTCGCGCTGGCGAGACCCACTACCGACATCATTTCGTGGAACATCTCGTTGGTCATTCCCTTCTTGCGAGCGCCTGCGGTGTGCGCGGCAATGCAGTACTCGCAAAGATTGCTGGCGCTCACCGCAACGTAGATCAATTCCTTGGTCAGTGGATCGAGCGCTCCTGCCGCCATGATCTTCTTGGTCGCCTCCCACGTGCTCTTCAGGGTTGTGAGATCGTGCGCGATGGCTTTCCAGAAATTTGTGACGTGGTCAATCTTGCGGGTGGTCATGATGTCGTCATAGACGGCTCGGACCTGCGGGCTGGCGTTTTCGTATTCAATAAAGCCGAGCGTGGACATGTGTACTCCGTTGATCCAATGGGTTTCTGATTTCGAAACCATTTTACTGGCAGGTTCGTGTTGGCGCGGGAATCTGATAGATTCTCCGCATGGCCAGAGACATTCCTCTCGGTATCCGCGGCGTAGTTGAAGAAACCGTGGCTCACAAACACACTCTCAATTACCACAATCCATCTCTTCCCGAGATCTTTTCCACGCCCAACATGATCGGACTGATGGAATTCGCTGCATTCAACGCGCTCGCTCCCTATTGTGAGCAGGGAGAGATCAGCGTGGGGACGGCCATCAACATCGAGCATCGCGCACCCACCACGATTGGAGCCAAGGTAAAAGCAGAGGCCGTGCTGGAGACCATTGACCGTCGCTTTTTTATCTTCCGCGTTACCGCGCACAACGGAGTTGAAGAGATTGGCCGCGGAACGGTCACGCGGACGTTGGTGAACCCGGTGAAGGTGGCGGAACGATACGCGAATCGAAGCAAGGCTTAACTGTTGAGTCTCCTACCGCCGGGCTAGGCCGAGATAGCTCGCATTATCGAAGAAGTCAGCAACTTGTCATTCTGAAGGCCTGCTTTTTGGCCCGAAGAATCCCGAGAATGCTGCCCTGATAACGGCCTCTGCGCGAGAGATGCTGCTAAGCTCCATGCTTTTCGGTCTTGATGCACCTTATTGTGAAAAAATTCGGCAGAGCATCACCCGGTCCCAGACGTCATGATCTGCGCTAATATCCTCGGGATTCTTCAGGCCCAAAGAACGGGCCTTCAGAATGACAGGGGTTGATTTTTTCGCAGCCCCAGAGAGGTTGATCGAACTGACCGACAGCCGCCATCATGACATTGCAATTCTGTAACATATTCAAGTGTCTCTTCCGTTCAAAGTTGAAGCCGAGGCAAACACTGCGCGTCTCGCACGCATCACCACTCCCCACGGCGACGTCGAAACGCCAGTCTTCATGCCCCTGGCCACCGGCGGTTCGGTCAAAGCGGTCCCGCAGGACGTTCTTGAAGAACTCGGCGCGCAGATCATTCTCGGCAACACCTATCATCTTTATCTGCGTCCGGGACACGAGCAGGTCCGCAACCTCGGCGGGCTGCACAAGTTCATGAGTTGGGAGCGGGCGCTCCTGACGGATTCTGGCGGCTTTCAGGTCTTCAGCTTGAACGATCTGCGCAAAGTAACCGAAGATGGCGTCAATTTCCGTTCCCATCTGGACGGCTCGTCGCACATGTTCACTCCCGAGCGCTCCATGGAAATACAAATCGCTCTGGGCGCGGACATCATCATGGCGTTCGACGAGTGTACGGAGCATCCAGCCGACCGCGAGCGCACACAGCGCTCTATGGAGATGACGCTGCGCTGGGCCAAGCGGTCCAAAGATTATTTTGAGGCGCACAAACATGAAGTGCCGTGGAGCGGAGAGCAGAGCGGCAAGACGCAAGCTCTGTTCGGCATTGTCCAAGGCGGAATGTATGCCGATCTTCGCCGCGAGTCGGCGGAGCGCACCGTGGAGCTGGATTTTCCCGGGTACGCGATTGGCGGCCTGAGCGTTGGCGAGTCGCGCGAGAAGACGCGCGAGATGATCGCTGCCGCTCTGGACGTCCTGCCCAGGGACAAGCCGCGCTACGTGATGGGCGTTGGCTATCCGGAAGAGATTGTCCAATACGCCGCCATGGGCGCGGACATGATGGATTGCGTGCTGCCCACCAGAGCTGCCCGGCACGGATTGCTCTTCACCTCCGAGGGACGGATCAACATCAAAAACGCACGCTACTCTCAGGACCAGGGGCCAGCAGATCCCAAGTGCGGGTGCAAGGTTTGTTCCCGCTACAGCCGCGCATATCTTCGCCATCTATTTGTGGCGGCAGAGCCGCTCGCTGGGATGTTAAACACGGTGCACAATCTGGCCTACTACCTTGACACCATGCGCACGGTGCGTCATGCTATATCACTTGGAGACCTCTCAGGATTGCTCTCTGGGACTGTGCCAACGACCTGAGCGTCTCCGATTCAGCGCCAGAAAACCTCCGATTTACTCCGGCATGAGAAGAGCCGTGTGCTGGAGGCCCAGGCGGTAGTCATCAGCGGTGACAATCAATCGGCCCCAGCTTCTTTTGCGAAGGTGTGTGCGTTGCGGTGCAGGTAAGCGGTGAAAACCATGATCATGATGCAGAGCCAACTGAGTTCCTACTTGTTCCAAGCCAGCGGCCAGGGCGGTGGTCTGGGATTCCTGCTGATGCCCATGATCTTTTTCATCGGCATCATGTATTTCCTGCTGATCCTGCCGCAACAGCGAAAGCAAAAACGCTGGCAGCAGATGGTGAGCGGCCTTAAGGCCGGAGACAAGGTCACCACAGGTGGAGGCATCCGCGGGGCCATTCTCACCGTGAAAGACGATTCTGTGTATTTACGCGTCCCGCCCGACAATTTACGGCTGGAAGTTGCCAAATCGGCGATTGTCGCGGTAGCTCGCGAAGACGAACCAACGAAATCAGAGAAGTGAAATTAGCAAATGCAGAAGAATTTACTCATTAAGACCCTATCCATCATTGCAATTTTGCTGGCTTTTCTCGCGGGCATTTTTGGCTGGCCCGCGAAGTGGAACGGCGAAGGCCTTAAGCAGGCCGTGCTCAATCATATCCGTCTGGGGCTCGACCTCAAGGGCGGCGCGTTCCTGATTCTGCAAGTGCAGGTCAACGAAGCTGTCAGCGCCGACACTGACCATGCTGCCGAGCTGTTGCGGGACCAGCTTACCAAGCAGGGCGTCAGGTTCACTGATATCACCAAGCCCGATCCCACGAACCAGCCGGAAAAGATTGTTGTCAAGGGCCTTCCGCCGGATGGCGGCAGCAAGCTCGACACCATTGTGAAGGAAAGGCTCCCTGATTACGACCTGAACTCAGGCTCGGAGCCTGGCACCTACAACGTGGTGATGAAGCCCGGCGCGGTGAACACACTGAAAGGCGCTACGGTGACAAAATGCATCGAAGCCATCCGTACCCGCGTCGACACGCTGGGCGTGAGTGAACCGATCATTCAGGAGAATAGTCTGGGTAAATACCAGATTCTGGTGCAGTTGCCCGGAGTTTTTGACACCGTTCGCGTGAAGTCGATCCTTGAGAACACAGCAAGGCTAGAGCTTAGAGAGTCTCGCGGCGTATTCAAGAACGAGCAAGAGGCATTGGCCGCGTACGGAGGAGCACTCCCAGCCAATTTGGTCCTAATGCACGGAAAACCCGCGCCGACCAGTGGGGAAGGTTCGGTCTACGTCGTCTCACGCGTGCCTGTAGTCAGCGGCACGGATGTTCAAGATGCCAGCGCTGGTCACAAAACTACAACCAATGAGCCGATCGTCAATTTCAGGCTGTCCACTGAGGCGGGCAAGAAATTTGGAGAGTTTACCGAACTCCACCGCAAAGGCGGATCTGACCCGGCGAACCTCGCAATCATCATGAACGACCAGGTGGTCACCGCACCCGGTATTGAGAGCCAGATTTTTGACTACGGCTACATTGAAGGCGGCTACACCGAAGAGCGCGCCCGCGACGAAGCCATGCTGCTTCGGTCCGGAGCACTTCCAGCCAGCATGCACTACTTGACCGACAATATGGTGGGGCCGTCTCTGGGGGCAGACTCTATCAGGTCCGGCGTAAAAGCGGCCATTGGCGGGATGCTGGCCGTTATGATCTTCATGCTGGTCTACTACAAGGGCGCCGGCATCAACGCCGATCTGGCGCTGGTTCTTAACCTCATTATCCTGCTTGGCTTCATGGGTTTCTTCGGCGGAGTGCTTACTCTGCCCGGAATTGCTGGTGTGATGGCAAGGCCCCGGCCGCGGCGGTGGACCAGGGTTTCAGCCGCGCCTGGACTACAATTCTGGACACACACGTTACCACCATTGTATCCGCCCTCATTCTGTGGTTTGTGGGAACGGGTCCGGTCAAAGGTTTCGGGCTTACGCTCACCTTCGGTCTGCTGGCAAACTTATTTACCGCGGTCTTTGTTTCCCGCGTGATTTTCGACTTTGTGCTCAGCCGCAAACAGCGCGGAGAAGCGCTCAGCATATAGTTCAAAGGTTGATCAAGTGGAATTTTTTCGCAATACGAGCATAGATTTTCTCGGCAAAAAGTGGTACTTCCTCGGCTTCTCGCTGATCTTCAGCGTGGCCGGTCTTCTTTCCATGTTTTTCTGGCACGGAGTCCCGCTCGGGCTGGATTTCCGCGGAGGCACCAACGTCTTCGTAAAATTCGCGGACAAGCCTAACGAAAATGCCATCCGTGCTGCCTTGGACAAAGCTGGTTTGCACAGCGCCCGCATTCAGACTTTTGGCCAGGGATCCAATGAAGTACTGATTGGGCTGGATGTGAAAGAAACCAGCGAAGCCGATCTCGATCGCGGCAAGAATCAGATCATTCAGGCGTTGCAAAGCGTCGCGCCTCAGGGCAAACTGGATCTCAGCAACGTTCGCGCGGACGTTGTGGGCCCGCAAGTAGGAAGTCAGTTGCAAAAGCAAGCCACGCTGGCGGTTGCGTTCTCGCTGCTTGGCATGCTGACGAACCAGGAGATAACGCTTACTGTTATCGCCGCGATTCTCACACTGGTCGGCTACTCCATGAATGACACCATTGTGGTGTTTGACCGGATCCGTGAAAACATTAAATTGATGCGGCGGGAGAGTCTGTCTGAGATCGTGAACAGGAGCATCAACCAGACTCTGAGCCGGACCATTTTGACCTCAGGCCTGACGTTTTTGACCGTTCTATCGTTGTATCTGTTTGGTGGAGAAGTACTTCGAGGGTTTTCCTTCGCGCTCGTAATCGGCATCATAATTGGTACGTACTCGTCGATTGCAGTGGCAGCTCCCATGTTGGTGGCGTATCAGGACTGGCGGCTTAGCCGGTCCGGACGTCGAGTGCCTGTCCGGGCGAAAGCCTAGGATTGGTTTTGGGAGCAAAATAAGCAGTCCCGGTGTCCAATGTATAGAAGAGTTCCCCAAGGATTGGAGAGCAGGGATGTTTGAAGACAGCTTAGTTGAATCCGCTGGCAGGATTAAGACCAGACTGTGGACGAAGATCGTCTCGTTCGCGTTCCAAGGCGCACTGATTGGAGTTCTGCTCTTGATACCATTGCTTATCACTGAGGCGTTGCCTAACGGGCAGTTGAACGCCTTTTTGGTGGCCCCGCCGCCACCTCCACCGCCTCCACCACCTCCACCGCCGCAAGTCCAGCGCGTGGTGCATGTGAGCGAAATCGTAAATGGTGAGCTGCGCACACCCAGCAAGATCCCCAAGAACATTACCAAGATTGTTGAAGACGAGGCTCCCGCGCCCAATACCGGCGTGACTGGCGGTGTCGTCGGTGGCGTTCCGGGAGGCTCCGTGGGTGGCGTTTTGGGCGGTATCGTTGGATCAGGGGTTCCGCCTCCTCCAGTTGCCCGTCCGGAGAGGATTCGCGTGTCCTCCGGCGTCGCAAATGGAATGCTCATGAACGGTCCACAGCCCGTTTATCCCCAGATGGCGAGAATCGCGCATATTCAGGGTGACGTGGTTTTGCAGGCCACTATCAGTAAGACAGGCGCTATCGAAAACCTCCGCGCGATCAGTGGGCATCCAATCCTGCAGCAGGCAGCTCTGGAAACGGTAAAGCAGTGGAGGTACAAGCCTTATCTGTTGAACAATGAGCCGGTAGAAATTGAGACCACCATTACCGTGAAGTTCCACATGTAGCCTGAGGGGCCGCTTTCCTGGAAGGGAGACTGCTGTGAAGCGGTCTCCCAATCCCGAGAATTCATGCAGTAAGTTTGTATGTCCACGTTGCGTGGACATTGAGAGACTCTGAAATGAGTTTCACGCATCTGATTCAAAGTTCCTGAGGAGGAAAACCTAAAATCATGTTTGTCGAAAATTTAGTAAGCCTAACGGTAGCCAAAGCACATTTGGCTTTTTGGATGTTCCAGGCGCAGGCGCCGGAAGATACGAGCATCAACTGGAACGATCCAATGTCACTCTTGAAACAAATGAATTGGCCCGCTCTGACGATCGTGGTCATTCTCTTCATCATGTCAGCATGGTCGATTGGCGTCATGATTGACCGCTGGATCGCCTTTAGCTCGGCCCGCAAACAATCGCGCCAGTTCGCGCCTGCGGTCGCCGGAGCCCTGCGTGAAGGCAAGCTCGATGAAGCCATCCGCGTTGCGGAACGGAACAAGAAAAGCCACTTGGCCAAAGTCGTGACCGCTGGGTTGCAGGAATTCAAGGCCCACGGGGACTCCAACGAAATCCCTGGCGACCAGATTGAAGCCAGCAAGCGCGCATTGGAGCGGGCGGAAGCCATTGTTCACGCAGAACTGAAGCGCGGACTCGGCGGTCTGGCCACCATTGGTTCCACGGCCCCATTCGTCGGGCTGCTGGGCACGGTCATGGGCATTCTGAACGCCTTCAATAAGATTGCGACCACCAAGACCCAGGGTCTCAGCGCTGTGGCCGGCGGTATTTCCGAAGCGCTGGTGACCACCGCTCTGGGATTGTTCGTCGCCATTCCCGCTGTCATGATGTTCAACTATTTCACCGGCAAGGTGGAAGCATTTGACGTCGAGATGGACAACTCTTCCAGCGAGCTTGTGGACTATTTCTTGAAGAGAAGCGGCCGGAAATAGGCCCAGGAGCAGAGAATGGCAATTGCAGTTCGAAATGAAGGCGCCAAAGTCAATTCCAACATCAACGTTACTCCGATGGTGGACGTGATGCTGGTGCTGCTGATCATTTTCATGGTGATCACACCGCTGCTGCAGAAAACGATCCCTGTAGACTTGGCACAGGCAAACAACCCTACACCCATGGCGGATGCAGACAGAGATGACGCAACCGTCGTGGCCGTGACCCGCGAAGGCAAGATCTTCCTGGACATGGACCTTGTTACGCCTGAGGCTTTGACTCAAAAGGTAAAAGACCGTCTCACCAACAGTAAGCTCAAGACGGTTTTTGTGAAATCTGACGCGCGGGCCAAATATAAATCGGTGGTAGACGTAGTGGACAATGTACGCGCCGCGGGAGTAGACCAACTGGGCCTTCTGACGGACCAGAAAAGACAGGCGCCGGTGTTGGCGACGCCGCCGAAAACCAAATGAAAACGGCCTTTCAGGCCAAACATCGAGGAACATGATTTTATGGCAATGACTACCGGAAGTTCGGGAGGCGGACAATCGGCGGATATCAACGTCACGCCGCTCATCGACGTCTTACTGGTGCTGCTGATCATCTTTATGGTAGTTGCGCCGGTGACGCCGAATGGGCTTGACGCGCTGGTTCCGCAACCCCCGCCACCTAATACACCTCCTCCGAAGGACGATCGCACGGTGGTGGTGCAGGTGATGCAGCCCCCAGGCGGCGGTCCGACCACACTTAAGATTAATCAGACTGATGTCAAGTGGGACCAGTTAGGCGACCAATTGACGGACATCTTCAAGACCCGCGCGGAACGCGTGATGTTTGTGAACGGTGATCCCGACGTCGAATTCCAGGATGTCGCCCGGGTGATTGACATCGCCCATGGCACCCAGGTGATCGACAAGATCGGTTTGATGACGGCAAAAATTGAAGCAGGCCAGTAAGCGCGACAAGTTTTTTCTCCTCATCAGGCGGGCGGTTGCGTTAGCCGCCCCAGCCTGACAAATTCTTGAGATCTATACGAACGACTCCAGCAAGGAGCAGATGACAATGAACAGAAGCGCACGACTCGTGGCGGCGTTCGCCGTCTCAGCCGCGCTGTTAATGACGGCAGGATGCGATAAATTGCGGGCCCGTGACCAGCTGAACCAGGGCGTGCAGTCCTACCGGGCTGCAAAGTATGAAGAGGCCACGGAGCACTTCAAGAACGCGGTCCATTTTGATCCCAATTTAAAAGCAGCCAAGTTATATCTGGCGACCACTTACGCTCAGCAATATGTTCCCGGCGTTGAGACACAGGACAACCTTCGCAATGCCAACCTGGCTATTGACGAGTACAACGATGTCCTCAAAACCGAACCTAAGGACTCCAACAGTCTTTTGGGCATCGCTTATCTCTACATGAACATGAAAAAGTTCGATAAGGCGCGCGAGTATTACCGCAAAGCCATTGAAGCCGATCCCAACAATCCAGATGCCTACTATTCCGTGGGCGTGATCGACTGGACCGATGTCTACAAGGACATCAGCGAGCGCAAAGCCAGGCTCGGTCTGAAGGTGGAAGATCCGCTTAAAGGCAAGCCCGGGGACCAGGCCTGCCAGGAGATCAAGGCAAAGGACGCGCCCATCATTGATGAAGGCCTGAAGATGTTGCAGGCAGCCATGCAGAAGCGTGAAGACTATGACGATGCCATGGTCTACATGAACCTGCTGTATTTGCGCAAGGCCGATACCGAATGCGGTAATCCTGAAATAGCCGCAGCGGACCGGCAACAGTCCAACGACTGGGCTGACAAGGCCATGGCTGCGCGCAAGAAGAAAGCGGTTGCAGCGGCCAAGAAAACCAGTGGCGGCATTGTTATGGAACCGCAGAACCAGCCGCAGCAACAGAACCCGCAAAAGAAGAAGTAGCTCATATGTCGTCCAGAAAAGCCCCTCTCACGAGAGGGGCTTTTCGCTTGAGAACACAATCGGCGGCCCAACGACTCGAGCCAGATAGAAGCCGCTTTGCTCAATTACAATCATTGCTTCGCTCTGGTTTCGATGGTCCAAAGCCCCATGATCAAGAAAGTCCTGATTGCCAATCGCGGCGAAATTGCTGTGCGGGTCATCCGCGCATGCCGGGAGCTGGACATTACTTCGGTAGCAGTGTTCTCTGAAGTAGACCGCGCTGCGCTGCACGTAAGTCAGGCTGACGAAGCCTATGCTATCGGTCGCGCAGCCGCGACTGAATCGTATCTCAACATCCAGAAGATTCTTGACGCCGCGAAACGCAGCGGGGCGGACGCCATCCATCCCGGCTACGGCTTCTTGTCGGAAAATGCCAAATTTGCCCGCGCCTGCGCGGAGGCGGGAATCAAATTCATAGGACCGCCAACCTCTGCCATGGAGCTGATGGGGTCCAAGACGCGCGCTCGCCAGGCGATGCAGAAAGCTGGTGTTCCCTTTGTTCCCGGCTCGGCAAAAGGACTCTCGCTGGCGGAAGCGCAGGAACTGGCAGCCAAGATCGGTTTTCCCGTGATGATCAAAGCCGCAGCCGGCGGCGGCGGCAAAGGCATGCGGATGGTGCGAACCGCAGCCGAGCTGCAACCTGCATTTGAGACCGCGCAGAGTGAGGCGCAGCGTTCGTTCAACGACAGCGAAGTCTATCTTGAGAAGCTGATTGAAAACCCGCGCCACATCGAAATCCAAATCTTGGGCGACGAACACGGCAACGTTGTGTTTCTTGGCGAACGTGAGTGCTCGGTGCAGCGTCGCCACCAGAAGGTAATTGAAGAAGCTCCCTCTGCCGTGGTCAATGACGATCTGCGCCGACGCATGGGCCAGGTGGCAGTGCAGGCAGCGAAGTCTGCCGGATACACTAACGCCGGCACAGTCGAGTTCCTGGTGGACGCGGACCAGAACTTCTACTTCCTCGAGATGAATACGCGGCTGCAGGTGGAGCATCCTGTGACTGAGTTGGTTGCCGGGTTGGACCTTGTGCATTTGCAACTCAGGATTGCGTCCGGCGAAAAGCTTCCCTTCCGGCAGGAAGACATTCGGCTTCGCGGCCACGCCATCGAGTGTCGAATCTACGCGGAAGATCCGGACAATAATTTCTTTCCTTCACCGGGAAAGATCACGCAATTGCTGCGGCCGTCAGGCCCGGGAATTCGTGAGGACAGCGGCGTCTACGAGGGTTGGCGCGTGCCTCTGGAATACGATCCCATGCTCTCCAAGCTAATCGTCCACGCGCCGGACCGCGCAGGCGCGATTGCCCGCATGAGGTGCGCCTTGGACGAATACTTCGTCGGTGGCATCAAGACGAACCTCTCGCTTTTCCGCAGAATTCTTGAGCACCCTGACTTCGTCGCAGCAAGAATCGACACTGGTTTTCTCGATCGCCTGCTCGCGGCCAATACTGCGACGAATGCGAGTAACGGTTTGTCGCAGATCGCTGCGGTTGCAGCGGCTTTGTTTGCCGTCAATTCCACCGGAACTAACGGCCGCAATGGCGGCACAGGAAACGGCGAAAAGGACTCCAGTTCCGCATGGAAACGCACGGCGCGCACCGAGGGACTCCGCGAACCATGATTTACGAAGTCACCATCGCGGACAAAACGCATCTCGTTGAACTGGTGCGTTCCGGATCCAACTGGCTCTGCAAGCTTGACGGCCACAGCTTCCCTCTTGATGCTGTTGCCGTGCAAAGCAACGTCCTCTCTGTGTTGACAGACGGCAAGTCCTACGAAATCAAACAAGAGATCACGGGTACTGACGTGAATATTGTTGTCGGCCACGAACGTTTCAGCGTGTCGGTGCGCGATCCCAGATCGCTGCGTTCGCGCAGACGTGTCTACGCCGGCGGCGCCGGTCTCAGGAGAATCTCCGCACCTATGCCGGGGAAAGTGGTTCGCATCCTGGCGCAAACCGGGGCGCAAGTGGAAGCCGGTCAGGGTGTAGTGATTATTGAAGCGATGAAGATGCAAAATGAGCTCAAGTCGCCCAAGAAGGGCGTGGTCAAAAAAATCCATGCCGCGGAAGGCGCGTTAGTAGAGGCCGGCCAGGTACTCGCGGAAATCGAGTGATCCGGCGCAATGCCGGACCCATGTTCGACCTATTTCTGTCCTGCGTTTTTCAACAACTGCTCAGCGTAGTAGTTGTGGATCTCAGTGCTGTCGCGCAAAACCTCATCGTAGGCTGAGCGCAAGAACTGCTCACGCTGCGTGCGCAGTTGATTACGGATGGCCTGCTGCACCGTGGGATCGTTCAAGTCTCTTTGTCCGGCAGCTTCTTTGCCCAACAGCTTCACTATGCGAAATGCCAGCACCTTTTGCGTGGCCGGATTCACAATCGGAATCACTTCGGTGAACTGTCCGGGTTTGAGTTTGGCAATTGCATCGCGGGTGGCTGCATCGGTGTTGGCGCCGCGAAGCTGGGATTCCGGCGCCGGCCCAAGTTCGCCGCCGTTGCGGGCGGTGTTCGGATCTTCAGAGTATTTGGCTGCGAGCGTTGCAAAATCCTCGCCGCTCTCCAGACGGTTGTAGATCTGGCGAATTTTTTCCCGCGCCTGCGCCTCATTCTGCGCTTTGTTGGGCAGGTCGCCGGAAGGCACATTCGGCTGTGAGCTGACAAAAATGTGCGCCAGGTAATACTGCGGCTCAATGATGTTGAATTGCGCCTTGTGGTCGTTGTAATAGTTCTGGATATCGGAGTCGGAAATGGTGACCTTGGACGCGATCTCCTTGTTCAACAGCTTGTCGATAGTCAACTTGCGCCGGATATCGAGTCTCCACTCGTCCTCGGTGTAGCCCACGGTTTGCAGTTTCTTGGCAAACTCTTCTTTGGTGTAGGGCGCTTTGTCTTGCGTGGCCCGGCTCTCTACTTCATCGTCCGTGGCGAGAATCCCGAGCTTCTCCGCTTTCTGCAGATAGACCTGCTGGCCGATAATCTGATCCAGGATCTGCAGGCGCAATGCCGACTCTTCTTCAGGGCTGGGTTTTTGCGGGGCGCCGGTAATCTGGCGATTGTATGCGCGGTCCGCTTCCGAGCGCGTGACTTTGTACGCGTTGACCTTGGCCAACACGTCTTTGTCGGATTGACGGTTGCAACTGCTGGCGAGTGAGAACAAAGCCAGCGCTACGAGCGAGACGTTACGCCACGG
>WNFI01267672.1_pt1 | contig 13848 bp, 12 predicted proteins | sample 5400471 | NCBI WGS metagenome assembly WNFI01 (sample SAMN13153348, study PRJNA577476) | soil metagenome | isolation source: 100 cm saprolite on Douglas fir-dominated hillslope | place: USA:California | collected 2013-09-17 | reverse complement strand
ATCCCACCTATCCGGCCCTGGCACCCCAGGTGCCGACCATCACCTCGGTCAGGACGAAGGGGCGGCCCTGGTGCCGTCCGCCGATGGCAAAGAGGGTCGGGCCGCCCTCGCCCGCCGCCATCACCTTCTCGGGAACCGCTTGGGCGAGTGCGCCCAGGATCGCATCGAACACCCGGTAGCCCATGACGCCGCGCGCCGCACAGGCGGCCGGATAGGTGGGATTGACCAAGGTCCCTTCCGGCGCGGTGATCGTGACCGGGCGCATGTAGCCCTCGCAATTCGGAATGTCGGCGCTGGCCAGGCAGCGGATGGCGCAATAGACCACCGACTTCGACATCGCGATCGGGCAGTTGATCGCCGCGGCGACTTGGTTGGCGGTGCCGGTCAGGTCGACGGCGATGTCCTCGCCGGCAACGCTGACCTTGACGTGGATCTTGAGCGGCTCCGGGATCTCGCCGATGCCGTCGATCCAATCGGTGAACTCATAGTCGCCATCCGGGATCGAGCGAATGACCGCGCGCATCATCCGCTCGGCCTGATTGTGCATCTCCTCCAGATAGGGGTGCAACGCGTCGGCAGCGTCGGCAGGCAGAGGCCTTCCTGGTGGATCTCGGTTGCGTGCATGGCGACGCTGCCGGGGGCGATGCCGCCGACATCGGAATGGTGCGCCATGGTGCAGGCCCAGCCTTCCAGGCGGTCGGCGAAGAACACCGGCTTGATCACATAGATGTCGGGCAGGTGCTGGCCGCCCGAGCCATAGGGGTCGTTGAAGATGAAGACGTCGCCCGGCCGGGCGGTGGGCGCGTGCTCGTCCATGATCATGCGCATGCCATAGGGAAAGGCGCCGAGCTGGACCGCGAGCGTGAGGCCTTGCGCGATGATCTGGCCGTGGCGATCGCAGAGTGCCGTCGAATAGTCCATCGAATCCCGCACCACCGGCGAATAGGCACTGCGCATGACGACGAGCGCCATCTCGTCGGCGGTGGAGGAGAGCGCGTTCTTGACCACCTCGAAGGTGATCGGATCGATGCGGTTCACTTTCATGCTCCGACCATGATCTCGATGTTTCCCAGATCGTCGAGCCCGGCCCGACAGCCCGGCGGCACCACCGCCGTCGCATCATACTCCTCGACGATGAGCGGGCCTTCCAGCGCCCGCTCGGCGAGCGCGCCGCGGCTGACGATGCGTGCCTCGAGATGGCCGAGACGCGGGCCGAAATAGGCGGAGCGGGCGGCGGCATCGGGCCGGTGATCGGCGCCGGCGCCGAGCGCCGCGGCATAGTCATCGCGGCCCATGGCCCTGGCGGCGGCTCGGGCCGAGACCTTGAGGTTGACCAGGTCGACCGGATCGCCATCGGAGCGGTGGCCATAGGTGCGCTCATGCTCGCCATGGAATCCGGCGACCAAGCCCTCGATCGAAGGCACCGCGCCGGTTACCGGCACGGTCAGCTCATAGGCCTGGCCGGCATAGCGAAGATCGGCCGAGAGCTTGAACTGAAAGCGCTCGGAGGCGTGCCCCTCGGCGGCGAGCACGGCAGCGGCCTCGCGCTTCAGCCCGTCATAGGCTTCGCCCAGGGCGTCATTGCCGAACTCGGCGGCGGGACGAAACAGCGTGCGCACGAATTCCTGCTCGGCCTCGGAGAACAGGAGGCCGAGGGCGGTGAACACGCCCGGCGCCGGCGGGATCAGCACTTTGCCGATCTCGAGCGCGCGCGCGATCTCGACGGCGGCGACCGGGCCGTTGCCGCCGAAGGCGGCCAGCACGAAGTCGCGGGGATCACGGCCGCGATAGGTGGTCACCGCCTTGACCGCGCGCGTCATGGTGGCGGCCGCGATCGCATACACCCCGAATGCCGCCTCATGCAGGTCGAGACCGAGCGGGCGCGCAACCGTGTCGGCGATCGCCGCCTTGGCCTTGTCGGCGGCGAGCCGCACGCTGCCGCCGGCGATGGCGCGGGGATTGAGGTAGCCCAGCACCACCATGGCGTCGGTGAAGGTGGGGCGGGTGCCGCCCTGATCGTAGCAGACCGGGCCGGGCACGGCGCCGGCGCTGCTGGGCCCGACCCTGAGCGACAAGCCGTCATCGACGCGCACGATGCTGCCGCCGCCGGCGCCGATCTCGGAGACGTCGATGAAGGGCAGCTTGATCGGGTAGCCGCCGCCCTTCACGAGCTTGCTCGAGAGGTTGATGCCGGCGCCGACCTCGTATTCCGTCGTCTTCGCCGGCTCACCATTCTCGATCATCGCCGCCTTGGCCGTGGTCCCGCCCATGTCGAAGGAGATCACGTTGTCGTGGCCGCCGAGCCTGGCCATGCGCGCGCAGGCGATCACGCCCGCGGCCGGGCCGGATTCGACGATCGCCGCCGGCTTGCGGATGGCCGCCTCGGCGCTCATGACGCCGCCATTCGACTGCATGATCTCGAGCGGCACCTTGATGCCGATGCCGGCCAACCGGTCGCGCAGCAACGCCAGATAATGCTCGACCACCGGCCCCACATAGGCGTTGACCACGCTGGTGCTGGTGCGCTCGTACTCGCGGATCTCCGGCAGGACTTGGCTCGACCGGCAAAAATACACCTTGCCCGGCAGATGCTGCTGGAGCAGCTCGACCACGCGGCGCTCGTGGGCGTCGTTGGCGTAGGAGTGGATGAGCGACACCGCCAAGGCCTCGACGCCTTGGTGCTCGAGCGCGCGGGCGACCGCAAGGACCGAGTCCTCATCGAGCGCTTGCCTGACCTCGCCCTTCGGCCCCAGGCGCTCGGTCACCTCGAAGCGGAGATGGCGCGGCACCAGGGGTGCCGGCTTCTCGTATTGCACGTCGTAGAGCACCGGGATGCGGAGCCGCCGCATCTCCAAGGCGTCACGGAAGCCCTTGGTGGTGACCAGCGCAGTACGCGCGCCCTTGCCCTCGAGAATGGCGTTGGTGGCGATGGTGGAGGCGTGCACCACGCCGGTTATCGCCTCAGGAGCGAGACCTTCCGCCGCCATAAGCTCGGCGATTCCGGCGACGATGCCGCGGCCATAGTCATCCGGGGTCGAGGGCACCTTGCGGGTGCGAACGCGCCCCTCGCCGCCGACCAGCACCAGATCGGTGAAGGTGCCGCCGATATCGACGCCGATCCGATAGGCCGTGCCAGCCATCGCCCCCACCGCCTGGGTCACTACCCTGTTCAGTGTAGGGGCCGTGGATGATAAGCTAAAATTCGAAACTCTGATGGCAAGTGAAAAGCGAGATCTATCATGCGCCTGCGCCTGGATCAGCTGGAAGCGGTGTTCTGGATCGCGCGACTCGGCAGCTTTCGCTCCGCCGCGCAGCGCCTCAACGTCACCCAGCCGGCGATCTCGGGGCGCATTCGCGAGCTCGAGCGGGTGCTGGCGATCCGCGTCTTCGACCGCGACCGCCAGCGCGCGCGGCTGACCGGCCGCGGCCACGAGGTGCTGAAATATGCCGAGCAGATCCTGGCGCTCTCGCGCGACGCCGAGCAGCGCCTGTCGCAGCCGGCGCTGCTCGCCGGCCCGATCCGGATCGGCGTCTGCGACACCTTCGCGCTCACTCACCTCTCGGCGCTGATCTCGCGCATCGAGAAGGACCATGCCGGCGTCGAGCTGGCCCTCGACGTCGACTACAGCGTCAACCTCAATCGCAAGCTGCACCGCGGCGACATCGACATCGCCTTTTTGACGGAGCCGACGACCAGCGACACGGTTCAGGCCGAGCCGCTCATCGATCTGCAATTGATCTGGGTCGCCGGGCGCAGCATGGCGTTGCCGAAGGGGCGGCTCGGCCCGTCGGAGCTCAAGTCATTTCCGATCATCACCAATCCCAGGCCCTCGCATCTCTATGCCACCGTCCATGATTGGTTCACCCAAGCCGGAGAGACGCCGCTCCGGCTCAACACCTGCAACAGCCTCACCATCATGATCAAGCTCGCGGTGGCCGGCTTCGGGATCTGCGTCCTGCCGCCGAGCATCCTCGTGCGCGAGCTCGAACGCGGCGATCTTCGGATCATCGACACCAAGCCGCGGGTGGCGCCGCATCACATGGCGATCGCCTATCGCAACGATGCGACGCTGCAAGGGGCCAAGGCGATCTCCGATCTGGCGCATGAGCTGGTGAACCGCGACGCCACTCTCGGCCACCCGCGCCCGCACGCCTATACCGCCGAGCTCATCTGATATTTCACGGAAGCGTGCCTATGCGGGCGCCCCGGCGCCCTGCTAGGATTTTGCCCTGAGCAAGCCCCCACCCGCGCCGGAGCCTTCCATGCCGAAATCGCCGATCTATCCCGGGACCGTCGACTGGTCGGGGGAGAATCCCGGAATGTATTTAAAGGAATCGGCGGACGGTCCGTTCGTCACCCTCATCAGCTTCTTCAGGGTCGTGCTGTCGCCCTATGGGCGCGGCACCGCGCTGCTGATGCTGCGTTCACCCGCCGAAGCGAACCCGCCCGCGGCCAAGTCCAATCTCTGCATCACCGACAACGAGCCCTTGGCGCGCTACCTGGTGACCAACTTCGCCGGCGCGTTTGGGTCGTTCAAGGGTCAGGCGGGCTTGGAGGGGGTCGCCTATCGCAAGATGACCGGCGGCGGCACCTCCGGCGACGCGGCCTCGAGCTATGTGGAGACCGTATCGGCCGCCGGCCTCGATGTGCGCCTCGCCTGGGAGGGGTTGGACGCGCCCTTTGCCTTCGAGTTGCCGGTCGAGAAGTCCGCAACCGGCAAGCATGTGATGCTGACCGTCTTCGTCAGCGCCGAGCGGGCGAGCGCCACCGTCAATGGCCAGCCCCTGCCAGGCCGGCCGGTGCCGCGCGACATGCTGGGCCGGCCGATGACCACCGCCTTCCTCGCCTTCTCCGAGACCTGGATCAAGGCCTGAACCGATGGGTGAGTACGCATTCGGGCAGTCGATCCGCCGGCTCGAGGACCAGGCGCTGCTCACCGGAGCCGGCGTTTTCATCGACGATCGCACGCTCCCCGGCCAGTGCCACGCCGCGGTGCTGCGCTCGCCGCATGCGCATGCGCGGATTGCGAGCATCGACACGACGCGCGCCGCGGCGGCCCCCGGCGTGCTTGCGGTCTTGACCGGCGCCGACTATCAGGCCGACGGGCTCGGCTCAATCCGCTGCGAGATGAACCTGCCGACATTTCCTCCTGGGGAGGGTCAGGGAGGGGGTGGTCCTCACCCCCTCCCAAAGTCCACCCCTGGAGGGTCGGCGCCCGGCGAGCTCAAGCGTCCGCCCTTTCCGGCGCTGGCCCAAACCCGTGTGCGCTATGTCGGCGACAGCGTCGCCTTCGTCGTCGCCGAGCGGCCGGAGCGGGCTCGCGACGCGCTGGAGCTCATCGACATCGACTACGAGCCGCTGGCGAGCGTGACCGATGGCGAGGCCGCGCTGGCAGCCGACGCGCCGCTGCTGTTCGAGGAGGCGCCCGGCAATGTCGCGTTCCGCTGGGAGGGCGGCGACGCGGCCGCGGTCGATGCGGCGTTCCGGAACGCGGCCCATGTGACGCGGCTCGAGCTCGTCAACAACCGCATCATCATGGTGGCGATGGAGACTCGCGGCGCCATCGGCGTCTTCGACGCCGACACCGGTCGCTACACGCTCTTGACCGCCTCGCAGATGCCCCATGGGCTGAAGAAGTCGCTGAAGAGCGTCTTCAACCTCGACGAGGCCAAGTTCCGCGTGCTGGTCGCCGATGTCGGCGGCGGGTTCGGGCTCAAGAACTCGCTCTATCCCGAGCAAGTTCTGGTGCTGTGGGCCGCCCGTCGGCTCGGACGGCCGGTCAAGTGGGTGGGCGAGCGCGCCGATGCCTTCCTCACCGACTATCAGGGACGCGACAACATTCAGGTGGGTGAGCTGGCGCTCGACCGTGACGGCACCATGCTGGCCTTGCGCGTCTCCAGCATCGCCAATCTCGGCGCCTATCTGGCGCCGCGGGGGATGAGCTCGCCGGTGATGAACACGCCGGCGCTGGCAGGGGTCTACCGCACGCCGGCGATCCATGTGGCGGTCACCGGCGTGTTCACCAACACCGCGCCGACCGACGTCTATCGCGGCGCCGGGCGGCCGGAGGCGACCTTCCTCCTGGAGCGGCTGGTCGAGACCGCGGCGCGCGAGCTCAACCTCGATCCGCTCCAGCTCCGGCGCCGCAACCTGATCCGGCCGTCGGACCTGCCGCGGCGCACACCCTTGGGTCTCAACTACGACAGCGGCAATTTCGAGAAGGTGCTGGATCGGGCGCTGGCCGAGGCCGGCCATGCCGGCTTTCCGGCCCGCCGCGCCGCCTCAGCCCAGCGCGGGCGGCTCAGGGGCTTCGGACTGTGTCACTACGTCGAACGCATCGCCGGCTGGGCCGAGGACGCGGAGCTTCGCATCGGTGCCGACGGCAAGGCGACCGTGCTCATCGGCCAGATGGCGAACGGACAGGGCCACCGCACCACTTATGCGCAGCTGGTCGCCGAGCGCTTGGGCCTCGGCCTCGATCAGGTGGAGGTGGTCGAGGGCGACACCGATCGCATCGCCACCGGGGCGGGGACCGGTGGCTCCGCCTCCTTGGTGCTGGGCGGCGGCGCGCTGCACGGGACCTTGCTCGAGGTGGTGGCCCAGGCGAAGCCGGAGGCGGCCAATCAGCTGGAGGCGGCCGAGGCCGATGTCGAGTTCGCCGACGGACGCTTCCGCATCGTCGGCACCGACCGCGCGGTCGCCTTCGGCGAGGTCGCCCGCGCCATCGCCAAGAAGAGCGGGAAGACCGTGGCGCTGGCGGCCAAGCATCACTTCCAGCCGAGCAACTACACCTTCCCCAATGGCTGCCACGTCTGCGAGGTCGAGATCGATCCGGACACCGGCGCCTTCCGCATCCTCGGCTACACCATGGCGCATGATTTCGGCCGCATCCTGAATCCGCTCCTGCTCGAAGGGCAGCTTCACGGCGGCGTTTCCCAGGGCTTGGGCCAAGCCGCCTTCGAGCGCGTGGTCTATGACGGTGAGAACGGTCAGCTCCTGACCGGGAGCCTGATGGACTATTGCATTCCCCGCGCGGACGATCTTCCGAGCCTGGTGTTCGTGCCGGAAGAGACGCCTTCGCCGGCAAACCCGCTCGGCGTCAAAGGCTGCGGCGAGGCAGGCTGCGCCGGCGCGCCCGCCGCCTTCGTCAACGCGGTCGTCGATGCCCTCGCCGGGCACGGCATCCGCCATGTCGACATGCCCGTCACCGGCGAGGGCTTGTGGCGCGCCATCGCCGAGAGCGCCGCCAGGAAGGCCGCCTAGAAGCCGACCCGGCCTTGTCGTCTATGTAAGGAGCATCGAGATGCAGCAAGGAATTGCCGTGCGCGCCCAGCCGATGGATGCCGCGCAGCGCCGGATCGCCGGCGCGCTTCTGCTGCTGAGGCTGACGCTCGGCGGCTTCCTCTTGCAATGGGGGATCGAGAAGTTCGTCAATCCCAAGGCGGCCGCCGGCATCGCCGATTACTTCTACGGCGTCTCGCTGTCGGCAACCCTCGCCTATGCACACGGCGTGATCGAGGTGGCAATCGCCGTGGCCTTGCTGCTGGGGTTCCGGCGGCGGCTGAGCTACGGGCTCGCCGGCATCGGCCACGGCATCACCGTGGCGGTGAGCTACCGGCAATTGCTGCACCCTTATACCGATATCAACCACATGTTCACCGCCAGCGTGCCGGTGCTCGGTGGCTTCATCCTGCTCTATCTGCTGCGCGACTGGGACCGCTATTCGCTCGATTGCTGGCTCGGCTCCGGCGCCGGATTGAGCGAGGTTGCCTCCGAGCCCGAGCGGCTGTGAGCGAGGAGCGAGAGCTCGTCCAACGCTTCATCGCCGAGGCGCTTTGCAACCCGCACAACCGCGAGATCCTGGCGCGGCTGCCCGAGCTGCATCTGCCGCAGACCTATCTGGTCGCGGGCTGTCTCTTTCAGACCGTCTGGAACCTCATCTCGAGCCGGCCGGCGACGGAGAACATCAAGGACTACGACGTCTTCTATTTCGACGACAGCGATCTCTCCTGGGAGGCGGAGGACGCCGCCATCCGCCGTGCGAACGCTCTCTTCGCCGACCTCGATGCCAAGGTCGAGCTGCGCAACCAAGCCCGCGTGCATCTTTGGTACGAGCAGCATTTCGGCGCGCCCTGCCCGCGCTTGAACCACAGCCGGGACGGCATCGATCGGTTCCTCATCCCTTGCACCTGCGTTGGCATTCAGCCGTCGCCCGAGCGCCCTTTGGAGGTGTATGCGCCTTACGGATTGGCAGAGCTCTACGCCGGGATTCTTCGACCCAATCCGGTCAATGACGAGGTTCGGCTGTTTCAAGCCAAGGCGGCCAGCTACCGGGCCCGCTGGCCTTGGCTCACGATCCGTTCCGGCTGACGCGGACAGCGCCGCGCGCGCTCCTCGCCCTCATCGCCGGCGCTCCGGTCAAGCCGCAACGAATGCCGCCTCGCAGCAAGCGAGGAAGGCCGGCGGCAAGAGCACGCATCGGGTTCAGAGCCTAGTCCAGGCACAGAGCCAGCCAGGGCCGGTGCCAACCCGGCAGCACCGCGGCGAGAGGCGCATAGGTGCCATCGAGCCGGCTCGCCAGGCCGTAGAGATAGGTGGCGCTTTTGGGCTCCCAGGCTCCAGCGAACCCGGCGACGCCGGCATCGCGGCGGACATAGTCGAACTTGACCTTGGAGTTGACGAACTCCTCGTGGCTCTGGCTTCCCTCCGCATAGGGGACGAGCCAAGCCAACGCCTTCTTGAGCGATCCGCCGCTGGCGGCCTCGTAGCCGTACCAATCCTCGCCATGGGCGGCGGCGGCCAGCGCGGCGATGGCGAGCGGCTCGAGATCGTAGGTCACGTAGTGGAGCGCGTCGCGCTCGACGAAGTCCCAGACCGCGCCGTCGGGGTCGATGTTCCGCTGCACATGGGCGCGGAACAACCCGCGCGCCTGATCGATGCGGCTGGCATCGCCCAGCGCAAACGCCGCGAGCGTCAAGAGCTTGATGCGATGGCTCTGCCAGTTGCCGGTGTCGATCTTCTTCTGGCCGTTGATGCGGGCGATATAGCCCGCTGCCATGGTCGAGAGAAAGGCGCGCATCTTGGTATGGGCGGATTCTCCGAGGCGGTCGCGCAGGAGGTCGTAGACCAGGATCAGGTGGTCGAGCTCGGTCTCATCGATGGGGTTGAAGCTCACGACGTAGAGGTCGATCCAGGCGAAGAGGAACCGCTCGGCCTGGGCCCGGTAGCGATCCTCGCCAGTCAGCCGGTAGGCGAGCGCGAAGTCGAGCGCAATCGGCCAGTCGCGCTTGGCTTCATTGCTCTCGTCATAAATGCCCTGATGCGGCAGGGTGCCCTCGACATGGATCCGCGGCAGCGGCTTCGGTGCCCGTTCCGTCTCACGGTTGGCAAAGCGGATCTCGGTCTTGCCTTCCGCGGTGTCGCGGCGCTGGGCCAACACTGATGCCTGCTCCGGGGAGATGAGAGCATAGGATGGGCCGGCGAGCGCCGGTTGCTGGCATCCTGCCAGCAAGACGGCGAGGATCGCTCCGGCAAGCCGGCGATTTCGCGCATTCCGTCCGCCGGCGCCGGCTCTATGATCGGACCTGGCCAATCCGCACCTCGTCGCCATGAATCACGCATCCCTCTACGACCACCCCGACCTCTATGACCTGGTCATGGGCGAAAGCCCGGCCGAAGGCTTCTACCGCGACGAGGCGCTGAAGCACGGGGGTGGCGTGCTCGAGCTTGCCTGCGGCAGCGGCCGCTTGACCATACCATTGGCCAAAGCCGGGCTCGACATAGTCGGCCTCGACTTGGCGCCGACGATGCTGAGCCGCGCCAGAGCGCGGGCCCGCGCCGCCGGCGTCGAGGTCACCTGGATCGAGGCCGATATGCGGCACTTCGACCTCGGTCGTCGCTTCGGCTTCATCTTCATCGCCACCAACTCGCTGCTCCATTTGGCGACGAGCGAGGATCTGGCCCTCTGCCTTGCCTCGGCCGCGCGGCATCTCGAGCCGGGTGGCCGCTTCGCCTTCGATGTCTTCAATCCCGCGCTCCGCATCCTCGGCCGCGATCCACAGCGGCGCTTCGAGGTCGGGCGCTACCGGCATCCCGAGCATGGCGACATCCTCTTGGAGGAAACGACGAGCTACGACGCGGCGGCGCAGCTCAGCCGCACCACCTGGTTCTTCTCCGCATCGGGCCGGCCGGATTTTCTCACAGTGCCGCTGCATCTGCGCAACATCTTCCCCCAAGAGCTGCCCTTGTTGGTGCGGCAGGCCGGCTTCGAGCTGGCTCAGCGCTTCGGCGACTTCCGCCGCGCACCCCTCGAGTCCGGCAGCAGGCATCAGGTTTGCCTGTGCCGACCCCTCGAGCGAGCGCGATCGGGCGATGCGGCCGACGAGGCGGTGCGGTGATCGAGGTCCGCGCCTACACGATCTACCACTCGCCCAACGCCTATATCGGCTCCGTGCTGGCGCGACGCCGGCTGGCGACGCTGCCGCATGTGCGGTTGGTCCGGCGGCCCTTCTTCGTGCCGCGCGAACGCGGTCTCTTGGTGGCCGATCTCGTCGGCGGCAAGGAGACCGCCGCCATGGGCTCCTACCACCGCGAAGATGTCGCGCGGTGGGCGAAGCGCTACGGCATTCCGCTCGCCTATCCGCCGCCAGGGACCCTGGCCAGGTGGGCCAAGACCTGGACATGGCACCGGGAGGAGCTGCCTGCCCGTGCCTATTACGCCGCTTGCGGCACTGGCCGGGAGGATGCGCTCGACCGCGCCTTGTTCGAGGCGGCGTGGATAGACGGCATGGACGTGAACCTGCCCGAGACGGTTCGCTGGGCGGCCGACAAGGCCGGCCTCGATAGCGACCGCCTGTTGGCGGATGCAGAGGGCGACGGCCCCGGCCGGGAAGTCCGCGCGGCACTGGCGGAGTTCGATCGGCTGCAATGCCCCGGCGTGCCGACCTTCGTGCTGGCGGGCGAACGGTTCTTCGGCAAGGACCGGGTGGATTGGCTGGTGGCAGCCATCGGCGAGCGCTCGACGGTCTGACATCCCGGCACAAGCCTGCTCCGCCCGGCAGTTTCTGCCTGTCTCTCGGTGCGTGGATCGGCGTTGCCGCACCGACTCGAAGCAATTGCAGCAGCCTAGCTCGCAGCCCGGTCCTTGCAACGAACCGAACGTCCCGGCGCCGCAGCTGCGCGCGGGTGTGACGGCCGTCACATCAATAAAGGTTAACGAGGCGTAAATTAATTCGTAGGCCTTTTCCAGAAAGGAAACCAGCCGATGTCAGCTACGCTCCCCGCGCTAGGCGGATCGGATTCGCTGCCTCGGGACGTCGCCCTCTCCCCATCCCTCGCTCCTTGGTTGTCCCGCCTCCGCCGTCTCTCGCGGCTGGCGCTCTATCTGGCGGTCGCGTCCGCGATCGCCATCCTCTCCTCACCGGCGAAGGCGACCGAGTCGCAGCTGTACAGCGGCATGGTCGGCGCCGTGATCAACCCGGCCTCGCTCACCCTCGGCAGCGATCCCACGGCGCCGCAGAGCCTCGCCAACACCAGCTTCACCGTGAACGTCGGCACGCTCCCCGCCGGACTCAGCTGGGCCACCGCCACGCTGACGCTCTACATCAATCACGGCAGCTACGTGACCGCCACGCCGAGCGTGACCTTCACCGACGCCACCGGCGCAGCGCTCAGCGTAACGGCGACAGCCACTACGGTCGGAACGACCACCAACGGCGCGGTGAACTACCAGCTCTCCGGCGATCTCCCGGCCAATTCCGTTCTGCACTTCACCGGCTTCGTGCTGAGCAACCTCACCGACGTGCCGGGGGGTGCGGCGATCCAGATTCTTGCCGCCGCTCATGCCAATGACAGGAGCTGGCGCGGATATTCAACGTTCCAGACTCTGGCCACGATCGGCTCCGGCGGTTCCGGCGGCTCCTCCAGCCTTACTCCGCAGACAGGTTGGTGGTGGTCGTCGGCGGAACCCGGCCGCGGCTATGCGCTCGAGGCTGCCAACGACCGCATGATGTTCGCGGCCTATATGTATCGCTCCGATGGGACCAGCGTCTGGTATGTCGCCAATGGTGCCATGACCGGCAGCGACTTCACCGCCTCGCTCTATGAATATTCGGGCGGCGGCACGCTTGCCGGCAGCCCGCATGCGGCAAGCAGACGGGCTGGTATTGGAACGCCAATGAGAGCGGCACCGGCTGGTTCTTCGAGATGCAGGGCAGCCAGATCTTCCTTGCGACCTATATGTACAACGCCGACGGCACCGCACGCTGGTATGCGGCCCAGGGCTCGCCCAGCACCGGTGGTGGCGTGTTCGGATCGGGCGGCAGCCTGGTGCTCACCGCCACCATCAGCGAATACGCCGGCGGCGAGACCTTGACCAGCGGACCCAAACCGAACCTGACACAGCTGCCCCAAGGTCAGCTCACCGTGCAGTTCACCTCGTCGACCGCCGCGACCGTCACCCTGCCCGGCGGCCGACAGCTTCAGCTCAGCCGCTTCACGCAGTTTTGAAGCCGCGGTCGCCGCTCTAACCTTCGGCCCGGCGCCACCGTCGGGCCGAAGTCGTTGGCAGGCCCGGTGGTGGCGCCAAAGTCCCCCGTTGCAAGCGCCTGGCGCTGAGCGCACACTTTCCTAAAGGAAACGCCAATAACAGGGGAGGCGTATCGTGGCTGCACAGGTGAGACGCGGGTTCATGCCGGTCGTCGCAGCGGCGGCGGCGATGAGCTGGGGAGTGCTGTCGCCGGGCGATGCGGCCGCACAGCCAAAGCCGCTCAAGGTCGTCCCCCAGGCTGACGTCCGCATCCTCGATCCGTTCGTGAATAACGCCGGGATCACCGGCGAGTTCGCCTATATGGTCTACGACACGCTCTTGGCCCAGGACACCGACGGCCAGCCGAAGCCGCAGATGGCGGAGAGCTACTCGGCCAGCGCCGACGGCCTCAGCTACACCTTCAAGCTCCGGCCGAACTTGAAGTTCTCCGACGGCCAGCCGGTGCGCTCGGCCGACGCCATCGCGTCGATCAAACGCTGGGCCGGCCGCGACTTGAGCGGCAAGAAGCTGGTCGAGCTCGGCATGACCTTGGCTGCCGTCGACGACCGCACTTTCACGCTCACCTTGAAGCAGCCCTGGGGCCTCGTCATCGAGTCCTTCGCCAAGACGATCTCGATGGCGAGCTACATCATGCGCGAGAAGGAAGCGCTGATCGACGTCAACACGGTGGTGACCGAGGTCGTCGGCTCCGGCCCCTATCTCTTCAAGAAGGACGAATGGGTCCCGGGCAGCAGGGTCGTGTTCGTGAAGAACCCAGACTACGTGCCGCGCTCCGAGCCGGCCAATTTCTATTCGGGCGGCAAGGTCGCCAGGACCGAACGGGTCGAATGGGTGATCATTCCGGACTCAAACACGGCGGCCGCAGCCCTCCAAGCAGGCGAGGTCGATCTCGTCGAGACTCCCGCCAGCGACCTCGTGCCGGTCTTGAAAAAGAACAAGGACATCACGCTCGCCATTCACAACAAGTCCGGCTTCTTGGCCTATCTCCGGCCGAACTTCACCCTGCCGCCCTTCGACAATGTGAAGGTGCGCCAAGCCTTGCTCTATGCCGCCAATCAGGAAGACTTCATGGCGGCGGCGATCGGTGGCGATCCCAGCTATTGGCGGACCTGTCATGCCTGGCTCACCTGCGGCACGCCCTATGCGAGCGAGGCCGGCACCGAGGGCTTCGCCAAGCCCAACCTGGAGAAGGCGAAGGCGCTCCTCAAGGAGTCGGGCTACAAGGGCGAGAAGGTGCTCATCCTGCACCCGAGCGACTTCAAGGTCATCCGCGACCTGGCCGAGGTCGCGGCCGCCACCA
>WNFI01708683.1_pt1 | contig 13849 bp, 10 predicted proteins | sample 5400471 | NCBI WGS metagenome assembly WNFI01 (sample SAMN13153348, study PRJNA577476) | soil metagenome | isolation source: 100 cm saprolite on Douglas fir-dominated hillslope | place: USA:California | collected 2013-09-17 | reverse complement strand
CTTGCGAGCAGCAGAAGCTTGGGTCAATTTTTATAATCAAGACCGGCCACACGAAGGGTTAGATCAACAGTCGCCTGATCACTATGCCAGAGATCATGGGCTGCCAACTGCCCCTTATTTACCCTTACTTTAATGTTCAGTTTTTCGGGTACTTGACATCACAAAAATCATCAAGTCCTTGTAGAAACAGAAGAGTTGCCACTGGAGTCGCACCCGGGATACCAATCTTAGTTTGTTGAATTAAAAACTCCGATAAGGAAACTATTAAGGTTATTTTTTCCTGGAAGTGGAGTGTCTTTCGCTTTGATGGATAATCCCAGTACACGCAGATTAACTGATAGAGAGCTTCTTGATTCTTCTCTCGCCATTGCTTAAAGCTATCTTTTATTTCATCTAAAGAGGGAAAAGAGATTTCACTTCCTGGTATTCCAGTGAGATCGCGTTTATACTCAAGGTACCAATCACGATAGAGGGCCCGTTCATTTTTCAAATATTCTTTTATTAGTTCTTGCTTCGCATCGATATTCACAGCTTCACCTCTTTGTGGGTTAATCTTTCAAGTCGAAAATCGTATTTCTGGCCACTTTACATCAATGATCCTACTTCACTTATTAGTCCGTATGTACATTTTAGAACATGGAAGCAACTATATACAATAGGGGCAGGATCGTTTTTGTTATCATGGACATAGCTACGTCTTAGAATTCAAAAGGTGTCTGACGAAATAGGGCAAGGGTGAAATATATAGTGCCCACTTGAGATTGAGGGCAGTACAGAGTAACAACTCTCTACACAGATAATCTTGTGTTGACAATGAGAGTAACAAAAAAGGTTTTCAATCCATATCTTGACAAGGCTCATGGAATTGTAATTGCTCATATATCTTTGTCCAGTTCAGAAGATAGAGAGATTTTATTGCAGATGAACGATATTCATAGGGTCCTACTGCATATGATAGCTGAACACCAAACTCAAGTAAGGTACTTAAAAAATCAAAGTATCTATCTGACGGCTTTTATTGTTATAATGACCTTGGTCGTACACGCAGTATTAATACGAATCGGCCTTTATAAATTTTCTCTCGTTTTTACAATACTCTTGATTATCTTTGGCGCATATGGAGGGATAGCTATCATTAAACTCTACAATCAAATCCAATATCATGTCTACATAATTAGGGAATTAAATCATTGGCTTAACGAAATACATCCGAATGGAGAGAAACAAATACCTGAAAGTGCTAGTAATGATAGGCAGAGCATCAAAAACTCTATACTGGCAAAAAGAAGTTGCTTTATATTATGGCTGGGTCTATTTTCCTTGATAGCCATATTAGGAATTATATATACGGTAATTATACTTCGATAAATTTGATATTCTGCAATTTCTTAACCTGACCTGACTCTTCTGCGTGACACATGCTACCTACTGCCAATTCGTATACGAGTACAGATTAACTTGGCAGCAGAGGAACTCAGATTTAGAACCTTCCAGAAATTTTATCCTTATCGCAACCGACGCTTTCTCATCCACCACGCTACGAATCCGACAGATAAGGTACAAAGGCCTACTATTATTGTCTTTGTCGGTCCTAGTCGCCGTTGAACGCCGCTTTGATTGGAATGATTTAGGGCATTAGCGAGTGATGCTGAAACAACTTCAGGATGGTCATCTCCTAATTCCAGGCTATCCTGGTGTATTGCCATCTGTATCACCTGTGCTATATGTAGTGCATGGCGGTCCGTTGTCTGAGCGATTTGCTCGCGACAACTAAACCCATTAGCAATAATGATCGTATCTTTGGCAGCATTCCTTACAGCAGGTAGCAAAGCGCGCTCGCCTACCTTAATCGATATATCGTAGTGCTCTTTCTCAAAGCCGAAAGAACCCGCCATACCGCAGCAACCAGAGTCAAGTATTTCAAAGTCAAGGTTAAGTTTTGATAGAACCGCTTGCTCATCTTTCATCTTCATGATAGCATTGTGATGGCAGTGCCCTTGAACAATAGATTTGCGCTGTAGTTGCGGAAACTCGTAGTGATTCACCTTCTTTTCGAGAAATTCGCTCAACAGGAATGATTGATGGCTCAACTGCTTAGCATCAGCATCATTAGGAAAGAGATTAAGAATTTCGTCTCGGAAAACTGCTACGCAACTCGGCTCCAGACCAATAAGTGGTATACCCTCAACAATGAACGGATGCAATGTTTCGAGGATATTTCGCAGAAGACGTTTTGCCATATCGAGCATGCCAAAGTCATAGAGCGGGCGACCGCAGCAGAGGATTTGTCTCGGTACCACAACTTGGTAACCAATAGCCTCAAGCACCTCAACTGCAGCTTGAGCAACTTCGGGATGGAAGTAGTTGTTGAAAGTGTCAGGCCAGAGAAGCACCTTGGGCTTCCCTTCATTATGATGATCACGTTGAAAGAACCATTGCTTAAATGTGCGAGAGGCAAATATTGGTATTTGACGCTCAGGTGCTATGCCTATCATTGCTTTTACCACATCCCGCAGCAATGGCGTTTGAATGAAGAAGTTTGAGACACCCGGTATGAAGGCGACTAGACGAATCCAACAGTGGATGAGACCCATCGTGTAGGCAGTTATCGGGCGTATTCTACCTGCATAGTAATGTGAAAGAAATTCAGCTTTGTAAGTGGCAATGTCTACATTAACAGGGCAGTCACCCTTACATCCTTTGCAGGCCAGACAGAGGCTTAATGCCTCCTTCACGTGCTCGTCTCGCCACCCATGTTTGATGAGATCACCCTGGAGCATCTCGAATAGCAAACGAGCACGTCCACGCGACGAGTGTTCTTCCTCTCTGGTCACCATGAAGCTGGGGCACATCGTCCCACCTTCCAACCTACGGCACTTTCCCACGCCGACACAACGCAATGTTGCCCTAGAAAAACTTCCATCATCGTCGGGAAAAGCGAAATGCGTCTTCAATTTCGATGGGCGGAACGAGGGGCCAAGACGCAGATTTTCGTCTACACGATAAGGATTCACCACTTTCCCTGGGTTCATCATCCAGTCAGGATCCCAGATCATTTTGAATTCGCGAAAAGCTTGGACCAATTCGTTCCCAAACATCTTCGGCAACAATTCCGCACGTGATTGACCATCACCGTGTTCTCCAGAGAGAGAGCCGCCATATCTGACCACTAGATCTGCCGCTGCTCCCAGGAAGGAGCGAAACTTTTTAATACCATCTGGAGTTTCCAAGTCGAAATTGATCCGCGTATGTACACACCCCTGACCAAAGTGGCCATAGAAATCACCGTCGTAACCGTATTTGTCAAAGAGCTTTCGGAGATCTCGCAAGTAGTTCCCTAGCTTTTCAGGCGGCACTGCTGAATCTTCCCAGCCTTCCCAGGTAAGTGGTCTGCCAGGTACGAAAGCCGTAGCTCCCAAACCAGACTCGCGAACTTTCCAGACAATACTTGTTTCCTCGGGGTTGTCAAAAAGTCTTACATTTGGTGGATGGCTCGTATTCTTTAGTGCTTTCATCAGCCCCCGTGCATGGTCATCAGCCTCTTGCTTAGTTTCACCACCAAACTCGACTAAGAGCCAACCGCCACCCACTGGCAATAACTCAACCTTTTCAGGGTACAGCCCTTTCTTTTTCACATCCTCGATCAACCGATCATCCAGACCCTCCAGGGCAATCGGATTGTGAGCTAGAATCTCCATGATATGATCACCAGCAATGTAAATGTCCGGATACCCGAGTACTAGAAGGGTACGAGCAGGGGGACTGTAGACGAGACGCACAGTTGCCTCGAGAACAGTAACACATGTACTTTCAGTACCGACTAGCGCACGGGCAATATGAAATCCATTTTCAGGAAGTAATTGATCCAAATTGTATCCTGAAACACGGCGAGGAATATTCGGATATCGCTCGCGAATCAGGTCGCCATACTTGTCACGGAGGGACCGAAGCTTGGAGTATATTTCGCCACGCCGATCACCTACTTTAATGATGCGCTCGAGTTCCTCATTACTGGTCTTACCGACAGACATGCTTGTGCCGTCATAAGTCAGGATCTTCAGTTCCTCAATGTTGTCAACAGTCTTACCAGCCATCACTGAGTGAACACCGCAGGAATTATTGCCGATCATACCGCCAAGAGTGCAATGGGAGTGTGTAGCTGGATCTGGTCCGAATGTAAGATGGTATCTTTCAGCTATAGCATGCAGATCATCAAGGACAAGACCTGGTTGCACACATGCTACCTTTTTGGTCGGATCGATCTCGATGACCCTGTTCATGTATTTGGACATATCTATAATCACTGCGACATTGCAGCATTGACCAGCAAGGCTTGTACCTCCACCCCGCACAAGAATAGGCACTCCATAGGATCGACACGCAGACACAGTTTGAATAACATCCACTGAATCTTTTGGAATGACAACACCGATGGGAACTTGTCGATAATTCGATGCATCCGTTGCATAAAGCGCCCGGCTCCCATCATCGAATCGCACTTCCCCGCGAATTCGGGTGTGTAATTCACCCACCAACTCTTTGATGTCAGCAGTTGAAGGTTTCATCATACTATCGTCTTACCAACATTGTTCATAACTACATTCCTCATTGATCCCTGCCGCTCTGAGCAATATCTCTTTCACTTACGTATAGTTACCACTAAGTATACTTCTTCTGAGAGTCTCTTAGCGAATCCAAGATCAGCAACGATGCGAGATTGCCCCAGTATCGTTGAGTAGTAAAAGATTAGAATATATTCTGACAGCGGGTGGACACGGATCATGCAAAAAGTCCAAAAGAGCTCTACGTAGGAGTTTGAGCGCGAGGCGGTGCTCCTCACCCAGACCAGCGGAAAGCCGATTGCACACATCGTCCGTGAACTGGGCATTTCCGACACAAGCATCCATCAATGACACAAGGAATTGGCTGGCACGGATAGTGCTCCTTCTCTAAAAGTATCACACACTGCTGTACAAGCAAACGCTGTACAGCAACCCGTACAGCAACGCCGACGAACTTCAGCGACAAAACACAACACGCAACGAACAGAACAGAGCCATTTCCAGCACAAAATGGACACGGGCGAACACCAGCGAACAACGTATGTCGAGTCCCCCCTTCGGCATTACTCGTTTACCGCCATCCACCGAAGTCTTCCAGCCGCTCCAGAAGCCAATCGAATGTCCACCCCCATCCACAGAAATCCACAGTTGTCTACCGGTTTTGCTGTCAGTTTTGCTGTCAAAGGTAACTGGCAAAATGCAGTGTGTGAGCGTGTTTCCGAGGACCTGCACACGAAGAAAATAGAGCCGCAATCTTTGTTGGTTGCGGCTCTTTCCATTTGCACGTATCACCAGGGAGTCACAGTAAAAGAAAAAACAGCGCATCTGATCTGCGACATACTCCCCTCACCGAGCACTGGAGCAGCAGCGGTGTTGCCTTGTTCATGTGCCCTGTGAATGGTACCGTGACTCCTTGGTGTAGATGGCGAGAGAAGGGAACCAACACTCCCGTAAAAGCGTCTCTCTCTCAAGAATGATCATCCCTTGCATCAGGAAGAGGCCAGTCGTCTGGATACTCACCAGGGAGGGAGGAAGCGAGAACACGCATGAAACGCGGTCAACGATCTCTTTCCATAACACTGCTCTGTGTACTGGCTGGGCTAATGTTGTCGGCATGTGGTTCCCGCGCAGGAGCGCAGCCACAGGGGATATCGGCAAACGCACAACCAGACACGCTCACCATCACCATTCCTTCGCTCGCATCGCAGAGGCCGGATAAGACTCAAATCCTGGCGAAGGCTGACCAGGTACAGCTGCTGTACCGGGTAACAACCACACTCCCGCCATACCAGCAGCCACAAGCGTGCCCAGCCGTGATGGGCGTACTCTATGAACTGACCTTTCTGGACAGAGGGAAAAAGATCGTGAGCGCCACCTACGATAGTAGTGGCTGTGGCGCGGTCACATTCAGTCAGCATGATAAGCGCAACCCAACTCAGGAATTCTCGGTTCTGCTGCGCCAGGCGATCAAAGACACGACGCCACCTGTCCAGACCGATCAGCTCATCGTCATCCATACGGTGAATCCGTCTCAGCCACCGATTCATGCGAAAATAGGGGCTGTGAGCGCCCAGCGCATCTATGATACTTTGCTCAAGCTGCCCACAAGCGCGAGCCCTCCGGAATGTGCGGATACCACAGGTCCGCGTTATGAGCTCTCCTTCCATCAGGCAAACGGAGATTTTCCTCTTGCTATCACGATCGCGGCTACCGGCTGTACCAGCTTTGTGGAAGAGCACATACGCGCCACCACGTCCGCATTCCGACACCTGCTGGAGCAAAAGATGGCCGAAGCCGGAGCGGCAACAGCCCGGCCAGATAGTCTGTCGTTAGCGGTCTTTGATGCACACACGGCGAAAAAGGGACTGATGGTGTATCAGCATGATCTGCTAGAGAAGCTGTATCGTACAAGTTATGCTCTTGCCTCAGCTCAGGAGCAGACAAAGAATTGTACCACACAGGATACACAGAAACAGTATTACCTGTTTTTTGAGCAAGACGGGGTGGATGTGCTGAGTGTTGAGGCCTATCAGGGCGGGAAGGCCAGGTGCGAAAGGGTCACATTTTCGGATGGGAGCGTGCGGCAACCAGATCAGGAATTCTGGACGCTGGTGCAGCAAGCACAAGCGATAGCGACCTCGGCTTGAGGCCTGAGGGCGTGGATTGACTGACAGCATAGACAGGGAGCCACGTTATTCAGGCTTCTCCTCGCCTTCCTGATGGACGCCTGCTTTCTTTCACCATCCGTTCCACTCGTTGCATTCGCGCCTCGCGCAAAAAGAACCCCAAATAACGTGACTCCCTGATCACTTATCATCCATAGCAGTTTCTGATAGGGTCAGAACGATCACCGAGGATGATTGCAAAGATAATGAAGGGGTAGGAGATGGAATGTAGTTTCCTGACAACCTACTTGGAAGGCAGATGGTCACAGAATCGCCGACCACTTCCTATAAAATGGCTCTGGGAGTACATTCATACGATTCGATCACAATCCACGCACATCTGAGGCAGATAGTCGCCTGCATTTTGAGGCAGATGGTCATGGACCTGTGTACGGGAAAGAGTATACTTCCCGTCTTCTCCGAATTCAAGAGAGGCAGATGGTCAACCACCCAAGAACGCAGCCCTAACCTAAGCTACCATGCGCTCTGATAGCTCACCAGGCCATACACATATTGCGGGGAAGGGGTTGTAGAGCGCAGGGGCAAGGTAAATGCTCATCGAAGAAGCCACAGTTGGTTCCCCCATCTCGTGTTGCTCACATTTCCGATGATCTCTATTGCGAGGCAAACAAGCACCTGTTTGTCTCGTCACTCCTTAGTGTTTCTGGTTTCGTTGGTTTGCCCACTATTATAGGTATAGGGAGAGAAAATGGAGGAGTGGGGCGTTGCAGTCTGATGTAGATGAGAAAATCGGGGAAGTCCAGGCGAGTGTACAGGTTCAGCCATTAACACGCTGTAACAGCGCAGGAGAGGTGTACCAACGCCTCGCGTCCGTTCAATCGCAGATTACAGCTGCACTGACATTGACTTCCTCTCAACTGATCGAGCGGGCGCAGATTTCCGACAATCAATCGCCAGATTATTTCCAGGAAGAGTGTTTGGTGTATCTAATCCGTGAGTTTCACCGAAGGAACGATGCGCGTACCGTCAACGATCTCACTGAACTGTTGATTCGCCGCTGCCAGCGCACAATCTCCGGAAGATTGCTGGCATTTGGCCTTGAGTCTGTCGAGGATGCGGTTCGTGACGTAATAGCGGACCTGCTCGATCGCATTTTGAACCTGAAGAATGACCGCGGCGATTTTTTACAGGTGCGGTTTGGACTCGCTCTCAAGAGTCTTGTCATCGGCGTCTATCGTCAATATCTTGCGCGGGCCGAGGAAGCGGAAAATATTGTCCCGCTTTCATGCATCGCTGGCTATGAGTCGGAAAAAGACGACGACGAGATGCAGCCAGTTGTCCCGTTGGATGACGTGGTCGATTCTTCGATCTCTGTAGAGCAGCGTGTGCTGTATCGAGAAGGGCTGAGTATACTTGAGGAACCATATCGGAGAGCATTTATTCTGCGCTATTACGACGGCTGGCAGATCGAAGCCAAGGATCCTTCCGTGCCCACACTCAGCCACTATTTTGGGAGATCACCACGCACCATTCGATCATGGCTGACTTACGCGGAAGACATACTAGAACGCTGGCGAGGAGAGCAATATGAACCAGGACAGTGAGCGAGCGTCATTAGACGATGTTTTAGATGCCTACGCAATCTCTGAGCCGGGGCCAGGCTATGTGTCGCTTGCAGAGTGGATACATCGTTACCCCTACTATGAGCAGGAACTCACAGCCTTTACCGCTGATTGGGTGCTGGCCACATGGCTTCCAACCCCTACAAGCATACACAATGTTGACGAGGAGGTTCTGGTTCTCCATGGGATGAGTATTGTACAGGATATCTTGCAGCAACAGAAGACAGCTCTGCAGGATGAGCTGCACCCCTTGATAGGAATCGTTCAAGAGGGTACTCATCTTGGCCTCTCTCTTCAAGAGATCGCAGAGCGTGCGCAGATGAGTGTAGCGCTGGTGAGAAAGCTGGATCGCCGACTGATACGCGCTGGCTCAATCCCTCAGCAGGCCATCGATTCCCTTGCGCAGGCCATCCAGCGAGGGAGTTTGGCTGTCGCTGCCTACCTCCAGGGAGAACCTGTACTTCCATACGGTGCCAGCTATCGAGCCGAACAGGCGCCCGCGTTGGCGGAGCCGCAGGATTTTTTCGAGGCCGTTCGTAGCGATATGGGGATGCTCTTTGAACTACGAGAACGCTGGCTGTCATATGCGCCACCTGATGCCCGCTAGGATACCTGCATATGAATCACTGGGAACGTATCAGGAGCCAAGCAAGGGATTATCATGCCCGTGTGCGCACAGCAACCCACGGCGATGTATCGGCCCAGGCGTTATTGAAGGCTGCAGCATCCATCACTGGCATCTCAGCAGAGCCAGTACCTGCCGGTGATCCATTGCTTGATGGTGGTGAAGCGGTTCTTGATCGGGAAATCAACGTCATCTGGTACAACGCGGATATCGAGCCAGAATTGGCCAGATTTTTTATCGCCCATGAATATGCTCATTGCTGGCTGCACGATATCCCTGCAATTTGTGGACAAACAGATGTTGATGCCCTGACCGGCGAAGCTCCGATGCCGGTCGGCGCGCAGCTTGTAGAAGGATACAGTCCAGAGGAGCGGAGAGAACGTGAGGCGAACGTCTTCGCCCGTGAGTTTCTCCTCCCTACTGATCTCCTGCGCCAGTGGTATCTATCTGAAGGACTCGGGGCTACCGAAATCGCCACCCGTGTCGGCGTGCTCGAGGGCATGGTCCTGCACCAATTTGCGCGACTCCTCCTGGTGCCAGCGCTTTGCGATGACAACCAGGCTGAAAGTGGCGACCTGTTGATCCTCGATGCGAGCCAGCAGGAAGCTGCGTATGCGGAGCAGGGGCCACTACTCGTTGAGGCAGGGCCTGGTACTGGGAAGACTCGGACGCTGGTTGGGAGAATCGCATTCCTTTTGAATCAGGGAGTCAACCCCTCCTCAATCCTGGCTCTGACCTTCTCGAATAAAGCGGCTGAAGAGATGCGCACACGGATTGGCCAGGTTGCGCCAGAGGCGGCACAACGTATCTGGATGGGTACCTTCCATGCCTTTGGTCTCGAACTGTTGCGCAGGTTCGGCGCGCATCTTGGGCTGCCACCCAGGCTACCGATTCTCGAACCGATCGACGCATTCTTCGTGCTTGAGCGCCTGCTGCTCACCCTCCAGCTCGACTACTACCAGGATCTCTATGAGCCTACCAGGTACCTGCGCGACCTGCTAGATGCTATCTCGCGCGCCAAGGATGAACTCGTTGGGCCCACGGGCTACCTGGCACTTGCTGAGCAGATGCGTGAGAACGCGATAAACGAGAAGGAGCGGGAGGCAGCAGAAAAGGCGCTGGAAGTGGCGCGAGTGTACGCCGGTTACCAGGAATATCTCGAACAACACCACCTGCTTGACTTTGGCGATCTCATTTTTCAAGCCGTGATCTTGCTGAGGTCGCACCCAGATGTCAGAACATCTATCCGCCAGGCCTACACACACATGCTAGTCGATGAGTACCAGGACGTGAACCGCGCGAGCGGATTGCTGTTGCGCGAAGTTGACGGTTCTGGCGAGGGGCTGTGGGTCGTCGGCGATATCAGGCAGGCGATCTACCGCTTTCGAGGCGCTGCTCCAGGTAATATGCGCCTGTTCGCTGACGACTATCCAGGCGCCCAAACACGGTCGCTCAGGCGCAATTATCGCTCACAGCCGGCGATTGTCGGCATCTTCACCGCGCTCGCCTCGCAGCTGCAGGCAACCGAAGGAACAGCCCTCGCTCCCTGGGACGTGGAGCGCCCTGATAGCGACGGAAACGTGGTGCAACTGGCTGCGGAAGACGCTGCTGCCGAGGGAGCAGCGATCGCCCATGAGATTGCCCGGCGGCGGGCTGCTGGCATCCCGTACCGTGACCAGGCGATCCTCTGTCGCTCACATGCAGCCCTCGCCCGCATTGCGCCCCATTTAGAAGCAGCCGGGGTGCCCGTCCTATACCTGGGGAATCTCTTCGAGCGGGGGGAGATACGCGACCTGTTGGCGCTCCTCTCGCTTGCGTGTGGAGAAGGGCAGAGCCTCGTCCGCGTGGCCCGTTTTGCTGAATACCAAATCCCGCTTGCTGATACGCAGTCGCTGCTCGCGCTGGCCAGCGAATACGATGTCCCATTTCCCCGCGCCCTCACATTAGCTCGGGAGGCCCACTCTCTCACAGAGCAGGGAAAACGTGGGCTGGCGTTACTTGAACACCACCTCGATGGCATCTGTTACGGCACGAGTCCCTGGAGTATGCTCGCCAGTTACCTGTTCGTGCGCAGCCAGTATCTCCGCTCACTCTTGTTGGACATGTCGGTATCAGGGCAACAACGGCGGCTAGCCATTTTTCAGTTTCTTCAGTTTGCCCACGAGCAGGGCCTGAAAATGTCTGAGGGCGGTAGAGACCCGAAACGGGCGTTCCTTGAATATGTGAGGCGACTGGAGATCTTCGGTGAGGATAGGCAACTCCGGCAGTTTCCGGCGTGGGCCATGCACCTCGATGCCGTCCGACTCCTCACGATTCACGCCAGTAAAGGATTGGAGTTTGCTGCGGTGTACCTGCCTGGCCTGAATCAGGGAACGTTTCCGGCTCGCCGCCAGTGGCAACCCTGTCCTCCCCCTGTGGGAATGCTTGCCCGCAGCGAACAGGATGAGCACGACGAGGAGGAAGAGTGCCTCTTTTTCGTAGCGCTCTCGCGCGCACGTGATGTGCTCTGCTTGTCGCACGCGCGCCGCAATGGTGATCGCAATAGCGCTCCCTCTCGGTTTCTCGCCCTGGTGGAAAGCTGTTTGCCAGCTCCAGTGAACCACGCAGGCGCATCCAATGGGCGTCAGAGGACGATAGATGTGCCTGCTGTAGACCCTCCCCTCATGGTATTACCAGTGTTCGACGTCGAGGCACTCGACCAGTACCTCCGTTGCCCTCGCCAGTACTACTATCAGAACGTCCTCGAGCTACGTGGAAGGCATATGGACTCGGGCTACGTGCAGTTCCATCGGTGTGTCTACGGCGTGTTGTCCTGGCTGCAGGAAGAGCGAACGCAGGGACATCTGGTCCATGAAGAGGACGCCAGAGCGCAACTGGCTGCGCTGTGGAAGGAGAAAGGCCCGCGGGATCACCCATACGAGGCGATATACCGAGAGCAGGCAGCATTACTTGTGACACGGGCCGTCCAGCGGGTCAAGACGGCAGAACAGCGTATCGCTCAAGAGGCTTGGGAAGTCCCCCTGGCATATGGACGTGTCAGATTTACACCCGATGTGATCGAGTACGCTGAACGTGCCGCAGATCCTTCGGTCGTCCTTCATCGGTTGCGCACGGGACGCTTTAGCTCGAGCGAGCAGGAGAAAAACATCTACGCACTCTACCACCGGGGAGCAGAACAGGCCTTCCCCGTAGCAAAGCGTAAGGTACAGGTCGTTTCCCTCTCGAGCGACAAGGTGGAGGAGATATCTCTGAATCAGAGAACGATGGCAACTCGATTGAGCCGATATGACGCGGCGATGGCCGATATCTTGCGAGCGGATTTCCCGGCCCAACCTCAGGAGCGGGAGTGCCCACGCTGTCCCTATTACTTCATCTGTCCAGTTGCCGAAGAGGTATGAGCGACCCGCTGCAGGCACATTTCAGAGAACCTATCCGCAGATTTCCGGTTTTCGACGGCTGCATCTATTGATGATATAGAGAGCAATTTTGAGTTCGTACTCAGCCCTTCAAAAACTATCAAGCGCCCTCCTGGGCGGGAAGGATACAACATGTCCGAAATCGAAATTTTTGTACAGGGAGAAGGAATTCCCCAAATCACTCTGGTGCGCACGCCTGGCAACGGCACGGTGCGCGATATCCTCAAGAGCGTGGAAGCACAGGGGGTACGGTTCGCCGGCGACGAGCGTTCCCTGGTCATCCTCGTCGAAGACCAGGAAACAGTTCTGTCTCCTGAACTTTCGCTTGAAGATGCACATATTGGCCACCGCAGCCGTGTGCATATCCACCGCTGCCGCCGACTCGAGGTCACCGTCAACTTCAACGCCGCTGAAAGAACACGCGGGTTTCCTCCTTCAGCGACGATTGAGCGCGTGAAGCGGTGGGCGGTCGGGCCGGAGGGCTTTGGCCTGCACAGCATTGATGCGACAGAACATCTCTTGCAGCTCTGTCACTCAACCACGCGGCCCGATGAAGACACCCACATTGGGTCTTTGGTCACATATCCGGACTGTGGGTTGTGCTTCGACCTCGTTCCGAAGGTGCGCGTGGAGGGCTAGGATGCAGCCGGACGAGCGTGTTTTTCGCAGTCATCTTGAGGCTGGGCCGTTCCAGAGCGGAGTGGATCGAGGGCGATGGCGACTTCTTTCCATAAAGTGGCCCTATGTCCTCATCGCGATCAGCGCAGCAGCCCGGGAGCGTGCGCCGGGTGAGTATGCCCTTCGCTTTGAGTGCAGCGACTACCCGCAGACAGCACCGACCGCACAGCCGTGGAACGTCGAGCGCGGCATGCCTCTGGAGCAGCGAACCTGGCCGACCGGCCAGGTTCGCGTTCCGCTCGCGTTCAATCCCACTTGGAAAAATGGACAGTGCCTTTACCTACCCTGCGACCGGCTCTCGATCGAGGGACACGACCCTTGGCGGAACCAGCACCCCGCCATGATCTGGTCGCCGACTAGTGACATTACATTTTACCTGAGGATAGTTCATGACCTTCTCAATTCGAGCGATTATACGGGAACGCGTGGCGCCTGACCATCACCTGAGCTGTTCTTCCAGGCTGTGGCGCAATTTGCTCAGTGAGCTCGCCCGGCGTGGAGGGGGGCATCGGGAAAGTGGCGCGTTCTTGCTGGGGAGACGTTTGGGGAAACGGAGAGTGGTCAACGGGTTCATCTGCTACGACGACCTCGATCCTCACTGCCTGGACAGCGGCATCGTGGTGTTCGATGGGGCAGGTTATGGCCCGCTCTGGCAGCACTGCCGAAAAACCCGCCAGGAAGTCGTGGCTGACGTGCATACCCACGGCGGTTCAGCTCGGCAGAGTTCGGCTGATCGCGATCATCCCATGATTGCAATACCTGGGCACGTCGCGTTGATCGTGCCCGGGTTCGCCCAGCGGCTAGCCTGTGCTGGCAACCT
>WNFI01558980.1_pt1 | contig 13850 bp, 18 predicted proteins | sample 5400471 | NCBI WGS metagenome assembly WNFI01 (sample SAMN13153348, study PRJNA577476) | soil metagenome | isolation source: 100 cm saprolite on Douglas fir-dominated hillslope | place: USA:California | collected 2013-09-17 | reverse complement strand
CTTCATGCGCCCAACTTAGTCGCCATCTATTACAAAAGGCCGATATCGCCGTCTCCCTTGTTGCAGACGCGAGCAGGTCCAGCGCGGTCTACAGTACGAGCAATGCAAACTCAGATGCGATGGTCGACCGTACATCCGCTCAGCCAGGGCGATTCCGTCGGAGCGAACGCTCTACGAGCAAGCGTCGCCGCATTCAAAGGCAAGCTCAAGGGAACGGCTGCGCGCGGTCCGTTCGACGACGTCATGGAGCGGGTCCCTGCTCCCAAGGACGTAACCTTCGACGCCGATATCGTCGGCGGGATCTCTGGTTGGTGGGCGAAGCCGGCGCGCCCGCGGAAGGGCGCGGCGATCATTCACCTGCACGGCGGGTGGTTCAACTTCGGGTCTGCCCACGCGTACCGGAATCTCGTCGGGCACGTCGCATCGAGCGTTGGAGCTGACGCATTTATACCCGACTATCGACTCGCACCCGAGCATCTCTTTCCTGCCGCGGTGACGGACGCCGAGGCATGTTATCGCGGACTGGTTGCCAAAGGGATCAACAAGATCGCCGTGACCGGGGACTCGGCCGGAGGCGGTCTGGCCCTCGCGCTTCTATCGATCCGCGCACAAGCCGACAGAAGTGATGTAGCCCCCGTCGGTGGCGTCGCTATCTCGCCGGTGACCGACCTCGCGCTGACCGGCGAGAGTTATCAGACTCGAGCGGAAGCGGATCCCTACTTCACCAAGGCGCAGGTTGCCGGGCTCGTCGCCTCGTATCTGGGTCACGCCAATCCAAAGAATCCTCTGGCGTCGCCGCTATACGGTGATCTGACCGGTCTGCCCCCAATCCGCGTGCACGTCGGCGACGACGAGGTGTTGCTCGATGACTCACACCGCTACGTGGAGCGTGCCATCGCGGCCGGCGTCGACGCCGAGCTCGACGTGTGGATGGGCATGCCGCACGGGTTCGTCACCGGCATCGGCGCATTCGCCGCGGCACAACAGTCGCTCGACGCGATCGGAACTTTTCTGACCGGGAGGATGTCGTGAAAACATTGCCGCAGACCAAGCCCACAAACTCGTCGAAGGCGCCCGCTCCCAGGGCATCCGATCTCCCGGACTATGCGCCGGTTCCCAGGTCGGCGCTCGGCCCGGCGCTCAACAGCCAGGGCTTCTACGTCGGACGCGTCGAGCGCAACCTGTACTGGATCACCGATGGGGTCTATCAGGCGGCCTTCCTGACGACGCGCGATGGCGTGGTGCTGCTCGACGCGCCGCCGACGATCGGCGGCAACATCCAGCGCGCGGTAAGCCAGATCGCCGCCGAGAACGGCGTCAGCAACAAGATCACGCACCTCGTCTACTCGCACCACCACGCGGATCACGTCGGCGCGTCGTCACTCTTCGACAAGAGCGTCACTCGCATCGGCCACGAGGAGACGCGGCGACTCTTGCTGCGCGACAACGATAAGGCGCGGCCCGCCCCAGACGAGACGTTCCAGGATCGCCGCACGCTCACGATCGGCGGAGAGCGCATCGACCTCGCCTGGCTTGGGAGTAATCACTCGCCGGACAACATCTACATCCACCTGCCTGACCACGACACGCTGATGTTGATCGACGTCGTCAACGTGGGGTGGGCTCCGTTCGCCGTGTCCAACCTCAGCGAAGACATCCCCGGCTTCATCGAGGCCCCGGCCAAGGCGCTGAACTTCAAGTGGAAGCATTTCATCGGCGGTCATCTCGGGAAGCTCGGCACCCGCGACGACGTCACGCTCCATCAGCAATACATGGCCGACATCGTCGCGAACGTGAAGACCGCGATCACCACCGTCGATCCGACGCGTTACTTCCAGAAGTACGGCGAAAACGCGTGGGCCGGGGTGAAGGGCTATCTCGATGAGGTGACCGCAACCGCCGCCGCGCCGGTCATCGCGAAGTACACGGGCGTGTTGGCGGCGGCCGACGTGTACACGGCAGACACGACATTCTGGGTCATGGAGTCGGTCCGCCTCGACCTTGGCTTCGGCTCGCAGGTGCATCCATGAGCTCAGAAACGAGGCGGGATCCCCGCGCCGATCACCTCATCACGCCGGAGAACGCCGCGCTCCTCGTGATCGATTACCAGCCGTCGCAGGTGGGGTCGATTCGATCGATGGACAGCCAACTCCTGGTGAAGAACGTGGTGTCGACGGTCAAGATCGCGAAGGCCTTCGGGCTGCCCGTCGTGCATTCGACGATCAACGTCGCGTCCGGTCGCGGCAAGCCAACTGTTCCTGACCTGGCGACGGTGCTCGAGGGAAACGCGCCGATCGATCGGACGAGCATCAACTCGTGGGAAGACGCCGACTTCGTTGCGGCGGTGCGAAAGACCGGGCGACGCAAACTGATCTTCTGCGCCCTGTGGACGGAGGTCTGCATGGCCTTTCCGGCGCTCGATGCGCTCCGCGAAAGCTTCGAGGTCTACCCTGTCGTCGACGCGATCGGTGGCACGTCCCTCGAGGCCCATCGCGCCGGCCTCGAACGTGTCACTCTTGCCGGAGGACAGCCGATCAGCTGGGTGTCGCTGGCGTGCGAGCTTCAGCGCGACTGGGCGCGCGTCGAAACAGTCGCACAAACAATCCAAATCGTACTCACCGAGCGCCTGCTCAAGGAATGAGCAACATGTCAGGCAAGTTGAAGGTGCTCGTGACGGGCGCGACGGGGAAGCAGGGCGGGCATCTGGCGGGCGAACTGCTTGCCCGCGGGCACTCGGTTCGCGCGCTGACGAGAAAGCCGGAGTCGCCCGCGGCCGCGGCGCTCGCCAAGCGCGGCGCCACGGTCGTATCAGGCGACTTCGAGAATCAGGGCAGTCTCGACCGCGCCGCGCGAGGCGTCGACGCCGTTTTTGCCATGGCGACGCCCGCCGAAGGCGGTGTGACAACGGAAACCCGCGATGGCATCAACATCGTTCGCGCGGCGTCGGCCGCGGGTGTCAAGCATGTCGTGTATTCGTCAGTGGCCGGCGCTGATCGGGCGTCGGGCGTTCCGCACTTCGACAGCAAATTCGAGGTGGAGAAGGAACTGCGGCGCTCGGGTGTGCCGTTCACGATCGTGGCGCCGGTCTTCTTCATGGACAACTTTCTCGCCGATTGGATGGCGGCCGGCATCGCCAAAGGGTCGATCGCGATGGCAATGCCGGCGACGCGACGTCTGCAACAGATCGCACTGGCGGATATAGCCAAGTTCAGCGCGTTCGTCATCGAACGTCGCGGGAGCTTTGTAGGAAAGCGAATCGACATCGCGTCGGACGAGCTGACGGGCGAGACAACGGCCGCGGTAATTAGCGAGGCATCGGGCTGGCACGTCGAGTACACGGCGCTTCCGCTCGATGCCGTGCGTCGGCAGAGCGAAGACTCCGCGCGCATGTTCGAGTGGTTCGACGGCGTGGGGTACGACGCCGATATCGTCGGCCTTCGATCGCGCTATCCCGAAGTAGGCTGGCACCGGTTCAGCACCTGGGCCCGCGAGCAGAATTGGTCCCGGGCTGGCAAGTCCGAGCCGCAGACAACGGGAGCTTGACCGCACGCAACACAACCCAAGGAGTCATGTGATGACTACAACCCCCCAGCGGGCGACAACGAGTTCCGCTCGTACCCCAGTGGTTGAGCGAGAAGCCCAGCTCTGGCTTTCAGCCCTGGCTTACCTCCAGCTCGAGCGAGAGCTCCAGCTTGAGCCCAAGCTGGAAGTAGCCAGGGCTGGACGCCAGGGCTGAGTTTCTTGCCAGGGCTGATTTGAACTCCTCAACTCATCGGATTGGGCCGCGCAAGCCTGGCGAGCTCCGGCGCGTCCATGCGTGAACCCTTGTAACCCGGCACCGCCGCGAATCGGCGCCCAGCCATCCAGTCGGCGCGCGCCTCGGCGATCTCCTCGGGCGTGCGCGCCACGAAATTCCACCACATGAGGATGGTTTCCGGAAACGGTGGGCCACCAATGAAGAGCACACGTCCGCCGGTGCGTGAGCGGAACCCGACGCTGCGTCGCTGCGTCCCGAGGTAGTACAGAAACCGTGGCTCGATGCGCTGGCCGGAGATCTCGCAATCGCCGTCCACCAGCAGCACCGCGTGCTCGTAAGTGGTGTCGAGGTCGATCTCGAGCTCACGCTCCGGATGAATCACGACTTCACTCCCGACAAGCGCCGAGAAGTGAGGGGCGCTCGACGTCGCCCCGGCGACCGTCCCCGCGAACACCTTTACCAGCCCATCGGGCCGCTCCACCACCGGCACGTGCTCTACGGCGGTGAACGACGACGGCCCGTTGCGCGCCGCGTCGGGCATTGCCACCCACAGCTGCGTCGCATTGAGCTGCCCGCTGTTGATGCGCGGGGTCTGCTCGGCGTGCGCGATGGCGTTCCCGGCCGTCATGACGTTGACGCCACCCGGCCGCGCCAGCATTTCGCTGCCGAGGCTGTCGTAGTGCATGATCTCACCATCGAACAGCCACGTCACGGTCTGAAGGCCCATGTGCGGATGCGAGCCGACGTTCATCGCCGCGTCCGCGGTGAACGTCAGCGGGCCGGCGCGGTCGAGAAAGCACCACGGGCCGACCATGCGCTTCTCCCGAATGGGAAGCGCGCGCATCACGTGCAAGGCACCGAGATTCACCTCCCGGCTCGGATACGATTCCAGCGTCGACGTGCCCGCGCCGAGTGCGGTGCATTCTTCTGCGGCGACGATTGGCTTGGTCACGGTTTGTCTCCAGCATGGACGCCGGCTTTCGACACCGTCTGGCCGATGCACTTGTCCATCACCACGATCAATCCGCCATCGGACGCGCGCTGCGCCGCCTCTTCGCTGGAGATCCCGAGCTGTAGCCACAAGGCGCGCGCGCCGATCGCCACCGCATCATCGGCAATTGCCGGCGTCTCCTCGGCGCGGCGGAACACGTCGACGATGTCGACCTTGTCCGGAACGTCGCGCAGCGATGCGTAGGCGCGTTTACCGAGCACGTCGGTTTCACGCGGCGTCACGGGAATGACGTTGTAGCCGGCGCGGATGAGAGTCTTCATCACGCCGTGTGACGGCCGATCGGGATTGGACGAGGCGCCCACCATCGCGATCGTGCGGCTCGTGGACAGCAGGCGACGGATGTCGTCGTCCGACGGATTGGTATGGGGCATGGTTCTGGCGGTTGAGACTCGGTACGCTAAACTTCACATCCCTTCAACGGAAGCCGAGCGATGCCGAAAAAGAAATCCAGCGGCGGGAGCAGCGGTCGCGGAAAGAAGTCGCAGCCGGACAGCAATGCCGCACTCGAGCGTGAGCTGAAGCGCGAGAAGGGCGAGGGCAAAGGTGTGGTGGGTGACATGGCAAAGAATCGCACCCTGAGCGGATCATCGACCTGGACGACGCTGAAGCCGCCGCGGCGACAGCCCTAAGTCGAAGGGCTCCGACATGTGTCCACGTCGCGCCACCGAGACCGGTTTCCGCCGCGCAGTGGCGGTCGAGCGGATGACGGACTGAGGCTTCCACGGGCTGTTTGCTTTCGTCATGGAGACACGTCAGCGTCCAATCGGCTCCGGATACGGCGAGCGTACGACCGCTCGTGAGGTGGCGGCCGTCGCCGACCTCACCGGAAAACAGGTTGTCATCACCGGCGGCTACGCCGGACTCGGTCTCGAGACGACCCGTGTGCTCGCCGAGCGCGGTGCCGAGATCATCGCCGGCGCTCGCGACGTCGGGAAAGCGACGGCGAATCTCACCGGCGTTCCAGGCGTGACGGTGCGTCCGCTCGATCTGGCGGACCGCGCGTCGATCGACCGATTCGCGGACGATGTGCTCGCGTCGACGCGCGCGATCGATCTCCTCGTCAACAACGCCGGGATCATGGCGACGCCGCTGACGCGCGACGCGCGCGGCTACGAGATGCAGTTCGCCACTAACCATCTCGGCCACTTCCAGCTCACGAACCGGCTCCTGCCCGCGCTCGAGCGGCGCGGCGCGCGCGTCGTCTCGCTGACGTCCGCCGGACATCGCTTCAGCGCCGTGGACTTCGACGACCCCAATTTCCTGATCCGCCCATATGACAAGTGGAAAGCCTACGGTCAGTCGAAATCGGCGAACTCGTTGTTCGCGGTGGAGCTCGATGCGCGTATGAAGGATCGCGGCGTCCGCGCGTTCGCCGTGCACCCGGGACGAATCCTTTCCACGGAGCTGGTGCGCTACATCAGCATCGAGGACCTCATCGCCGCCGGCATCCGGCGTCCCGACGGGTCGCTCGACCAGAGCAGCACGAAGTCAGTGGAAGAGGGCGCGGCGACGACGGTGTGGTGCTCACTGAGCGCCCAGCTCGACAACCTCGGCGGCGTCTACTGCGCCGATTGCGACATCTCGCCGATCGTGCCGGACGACAGCAAGTCGCTCACGGGCGTCCGGCGCTGGGCGATCGACAAGGCCGCGGCGGAACGGCTGTGGGAGCTGAGTGAGCGTCTGGTGAGGGGTTAGCGGATCGTCACATCGCTCGGTGTCGGGAGCGGCTCGAGCATCGGGAATCCCACCGAACCTCCGGAGGACTAGCCGGCTGGCCAGTCATGGCCGATGCCCGACGGAAGGTCCTTGTAGAGCCAGGCGAGCGCTTCCTTCGAATCGACGAACACCCGCACCTGCGCTCCTTGAATGCCAGCCTGCTCGGCAAACACGTTTGCAGCTCGCAACATGCGCGGCGTGTTGACGAGGATAGCAAGTCGTGCCCCCCCGTCGCGACCGCCGAGGCTCGCCATCCTCGTAATGTCCATCGACGTGGGCGGCGAATCGAGGTTCGTCCAGTCGAGCACTCTGTACGCCTCGGGCACGTTTCGAACGCTCCGAGTGGACCGACCTTGCCGTTCGTCGCCTGGCGACGATTCGGAAGCAGGCATTTTGTGGGCTCCATTGCTGAAACACTGCGGCCCCGGCGTCGGGATCATGATGATGGACGACGCCCGTCTGCCACTGCACTGCCCGATTTAATGCCGCCGTCGAATGAACTGAATCAGAATTGATCAGAGTGCATCATTCTGTGTCTGCGCCGCCGTACCGACGCTCAGGCCAGCTCTCGCGTCATCTCGATCATCGTGCGGCGGAACCCGGCACGAGCGAATAGCCGTTGCGCCGGCTCGTTCCGCTCTGCCGTCGACAGCACGACCCGCGGCGCGCCCCGGGCCTCGAGCGCCGCCAGTGTCGCGTCGAGCAGAGTCCGCCCGATGCCCTGGCCGCGATAGTCGGGATCGACCACGATGTCTTGCAGCACGCCGGCCGGGCCGCGTAGCGCCATGTAATCGTTGCCCTCGACAGTTGCGTAGGCGTAACCGAGCACATCGCCATCACGCTCCGCGACGAGGACGACTGCATCCGGCGCCTCAAGCTGCGTGCGGAGGAACGCTCCGTAGCCTTGCTCGGTTCGCGGCATGGCCGCGATGAATCGTTTCGGGTCAAACTCGTGATGCTCCCGAACGAGCAGCGCGCCAAGCCGGCCCAGAGTCTCAGCGTCAGCGGGCGCCGCTGGGCGGATGGTGACGGTGGCCACCGGCGTCAGCGATCCACCGTCGCCGCTTGCTTCGGATTGTAGCGCGGCCCCGCCACTTTCTCCGGCGCCAGCGCGGCGTCGAGCGCCGCCATCTCGTCATGCGTCAGTCGAATATCAGCCGCGGCGACGTTCTCCTCGAGATACGTCCGCCGCTTCGTGCCCGGAATGGGCACGATGTCGTCGCCCTTGTGCAGCAGCCAGGCGAGCGCGATCTGGCCCGCGGTCGCCTTCTTTCGCGCGGCGAGCTCGCGAACCGCCGCCGCGGCGCGCACGTTGGCGTCGAAGTTCGCCCCCTGGTAGCGCGGATCGTTGTGCCGAAAGTCCGTCGCCGGATACGCCTCGGCGCGCTTTACCGCCCCGGTGAGAAAGCCGCGGCCGAGCGGCGCGAATGAAACGAGGCCGATCCCCAGCTCGCGAAGGAGCGGGATGATGCGCGGCTCGAGGTTACGCTCCCAGAGCGAGTATTCGCTCTGGAGGGCGGAGATCGGGTGGACGGCGTGCGCGCGGCGGATGGTCTTATCACCAGCCTCGGAGAGCCCGAGAAAACGCACTTTTCCCTGGCGCACGAGATCGGCCATCGTGCCGACGACGTCCTCGATCGGTACGTTCGGGTCGACGCGGTGCTGATACAACAGGTCGATGTATTCTATTTGAAGCCGTTGAAGCGACGCTTCAACGGCTGCGCGGATGTGCTCCGGCCGGCTATTAACGCCGCTCATCGCTCCGTTCTCTATCTGAAAGCCGAACTTGGTGGCGATGGTCACCTTGTCGCGCGCGTTCTTCAACTGCTTGAGCGCGCGGGCGAGCAGCTCTTCGTTCACATACGGCCCGTAGACTTCCGCCGTATCGAGGAAGGTGCATCCGAGCTCGATGGCGCGGTGAATGGTGGCGATTGATTCGCGATCGTCACGCTCCTCCGCCGTGCCGTACGACTGGCTCATGCCCATGAGGCCGAGTCCGAGCGCGGAGACCTCGAGTCCCTGCTTACCGAGTTTCCGAGTCTTCATAATGAGCGTAAGGTATCAGCCTTCAGCCCAGTGGCTCGGATAGGAGAGCAAATGGACGCAACGACGACATCGCCCTTTGACGGCCGTTATATGAAGGTGTTCCTCGCCGGCTGGGGCACCATGGACTTCAACGGTCACATGGCGAACACCGCCTACCTGGACCTCGCCGCCGACACGCGGATGGCCTTCTTCTCCGAGCACGGGTTTTCGCCGAGGCAATTCCGACAGCTCGTGCTCGGGCCGGTGGTCCGCAAGGATGAAATTGAATACTTCCGTGAAGTTGGGCTGCACGATTCGGTGACGGTTACCTACGCCGTGCTGGCGATGAGCGCCGACGGCGCGCGCTTCGTGCTCGAAAACGAAGTCTGGTCGGCGAGTGGCGAACGCGCGGCGACCGTGCGGTCAACCGGCGGATGGCTCGACCTGCGGGCGCGAAAGCTGGTCACGCCGCCGGAGGCACTGCTCGCGGTCTTCGCGAGGGTTCCGCGGGCGCCGGGTTTCGTCGAGCTGCCTTCGAAGACCAAGGGGTGAAGTGGGCCTAGGCTCCCAAACTCGAAGACCAAGGGGTGAAGTGGGCCTAGGCTCCCAAACTCAAACCTCTTCAAGAGATGGTGTGTCAACCGGGCCCTCGAAAGCCCTCACCGCGACGCGCTGACCAACGTCCACGCGAGAAGAAGGGCGATCAATGCGTCCGGTACCAGCGGAACGAAAAAGAAGTACCGCATGACGAGCAGGGCGTGGGCGACGTTGGCGGCGAGAAGGAGCGCGACGATCGGACGCACCACCGCGGGCGCCGTGCCCGCGATGGTCGCCAGCTGCCAGAACAGGACCGCTTCAACGAGACAAATGCCCGCGGCTTCGACGCCATAGCCGAAGTACATGTCCCAGTAGCTGCGCACCGATCCGCCAAAATTGAATCGATGCTCCTTCATCGCCTGAACCACGGCGACCTCGGTCTCGCCGTGGGTTGGTCTGGCGCGCACGAACAACAGGCCATGGCCGACGAACTGGAGCAGCGCGACGGCGGCGGCGGTGCGGAGGAGGGCGGAGGTTGTCATGAGCAAGCCCTTCAGGCCCTCCACCCCTAGGCGGCGGCGCTGACGCGGCGCGTCAGCTCGGTGATCGCCGCCGGCCAGTTCGTCTTCTCGAAGATCAGCCGTGACGACCGAATCCGGCCTCCGTCGACCGTGAGCCATTCGATCGTCGGCACGGCCCCGGCCGGCGTGTCGGTGACGAAATCGTAGAACACGGCGACCTGATTGCCGTCGACGATCGTCGCCCGCACATCGTTGCGAACGATGATGGGCGCCAGGCGGCGCAGGGCGCCGACGAAGGCCTGTTCGCCGCGGATCGTCTGGCCGGTAGTGAGAAACTCCACATCGGGGTGGAGCATGGCGGCGACGCGATCGAACTGCTTCTGCCCCACCGAGTCGATGTAGGCGACGGCCAACGCGCGGGGATCGTTCTGCATCTGCTCATCGTGCGCGAGCTGCTGATCCGTGGGGCCTCGCGGTATAGCGATCTACGAGCGGGCCTGCCCGGCATCCCCACCAACCTTCTCGCCGACCGCCTTCGCGAGCTCGAAGAAGCGGGACTCCTTCAGCGCGAGATGGTGCCGGCGCCTGCGACCGCGGCCGTGTACAAGCTGACGGCGCGGGGCGAGGCGCTCGAGCCGGTGATCGCCGCGTTTGGTCGCTGGGCCGCGCCCCTCCTCGCCGCGCCGGCGAAGGACGACGTCTTTCTTCCCCACTGGCTCGTGCTGCCGGCGCGTCTCTATCTCACCGATCGTGAGCCGCGCCGGGCGCCGGTTACGATCGAAGTGCGCGATCAGGACGAGCGCGTCACGCTGGAGGCGGCAAACGGCACCGTCGGCGCGCGTGTCGGGTCGGCGGATAATCCGGATGCGGTTATCATCGGACCGACTCCGATCATCTGGCAACTGCTGCTGGGACGAATCGGGCTCCCTCAGGCGCGGAAGGATGGCGTACGAGTCGAAGGAAGGACGGCGGCGCTTAAACGCTTTGGGCCAGTAGCGGGTCGCGTGTAAAGCAGCGCCCCTAAGCCCTCCGCGGTTGTCCGCGCAGTGTGCGCCGGAGACCGATGAGCATCCGACGGCTGCGGGCAGTAGGTCCGACCGTTGTATCGGACCGGGAGCGGCTGCGGGCAGCAGGTCCGACCGTTGTATCGGGCCGGGAGCGGCTAGGGACGCGAGGCCCGTCGGTTGTATCGAGCCGGGAGCGGTTGCGTGTGGCAGGTCCGTGCGTTGTATCGGGCCGGAAGTGGCGGCGTGCGGCAGGTCCGTCCGTTGTATCTCGTCGAGTGCCGTAGCGGGCGTCGCGTCGGTCGGTATCGCCGCGGTCCGCGGGCGTGACGCGGGCTCATTGCCGGGTTCTTATTCGATGTGAGCGCGCTCGACGCTGCCACCTCGGGCGCGATGTCGCTGCTCTTCATCGCCGTGGCGCTTCTGGCGACCTACTTGCCGGTGCGGCGCGCGGCCCAATTCCGATCCTATGATTGCCCTAGGGTCGGAATGAAGCCCATGTCGAGTTACATGCAACGGAGGGCGAGGGATTCGAACCCCCAAGTCCTTGCGGACGCCAGTTTTCAAGATCAGATGGAGCATCGGACAGTGGGGTACGATGGGGTACACCATGGGCCAATCGCAAGCAGCTAGCTTGTGACCGAAGAGACCCCTGTTCTGCGTTGTGGTCCGACGTCTGGACCCACGTCGGACCCAATGGTGCGTCAGGTATTCATCGGCGCTGCTCCCCGACGGCATCAATACCGGCCTTCGGTCGCGAGACGCGCTCGTGCGGTCGCGACACGTCCTCAAACGCGTCGCGGTATCCGATCATCGCATTCGATCACGGGCGCTTTGTGGGCGACGTGTGGGGAGTCATGCGCGTTGGCGGAGGCCTCACACTTTGCGGCGTGACGCGCGAGGTCGCTCTGTTGGCGTCGAGTGAGGGGCGATCCGCGGCGCCAGCACCAATTCGACAGCTTCCTCAGCCTCCTTGAGCAGCGTCTTGCGCGGCGTGCCTATCTGCGCACGCATGGTCAGCCCACGCGCTAAATCCGTGACTTGGGTTGCGCGCGCAGCTACGGGAAAGTCAGCCGGAATTTCTCCCGCGCTGATCCCGTCCCGGAAACGACGTTCCACCAGCGTCACCCCGGCAGCTCCCGCGCTCTGCAGGAACCGCCGGACCTCAGCGTCGTTCACAAGCGGGGCGACGCACAAGAGAAGACAGCCTGGGGCGGAACCTTTCTCGGTCGCACTTTCTACGGCCTGCCTCAGGAAGCTGGCGAGCGACTCGCGAAGGGTCCCCGGCGAGAGGAGTGCTTTGGCTGCGAGAGTGCCCTTCCTCTCTGCATACGTCCTCAGGACACGCATGAATATCGTGCGCTTGTCCCCGAAAACGGAATACAGGCTCGGGCGTCCCACACCCATCCCGGCGACGAGATCGTCGATCGTCACTCCGTCGTAGCCCTTCGACCGGAACACCTGGGTCGCCTTTTCCAGCGCCCATCCCTCATCGAAGGTGCGCGGTCGGCCACGTGGCCTGGCGGTATTTTGAATCATTTAGTTCGCAACTCCTTGACTGTGACCATTATGCTGATATATGATCAAATAGTTCAAAATTGGCAACGCCACCCTGACCTCGCGCGGAAGGAACCACCTATGCAACATTCGATCGCTCTCGTCACGGGCACCACGTCCGGGCTTGGTCAAGCAGCAGCCCGCTTGCTCGCCGCCAGGGGCTACCGCGAGGTCATCGTCACCGGGCGCAGCCTAGCCCGGATCCAGGAAACAGCCGCTCAGCTCGCGGCGGAGACCAAAACGAAGATCTTCACGCCGCTGGAGCTGGATCTGGACTCGTCGTCCAGCGTTCGGTCCGCGCTCGCCGAGCTCGTCAAGCGAGGTCGGCCGATCGATTTCCTACTGCTCAATGCAGGGATGGTCCCAGGTAAGAAGCGCGTGCTCACTGCGGCGGGCATCGAGGCGGCTCAGGCCCCGCTGATCGGCCATCATCAGCTGACTATCGGCTTGCTCCGCGCCAACCTGCTGAGCGCCAACGCGCGGATTGTTATCGCCAGCGCGGAACCTGCTCGAGGGGGCGTGCCCATGTTCAGCTACACCGATGTGCCAGCCTTCGCGGCCAAATACTTCCGGGGAGACCGGACCGCCGCTATCGAGGCCCTGATTCACAACGGGCCAAACGTGAAGTACGTGCCCAACAATACGTATGCCGACGCGAAGCTCATCATCGCTTGGTGGGTCGCGGCGGTGGCGCGCCGGCTACCCTCCGGCATGGCCGTGTATGCTGTCTCGCCGGGTGGGGCGACCGACACCAAGGTGGTGCGAAACGCTGGCCCGGCGTTGAAGTATCTGTTTATTCCAATCGTGAACCTCATTCCCGGCATGAATCAGACGCCGGAGACCGCAGCCCGTCGGTACCTCCAGCCGTCGTCAAGGTCTCTGGTGTCGATTTCACCTCGGCACCATCGATGAGCGTGGCGTCCTGAAGGAGCGCCGGTAACGGTCAGCGTCGCTACTGATTTCCCGCTCGACCCCTGATCGATCTCGTGAGGTTTCTCGAACAATGTGTTCGTAGGCCCATCTGGGGAACGGGTGCCCGCTCGTATCTGTCGTCAAAGGCTCCAGATGGCCATCACTCGCGCAACGGAGAAAGGAACATGAAGGTCGCCAAGTCTATTGCTGGAGTCACGGCTCTTGTGCTACTGGCGGTTGCCGCCGCGCGGCCGATCGCTCAAACCGGGGGTGTTCAGGCCGAGGTACTGAAGGACCTGGCCAACAACCGCGAAACCATGCTGAAAATTGCCGACGCGATGCCAGAAGAAAAATTCCTGTTCAAGGCGACAGCCGCTGAGCGCACGTATGGCGAACAGATAATGCACGTCGCGGGCGGGAACGTCTCGCTCTTCACACTGCTTGGCGCCAAAGTGGCGGCGCCCACCATCAATCAGAAGGCGACGGCGAAGGCTGACGTGCTCAAGGCGCTCGCCGAGTCATACGACTTCGGCATCGCGGTCGTCAAGGAACAGAACGATCAATCGCTGCTTCAGACCGTCGAGGGCCCGAAATTCCTCGGCGCCTCGTCGCGACTTCGCGTGGTCAATTTCGCTATTGCCCACGCCGCTGCGGGTCAGTGACCGATGAATCGCGTAACTCTATACGGAGGGCGAGGGATTCGAACCCCCAAGTCCTTTCGGACGCCAGTTTTCAAGACTGGTGCAATAGCCATTCTGCCAGCCCTCCCAACGCCCCTCGAAATCTAGCGGCGATTTCCGGCTAGCTCA
>WNFI01240917.1_pt1 | contig 13852 bp, 14 predicted proteins | sample 5400471 | NCBI WGS metagenome assembly WNFI01 (sample SAMN13153348, study PRJNA577476) | soil metagenome | isolation source: 100 cm saprolite on Douglas fir-dominated hillslope | place: USA:California | collected 2013-09-17 | reverse complement strand
ACGAAGGCCAACATGGAGAAGATGGCCACGCCCACCGGCATTCCCGCGGGAACCATGCCCAACGTGTTCCAGGCCAGCGGCGGGAAGGGGATGCCCAAGCGGACGTTCAAGGACACGATGACCCTCGACAAGGGCGCGGACCGGATCGACCTGTACTACTTCGGCCGCGGGCACACCAACGGCGACGCCTTCGTCGTGTTCCCGGCGCTCCGCGTCATGCACGCGGGCGACATCTTCGCGCGCAAGGGGCCGCCCCTCCTCGACGCGAACAACGGCGGCAGCGGCGTGGCCATCGGCGACACGCTGGCCAAGGCCGCCGCCGGCATCAAGGCCGTCGACACCGTCATCACCGGCCACAGCACGCTCATGACCTGGGCCGACCTCCAGGAGTACGCGCGGTTCAACCAGGACTTCCTGGAATGGGTGCGCGCGGAGATGAAGGCGGGCAAGACCGTCGAGGCCGCGGCCGCGGAATACAAGATCCCGGAGAAGTACGCGGGCTACGCGGACAACCCGGAGCGCGTGAAGCTCAACGTCGGGGTCATCTACGACGAGCTCAAGCGATAGCCGGCGGTGGCGGAGAGGGTGGGATTCGAACCCACGATACCCTTTCGGGTATAACGGTTTTCGAGACCGTCCGCTTCAACCACTTGCGTACCTCTCCGCGGGCGGAATCCCCATTCTAGCCTACGTCGCGGAGCGCTTCGCCCGGAAGAACTCGACCATCAGGCCGCGGCATTCCCCATCGCGGACGCCGGCGACGATTTCGAAGCGGTGGTTGAGGCGCAGCTCCTCCACGCGCAGCCGGGAGCGGACGGCTCCGAACTTCGGCTCGTCCGCTCCGTAGACCAGGCGATCGATCCGCGCGTTGAAGGCCGCGCCCACGCACATCAGGCACGGCTCCACCGTGACGTACAGGGTGGAGCCGCCCAGGCGATAGTTGCCGGCCGCGGCCGCCGCCCGTCTGAGGGCCACGATCTCGGCGTGGGCGGTGGGATCGCTGGACGAGATCGGCTGATTGAAGCCTTCGGCGACGACCGCCCCGTCGACCACGATCACTGCCCCGATCGGCACCTCCCCGGCAGCGAGAGCGAGGCGGGCCTGGGCGAGCGCCCTTTCCATGAAGACATCGTGGCCCTGTGGCATCGCACCCCCGGCGGTTTGAGGAGCATACCGCCGCGCGGTCCCGCCGGGACTATCCACGGCCGCGGAACAGGCGTACATTTCGGGCGGGGGGTCATCATGGTGCAGGCGCCCGTCCGACACGACGAGAGCGAGCTGGCGGAGGCGATCCGCTTCGGGGCGAAACGGCGGCCCGATCAGGCCTTCGGCGAGTACTACCACGGTCCCCGCGCCTCCTGCGCGCTGGGCGCGGCCTTCGAGGGCCTCTACCGCCTTCCCGAGGAGGTGGGACAGCTCCACCCCAAGCGCCTCGATCGCCTGTTCGACTGCCTGGAGGGGACGATCCGGCGCTGCCCGGAGGGCTGCAAGAAGACGCTGATCCTGGCCGCGATGATCATCCACCTGAACGACGACCACCAGGGGGACCGCGAGCGCATCGCAGTATGGGTGGCGGGAACTGTCGGCCCGGCGCCCCAGCCGGACGCAACCCCCCCCGCCTGATCCGTCGGCGGCCGTGCGCGGCGTCACCCGCGCCCTGAACATCCGCGGACCCTTTCCCGTACCGGACTTTCAGGTATGACTCGCCACTGCATCGTCTCGCCGCTGGGAAGCCTCCTCGACGAGCTGCGCGAGGCCGCGCGCGCCCCACCCGATCCTGGCGTTGGGCCCCCGCGCTCGCGCTCCATGCCGCGGGGCTGGTCGCCGTCATCGTCATTCCCGTCCTCCTGGCCGAGGAGCTGCCTTCGCCCGCGGCCGGAGTGGGGAAGGTCTTCTTCGCGCCGACGGCGATGGCGCCTCCCCTGCCTCCACCGCCCGCCGCGCGCCGTGCGGCGGCGCCGGCTCCGCGCAAGGACGTCGCACCGGCGCGGACGTCGAGCCTCGCCGCGCCGGTCGTGCCGCGCGCGGAGATCAAGCCGGAGGACGTGATCGAGCCCGCGCCTCCAGTGATCGCCGCGGCCCACGTCGATGAGGGCGTGCCGGGCGGAGCGGACGAAGGAGTTCCGGGCGGCATCGTGGGTGGTGTCCTCGAACGGGCGGCCGTCGACGAATCGGCGCCGGCCTCCGCCGTCCGCGTGGGTGGCGCGATCAAGGAGCCGAAGAAGCTCAAGAACGTCACGCCCGTCTATCCGGCCGTGGCCGCGCGCGGCAAGGTCGAAGGCGTGGTCATCCTGGAGATCGCCATCCAGCCCAACGGGCACGTCGAAGACGTGCGCATCCTCCGCGGTATCCCGCTGCTCGACGACGCCGCCGTCGACGCCGCCCGGCAGTGGGTGTTCGCCCCCACGCTGTTCCGGGGCGTGCCCGTCTCCGTCATGATGACGGTGTCCGTGCGCTTCAGCCTGACCCAAGGGATGTCCGCGTCCGCTTCCTAAGACCAGATACGACGCGGAGAGCGTCCCGACGTGGGTTTCGAATGGCTGGCCGTTGAGAGTAGGAGGACAGCCAGCCGCCACGTCGGGACGGACACTGAGTATATATTATCTGTTCAATTTATAGTCGATCGTTAGGAAGCCGCGGGCCGCCAAATGAATGTAAACGGGGCCGGCTGGCGCCGACCCCGCGCGGTCAACTCCGCGATCGTCTAGGTCGTCGGCGGCGGCCCACCTCCTGACCCATCAAGCATGTGCACACCGTCTGTACCGGTTGGCCGCGATCGGTCGCGCCCCGTCTCCCTGGTCACCATCCCGAAAGCCAGCAAGATGGCGATCCACGTCAAGAGCCTTTGCATCAGCGCCTCCTTGGACGAGCCTTCCGGCCGTCCCGTTGACGCTGATTGTATGAATATCGCTACATTCTGCGTCTACCCAATGTTCTTGCGGATTGACGGTCAGGGCACTCTCGGTCATATTCCGTTTCCATATGGGTCTTCAAGAAGACGCTCTCCGGCGGATCTTCTCGCTCGACGCGGGGCGCTCCGCACAGCTCTCGCTCCGCATGGCGCAAGACGGTCTGGGCGGGCGCTCGAGCGCGCTCATCGCGATCGAGGACGAGAAGTACTTGTTCGCCGCCACCACGGAGCTGGATGACGCCGACATCCGCAACGTCAAAGAGGCCTGGTCGAATTGCCGCGTGGATCTGCGGGCGGGACGACCCGTGCTTCATCAAAGCTGGGTGCTCCTGCCCGTCGGCCATCCGACGTGCGGCCTCGTCTACATCGGCGCCACCGACACGCCCATCGGGGGCGATGCCGTGCGGCGGGTCAGCCTCGAGCTGAGCTCCCTCTTCGAGCTCGCCCTCTCCGTACGTCACGAGCAGACCGAGGTCCAGGTCCTCTACGAACAGCTCATCGCGCGCACCCCCCTGAGCCGCCTCGAGCGCGACAAGCTCGTGCTCGTGTTGAAGGCGCACGACGGAAACAAGACGCGCGCCGCCCGCACGCTGGGCATCACGCGCGCGACCCTCTACAAGTGGATCCGGAAGCACGGCTTGAAGACCGCGTGATGGATTCGCACCGCGCGTTCGTCATGAACCTGGGGAGCCTGCACCTCCTGGTGCTTCTCGGCGGGCTCCTGTGGCACCGGCGCGATCGTCTCTGCCGGTCCTTCTTCGTCTACGCGCTCGCGGTGTTCCTCGGCGATCGCCTGATCCTGACCTGGCCGGAGAGGTTCGACACGGCGCCCTTCTGGCTGTTCAAGGAGGCGCTGTACTGGGTGCTGAAGCTGGCCGTCGCGACGGAGATCGGACTGCTCACCTTCGCGCGCCTCCCGCGCGCCCGAAACGTCCTCTCGGCGCTCGTCGCCGGCCTGGCCGCGGCCGCCCTCCTGGTCCAGCTCGTCCCGGCGGCGGCGAAGCCGGGCGATCAGATGGCCTGGGTCAGCGTGGCCAGCCCGCGCGGCCAGGCCTCGCTGCTCGTCGTCCTGCTCGCGGTGGTCCTGACGGCGGCGCAGTACTACCGCGCGCCGGTTCATCCTTTCCACCGCTCGCTCCTCGTCGGCTTCGCCCTCTACCTGATCGCCTACACCGCTGCCCTCACGCTGCTGCGCGAGCTCGGCGCGCCGGGCTATCGCTATTTCCTCGCGCTCGACTCGACGGCCTACAACGCGACGGTCGGCGTGTGGACCTGGGCGGCCTGGAGGCGTGCACCCGAGCTGAGCCCGGGCGCGCGCATCCTCCAGCCCTGGGCGGGCGCGGCGTGGTAGAGCTGGCGATCGCGATCGTCGCCGGCCTCGTGCTCCTCGGCCTCATCTCGTGGCACGAGCGCCGGCCCAGCGAATGGGAGAACCTCCTCTCTCCGGAGGCGCGCGCCGCCTTCGACTTCCTGAAGGTGAAGTTCGAAGCGGAGGAGCGCGCCGCCGCGTGGGGCTGCTCGACCGCGGCCGCCGCGGGCGCCCAGTTCCTCGTCGCCCTCGTACCCGATCGGCTCCAGCTCCTCCGCCGGCTCGAGCTCTACGCGCGAATCATGTCCGCGGCCGCCCCGCCCCCGCAGCGCCTGCAGGTGCGGCTCTCGATCCTGAGCCGGGGGTTCTCGGAGCTGGCCACCTTCGACCCGGTCACGGTCTCGAGCGACGCCCTTCGCGAGCTCGACGCGCAGACGCTGGAGAGCTGCCGCATCCTCGCGGCGGCCGTCGGCCATCTCGAATCCATACCCTCTGAATGAAGGAAGGCGCGGCCGGCGCCAGATCAAAGGGTTGGCGGAGAGAGGGGGATTCGAACCCCCGGAGGAGTTACCCCCTCACGTGATTTCCAGTCACGCCGATTCAGCCTCTCTCGCATCTCTCCGGAGCTGAGCGGGCAGGAAACTAAACCTTACACCGTCCACGACGCCCCCACAACGAATCGCCTTTCCCGGCACCTCCGGTTGGGCTATCCTCGGAGGTCAGGGTCGGCCGGACGTGGATCCCGGCCCTGCGCAACGCGAGACGCCCCAACCCCGCCAGGCCCGGAAGGGAGCAACGGTCGGGCGACCTCGGGTGTGCCGCAGGACAGCCGGGGTTCACGTCGGGCCGGCCCTCCCCATCTCCCATGGCCTACCAAGTCCTCGCACGGAAATGGCGTCCCAGGACCTTCGACGAGGTCGTGGGGCAGGCCACGGTCACGCGCACCCTCAAGAACGCGCTCGCCTCCGGACGCATCGGCCACGCCTTCCTGCTCTCGGGCGCGCGCGGGGTCGGCAAGACCACGACCGCGCGCATCCTGGGCAAGGCCCTCAACTGCTCGAAGGGGGACAAGCCCACGCCCGAGCCGTGCGGGGAGTGCGCCTCCTGCCTGGAGATCGCGAGCGGGTCGTCCCTCGACGTGCAGGAGATCGATGGCGCCACTCACAACGGCGTCGAGCAGGTGCGCGAGCTGCGCGAGAGCGCGCGCTACAACCCCGCGCGGGACCGCTTCAAGATCTGGATCATCGACGAGGTCCACATGCTCTCGACGGGAGCGTTCAACGCGCTCCTGAAGACGCTCGAGGAGCCGCCGCCGCGCGTGAAGTTCATCTTCGCCACCACCGAGTACCACAAGATCCCGGACACGATCCTCTCGCGGTGCCAGCAGTACGACTTCCGCCTGATCCCCGCCCGTGAGCTGGTCGCGCACCTGCGCCACGTCGCGGAAGGGGAGACGATCGAGGTGTCGGACGACACCCTCGCCCGCCTGGCCCGCGCCGCGGAGGGCAGCGCGCGCGACGCGCTCAGCCTCTTCGACCAGGTCCTCTCCTTCAGCGGCCGCACGGTGCGCGACGAGGACGTCTCCGCGCTCCTCGGCCTCGTGGACCGCGAGCTGCTCCTGGCCGCCTCGCGCGCGGTGGCCGCGGGAGACAGCCTGGCCGCCCTGGAGCTGGTGGAGCGCCTCTCCGATTACGGCGCGGACTACCGGAACTTCGCGCGCGAGCTGATCCTCCACTTCCGCGAGATCCTGCTCCTCAAGGTCGCCCCCGGCGAGAGCGTGCTGGTGGCGCAGGTGGTGCCGGAAGAGCGCGAGCGTCTCCAGCCGATTGCCGCGGCGCTCTCGGAAGAGGACCTGCTGCGGATCTTCGAGGTGCTGGCCAAGGCGGAGACCGACCTGCGCCTGGCCCAGGACCCACGGGTGACGCTCGAGATGGCCCTCCTCAAGATCGTGCAGATGCAGCGGCTGCTGCCCTTTGCCGAGCTCGTGGCGCGGGTCGAGCGGCTGGCCGGCGGCGCGACCGCTCCCGCCCCGCGGGCGCCGGAGCTCGTCGCCGCCCCGCGACCGCTTCCCGCTCCCGCTCGGGCCGCGTCCGTGCCCGCTCCCGCGGCGCCGGTGGCCGTGACCCTGGCCGACGGCGCGGATGCGGTCCTGCAGGCGATGGTGGCCCAGGCCCAGACACGTCCCTCGCTGGCGACGCCGCTGCGCGCCGCGCGCGCGCGCGACGAGGGCGACGTGCTCGTATTGGAGTTCGCTCCCGACTTCTTCCGGCTCGCCGACGAGCACGCGGACGAGTACCGCGAGCTGGCGCGCAAGGCCTCGGGGCGCCCGCTGAAGGTGAAGATCGTGTCCGCGGCCGCGACGCCGGCCAGCGCGCCGGCGCCGGGAGCGGAGACGGAGACGTCGTCTCCGGAGCGCAAACGGCAGCGGCTGCTCGAGGAGGCCGCGCGCGAGCCGGCGGTGCAGGAGGCGCTGGACCTCTTCGGCGGCCGCGTGGTCGACGTCAGGGAAACGAAAGGCTAGCCCCCATGAATCCGCAGAAGCTCATGAAGCAGCTCCAGCAGAAGCAGGAGCGCGTCCAGCAGGAGATCGCCGCGCTGGAGATCGAGGCCAGCTCCGGGGGAGGCATGGTCACCGTGGTCATGGACGGCCACAAGGGGCTGAAGAGCCTGCGCATCGACCCCGAGGTCGTGAGCAAGGACGACGTCGAAATGCTCCAGGACCTGGTGACGGCCGCGGTCAACGAGGCCGGCCGGAAGGTCGACGAGGCCGTGCAGGAGAAGATGGCCGGCCTGACCGCCGGCCTCAACATCCCCGGCCTCTTCTAGCGCCGCGACAGCTTCAGCACGAGCTCGACGAGGGCCGCCGCCTCGACGGGCTTCGTCACCAGATCCTGGAAGCCGGCCCTCTGCGCGTCCCGGCGGTTCTCGTACGAAGGATGCGCGGTGATGGCGACCGAGGCCAGCGAGCCGACGGTCGACGGCTCGAGCTGGCGCACGCGCCGCATCAACTCGAACCCGTCCATGGCCGGCATGTAGACGTCGCAGAGCAGGAAGTCGAAGCGCGCCTGGCGGAGCCGCGCCAGGGCCTCCTTCCCGCTGCCCACGCCGTCGACCTCCGCTCCCGCCGTGCGCAGCATCGCGCACAGAATCGTGAGGGCGACCCGATCGTCGTCCACGACCAGGACGCGAAGTCCGACCAGGGGCGGCGTGGGGGAGGGAGGAGCCACGAGCGCGTCAATGTACACGCCTCCGCGACCCGCCTCAACTGCGGCTCCGGCGGGGCAGCCTTCCCTTGCCTGTCACGTCCGCCCTGCATATAGTTCGCGCGAAGACGCCGCGCTCCCGCTTGCGTGAAGGAGGCTTATGTCGAGGATTTTCCGGTCCATCGCACTCATCGCCCTCGTGGCGCTGGCGCTCGTCCCCTCCGTCCTCGCGCAGTCGCAGGCCACGACCGGCGTCATCGAGGGCACGGTGTTCGATGCCAGCGGCGCCCCCGTCCCCGGTGCCAGCGTCACCATCCGCAACACCGCGACCAATTTCGAGCGCGTGCTCCAGACCGATTCTGGCGGCGGTTTCCGCGGCCTGCTGCTCCCCCTCGGTCCCTATCGCGTGACCGTCGCCATGCCGGGCTTCGCGACCCTGGTCCGCGACGGCATCAACCTCGCCGTGGGGCAGACGGTGACCCTCGACCTCAACCTGAAGGTCTCGAGCGTCCAGGAAGAAGTCGTGGTCACGGGGGCGGCGCCCCTCGTCGAGACCTCGCGCGCGGAAGGCGCGGACCGCATCGACGATGCCGCCGTTCGCGGGCTGCCCAACAACGGCCGCAACTTCCTCGACCTCACCAAGCTCACGCCCGGCGTCAGCATCGTGCAGGGCCCGGACGGGGACGAGCTGACCATCAACGGCCAGAAGGGGATCGCGAACAACATCTCCGTGGACGGGGCCGACTTCAACAACCCGTTCTTCGGCGAGCAGCGCGGCGGCCAGCGGCCGCCCTTCACCTTCAACCTCGACGCGGTCAAGGAAGTGGTGGTGGTGGCGGAGGGCGCCCCCGCCGAGTTCGGGCGCAGCAACGGCGGCTTCGTCAACGTCGTGACCAAGTCCGGCACCAACGACCTGCACGGCACCCTGCACGGATACTTCAAGAACGAGGGCCTTTCGTCCGCCCCCAAGCGCGGCGACGGCACCACCGCGCCCAAGACGGGCTTCAACCAGCAGCAGGCCGGGTTCACCCTGGGCGGTCCCCTGGTCAAGGACAAGGCGTTCTTCTTCACCGCCTTCGACTACCAGCGCGGGCGCTCGACCAAGCAGACGATCGCCTCGCGCATCGAGCAGCGCGTGGTCGACTTCTTCGCGAGCCTCGGCAGCCCCAACGAGAACGGCCCCATCGAGCGCACCAACGACGCCCGCGTCTTCCTGGGCAAGGTCGACTGGCAGCTGAGCCCGGCCAGCCTGCTCACCCTGCGCTACAACTACACGTGGTCGGAGCAGAAGAACGGCACCTTCGACGTCGATTCCTGGGGCGTGAGCGCGAACGCGGTCGAGAAGGACTACTCGCACGCGGGCAGCGGCTCCTTGATCTCGAGCCTGTCCGCGACCGTCCTCAACGAGCTGCGCTTCCAGTTCGCGCGCGAATATCGACCGCGTCCCTACGACGGCCCCGACATCACCGGGCAGAGCCGGCCCCTGCCCGACACCGCCTTCGACTTCGGCCGCGGCTACCGGTTCGGCGAGCCCTTCTTCATCCCCGTCGACTACTACGACCAGCGCATCCAGTTCAACGACAACATCTCGCTCATCAAGGGACGCCACGCCTTCAAGGCGGGCATCGAATACAACGGGGTCAAGAGCGTTCAGACCTTCGTGGGCTTCGCCAACGGCCGCTACATCTTCAGCTCCACGGACGGCTTCCTCAACTACGCGCGCAATCCCCGCTACGTCGAGTGCTCGAACGGCACGACGTCCCAGAATGGGCAGTGCTCGGGGGGCGCGAGCGTGACCGGGCCCGTCCTCCTGTATCTGCAGCAGGCGGGCGTGGGCGGCCTCAGCGTGGAGGAGGCGGGCACGCAGGACATCCCGCAGAAGAGCCTGGCCTTCTTCGTCCAGGACAAGTGGCAGCCGCGCCGCGGCCTCACCATCCAGTACGGCCTGCGCTGGGAAGGGGAGAAGGAGCCGGACGTCATCACCCCCGCCAGCCAGGTGTTCTACAGCGGCTTCATCGGGAAGACGGTGACGAACCGCGCGGGCAGCTTCACCTTCCCCTCCGACGGCAACATCCCGTCCGACCAGAAGATGTTCCAACCCCGCATCGGCCTCTCCTGGGATCCGAAGGCGGATGGGAAGACCGTGCTGCGCCTCAACGGAGGCATCTTCTACGGCCGCGTCCCCGGCCTCGCCCTCGCGTCCACGCGCTCGACCAACGGCAGCCGCGGGCAGACGATCTTCCGCAACAGCGCCCTGACCGGCATCCTGGGCCCCGTCCCCGCGTATCCGAACCTCATCCCGGCCAGCCAGGTCGGCTCGCCCTTCGATCCCGACGTCTACGTCTTCGACACGAACTTCCGGAATCCCCGCACCTACCAGGGCTCGGTCGCGGTCGAGCGCGAGGTGAGCAGTGACGTCGCTGCCCTCGTCCAGTACAACCACGCCGCCGGCCGCCACATCACGCGCTGGCTCAACTCGAACGACGCCGCCTACGGCAGCCCCTGGGGCAGCGGCCTCAACGGCGGCTTCAACGGTATCGGCACGCTGTGGACCGTCTCCTCGACCGCGAAGAGCAACTACGACGGAGTGACCTTCGGACTGACCAAGCGCATGTCGCACAGCTACCAGTTCCAGGTGAACTACACGCTTTCCTGGGACAAGTCCGACGACGACAACGAGCGCGATCCCTTCACCCTGCGCTACGCGAAGATCACCGACCTCGCCGCCGAGTACGGCTACTCCGATCGCGACCAGCGGCATCGCGTGAACGGCTTCTTCCTGTGGCAGGCGCCGGGACAGGTCAACGTCAACTTCCGCTACTCGTACCGGTCCGCGCAGCCGCTGTCGTTCTGCGCCAAGGGCGTTGCGTCCTACTGCACGACCGACACCACGCCCTCGCAGGCGCCGTTCGTGGGCGGCCCCTCCGACCGCATCCGTCCGGACGGCTCGGTCGTCCAGCGCAACACTGGCCGCAAGGAAAACACCTACTCCGCTCTCGACGTGCGGCTGTCGAAGGAGTTCAAGCTCGGCAAGACGACGGCCCTGGAGCCCATCGTCGAGGTCTTCAACGTGTTCAACAGCGCGAACATCCTCGTGCCGCAGACCACGAACCTGATCTTCAACTTCGACGGCACGATCCGCGCCGGGGTGGGCGACCCGCGCCAGGTCCAGATCGGGGCGAGATTGATTTGGTAGCCTGATGGGAAGACGCGAGCCTCTCGTCCTCCTGGGCGTGGGGCTCGCGCTGCTGGCCTGGTCGGGCCTTCGGCCCCACGATCGGTTCACCTGGCTGCTGGAGGTCGCGCCCATCCTCATCGGCGTGCCCGTCCTGATCGCGACCCGCCGGCGATTTCTGTCCGCCCTCGACTAAACTGCCCGGGTGGACCATCCCGCACCGCTGGCGAGGTTGATCGACGAGCTGCGGCGCCTGCCCGGGATCGGGCCGAAGTCCGCCCAGCGGATCGCCTTCCATCTCCTGAAGGGCTCCAAGGAAGACGCCCTCCGCCTCTCCGCGGCCGTGGGCGAGCTGCTCGAGGCCCTGCGCACCTGCTCCATCTGCAATGCCATCACCGACCGCGAGGTGTGTGCGACCTGCAGCGATCCCGCGAGGTCGGACCGGATCATCTGCGTCGTGGAGGAGCCGCACAACCTCGTGGCCGTCGAGCGCACCCGCGATTTCAAGGGCCGCTACCACGTGCTGCACGGTGCGCTCTCGCCGCTGCAGGGCGTCGGTCCCGACGAGCTGAAGGTCCAGGGGCTGCTCGAGCGCGTGCGCTCGGGTGGGGTGGACGAGATCATCCTGGCCACGAGCCCGACGGTCGAAGGGGAAGCGACGGCGGTCTACCTGTCCCGCCTGCTCAAGCCGCTCGGGGTGAAGGTCACCCGGATCGCCATGGGCATCCCCGTGGGGTCGGACCTCGAGTGGGCGGACGAGGTCACCATGGCCAAGGCGCTCGAGGGCCGTCGCGAGTACTGATCGTATACAATAGGGCTTCCCCGGCGAGGTCGCCGTCTGGCGCAAGGCCAGCAGTGGTACGGCTTTAGAGGAGGATCACGGATGGCGCCCGACATCGTCATGTACGAGGAGGAGTTCAACCAGATCAAGGCCATTATCTCCAAGCTCCGCGTCGACGCGAACTCGAAAGTGGTCTTCCTCGTCGACAAGAACGGACAGCAGATCGCGGCTCACGGGGACATCGAGAACCTGGACACCACGTCGCTGGCCTCCCTCACCGCCGGCAACGTGGCCGCCACCGACGGCCTGGCCCGTCTCATCGGCGAGAAGGAGTTCTCGATCCTCTTCCACGAAGGGGAGAAGGACAACATCCACATCTCCATCGTGGCCCAGCGCGTCATCCTGGTCGTCATCTTCGACGAGCGCTCCTCGCTCGGCCTCGTGCGCCTGCGCGTGAAGAAGGCCTCGGAAGAGCTCAACCGCGTCTTCGCCAACATCATGGCGAAGGTCGAGAGGGAGAAAGCGCAGGCGGGGGCGGCCTTCGAGAGCCCGTTCGCCGAAATCACGGACGAGGACATCGACAGCTTGTTCAGCGAGTAGCGGCGGGACCACAGACAGATGACCTTCATCAACTACGCGTCCCGCGAGATCAACTGCAAGATCGTCTATTACGGTCCCGGTCTGTGCGGGAAGACGACGAACCTGCAGTACATCTTCGACAAGACTAACCCCGCGGCCAAGGGCAAGCTCATCTCCCTGGCCACGGAGACCGACCGCACGCTCTTCTTCGACTTCCTGCCCCTCGAGCTCGGCACGGTGCGCGGATTCAAGACGCGCTTCCACCTCTATACCGTGCCCGGCCAGGTCTTCTACGATGCGAGCCGCAAGCTGATCCTCAAGGGCGTGGACGGCGTCATCTTCGTGGCGGACAGCCAGGTCGAGCGCATGGACGCCAACGTGGAAGCCATCGAGAACCTGAAGACGAACCTCAAGACGCAGGGGTACGACCTGTCCGCGATCCCCTACGTCCTCCAGCTCAACAAGCGCGACCTTCCCAACGTCGCGGGCGTGGACGAGATGAAGAAGCTCCTGGCCACCAAGAACGAGCCCGTCTTCGAAGCGGTGGCGGCGAAGGGTCCAGGGGTGTTCGAGACCCTGAAGGGCGTGGCCAAGCTCGTCCTGGCCGACCTCACGAAATCGAGCTGACCGGGGTTTGACGTCGCATCGTGCGCGGCGTAGTGTGCCGCGCACATGCCCACGGGTCGTGAGGAGCTGGCGCATGCGCTCCTTCTGCACGCCGCCGCCGGCACATTCGAGGTGCAGGAGGTCGTGCCCGCGCTCCGCGCTCTGGCCGGCGCGGCGGGCGGCCCCGCTCCCACGCGCCTGGCTCTCCTCCAGTCCCTGCGTGCGGAGCCGCTCGAGGGGCTAGGGCCCGTCGTCGACGCCCTCCTCCGCCATCGTTTCCGCGACGCGGAGACCGCGCACATGCTCAAGGCGTCGGCCCACCCGCTCCCGCCCGAGCTCCGGGCCGAGCTCGCGGATCTCCCGCTCGACGTCGCCGTGGGCTGGCGGACCGGTGCCCCGGGTGGAACGCGCTGGGCGGAGGCGTACGAGCTGCTGCAGCATCGCCTGTTCCTCGCCGGCGTCGCCGCCTCCGCGCGTCTGCGCGAGGACGTGGACGCCGCGCTTGGTGCGGCCGCCCGCCGTCTCGGCGAGCCACCGGCGCCCGTGTCCTGGTCCGATCCGCGCGTACTGGTGGCCGCCGCCCGCGAGGAGGTGGGCACGGGCGACGCCCCGCTGCTCGCCGCCCTGGAGCGGCGCGCGGCCGAGCTCGAGCGCGACGCGGGCGCGGCCCTGGTCCGCGCCGACGAGGCCCTGGCCGCGCTGCCCGCTCCGCTCGCGTCGGAGGTGCCGGAGTCGGCGCTCGTCTCGAGGGTGCCTTCCAGCTTTCGGTCCGCGGCCGATCCCGCGGCCCGCCGGGCGCAGCTCGACCTCGTCCTCGGCTGGCCCAGCGCCGCGATGGTTCCCGCGCTGCTGGCCATCGCGACGGAAGGCTGGGCGCAGGAGCACGCGATGCTGGTGCTCACGCTGCGCTTCGGCCGCGTGCACGGCGCGGATTGGCGGGCTTGGAGCGCGTGGCTGCGGGCGCAGGAGGCCGCCCTCGGCCGCGTCCGGCCCGTCGCCCCCGCCTCATCCACGGCGGTGGAGCGGCTCCTGGTGTGGGAGCTCCAGGACGGCGGCCGCAGCGCTGACCTGCGGAGCCTCCTGGAGGCCTGGGCCTGCCGCCGCCCGGCGGCCGTCCGGCCCCAGGCCATCGTCGACCGATGGAGAACCGTCCTCTCCACGGCGGAGGTCAACGCGATCCTCGGCACCTCCGCCTCCCGCGTGACGGGTGCTCTGCCGCCTCCCCTGCCGGGGACCGTCACCTCGACCGCGCCTCCGCCGCCCATCCCTCCGCGGGCGGCGCGTCCGC
>WNFI01520798.1_pt2 | contig 13855 bp, 13 predicted proteins | sample 5400471 | NCBI WGS metagenome assembly WNFI01 (sample SAMN13153348, study PRJNA577476) | soil metagenome | isolation source: 100 cm saprolite on Douglas fir-dominated hillslope | place: USA:California | collected 2013-09-17 | reverse complement strand
CTGGGCCGGTAAAATCGAAGTCCCCGGCGTCGTCGCCAAGTGGCAAGGCAAGGGTCTGCAAAACCCTCATCGCGGGTTCGATTCCCGCCGACGCCTCAGCATTGCGTTTCTCACACCCGGGACATGAATCTGGTTCGCGAAGACAAGGGTCTGCGGGACAAGGGTCTTGGCTAGGCGCCGCGGAGCAGCGAACGGAGATCCGCGGTGGGGAAGGCCTTGAGCTCCGTCTCGTCGTACTTGCCGATGTATCGGGTCGGCATCGCCTCTCGCTTCCAGCCGCCGACCTGCATGATGACTTGGAGGGGAACGCCCCGCTTCTGCAGGCGCTTCGCGGCGTACCCGCGGGAGCGGTACTGGACGAAATCGTGGATGCCGGCCTTCGCGAGATCGCGGCGGAGAAGCTGGTTCCGTTTCGTCCAGCCGAAGTACGTGAAGCCCGCTCCATCGTGGGTGAGGAAGAGCGGTTCCTGGGCGCGGAACTCCGAGGGGTGGTCGGCGCCCGCGGGCGGTCGCTCGAAGCGGAGGTACGCGCGGATCGCGGTCTCGGCCTCCGGATCGAGCGGGATGACGCGACCGGTGCCGGCCTCGGTCTTGGCGGCGCGGACGATGAGATGCCCGCGTTCGCGGCGATCGGATTCGCGCAGGTCGCGGACGAGGAGCCGGCGGACTTCGTCCGGTCGGATCGGTGTTGAGAGCTGGAGGGTCATGATCGCTCGCTCGCGCAGCGGGTACCGCGCGGCCTTCGGGATCGCCTCGAGGAGCTCCTTGGCCTCACGGTCGGTGAAGGGCTTGCGCCCGAGCGATGGGATCGGCGGGAGTCGCACGTCGCGGAGCACCGAGAGGTAGTCGCCGCCCCGCGTCTCGTACCAGAGCCGCTTGTCGGCGAGCCAACTCGCCAGGGACTTGAGTGCGATCACGGCGTTGCGTTCGCGGTACCGGCCGGCATCCTTGTTCGTCGGACGGAAGTTTCGGCTGAAGGCGAGCGCGTGCTCGTGGGTCAGGTCCGCGAGCGTTGGCGGCACGGCGTTCGCCGCGTGGAGGTACGCGGTGAAGAGTCCGTGGAGGCTGGCGTACGTCCGCTGGGTGCTCTCGCGGATCGCCGCATCGTGGTGGTACTCGTCGATGACCGCTCCAAGCAGGTGCGACGGCTTCAGCATGAGGGCGCGGTCCTGTGCAGTTGTAAAGGTCCACGCGCGTTGAGCCATGTCTTGCTCCCACGCGCAGCCCGGCTGACCGCACTTGACGCTAGCACCCCTAACTTATCGACCGGGAATTGAGGTGACGTGAATCGAGCGCAGCCGAGTCGAGACGGACGGCGGTTGACCATAGATCAGCCGCCTTTGGCTGTGGGGGTTCGATTCCCTCTCTGCCCACAGCATTGACCAATGACGACGGGCTTACGGGCCGTCCTCGCGTTCCTAGCTTGCTGACGAAAGGCGCTTTTGTGCATCGGCGCGGAATTGAACAGGAGGCGCTTTTGTGAAAGAGGTTCGGAAGCGCCGACCGATCGCGGGGCGGGATCGCGTGGGTGTATCGCTCGACCATATCCCAGCGAGCCAGCCGCCCTGGCCCTTGAGCTCGAGGAGTAGGAGGGCAAGGTCAAGACCGCGCGATGCTGCCTTCCGCACCAGCGTTACGGGTCCCGGGTCTACAATTCGCCTTGGTTCCTCGCCGCGGAATCGAGCGGGCCGCGATGCCTTATGGCATCCCTGTCAGCCCGAGCCCAAGACGCGGGGCCTTGATTAACGCGGAGCAGCCGTCCCCCTACTGCTCCACGACAAGGAGGCCTTGGCATGGCCACGCACGCGTCAACGTCAATCGGCGCCACGACGCCGATGCGCACTGCGAACATGAGCTTTCTCCTGGACCGTCTCGGGCAGGACTGCGCGCCGCTTCAGTACCTCCGGGAGCTCACCCAGAACGCGATCCAGGCGATTGCGCGCCTTCCGAAAGCGGAGGGCGAGGTTGTCTGGGACGTGGACTGGAACATCCACACCCTCTCCGGCCGGTACAAGCTCTCGATCGTCGACACGGGCGAGGGGATGAGCGGCGAAGAAATGGTCAAGTACATCAACCAGCTCTCCTCATCGATCCACGTGCAGTCGGCGAGCGGGAACTTCGGAGTCGGGGCGAAAGTCGCAGCCGCACCTCGCAATCCGGCCGGGATGATCTACCTGAGCTGGAAGGCCGGCGTCTGCAGCACGATCCACCTCTGGAAGGACCCGGATACCGGCGAGTACGGGCTCCGTCGCTGGCAGCGTGACGACGGCTCGTTCACCGAATGGGTGGAGCTCGAGGACGCCGTGAAACCGGCTGTGATCAAGGACCACGGCACCATGGTCATCCTCCTCGGGCAGACCGAGGAGGCTGACACGATGACGGCGGCAGAAGGTACGCCGAGCCCCTCCACGTGGATCGCCCGGTACCTCAACACGCGCTACTTCCGTTTTCCGAGCGGGGTCAACGTTCACGCACGGCAGGGATGGACGTACCCGCGGACGAACACGGATACGAACGTCCTCCGGACGATCAGCGGTCAAAAGGCTTACCTCGACCAGCACGCGAAGAGCGCCGGGATGCTGCAGCTCTCGACTGCGAAGGCGCATTGGTGGATCCTCGACGACGATCCTGCGCTCACGCAGAACTCCGGATATGTCGCGTCGAGCGGACATGTCGCCGCGCTATATCAGGATGAGCTCTACGAGATGCTCACCGCGCGTGCTGGCGTGGCTCGGCTGCAGGCGTTCGGGGTGATCTTCGCCTGCAACCGCGTCGTCCTCTATTTGGAGCCGTCTCCATCGAAGGATCAAGTTCTCTCTCCCAACACGGCCCGGACACATCTGTTGGTCAATAACGCACCTCTGCCATGGGACGACTGGGCCGCCGAATTCCGCAACGGCCTGCCCCAACAGATCTCCGACCTCATGGAGGAGGTCGCCTCCGGCTCGACCGCGTCTGATCACCGGCAGGCTATCCGTGAGCGTTTGAAGCAGATCCGCGACCTATTTCGGATCACTCGCTACCGGCCGACCCGCAAGGGCAAGCTCGTTGTCGACGAGGAGAACGCGAATGTCGGAGGCGAAGCTGCCGAGAATGCGCGCGAGAAGCCCACGGGTCACAGCCCATCCGGTGGACGCGGCGGGCGTGCAGGCGACATCTACTCGCTCTTCATCACAGCGCGGGGGGTACCGGGCGAGGAGTTCATCCTCGATCGGGATCCCACGCCTGTCTGGATCTCGGTCGAAGAGGGCACCCGTACGCCGCCAGATCTAGAGGATCGCGCCGCGAAATTCCTGCCTCAGCAGAACCAGTTGCTCATCAACGCCGACTTCCGGGTCTACATCGACATGATTCAGCGATGGTGCGATCGGTACTCCCACGTCCCTGGTGCCCTGCCGACGGTCAAGGACGTTGTGCGGGAGTGGTTCGAACAGCAGCTCATCGAGACGGTCCTCGGTGTCCAAGCGCTTCGCGGCTCGCAGCACTGGACGATCGAGGACCTTCAGGCGGCCTGGTCGGAATCAGCCCTCACAGCCGCGGTCATGCCTCGCTACCACATCGACTACAACGTCAAACGGACCTTGGGGGCGAAGCTCGGAACCCTGAAGGGCGTGGCGTAGGTGGCGGATCGTTCCCAAGGTGGTGGCGCCAAACCAGCCTACCGAGTGTTGCGCGTCGTGCAGCCGCTGGCGCGCGGGAGTGTCGCGCAGCCCTTGAACGACGACGCTACGGAACACCTCTCGGAATACGACGCAATCCGGCTCGATCCTAGGTGGGTCACGATGTTTGAGGGCAGAGATCAGCGAGCCGGTAGCAGCGTCTACGACGACGATGACCGATATGACAACGTCCGGACCTACGAGTTGGAACTTGGCAAGAGGAAGCTCGAGCTGGATCAGTTCTTCGCGCTCGGCGGGATGCTCGTCGTCCAAATCGATCTTCCGGTGCAGATTGTGAGGCCCGTTTCGAGTCCATACGGAGGTCGCAGCCCCGGCCGTGCGGTCGACTCGCAGGAATGGTTCCGGCCTTACGCACGCGACCGTGATCCGCAGCGGGAGATGCAAAGACTTGCCTTCAATCAGCCGCACCCGGAGTTGACCCTGGCGGGCTCAGGGAGGATCGAGAGCATTGACCCCGGTCCGTTCGAGGACTACCTCCCGAGATTCCGGTTGGACCAGGGGCGGTCGTCCTCATCCCGCCGCCCGAGACGGCGGAAGATGAGGCACGCCTTGAAGGAGCCATCTCTGATGCGCTTGATACACGGGTCGGTCTCCCGGACCAGTGGACTCTTCGGGAGGAACAGGTCATCGTCGATCGGCGAACCGCGTCGCTCGCGGAGCAACGCCGAGTCCGCGGGGAGTCTGACGGCGCATTGCGCGAAGTGCGACGACTGAAGTCGGAGATCTTCGCCGAGGAACACGTGAACCGTGCGATCGACTACTACCTTTCCGCGGCGCGGCCGGGTGTTACCCCAGAACGCGCCTTGGCTCGACTGTACAAGCTGTGTGAGATGCTCGAGGACTACTTCGATGCCGGAGAGAAGGGCCTCGCGGAACGGCTCGGCATGCCGCTATCGAGAATCAAGGACGTTAAGAAGCTCGCGAACCGGCCTGAACACGACGCACGCCACGCGAACGCGGGAGCGACTAGCGATGTGACGCCCGGCGAGCTCGTTGAGGCGCTCGAGATCGCTCGTGAGATGATCCAGCGCTTCATCGCAGCGCGCTACCAGGAGCGGACTGGCCCGGTGACGCCGTCCACGTAAGGCCGGCGACTACATAGCGTCTGGGACACCAGAGGGGCAGTCGTAGGCGTCCTCTGCAAGCCGCTACGTGCTTCACTATTTCCGAATGCTTTGGGATGACCTACAGATGCTTAGGGCCATCGACGAACAAGAAGGCTCAGTCGGCCCAGTAACGGACGGACTTCGGCTTATGGATCAATGCCGTGAGGGAAAGCAGCTCGACTATCACAAGGACCCGCGGGCCTTCGCCCATGAGATTCAGATCGCGCAAGCCGCGGGTCTCCTTGAGTTCGAGGTTGTCGCCCTTGCACCCGCTAACCCGCAGACGGACGCGTATCAATGGTTGCAACAACTACGCGACATCAGACTGACCATCGCTGGTCGAGACCGAGCTCGCGGCCGCGTTGTCGTCGTGCCGCTGCCGGACCCGGAGAATGACGACGGCCGCATGATCACCGGGTACACCCTCGAACAGATCGCTCGTGTGATCGCGGAGACGTACACGACGCGGCAGCTACCAAGGTTTCTAAGAGACGCGGGCATCCCTTCCGAATTCGTCCGCGAGCCAGGGAACGAGAACAAGTGGGAGTACATGGCCGGAATCTTGGAGGAGCTCCTCGTCGGCGGTTCGGCATCGCGGCGTGTGCTGCGCACGTTCGTCGGCTCATGGCTCACGGGCCAACTGCATGCGCCACCCTCTGAGCAGGACCGCTCGCGGATCACGGCCTTGCTGGCCCAGCAGGGCTGGTACGTTCGGGACGATGCCCTAGTGATCGGCGAACGCGCTGATATCGCGGTCCCGGCAGCATACGCAGGCTCGCGCAAAGCGCGTATCGCGGGTCTACATCCTGCAATCCGAGAGTCGGCCGAGCGCTACGTAGAGGATCACCTCGAGGTCGCGATCTTCGAAGCGTTCAAGTCTGTGAACAAGCGCGTCAAAGACAGCACCGGCCTTACGGAAGATGGCTCACCTCTGATGGCGAAAGCATTCGGAGAGGATAAGGATGGCGATCCACCGATCACGCTCGCGGATCTCTCGAACGAGACCGGACGCAATATTCAGTCAGGGTTCAAGTTCATCTTCATGGGAGCCGTGAGAGGCATCCGCAACCCGGACGCGCACGAATTGTTCCGGCCCGTCGACGAGCAGCAGGGCCTTGAGAGCCTCCCACTCGCTAGCATGCTCATGCGAAGGCTGGATAGCGCGAAGATCAAACGCGCGTAGGGCGCGACGGAACGCGTGCTTGACCAGCAAGCCGATACTCGATCCGGCGCCCGAGCGCGGCCGCGAAACGCTCGATCGTCGAGCCGCGCGCGTCGACCTCTCCCGACTCGAGCCTGGCGACCGCTGGCTGTGACGTGCCCATCTTCGCCGCGACGTCTCCTTGGGAGAGTCCCAATGCCTCGCGGCGGCGAACGAGCCGGCGCAGAAGCTCGCGCCGATCGACCGCAGCGTCAACGAGCTGCCGGAAATCGGCGTTCTCCCGAGCGCCCGCGTCGATGAGCTCGTCGAGAAAATCGGTGCGCGCGCGGCCAGCCTTCGTCATCTGTTCGACCATACCTCTTTCGATATAGCCGGTCAATCGCGCCGCCCGCGGTTCCGCCAGTCCGCGAGCCGGCGCTCGGCAAGACGGAGGTCGGCTTCGGGCGTCTTCTGCGTCTTTTTTGAGAGAACGACGAGTGCCAAGAGGACGCGACCCTTGCGCCCCTCTTGGGCGAAGACCAGCCGGTAGCTCTCGTCCAGGCCATTCGCTCGTATCTCGAACAGCGGTCCGCGGAGGTGCCGCGCGGTGGCCCGGACTCCGTGGTCGCAGGCATCCTTCATCGCCGCTGCGATCTCGGCTCGATCGAGTAGCGAGAGGGCAGCGATGAAATCCGCGACTGGTCGTGCGCCGCCCGCCGTCCGGTAATCGCGCCAACGGTGTTTGACGTCCACCCTCGTCCTGACCGTGGACGGCCGGCACTTGCGCCGGAACGTGTCAATGCCCGGCCGATTGGGACAGGGTGAAGGTTCGGCACGACAACTTGATTGGCCAGTGGATCCCGGTCGGCGTCGGGGCGGCGCTGTTCCTGACCCTCCAACTCGCCTTCCCGGCCGCAGCGGCCGGCGACCTCAACGGCGTGATCGACAGCATCCGGGCATGGGTCGCGGGCCTCCTGGCCGGGCTCGCGACCCTCTTCCTCACGATCGGCGGGGTCCGCTACCTCGCCGCGAACGGGAATCCCCGGGCGGTCGAGGAGGGGAAGAACGCGATCAAGTCGGCGCTCATCGGCTACGCCCTCGCCGCGCTCTCGCCGATGCTGGTCGACATCCTCCGCCGGGTCCTCGGGACCTGATGGACCTCACCAGCCAGGTCATCGACGCGATCAACGGCTGGCTCGCGGCCGCGGCCGCACAGGTCCTGCCGCCGGTGTTCACGGTCATCGGGCATCTCCTCTTCACCACGCCGGCGTTCGATGGCATCGCCGAGATCGAAGCGACGTGGTCGCTCGTCCGCGGGGTCGCCGATGCGCTGTTCGGGCTCGCGCTGCTGGCCGTCGGCGTCGCGGTGATGGTCCGGGGCGGGAGCGATGCGCGGTATTCGGCGAAGGTCCTGGTGCCGCGGCTCGTGCTCGCCGCGGCGCTCGCGAACGCGAGCCTCGTGCTCTGCGGCGGGCTGATCCGGCTCAACAACGCGATTGTCGGCGCGGTGGTGCGCACCGACCCCAGCGCGGACGCGTTCGGGCAGCTCGCAGCTGGCATGACCGGTGACGGTCGCGGCTCGACGCCGCTCGTGGTCGTACTCGTGGGACTCGTCGTGGCGGTGATGGCGATGCTCCTCGCGGTCGTGTACCTCGCGCGTGACCTCGGGCTCGTCCTCGCGATCGTCATCGCGCCGCTCGCGCTCGCGGCGCTGTCGTTGCCGATGGGCCATGAGGTCGCGCGGCTCTGGGCCCGGCTCTTCGCTGCGCTCCTCTTCGTGCAGGTCATTCAAGCGGCGCTCGTCGCCGTGGGGCTGCAGCTCATCGCGCACCTTGAGTGGCTCGGTGCCGAAGCGTCGGCGCTCGGCTCGGGCCTGGTGCTGGTCACGCTCCTTTACGTGCTCGTGCAGCTGCCGCTCGCGGCGTGCCGCTGGGCGCTCCAGCAGCCTGCAGCCGTGATCGCGCCAACCCTGGCGCTGATCGGCGTCGCGCGCCGGCGGCTGGCGATCTAAGTGGAGTCCGCGCGGGTTCCGCAGCACCTGGAGCTTGAGGACGTCGTCGCCTGGAACCTCGGCGCGGTCGATCTCCTTTGCGTCTTCACGGGGGCGGTCGTCGGCTGGTGGCTCTATCTGGAGCTGCCGGATGCGATCGTCCTTCGCATCGCGGCTGCCGCGCTCTGCGTGCTCGGCGGCGCCGGGGTGGGAGTCGTACGGATCGCCGGCTTGCCGCTTCGGGGGTGGATCGCCCTGAGCGTGCTGTTCCTCATCCGAGCCCGGCTGTTCGTCGCGAGCGGCCGCGCATGATTCCGAGCGTTCGGCGCGGGGCGAGCACGTTCCTTCCGGTCGAAGGGATCGGCGGCGATTGGATCACCCTGCGCGGCGGCGGGCTGCGGGCCGTCCTGGAGTGCCCGACCCTGGCCTTCGGGATCAAGGGCGAGGCCGAACAGCGCGCCGTGATCGACGGTTGGGCCGCGCTCCTGAACTCGCTCGCGCACCCACTCGGCATCGTGATCCGCTCGCGACGCTTCGATCCGCGGATCCTCGTGGGGAGCGCCGGCGCCGATGCGGACGAAGAGCGGGCGACGCTGCGTCAGGCATACGCACGGCTCATCGAGGAACTCTCCGGGCAGCGACGAGTTGTGGATCGTCGGTTCTTCGTGATCGTGCCGTCGGAGCAGGCGACCGGGCGACGAGCCCGCAGCGTGGGCGAAGCCCTCGCGGCACTCGATCAGCGGGTTCGCTGGGTCGACGCATCGCTCCGCCGGCTCGACCTGCAACCCCGTCGCCTGGGCGGCGTCGAGCTGGCGGAGCTTCTCCGAAGCACCGTCGATCCGACGAGCGCGGTCCAGCGGATCGGGGAGACCGATCCGCTGCTCGGCGCGGCGGACCTGGTGGCTCCGGCCGGTGCGTTCGAGGAGTCAAGTTCCGTTCGTGTGGCCGAGCTGCGCGCCCGGGCGCTCGCGGTCACCCGGTACCCGGATCGCCTCGACCCGGGGTGGCTCGGCGCGCTCCATGAGCTCGACGGCGATCTCGATGTGTCCCTGCACGTGCACCCGAACGCCGGTCCGGCGGTAATGCATTTCCTCGGGCGACGGATCGCCGAGCTGTCATCGACCGTGCGCCTCGCCGAGGAGCACGGGGGTCGCGCGGATCCGTACCGGCAGGTCGCGCTGCAGGACGCGGTCGAGCTGCAGGACCGGATTGCCCAAGGGTCGGAGCGGCTCTTCGATCTGAGCCTGTACCTCGTGCCGTGGGCCCCGGATCTCGACACGCTCGATGCAGCGACGCGTCGGATCGAAGCGCTCCTCGGGAGCCGGCTGATCCACACCCGGCGACTGCTGTTCCAGATGCGGGCCGGGATCCTGTCGGCGCTGCCGCTCGGCCTTGACCAGGTCCGGCTGCGGCGCGTCCTGCCGACGAGTGCGGTGGCGGCGACCTTTCCGTTCGGCGGCTCCGATCTCCCGGCCCGGTCGGGACTCCTCTATGGGATCAACGTGACGAGCCGCAGTCCGGTCGTGCTCGACCGGTTCGCCCTCGAGAACCACAACGCCGTGGTCTTCGCGACGAGCGGGGCGGGGAAGTCCTACCTCGTGAAGGTCGAGCTCGCCCGCGCGGTCCTCGCTGGCCACCGCGCGCTGGTCATCGATCCCGAAGGCGAGTACGCGACGCTGCTCGCGCAGCTCGGCGCAGCGGTCGTCCCGATCGGTCCCGGTGCCGGCGCGGGACTGGACCCGTTTGCGCTCGCGGACGGCGCACCGGGTCGCCTGAGCGCGCGGATCGGGACGCTCACGACGCTCGTCGAACTCCTCGTCGCCGGGCTTCGACCCGCGGAGCGGGCGGCGGTCGGGGCGGCCATCTCGTCCGCGTACGCCCAGGCGGGGTTCGCCGACGGGAAGCCGGTCACGGGCCTCGCATCGCCGCAGCTTTCGGACGTGCGAGACCGCCTTCGCGTGATGCGGGACCTGGAGCCCATCGCGACCCGGCTCGAGCGGTACGTGTCCGGCGCCGGCTCGTGGCTGTTGCGGCGACATGAGCTCCAGCCCGCGGGCACCGATGCGAGCGTCGTGTACACGCTCGCTGGGCTGCCCGAGGAGGACCGTGCAGTGGCGATGCTCCTCGTGCTCGACCGGATCTGGCGGAGCCTCGCGGACGCCGGCCGGCCGACGCTCGTCGTGGTCGACGAGGCCTGGTGGCTCATGCGGCATCCCGACACCGCCGCGTTCCTGTTCCGGCTCGTGAAGACGGCGCGCAAGCGCCGCGCAGGCCTGACGTTGGTGACCCAGGACGTCGGGGATGTCCTCACTTCACCGGATGGCGAGGCGATCATCGCAAATGCCGCGCTGCAGATCCTCATGAAGCAGGCGCCGCAGGCGATGCCGCGCCTCGCCGAGCTCTTCCGCCTCACCCGGGCCGAGCAGACCTGGCTGCTGAACGCGCGCCGCGGTGACGGGCTGCTCGTTGCGCAGGGTCGACGCGTCCCATTCCACGTCGTCGCGAGCACGGAGGAAGCGCGGCTGATCGACGGGAAGGAGCCCGGCGCCTGAAGGCGCTGCTCGTGGGTCTGACGTTCCTCCTCGCAGCATCCGTGGCGACCGGCGCGTCGACGGCCGCGGTCGCGCTCAAGCCGCGGCCCGCACCCGCGGCGCCGCTCTTCGCCTCGGTCCCCCTCGGGGGGTTCCCGGATCCCTTCCCGTTCGGGCAGTGCACTTGGTGGGTCGCGTTCAACCGCCGCGTCACCTGGGACGGCAACGCGCGCGAGTGGCTCGCGAATGCCGCGGCGCAAGGTGTGCCGACGAGCCCGATCCCGTCCGTCGGCGCGATCGCCGTGTATCGGCCGGGCGGGTTGTACAGCGCGCTCGGTCATGTCGCCGTGGTCGTTGCCGTCGACGCCGACACATACACGGTCAGCGAGATGAATGCAGTTGGCTGGGGTCGGCTAAGCGTCCGGCAGATCGGGTGGCCTGATCCGTCCGTCGATGGCTTCATTCCACTCCCGCGATTCGTGGGGGAGTGACGGCCGTGCGTCGGCTGGTGCTGAGCGTCTCGATCGCGATGATTGTCGGTTGCACGCCCGCACCTGCTCCGTCGACAGTCCTGTGGCAGGAGACCACGCTACACGCGGTCTCGCGGGCGGTGCCCGCCACGGGACCCGGACCCGGCGTTCGATCGAGCCTCGACGCGAAGGCCTTCAGCGTGCGTATTGAGGCGGTCGATGTTGCGGCGCCACCGCCTGAGGTCACGGCGCCGCTCGATCCCACCCTCGTACCCCTCCGCGACGCGAGGATCGCGCGGCTCAGGGCGACGCTCGCTCAAGGGTGGGATCGCGCGACGCGCGGACTCAGCCATCTCACGGTGGTGACCGGCGCGTTCGCGGATCTTGTTGTATCCGTGCTGCCTGGCCGTGGCCAGTCCTTCCATGCCATCCCGGCGGATCGGCCACGGGTGGTGGGGTTGTTCGTCGTCGGCGATCTCGGCGACTCCGCCGAGTACTTCGACATGTCGGCGCTCCACGAAATCGGTCACAGCTGGTGCTGCTTCGGTCCGGAAGCCGACGGGGAGGGACACTGGCGCGAGAAGATCGCCGATCCCCAGCTCGCCGGGCCCGACCGGTTCGGGCTGCTGACGGCTCCAGTCGAATGCGTCACCCGCGGAGCGGCCGTGGTGCGCTGTCCTCACCTGTTCAGCGATCGCGAGCTCCGGACGATGGGCTTCACCGACCTCCCGAGGGCAGCCGTCGATCCGTGCGTTGCGGAGTCAGTCGACCTCAAGGCGCGGGTCGCGCCGTTGGACGCGGCCGTCGCGTCGTCAAGGGCGGACATCGATGCCGGGACGGCTGAGTTCAGGCGCGTCACCGCTCAGCTGCAGGCCATCGAGGCGACCTACCCATCGGGCACGTTGCCGGCCGATATCCGGCCGACGTACGCCGCGCTCGTGGCGCGGTACGACGGGCTGCGCGCCGAGGTCGACGCACGGATCGCCGCGCACAACGCGCAGGTGATGGCACGCAACAGGATTGTCAGCCAGATCATCGCGTTGCCGTGCTGATCCTCTGCCGAATCGTTCTTCGTCAGCCTGCATGGTCTTCTCCGGCCGGGCGTCCGGCGCCTGCTGCGTGGACAGCCGGCGATGACGATCGAGCTCGCCGCTCGGCGCGGCGAGGTCCATCTTCAACTGTGGATCGCGGACTGCGATCTCGGTGCTGTCTCGTCTCTGCTGAGAGGGGCGTATCCAGGCGCAGTGATAGTGCCCGCGCTGCCTCTCGAGCCTCGCGAATCCGAAGTCGTATCGGCTGCGCAGTTCCGGCTCAGGGACCATCGGAGCGTCCCGATCCGGACCGAGTTCGATGCGGAGCCTCTCGCCGGCGCGGTGTCGGCACTTGCAGCGACGGACCCGGCGCACACGGCAACCGTCCGGATCGTCGCAGTGCCGCGCTCGCATCACTGGCAGGCATCCGCACGTCGCCGCGCGGAGCTCCTTCGGGGAAATGCGGGTCGCTCGGCTCCGAATGCTCCGACAGCTCCGCGTCCCACGGTCCGGGAGCGGCAGCTTGCGGCTGCGATCGAGAAGAAGGCGATGCATCCTGGGTTCGACTGTGCCGTGCTGATCGTCAGCACAGCCGCGACATCCGGTTCGGCTATCGAGGTCGTGCGGAGGCTGGGTGCGGCGCTCCGGGTGTATGACGCGCTCAATGGTCTTCGCGGCACGCGGCTCGCGAGCGGCCGCCGCGCTCGCCGCCTTGCGCGACAACGGACTCTCGCTCCCTTCGGCTCGACGCTGCTGACGACCGACGAACTCGCGGGCTTGTGGCACGTCCCCGCGACGGCGCTGCCGAGATTGTCAATGTCGCAGGCCAAGCAGTTGCCGCCACCGCGCGGCGCGATCGCCGGCGCACGACCGCTCGGACGATCGACTTGGGCGGACGAGCGATTGCGCGTGGGCATTTCGGTCGCAGACTCGCGCCACCATCTGCACCTGCTCGGTCCGACCGGAACGGGCAAGACCACCGTGCTGCTCAACCTCGCGGCGGCCGACATCGCGGCCGGCCGCGGAGTGGCAATCCTCGATCCGAAGGGGGACCTCATCGCGGGACTCCTTGGTCGGATCCCGGAGTCGCGCACGAACGACGTCGTCCTGATCACGCCGGACGGTGGCGGACTCAGCGTCGGGATCAACCCGCTCGAGGTCGGACCGTCCGATGACGTCGACCTCATCGCCGACAACATCGTGACGATCTTTCGTCGGATCTATGAGTCGAGCTGGGGAATGCGGACCGACGACATCTTGAAGTCCGCCATCCTCACGTTGCTCCGCCGGCCCGACGCGACGCTCGCGCAGATCCCGCTCCTCCTGACCGACGCCGCATTCCGCGCGCGGATCATCGGCACGGCGCGCGACCCGCTCGCGCTCGACAGCTTCTGGCTGTGGTTCAACAAGCTCTCCGAGTACAAGCGGACCGACGTCACGGGGCCGGTGCTCAACAAGCTTCGGGACTTCCTGCTCCGCCCGCGGCTACGTCGCGTGCTCTGTCAGCCGCGATCGACAATCGACCTGCGGACCGTGGTCGACTCGGGACAGATCCTCCTTGCGGATCTCTCCGTCGGCCGGTGGGGCGACACGACGTCGGCGCTCCTGGGCTCATTCCTCGTGGCGAAGCTGTGGCAGGCGATCCTCGCGCGCTCGGCTCGGCCCGAAGCCAAGCGACGCGACTTCTACCTGTTCATCGACGAGTTCCAGCACTTTCTCGGCATCAGCGGTCCGTTCGGTGACGCCCTCGCCGAGGCGCGAAGCCTGCGACTCTCGTTGACGATCGCGAACCAGCACCTCGGCCAGCTGCCCCGCGAGCTCCGCGACGCGGTGTCCTCGAATGCCCGAAGCCGCGGCGTGTTCCAGTGCGGCACCGACGACGCCGCAGCACTCGAGCGCGAGTTCG
>WNFI01190511.1_pt1 | contig 13856 bp, 13 predicted proteins | sample 5400471 | NCBI WGS metagenome assembly WNFI01 (sample SAMN13153348, study PRJNA577476) | soil metagenome | isolation source: 100 cm saprolite on Douglas fir-dominated hillslope | place: USA:California | collected 2013-09-17 | reverse complement strand
TGCGAAGGCCGCGCCCTTGTACGCCAGAGCACAGGAAATTGTCAGCCGCGACGTGCCCGTGTTTCCGCTCTGGTATCAGGCGAACATGGTGATTGCAAAGAAGAGCGTCGGCAATATCAAGATCGACGCCAGCGGTGATTGGGGATTCGTAAAAGATTTGACGGTGGGGAAATAGCCAAGTGCCGGTGTCAGAAGCCCGACCGTTAGGGAGGGCATGACCGGTTAGAGGCCCTCCCTGATGGTCGGGCTTCTGATACGGATCCGCGGCTTGCGCGCCGCATTTCACCTCAGAGCCGCCGAGCGCGCAAAGAATACGCCGACAAGAAAGCCAATCAAGACACTCGCAGCGCAAACTGAACGTCAGCCCACGCAATAACTCCTTCACGAATCAGCCGGGGCTCAAGCTCGCTAACGTCGACGACAGTCGAAGGCAAATCACTGCGCGCAGGCCCGCCGTCGACAATCAATTCAATTGCATCGCCGAAGTACTCATGAACCTCTTGCGCAGTTTTCGCCGGCATCTGATCTGAAGGATTCGCGCTGGTGGCCGTCAGAGCGCCGCCGCATTCCCGCACCAACGCACGCACCTTATCATCGTCGGGCAGACGCACGCCCACAGTTCCGGTGCCGGCAGTAATTTCATCCGGAACTTGCTGCGCCGCTTTGCCAATCAGTGTTAAGGGCCCGGGCCAGAATCGTGAGGCGAGCGCGTTAAAGCTGCGGGTTCGTTCAGTAATTAGCCGGTCGATCTGATCCTGTCCGCTGATTACGATCAAGATCGGCTTCCGGTCTTCCCTGCCCTTTAGCTGTTTGATTTTCCGCACTGCTTCGCGGTTGAAAGGATCGGCGCCGAGGCCATAGAACGTGTCAGTGCGAAAGGCGATGACGCCGCCACTCCTGATCGAGTTAGCAATCTCAACAAAAGCCTCAGTGGTTTGAGGAATGATCACCGGATTAGAGCACCGTTAGGCGCGCGATGTTTATAGAACCGGATTGCTTCTAAGATCTTAAAAGCTCCTTTAGGAGCGAAATGTTATGTCGCTCCTAAAGGAGCTAAATGGACGATAGGTTGCAATAGCTATAAACATCCGGCTCCTAAACGGAGCCGAGGCAGGCTACTAAATCTTCACGCCGTAACCGAGCCCATCGCCCACAGGCAAAACTTCTGCCCGCAACTGTGGATGATTGACGAAGTACTGGTTGAATTCGCGCAGCGCTTCCGTAGACGTTTTCTGATCGGGCGCGCGAATCTCTCCGGCGACCTGCCCGCCCCACAAGAGATTGTCGCAGATGACCACGCCGCCGGTGCGCAGTTTGGGTAAAGCCAAATCAAGATAGCCTTGATACTCCTCTTTCACCGCGTCGATGAAAACCAGATCGAAAGTTTCGTTGAGGCGAGGGATGACTTCCAACGCGTATCCCTTTTCGATTTGCAGTCGCTCGCGTACTCCGGCACGTGAAAAGTAACCTTCCGCGGCTTTGATCATTTCGTCGCTCGGATCGATTGTCACCACCAGGCCATCTTCCGCCATGCCGCGCGCCAGATGGATCACCGAATAGCCGATCGCCATTCCGCATTCCAGCGCGCGCCGGGCTTTAATCGCGCGGGCCGTGATTTCAAGAAACAGCGCCACCTCACGGTCAGCGATCGGCACGTGATGCTCGGCGGCGTAGCTTTCCATCTCGGCCAGCAGGCCCGCATTCGATGGATGGAGATTTTCGAGGTACTCCGCTTGTTCGCGTTTGATGATGGCGTCTATGCGTGCTTTCATGCGCCCATTCTCGCTCAGGTGTGTTCATAAAAGCGAACGCCCTCTGGTACAGAACCCAGAGCGATAGCGACGGGATCCAGGCACTCAAGCAAACAGACTGGTGCAGTGTCTCTCAACTAAATTTACAGAAGTTCCTTTCGTGGGCTTCGGGTGATTTCGTGGATCGAATTCTTGCCCACAGCAGGCGATCCACTAAATCACACGAACAATCACCAAAAGCAAGATCGGTTTCTGTCGCAGATATCTTTCGAGATTGAGCATTGCATCCGGTCGCTACCGCTCGCGGTTCTGTACCAACACGTTTCGATTCAATAACCGGCTGAGACTTCTAGTCTCATCGAACCTGTAATGCAAGGAACTGACGAAGAAAGAAGCAGCCTAGTTAGGCGAGAAGTCAGCGCCCTTTCTATGAATGCCTCGTCTATTGTGAGATCAAGACCCGGCCTCTCCATCCACTTGCGTTCCTGATGTCTGCCAAACCTCCATGCGCCAATAAGGAACGCGAAGCCAATAAACGACCAGCCCATCCAAGGCTTATTCGGCCATACGTAGAGGAGACCAGCACCGAGGAGTCCTAGCATAACGCTGACTCCTCCATCGTCGAGGAAGGTTTTGATTGAGGGCATACCGCAGGAAAACTATCACTCTTGTCGATCTTTGTCAGCGCCCACCGCCACATACCGCCGCCCCAGACCCAGCTCTCTCAACTTGTGCTGAAGCGACTGGCGGTGCATGCCCAGAACCGAGGCTGCGCGGGTGACGTTGCCGCCGGATTCTTCCAGACAGCGGGCGATGTAGCGGCGCTCGAATTCGCGGCGGTCGTCGCGAAAATCCGAAGTGTAAGGAACCGATAGGTCGCCGTTAACCGGACTATCAATTGCAGTCACCGAAGTTTTCTTTGTTGGCTCGTCGGTGATATCGATGGCGTTCAGCTCGTCGCCTTCGGACATGATCGCGGCACGCTCGATCGCATTGCGAAGTTCGCGCACGTTGCCGGGCCAATCGTATTCCATCAGTCTGCGCAGCGCCTCGCGTCCGATTGGCCTCTGCGGCAAGCCGTGACGTTCCGCGGACTGTTGGGCAAACGCCGTCGCCAGAACCGGAATATCTTCGCGGCGCTCGCGCAGCGGAGCGATGTCGATCGTCACCACGCGCAGGCGATAGAAAAGGTCCGCCCGGAAGTTTCCTTCGCCGATTTCCTCTTCCAGGGCGCGATGCGTGGCGCTGATGATGCGCACATCGACCGGAATCGATTCGTCACCGCCCAGTCTTTCAATCCGCCGTTCTTCCAGCGCGCGCAGCAGTTTTGCCTGCACGTTCGCGCTCATGTCGCCAATCTCATCAAGGAAGAGCGTGCCGCCATTGGCTTGCTCAAATTTCCCTTTGCGCCGCGCTGCTGCCCCCGTAAATGCGCCCTTTTCGTGGCCAAACAGCTCGGATTCGATCAGTTCGGTTGGTAAGGCTGCGCAGTTCACGGCCACGAACGACCCACTGCTGCGGGCCGTGCTGCGCTCGTGCAGCTCGCGCGCAACCAACTCCTTGCGATGCGACGCCGCAGCGAAAGGTTCTCGCGACGCAGCTTGATGTTTTCGAAAGCGTTCTTGACGACCAGCCTGAGATCGTCCAGCTCGAAAGGTTTCGAGACGTAATCATAAGCACCGCTCTTCACAGCCTCGACAGCGAGCCGCTCAGACCCGTGCGCCGTAATGATCACGACCAGCGGCATCTCTGCCTGATTTCCGCTTTGCAGTTCTTTGAGAAATTCCAGTCCGCTGATTCCTGGTAGGTTTACATCGAGCAGGATTAAATCAATCTTTGCATCGCCCAAAAACGCGCGCGCCGTCTCAGCGCTGTCAGCTTCGGTGATCTCACAGCCGAACGTCTCAAGCGCGCGCCTGATGCCATAGCGCGCCGCCTCTTCATCATCCACAATCAACAATCGCAAGCTGTTCTTTTCCATCTGGACCCCCGGATTTTAATACTTTTCCGAGAGTTTTGCTTGCGCGTGGCGTGCCAGAAAGTAAGTCTCTGCGAATTCTCTGCGTCCTCGGCGTCTATGCGGTGATTGCTCTGTGAAGGTATTTCACCGCTGAGGCGCAGAGGACGCCTAGGCTACACAGAGACAAAAACCAAGTTCAGACAGCACCGTGGCAAAGGCGGCGGGGGGCCCGATGTTGAGCGTGCCCACCACCACCGGCTCGCCTTCATTCAGACTAATATCGGTATGAAGGCCCGTCGGCTCGTAGTTTATTGATGGAACCGGGAAGCTGCCCGTTGAAGCCACTGCCCCGGTCTGTACCGGAACTCGCGATCCAAAACTGAAGCCCTTCAGGCGAACTATGTGGCTGGCGTCTGCGGTGGTGCCCAGTTGCACGGCGTCGATCGTAAAGTCGTTGAAGCTGGGCGTCGAAGATGACGACGAAGCTGGAGCAGCCAGCGGTCCGCCGATCCAGCGCACGCTCAGCCGACCACCATTCTTCACTCGATTGAGCAGGGTTGCGGCCAGCGCGTAGTTCTTGAATGGCAATGCCGCCTGTAACTGTCTGACAACTGGATCAAGTAAGGCCGGCACCCTGGCGTTCGCAGTCGGCTGGTTACTTGCGAGAACGAGATACAGTTGCGTCTCCAGGTTCGTTTCATCCTCGCCGCGCGCCTCGGTCGACGCGCGTGATGTCTGACTCGTATCCTGCGCGGTTGCTAACTGCGCTGAACCCATCGCCGCGGCCAGACACAGCAGCGCACACAAGATCGCACGATCTAACTTGCTTGGGATCATCACTCGTTCTCCTTTTAGTGAATTACGAAAATGGCGACTGCTCGCCAGGCAGGTTGGTTGCTCTTCCGTCTGCTCACACGCAGAGGACAAAGGAAAGTTCCAAATAAGTCAGCGGATCGTGTCAGAAGCCCGACCGTCAGGGAGGGCCTCTAACCGAATCATGCCCTCCCTCACGGTCGGGCTTCTAACACCGGCAAGCGCAATTCAAATCTCGCTCCTTTGCTGTTGTGCGATGGCACGAGCCGGGCTGAGCCGCCCGCGTCTTCCATACGTTTGCGCACAATCGCGAGGCCGAGACCGGTGCCGCGCTGTCGCGTAGTAAAGAATGGTTCCCAAATCTTTGGGTGCATCTGCGGGTCGATGCCCGGACCGCTGTCGGTAACCGCAAACACGATCTCTGCGCCGTCGAGAAAAGATTCCACCGTCACTTGTCCACCGCCGGGAGTTGCCTGCAGCGCATTTAGTAGAAGATTCGCCAGCGCATCGCGAAGTGCGCCCGCCTGCACACCGTCGAGTTGAGCGTTGGCCTCTGCGTGGGATTGAAGACTGAGGTTGCGTTCCCCGGCGTCGGCGCGAAAGAGCCGAGCGACGCTGCGCAGCAACTCGTCAGTGCTGCACGGGGCGGTGGCGGGAGGCTGTTTACTCGCAAAGCTGAGTAATTGCGTCACGCTCTTGCTGAGCCTGTCGGTCTCGCGCACAATTAGGCTGAGATCTCGCGCATGCTGCACCTTGAGCGCTTCATCCTCGCTCATCACCTGGGCTATTGATTTGATTGCCGAGAGGGGATTCTTAACTTCGTGCGCCACCGTCGCCGCCATTTGTCCCAGCGCCGCCAGGCGTTCTCCTTCCGCAAGCTTCCGTTCGAGCTGAACATTTTCATTAGCCAGACGGAAATCCTCAATCGCGATCGCCACCTGACCGGCCAGTACTTCAAGTACCGCCCGCACGTCCGGGGTTAGCGCATTCGGCGAAGCGTCGATCAGCAGCACGCCCGCGTTTCGATCTTCGCGACGCAGCGGATAAGCGACGTGGTATCCCGCCTCGCGCAGGTCGTCGCTGTCTTCGAATGAAGAGCGACCGGCGGTCTCTGCTGCGCGCAATAATCTATCGATCAATCGTGATTGCTGGTCATCCGTCAAAGACTCTTTCTCAACTCCGTCGGTCTCCAAAATAATCTTGACGCGGCTTAGAGAGAGCGCGCTGGCAGTTTGGGATTCAATGAAACTGAGCAGCTCAGGCAACCGCCGATACTGTCCGGTCTGGGCTCCGACGCTAGCCACAACGTCGCGATAGAGGGCGGTCTCGCGTTCGAAGAGCGCGCGAAAACGCTTTTCCAGCCAGCCGCGCAAAGGAGCCGCCAGCAGCGTTAGCGCCAATATCAGGATTGCCTCGACCACGCCGGCGCGCAGCCCATAGTGCGCATTTGCCCACTCGCCAATGCGCCGAATGCCGTAGAGATAGACGGCCAACACCACGGCGGCAAACGTCGCCACAATCAAACTTTCTTTAATGATCAGCTCGAGGTATCGATAACGATAAATGTAGTAGGCCAACAGCGCCGAAGGCAGCAGCGAACCCAGATTGGCGAGCGTTTGCAGATATTGACCGGCGACAGTTCCCTTGCCCAGGCCGAGCCCGAGGGAGGACAGAATCAAAACCGCTATCACGATGAAAGAAAACGCCAGCGTGTGCAGAATGCGGCGTTCGCTAAGCGAAGCGGCGCGGCGTGCCACCAACAACTCAGTCACGGCCACGACCGACAGCGAGTAAACCACCCAGAGCGCGAACGGCAGGACAAACACCGAAAGCTTCGCGATCATTGGCTGATGGGTTCCCATCCAAAGGCGCGGGACCGCTACGAAAAGAAAGAGACACGGAAGGTAGGAAAGAAAGACTCGTATGCGCTCGGTACGAGTCAGGTTGCGCGCCTGTGAACTCGCCCACAGATGCAGATGCACGTGCAACAGCAGCGAGTAACAGACCGTGATGCTGATTACCGCGATTGAATTAGCAGTTCGCAGGACAATGTCCCAACGCGTGACATCCAGTCCCAACAGACTGCGGAGAGTAACGATCAGATTGCCGGCGTGCCAGCCAACCATGCAGAGCCCGAGGCCCAGAAGCAGACGATGGATTGCCACCACGCCCAGGCGCTGCCTGAACAGTAGATAACCCATCCACAGCGGCAACACGGCGCCGAGACTGTAACCAATTAGTTGGAGGGCTTCGAGCAGGGTCACGTCAGGTCAAGCTGGTTTGCTTGTCAAAACTGATGGAGGATTGTCTATTCCGTTTTGAACCGCCAACCTATGAGTTCGGGTCCTTCATGGTCGCCCGGAACACCTTCGATCCTAAAGGAAATGTTCGGATAGTGAAACAAGTAGTTGCCAAGCGTGTCGCGTACTTCAAGCCGTTCACAACTATATTCGCCCGGAACGGTTCGATTAGTTATCTGAGCTGTAAGCTCGATGTCACTCTCTGTACGGCCTTCCCCATTTCCCTTCAACATGATCGTCCTGCCAGTTGGACGCTTCTTTGTCGTACATGAATTAAATATCGCAGCAACCTCACTGATGCCGGTCCTGTCTCGTAATTTGATTTCTAGGCGAATCGTGTCCCCAAGTGTATAAGTTTGCACCCTGACTCTCTCCCAATGTTAAATCGGAAGCCGCTCAAAGGGCTTGCGCTATTGTCCTGAAAGGCTCAGCGAGATCTCCGTCCTTCTATTCTTTGCGCGGCTAGCGAGTGTTGTGTTCGGCGCAATTGGATTTGCTGCGCCCAGGCCGCTCGCCTGTATCCTAGTTACATCTACGCCGCCAGCGGCAAGTCGCTCAGACAAGACCCTTGCACGATCTTGTGTCAGTTGTTGCAGCGTACCTTCATCGCCACGGTTATCGGTGAATGACTCGATCGAGATTTGATAATCAGGGTTGCTGGCCAGTAATGCCCCGAGCTGATCGAGCTTCGCAGCGGACGCCGCACTAAGGTTTGTCGAACGCGGATTTACCCACAGCGATTCACTCAAAATCAGCGTCAATCCACGGCTGCTGTCCCGCACCGTGCCGAAGCGACCCAGAGTTTGCTTGAGAGTCTCGGCGGCAGCACGCTGGTCCGCGGCGCGCTTCTCCGTTGCTCGGCGCGTGTCCTCGGCCTGCTTCTCGCCTTCAATTCGCGCCAGACGAACTTTCGCGTCTTCAGCGTCCGCGCGGACGGTCTGAATCTCATCGCGCAGCCTGGAGATTTCGGTGCGCGCGTCGCGCAACTGCTCGGTGGCGTTCAGCGCATCGCGTTCGGCCAACTCACGCGCGTGGCGCTCAGTTTCCAACTCCGATTTCAAACGACTAATTTCCTGGTTCGCGGTGGCAGTGGATTCTTCCGCGCTACGCAGCGCCAGGTCGCGGCGCTCGACCTCTTCGCGTCTTTCGCGCGCGGCTCGCCGAACCAGCGCCATGTCTTCCGCCTTGGCCCCGCTGCTGATTGCCTGCCGGGCCATGATATCTATCTCTCGCTCTGACTGCCGCATGCGCAGAGCACTCTCAGCTTGTTCCAGATCGGCCTGCGCGGTCCGCAATTCATTTGGCGCATCGCGTTCTGCTCCGGCGTATCGCGCCAGGTTGATTGCCTGACGGGCGCCGAGCAGCGCCACCGGAATATCACGATAGTCTGACTCGGCTATCGCCGGCACGCTGACGTCGCGAAAGTAGTCGCTCGTGTTTCCGATGTACTGAATCCGTGAAGTCTGTACCTGCGCATCACGGATGGCGACCGGCGCGACATTTTCGAGCACCACCATGCGGCTGGGCGAGTGCACGAGAAAATGCGGTTCGGCTGTGACGACCAGCGCGAACGTTTGCAAAGGCGTAGTCACGTCAATCTTTGAATCTATCAGCCCGCTGCCGCTGCGTTTGATTTCGCCAAGATTGTCGACGTGTCCGTCAGGAGAGATCGCCCACAGCACATAAGTTGTGTAAACGCCGCCCAGCTCGTAGGCGCGTGGCACATGATCGATGCTCAGCTCGACGTTGGCCGAACGCGCTGCCGACGAGAGAAAGGAGAATCAGAATACTTGTGACAACCGTGGTTAGTTTGAAAGCTCGGTTCATGAATAACTCCAGCAAGTTATCTTCGAATACTGATCGAACGGCCACGACCGTGCGAATTGATTGATGCCGTAACCTTGGGTAATTGTTGCCGAAGGAAGGCGAAGTGGCAAGTTAAGGTGTACGTCCAGTAATCGTTTCGAATTAGCACCGTCGCTTTAGCGCGGGGAAATCTACCGGTCAAAAAACCGGAAACCGTTTGAAACGGTTTCCCTTTCAAACATGACCATTAAATCACCGGGCTAAAGCCGCGGTGCTAATGAGAAAGGAAGATCTTGGGATTGAATAGTGGTTTGGCGCTCTAGCGGGGCAGCGACCGTTCGTAAGCCTTCGTGCGCAAGTCCTGAACAAGTTGAATAACAAAGCAGGAGATGGCGATGAGCAGAAGTACGTGCACCATGCCGCTTTTGTGCAGCAGGAACTTCAATACCAACCAAGCCACCATCACAATTGAACCTACGATCCAGAGCATTCGAGATGCGCCCGTTCCGAGATGAAGAATCTTACGCGTCACGACCTGTCCGGTTCAATGACGAAGGTCTAGTGCCTGGCTTTCGAAAACTCAATCGCTCGCAAACCTGTCCGAGAAGGATCGCCGGCAATGATGAGTGTCCCGGAACCGGAAGGTAGGGCAACGACCCGGCGCGATGCAGTTGATGCCGCGTGGTTCGCCACTGATGAGAGGGGTTCATTGTCCTTCCACACTATCGAGCCGTCGCGGCCCGAGAGCGCGAGCGCAAAAGTGTTACCACCGGCCACCAGGACATCCAGCAATCCATCGCCGTTAACGTCGGCGAACGCAGTCGTTTCGGTATCGCTTCCGCCGGCAGTCTCCCAAACGGTCTTACCATCGGCTGCCTTGACGGCGACAACTCGGCCGCGATCGGTAACCATGACCACTTCGACAGTCCCGTCACCGTTGAGGTCTCCAGCGGCCAATGTTCCGCGAGGCGCATCTCCGTCGAGGGTAACTCTACCCAGCGCGTGCAAGTCGTCAGCACTCAATGCGGTCAGGCCACTCTTCGTGCCCACGAGAATCAAGCCGCCAGCCGATCCGTGTACAAAGAGCGGAGGGGTAGTTGCCGGGCTGCCTGCGTCTCCTGAGCGTATCAGCGCGCCGGTGCGGTCGCGAACTTCAACTTGCCCGTTCTTTCCGACCCGGATTTTTCCCTGAGCACGGCCGCGGTATTTACGACCGCCGGCAACGTCGCCCGCCAAAGCTCACGACCTGTGGCTCCTTCAATCCTGGTCACATTGACGCCTGTCAATACGACAACATCGTCCAGCCCTGAACGCGATTCAATCAAGAGCGCTGCTGTCTGAGTTGACGCGGGTCGCAGGCTCTTGTCCTCAGGCATTCGTCTTCTCGTAGTCCACAAGGCAACTCCGCTGGTGGCATCCAGTGCAAACGTCACCCCCGCGGCATTTACGGCCACAACCTCGAACCTTCCAGCGGAACGCAGATGGGCCAGGACAGGATTTGTGACTTCACCGACCGCGGCCCGCCAGCCGCCTCCGGCGATGATCGAGTCTGACCCCGGTGTCGATCGGATATCGCTCGCTCTGTCCGGCTGAGACTTCGGTGGTTGAGTTTGGGTGCCGCCTGGCGCTGTTTGAGGCGTCACCACAATCGCCGCTGCGGCAGAAAACTCGCCCAGCTTCGTAGTCAAAGGCGCTATGCGCCAGTAGTACGTGTCCGGCGCCAGGTTGTTGATCTGATACTCAATACCCGCGACCGCGCGGTCGAAAACAATGTCATTAAAGCTGTGGTCCGTCGCTAACTGTAGCCGATACCGAGTTACACCGGGCCGAGCGCCCCAGCGAAGATGGATCGTCGTCTGGCCGCTCGCCCGCGGCTCCTGCTGCGATTGTGAAATCGGCGAATGCGGATATGGAGACAGCAGATCGCGTGAGTGGGCAGAAACCAGGCCCAGCGATATCATTGCGGCGGCTGGAAGTAAAACGCGAAGGTGGCCTGAGCGGTACATGGTCACCTACTAATAAACGACTAATTGCACCTTGTTCCGTTGTGCGCGCGGTTTGATCACGGACTCTCGTTGAGTTTGTATCCGACGCCGCGAACGGTCAGCACGTAATGGGGATTCTTCGGGTCCGATTCCAGTTTCTTTCGCAGGCGGTTGATATGTGGATCGATATTGCGTTGATAGCCTTCATACTCGGTGCTCCAGACGCGATCGAGCAGGTCGTTGCGCGACCAGGCGCGCCCGGGCTCTGACGCCAGCAACTCCAGGATCTGAAACTCGAGCGGAGTCAGATCGATTCTGGCGCCGCCACGCGAGACCTCATGCCGCCGCTTATCTACCACCAGGTCGCCGATCTCCATGCGCTCCTCGTCGCCGCTCGCCCGCGGCGCCGGAGAGTTGCGGCGCAACAATGCTTCGATTCGATATTCGAGTTCGCGCGGACTAAAGGGCTTCGCGAGATAATCGTCGGCGCCCGCCTCGAACCCGGCCACTTTGTCGTCGAGCAAATCGTGAGCCGTCAGGAAAAGCGCCGGCGTTTCGTTGCCGCGCTCTCGGAGCTTTTTCAACAGTTCGAGACCGGACATTTCCGGCATGGCGACGTCCAGAATAAAGCAGTCGAAATGATCCGTAGTCGCGGTTTGTAAAGCCGCTATACCACTCTCTTTTTCGGCCACTTCAAAGCCAAGCCTCCGAAAATACTCGGCCAGGAGCGTGCGCATTTCGACGTCGTCGTCAACGATCATCAGCCTCTTAGCTTGTGCGTTTGTCGGTTCTGGATCCACAGTAGTTTTCCTTGTGTTCAGGTCAGACCGAAACGGTTAGACGGCGACCGCTTAGGCCTCAACCTGCAATTTTTATCTCTGAAGCATCAGGGGTTTCGCTTTAGTATGTACAGCCTGTGCCTTGACGTCAAACGTTTAGGCTAAGTATATTGCCAACCTGTAATCGTGCGCCGGGCTTTCTGGTCCTTCCCGATAAACGATCCAGACATCGATTTGAGATGAGCGACCTGCGGCGGCTTCTAAGATATCTTCTGCCTCACACCGGCACGTTTGCCTTAGCCACCATTGCGATGATCGTCGTGGGCTTGCTGGAAAGTGCCACGGGCGCCTTGATCGTCCCAATTTTCGACCAGGCTTTTGCCCCGGCGGGCGGGCACCGCACACCCACGCTTTTTGGACTGCAAAAAATAATCCCGGCCTCCGGCCTCGCTGCCTGGCGAACAATCGCGGTGTTGTTGCTCGCCTTTACGATTGTAAAAGGAATCGCCGAGTACTTCTCAACCTATTGGATGGCCTATATCGGGCAGTCTTCAATTCTCAGTTTGCGTCAGGATCTTTACAGCCATCTGCTTTCACAGTCGGCCGCATTCTTCGAACGCCATCGCACGAACTACCTGGTTTCGCGCTTGATCTCCAACGCCGCGTCAATCGAAGCAGCAGTGACCCACACCTTGCGCGACATGCTGCGCGAGGGCTTTACTTTGATCGCTTTGCTGGCAGCGTCGTTCTATTTCAACTGGCGACTGACTCTCGGCGCGTTGTTAATAGCCCCCCCGATCGCCGGGTTGACGATGCGGTTTGGGAACTCGCTCCGTAAACTGGCGCGCGAATCCTCCGAAGGCAGCAAGCGCTTGACCGATACAGCCCAGGAAGCTCTGGCCAATCACAACATTGTGAAAGCATATCGCGGCGAGACTCGCGAACGTGGCCGTTTCAGGGCGGTTGCTGAACGGATTCGCCGAGCCAATTTGCGCTCGGCGAGTATCGGTGGGATGTCGCCTCCGATCATCGAGCTCATCGGCGTGCTCTTTGTCGTGGCGCTCCTGTTCTTTGGCGAACGCGAAATCCGTCTCGGCCGAATGAACCAGGCGCAGTTTCTTACTTTCCTCTTCTTCCTGGCGCGCAGTTACGACCCGATGCGGAAGCTTTCGCGGCTGCATAATTCCCTGTCCCAGGCCCTGGGCGCCGCCAACCACCTTTGGGAAGTCATGGATGAGGACGACGAGATTCCCGAGAAGCCAAACGCCGTCGCATTGCCGCCGTTGCGGCGCCAGATCGAATTTCGAGATGTGAATTTTGGTTATGCGAACGAAGGCCGCGTCGTATTGCGCGACGTCAATCTGACGGTGCCGGCAGGACGGATGGTGGCGCTGGTCGGAGAGTCCGGCGGCGGCAAATCCACCTTGACCAAGCTGCTACCGCGCTTTCATGATCCTACCTCGGGCTCGGTGCTATGGGACGAAATCGATCTGCGAGATGCGAGCATCGCCAGCCTGCGCCGCCAACTGGCCCTGGTTACCCAGGAAACAGTACTCTTCAACGACACTGTCCGGTATAACCTTTCATACGGCCGGCCCGACGCTACCGACGAGCAGCTCCACGCCGCCGCGCGCACCGCGTTGGCGCACGATTTTATCCTGGAACTGCCGCAGGGTTACGACACTGTGATCGGGGAGCGCGGCATTTTCCTTTCCGGCGGACAGAGACAACGCCTGGCAATCGCGAGAGCAGTGCTGATTGACGCGCCTGTTCTGGTGCTTGACGAAGCGACCTCTGCGCTGGATGCTGAATCGGAACAGTTAGTGCAGCGCGCGATTGCAAATCTGATTCGTGACCGCACGACGATCGTGATCGCGCACCGCCTGTCGACAGTGCGCCGGGCTGATTTGATCGTAGTGATGGAGCGCGGCCGGATTATTGAACAAGGAACTCACGCCGAGTTGCTTGCGCGCGGCGGGCAGTATCAGCGACTCTATGAATTGCAATTTGCTGATGAGGAAGAATTGTCAGTTGTTAGTGGTCAGTAGTCAGTTAGTCGTTAATCAATAGTCAGTGGCCAGTTGTCAGTAGTCAGTTGTTTCGCTCTGATCGAAAATTAATCATTACCAGCGTACGACTATTCTGTTAACGACCAACGGCGACTGAACCGTAACTGTCAACTAAGAACAACTGACAACTAACTAACTTACTATGAAATCAATGACAGGATTCGGCCGCGGCGCGGCCAATGGCGACGACTTCGCTGTCGCAGTTGAAATCAAGACCGTGAATAATCGATTTCTCGATATTCACTTGCGTGTTACCCAGGAACTCTCGGCCATCGAAACCATAATTAGAAGACGAGTGGGCGATCGCCTGTCTCGCGGCCGAGTTGATCTCAACATCAATTTTGAGCGCACCGGCGAGACCACCTACGAAGTGAATAAGCCGCTGATTGCCGG
>WNFI01009821.1_pt1 | contig 13856 bp, 11 predicted proteins | sample 5400471 | NCBI WGS metagenome assembly WNFI01 (sample SAMN13153348, study PRJNA577476) | soil metagenome | isolation source: 100 cm saprolite on Douglas fir-dominated hillslope | place: USA:California | collected 2013-09-17 | reverse complement strand
CGCCATCCCGATCTACACGCGTTCCATCCAGCGCGCCAAGGAAAGCGTCCTGCGCAACAATCTCTTCACCATCCGCAACGTCATCGACGAATACACCTACGACAAGCAGAAGGCGCCTAAGAATCTGCAGGACCTGGTTTCAGAAGGCTACCTTCGTAAAATTCCGGAAGATCCGATGACGGGGTCCTCTGACTCCTGGAAGGAAATCCAGGAGGACATGATGAATGCGGTCAACCAGATGGAGCCGGGCCTCTTCGACATCCGCAGCGGCTCGGATAAAACAAGCCTCGACGGGTCGCGGTACTCCGATTGGGATTAGAGGCGGGCCGCCGGGAGCAACCGCCATCCGTCCGCAGGCTGAGTTGCAACTGTGGCGCCACCATCTGCGAAGAATTACTCGTGACCAACCGCACCCAAACCGCCGATGAGCCGCCCGTTTAAGCGCCGGCTGCACCCCTTGTGTAGGAGATATTTAATCTCCTAAAATAGGAGACATGCCATAGCGCAAGAAGCTATCGACCACAATCAGCGCCAGCAACTATGCTTACCTGCACGATATGGTAACGGCGGGAAGGGCCGAGAGCTTCGGAGAAGCAGCGGACCGGGCAGTGGAAATGGCCCGCAGGCTGGATAACCGGGCTACTTTGGAGCGTCAGACTGCCGCTTACTTCAAAGGCCTGACCACCAAGGCGGCCGCGGAAGAGACCGATCTCGAAGACGACCTGAGTGCCGCATCGCAAGAGATGGACTTTGACCGGCCATAACGCTCCGCCCCGGCGCGGCGAGATCTGGACCGCGATGCTGGGAAACACGGCGGTGCGTTATTGAGTCCTGGTAGTGTCGCTCGATTCCCGCAATAGGAGCGAACGAGTCGATTCCGTTCTGATCGTTCTTTTTCGCAGTCAGGGCGCGGACGGCCCAACGACCGTGCGATTTGAGGCAGGCGAGGCGGGACTCCCAGGTCCATCCTGGCTGAAAGGCCACTTCATTACCACGCTCAAAAAATCGCTTCTCGGAGAGCGTTTGCCGCGCCCGCTTTCAGCGGTGCGGATGCAGCAGGTTAGTCTGGCCATTCCCGCGCGTTTGACCCCAGACTTGGAAAGCGCAACGACAGGCGATACGGACCTCTTAGAATCTCACTAAACAGGACTTTCCCAAGAATTCCGGGTTCCAATGTGCCCGCACCGCTTTGCGAAACTGCCGGGGTATTGAACTCAGGTTGCATCGCGAGGCCCGTACGGCAAGCGTCGAATGCTCATCTCAACGCGCTATCAACAGGTTACGAGGCCATCACTCTGTCCCGCGACCGATTGTGCCGAGTGCAGCACTCCGAAAGGACGATATGGACGACGCGGGATGCCGCGTGAGCGGAGAAAAATGGGGAAACTCCTCAACCCTTCACGATCCTCAACACTTAACGCTTGACAGGCACGACTTTTCGTGGTATTGCTAATTGTTAGACAGTTTTGTGGAGGATGCGATGTCAAACCGATTCAGATTTCTTTTCAATGTACTCGCAGGTTCTGCATTATTGCTGGTAGGGTTGTCAGAGGGTCACGTTCTGCGTGCTGCGGCAAAGCTTCTGACCAGTCCTATTCATAGCCGTCTACGGATGTAGTGGTTCATGTGGCGGTTGCTCTGCGCAGGGCGGTGGATGCACGTGCATGGACAACGGCTATTGTGGTATGGTTGCCGGGGGCTCAAACTCTGAGTGAATTACTGGCACGACATCATTTGATACCTCGATCGCGCTAGAGCAGACCGATTTGCGGTATCGTCCGATCAACGGTTCAGTGCAGCATTCAAATTGCTCCCATAAGTCCTAACTTCTTGTGCAACGAGTGTTATTGTAACTAAGGTGTGACTCTATGTCGAGCTAGTGGTGTCTGTCGCACTCTTCGTAGTTGGGACTGGTTTATTTGGGGTTTCCATCCTGGGTTTCCGAAAACGTTATTGGAAGTACTCTGTGACTTCACTCGTCTTGGGGATTCTTGCCGTGATTCGAGGCGGAGTCATCTTGCAAAAATCCTCAATTCCCGTGTCTCGTGAGCGACAAGCGGAGCAACGTGTACGGTCTGATCGTACCAGGGGGAACGCTTCGCCGATAGGAGCCGAAACGAAGTGAGAGCTTTATGTGTTCTGGTGTTCTTGAAAGTTGGAGACACGGATGTTTCAGAATGTAGCGGCACGATTGGTCACTTGCAGTTTGGTATTGTCTTGTATTGTAAAACGTTGTTCTGTGGATGCGAAACGTGTACGTAAAGGAACAAGCGATTGCGATTCTAAAAACTTATACAGAACTTCCAGTCGGCGCAAAAGCACCGCCAATAACTGGATCTAGTTTTGACGGGCAACCGTCTCGTTTATTCTTAGATAACTCTTCGACACCAACGATAATCTTCGTAATTAGTGCTGTATGTCCCTACTGTACCCAAAGTTGGCCAACATTTAAGTCGGTACTGGATCAAGCCTCGAAAGAGAGCAGGCCGCGGGTAGTTTTTGTGGACCTGACGGACCTTGTCGACGAGGCTTATTTGCATCGACACCGAATAGAGCGGAAAGCGGTAATTAGAAACATCGACTGCGAGACCAGAATAAAGTACTCATTTCAGATCACGCCACAGGTGATCGTTGTAGGTAGGGACGGGACTATTCGCGGTGTATGGACTGGTCGATTGCGCCCGAGAGACGCGAAGCTCGTGGCGGCGACTACGCTTGAGTGATAGCGACCGTGGTGGGTTAATGAAGTGAGCGATGTTCGCCTTAGCGCGCGCTTGTTCGTGAAGAACATCGGATTCACGCTTGTTGCCGTAAGTCTGCTTGCGATTGGAATTGGCGCAAGTGCGATTATTTTCAGAGCCGTGGATGCGCTCCTCTTGCGTGCGCTTCCTGTGCATCGTCCCGCGGAACTAGTGAGAATGGTGCAGAGGCTGCCAACCATCGGGACTCGTAGCGCTTTTTTTTATACATTCTATTCGGGCCTAAGGCATTCGACAACACTGGCCGGTGCGTTCGGCCAGTTGACGGTCAGAGCGGCTTTGACTGATCCGATGCCACCGGAGCAAGTGAGCGTAGATCTCATAACGCCTGAATACTTCGATCTCCTTGGCGTGACACCTCGCTATGGTCGTACTCTGACCGCATCCGACTTCAACGAAAAGGAAGCGACGCCACCGGCTGTGCTGAGCTATGACTTCTGGCGGAGGCGGTTCAACGGCGACCCGCACGCGGTTGGCAGAAGCATCAAGTTGCATGGCCATATTTTCAGTATCGTCGGCGTGATGTCTTCCGAGTTTAATGGCATTTCGGTGGAGTCGGCCCCCGCCATTCGCGTTCCCCTCAGCGCCTTTCCATTACTTGCCACTTCTAAAGAACAACGGCGCGTGGAAGACGCAGTACTGGAAGTTTGTGGACGAATGAAGCCAGGGGTCAGTCGTTCACGCGCGCAGGATGAATGCCGCGCGATCTTCTATTCGACAATGAAGACATATCCCAAGATTCTCAGTGCGGGCCTCGATCTGGAACCTCTCAATCGGGGGGTGTCGGTCCTACGGGGACGATTGAGTGGAACGCTCAGATTTCTAACCGCGTTGGTAGTTATTATTCAAGTCATTATCTGCGCAAATCTGGCAGGACTTTTCTTAGCGCGAAACGCGTCTCGATCCGGAGAGCTTGCTGTACGTTTGGCGTTGGGTGCAAGTCGAGCACAACTCGTTCGGCAGGTACTTGTCGAAGGAACTATGCTTTCGGCGATGAGTACAATCGGGGCCTTGTTGATCGCAAATTTTGCTTCTCCGCTGGTAGTGGACGCCTTGCCCCCGATTCGTGATTTGACCACCAACATTTTGGCGGTTACGATTGATCTCCGCCCCGATTCCCGAGTGCTCTTCTTTTCTTTGGCCGCATCGGTGCTGACGGTTGTGTTGCTGGGGGCGGCTCCAGCGATTCAGGTATCGCGGATGAGTGCGGATAGCATTCTTCGTGGAGTTCGGTTCAGAACTAATTGGCGAGGTCGTCGAGCTCTTCTGATAGGTGAAGTTGCGCTTTGTTTCGTTCTCCTCTCGGTCGCAGGTCTGCTTGCAAGCACGTTCCAAGAACTCCGGGGGATGAGCGCAGGATTTGATCGTGAACATCTTGCCACATTTACTGTGGCACCATCAGTAGCAGGTTACAAAGCCGACCAGTTACGGGCCCTTCGTCTCGCCTTGGTCGCGCGCGTGCAAAAGCTACCAGGTGTTAGATCGACAGGCACGGCCTCGATTGGGGTGATGCGGGGCAGTGGAATAAAGATGACGGTTGTTCCAGAGGGTCAACGAGCTACCGACGGCGGGTACCCGAATACCAGTGTTAATATTGTCTCACCAGGCTATTTCGATACCATGGGGATGCGAATTATTGCGGGTCGCAACTTCGTCAACTCCGATAATCCCAATACGCGACCCCAGAAGGTGCTTGTCAATGAGTCCTTCGTTCATAGCTTGGTTCCAGATCATAGTGCCGTGGGCCAACGATTTGGAAGCGGCAGCTCCGATGACTTTGTCATCATTGGCGTTGTAACTGATGCCAAATACAGGTCATTGCGTGAGCCCATGACCCCGATATTTTATAGTCTTGCTGATGCATCTGACTTCGTGCTGTACGTTAGAACAGCAATGCGACCGGAGGAAATCATCAATCCTGTACGCAAGGTAATAAGCGCACTTGACCCTCTCCTCCCAGTTGCAGAAGCCGGTACATTAGCCGGCGAGGTGAACGCAAGCTTGGCTCCCGAGCGGCTAGCTGCGGTGCTTGCTTCCGCCTTTGGAGTCGTAGCAGCGATTTTAACTACCATTGGTATCTACGGGCTGTTTACGTACATGGTGGGGCAGCGGCGGCACGAAATTGCTATTCGTGTTGCGCTGGGAGCCGACTCTTGGGACATCACCGAAATGATTGGGAGCCAAGTACTTGCGATAGTCGTCGTGGGGCTTGTCCTGGGTCTAGGCGCAATGTTGCTTCTAGATTCATTGATTCGTTCGCTCCTATACGGTGTTTCGCCAACTGATTCAAAAACGTTGATAGCGGCTTCGGTGTTAGTCGGACTCATTGCCGTAATCTCAGCGATTGTTCCGATCCTGAGGATTGGGCGCATGGATCCCTCGGAGACGCTGCGAAGAGAGAGCGTGCCCTAGTCAGCGAGCGACTCCGATATCTTCTGGCCCCCGCACTTCTTTGCCAACGGCCATCAAACGCTCAGCAACGGCCTGTGCCTTTGGAGCGCTAACGCCCAGAGAAATCAGCGCTTCTCGAGCATGACCAATTGAAGCGCGGAATTCATATGCCGGAGTTACTGCGCTATGCAAGACAACAAGGATTGCGGTCGTCACTTGCGAGAGCAGTTTCGCCGGCAGCTCTCTAGCCGACAACTCGTTGATCAATTGGTCGGTGAACTTCACAACGGTGGCGCGAGACGGTTCGTGCGTAGTCTCTGCGAGCGAGATGATGTCATTCACAAGTTGCTGGCCGACTGAGGCAGGGGTCACGCCGGCGTGCTTCAGCGTCAGCAGGGTTGAATTGAGCTTAGTTACCGCTGCCGCGTCGGGTTGGTCTTCTTGGACGGATTGAGCTGCCAGACTGAGGCACAGGAGGAGCATGCAGTACCGTAGGCTGTTCATGGCGTAATTATAGCCGAATCGGAACCCGGGCCGTTAACCCGCAGTTTTGCGGGGTTGCGAGGTACGCCGTTTTTTGTGCGCGTGTTGTCAAGCTTCCATGCGAAGGCTGATCGATGTCAAGAGATGTGAAGGCTGATAGATGTTAAGAGAAAAGTTGAGCTGTGCTTCAGGCCGTTCCGAGCGTGCCATTCCTTCGTTTCAGAATCGGTCCCCTGCATCGTGACGGTCCCTATCAAGGCTGCCTCTCGCCCGCTCCGCTCGGCCTTGACAGGGTGGCGCGATGCAAAATGATCCAGTAGGAAGGAATGCAGGCGGCTCTCAATCGTGTGCTTGCAGTTGTTTGGAACTATGATGTTGGATCCTCACTACCCCGCTCCATTCGCACTGTGTTTCGAGCCTTGGGCTCCGTGCTCGTCGGTTTCCGTGTGTAGGTGTTGTCTGATTCAGAATTACGGTGACGTATTCTATAAGACGCATTCTATAATACGTTCATGGGGCAGCCCCCCCGCACTGAGGCCGACGAGTCGTCCCGGATCCTGCTAAACTAACATCTTGCACCTCCGTTTGGATTTTTACCCCAGACCCCGAAGGACCCCATGAGAACTCTATTTCTGAACCCGCCATCCTTTGAAGGTTTCGACGGGGGAGCTGGCTCCCGTTGGCCCGCGTCCCGCGAGATCGAGTCGTACTGGTATCCCGTCTGGCTTTGCTATCCCGCCGGCATGATTCCCGACAGCAAGATCGTTGATGCGCCCCCGCACAAAGTCTCCATCGAACAGTGCGTCGCCATGGCGGGCGACTTCGAGCTGCTTGTACTGTTTACTTCCTCACCGGGGTTCGACGTTGACGTCAGGATCGCGGAGATGATGAAGGATATCAATTCCCGCATGAAGGTCGCGTTCGTCGGCCCGCCGGTCACTATCGAACCCGACAAGTGCCTGGAAGCCTCCAAAGCCATCGATTTCGTGGTCCGCCGGGAATTCGACTATCAGATCGCTAATTATGCCAAGGGCACTCCGCTGTCCGAGCTTCCGGGCGTGAGTTATTGGAAAGACGGCCAGATCGTTCACAACCCCGAAGGCGGCGTAATCGAAAACCTCGACGAACTGCCCTGGGTCACGAAAGTCTACAAGCGCGATCTCGACTTCCGCCGCTACAACGTCCCGTTCCTGTTGAATCCGTACCTCTCCTTTTACACCACGCGCGGTTGCCCGGCCATGTGCACCTTCTGTCTGTGGCCGCAGACGCATTCCGGACACCGCTGGCGCGACGACGACACCTTCAACTACAAGAAGGACCGCACCATCGACCTCTGTTCCAAGCTCAAGAAACTCAACTTCACTTGGAGCTGCACCTCGCGCGTGACAACCGACCCGGATACGCTGCGGGCGATGAAAGACGCCGGCTGCCGGCTGCTGATCGTCGGCTACGAGTCGGGCGACCAGCAGATCCTCAAAAACATCAAGAAGGGCGCCACCATCGACATGGCGCGCCGTTTCACAACCGAGGCCCACAAGATCGGCCTGACTATTCACGGCGACTTTATCGTCGGTCTGCCCGGCGAGACGCGAGAGACCCTTCGCAAGAGCATCGACTTCGCCAAGAGCCTCGACGTCGAGACCATTCAGGTCTCGCTCGGCCACGCCTATCCGGGCACGGAGTTTTACGATTACGCCGAGAAGAACAATCTGGTCAGCATCGAATCCATGCACGATGGCGCCGGCCACCAGATGCCCAACGTCATCTATCCGCACCTCGACAAGGGCGAGCTGGTGGACTGGGTGGAGCGTTTTTACTCCGAGTATTATTTCCGTCCCAAGGCTGCCTGGCGCGTCGTCAAAAACGCAGTCAAGAATAACGATCTTCCGCGGCTCTACAAGGAAGCTCGCGAGTATCTCTCCCTGCGATCCAAGCGCAAGAAGTTTGTGAAGAGCCATGCGGCGAGTACTCTGGCGGCGAAGACGGCGGAGCGCTCGGCCACTGCCGGAGACTGATGAACACCTACCGAGCCTCGGCGCTCCAGCTTAAAACCCGGCTGTTCACTGTCATCGTCGTGCTGACGAACGTGCTCGGTAACACGGCGCTGACCTGGGGGATGAAGAAAATGGGTTCGCTCGATTCTTCCCCGCTCTCTTATATAAGGGCGATTTTGAGTCCCGCGGTGCTGCTCGGCATCACGCTCTTGATCCTGTGGATGCTGTCGCGTATGACGCTGTTGAGCTGGGCGGACCTTAGCTACGTGCTGCCGGTCACCTCCGCCGGCTATATTATGCAGGCGCATAACTCTCAATTCCAACGCCGCAGTTCAGGACGCCGCATGATGCAGTGGGTTCTAGTCGGGGTCATCGTCGGCAGTACCGCCACCGCCGATGTTCTACAGACCATCGAAATGAAGCGCCATGGCGAGGTGTCGGACTTCCGTCCCGGCAGACTGGGCCGCATGTTCGCGAAACTCCTGGGGCGGCCGTTCCTGATTCTGACGGTGCTGTTCATGGCGCTGTCGTTCTTCGCGTTCATGAAGCTGCTCACCATCGCCGACCTCAGCTTCGCGGTCCCGGCCACGGCCGCCAGCTTCGTGATCGAGACGATTCTCGCGCGCCTGCTGCTGAAGGAGACCGTGGACATTCGCCGCTGGGCCGGCGCGGCACTGGTCGCCTTCGGCGTGGCGCTGCTCGCCGTCTAAGTGATCTGGCTCCTGCTCGCCGTCTGCGCGATCGCCGCCCTCTACCAGCTCATCGCCCTAATTGCCTGTATCAGTAGAACATCCGGAACGGACCCGCACACCGGGGGTCTCCAGACCTGTTCCGGCGACGCCGTCGCCGTCTCCATCCTCAAACCGATCCTCCACGCCACACCCGACGTCCACCGCGCCATCCTCACCCACCTGTCTCAGACCTATCCAGACTTCGAACTGCTTCTCGGCGTCCGCGATAGCGAAGCCGCATCGCTCTCCATCGCCGACCCCCGCGCCCGCGTCATCGTCTGCCGCACGGTAAAACCCAACAACAAGGTAGGCACGCTGATCGATCTCGCCCGCGAAGCCCGTCATCCCATCCTGATCGTCAATGACGCCGACATCGCCGTCCCACCCGACTACATCCGCGACGTCGTTGCTCATCTCCCGACTTCGCCCCCAGCGTCCTGGTTGCCCCGTTCGTCGGCGTCTCCGAATTTGGCCTCGGCTCGACTCTGGCATTCCGCCGCGCCGACCTCGACCGCATCGGCGGATTCGAAGCGATCGCCGATTACCTCGCCGACGACTATCAATTGGGGTGCAAGCTGCACGCGCTGGGCCGCCGCAACATCATCGCGAAACCAGTGGTGACTACGACTCTGTCGCCGAGAACTTGGGCCGGCGCCTGGCGCCATCAGGTCCGCTGGTCGCGTACGGCGCGGCTCTCTCGTCCCGGCGGATACGCCGGGCTGCCGGTGACCTTCGCGACTCTGTGGGCCATCGCCGCCGCCCTCTGCGGCCTGCCCTGGTTTGCAGCCGGCCTGCTGCTGATCCGTCTCACGATGGCAGTTGTCGCGGGCTACTTCGTCATCGGTTCCAAGGATGCGCTGCGGCATTTCTACCTGATTCCGTTGCGCGACCTTTACTTAGTCGCCATCTGGGCCGCCGCATTATTCGGCCACACAGTCGAGTGGGGCGACGAAATCCTGACCCTCGACCGCGCCGGCCGCATCATCTCAAAACACCCCCGATAAACCGCGTGGCGTACGCACTCCTGCGAGGCATCCCTGCGAACGACACCTGTGCCGGTTTTCCCGCTACCGTAACCGCGGGCGGCTGTGGGGTTCGGGCGCCGCCGCCGGCAACGGCGCCGGTCGGTATGGTGGGATCGGTCGGGCCCAAACCGGTAGCCACTACCGTGATGGCAGCGCCGGGATGGGCTGGATTCTGGTTGGAGACGGCATTTCCCGCCGCATCGGTCATCTGGCCCATGCCATGACCCGACGAATCCAGGCTGAACAATGCCGGTGCGTAGGAATCGAGGTTGACATTGAATGCGGCCGATGTCCCGTTGGTCGTAGCCACCGTGATGGTGGTGGGGCCGGCGTTCAATTCCGCGGGGACCTGAATCAGCAGTTGCTTTGCGCTGCCATAAAACAGGTACGCAGATTTCCCGCCGATCGTTACCGTGCCCTTCGCCCCGCCGAAGCTGCCGGCCACATTAGCCACAACACCGGGACAGAGGCGTGTATCGTTCGATCCTGCGTTGGTGACCGCCTGTATGGCCGGGGTTTGGCAATAAACTGCAGCCGTACAAAACAGGAACGCGATCGCACGCGTCATTTGACTTTCGAAGGCTCTCATTTTACATTCACCGTTACACCTTGTTGACTCTCGGATGCTCCGGACGTGACCGCCAGGCTTACGGCGCCGGCGTCGATTGCATCCGGAACTACAAAACGGATCTGCAGGACCCCGCTCACCATCCTTGGAGCGCTGCCCGCGTAGGTCACATTCGCCTTGTGGCCGCCGATCGAAACCGAGAAAGGATCAACCAATCTGGAAGGATTGTCGCCAGCAATGATGCCGTCAGCGCCCGGCGGACTGGTCCGTCCACTGCCCGTGAAATACACCGTCATCACCGAGCCTCGCGCCGCGGGATTATCCAGAGAGTTCAAAGTCCCATCCTGGTTCAGCGCCAGTGCCGGTCCAAGTCCCGAGGCGGCCTGGGTAAAGACTCCCAGGACGGTATCCGAAACCGCCTGCACGACGACATTCGAGTTCCAACCTTTGTGGGAGACCCAGACCCGCGTAATATCACGCCCCGCCACACCATAAGGAACCACCGCGCTGAGTTGACTGCCGCGGACCCACAGGAGCGGCGCCTCCAAGCCGTCGAAAAACACTTGCGTGTCACCGAGTTTGCCTGGCATTCGCGCCGTTGTGTCGGACGGCGCGGCATAGGCACCGGAACTTGAGAAACCGGACCCATCGAGAATGACTACCTCGCCTGCTGAAATCGCCCCGGCCGAAAGACTGGCTGCATTTCTCACTCCATCGAGTACGGGCGGTCCCGGAATGATCGCGGCGCCGGCCGAGCCGGTGCCAGGCTCCGCCACAACGCCCGTGGTCGGTTTGGCCAGCGGGGTGATCTTGTGGGCTTGTGTGCCGCTCGCTACCGATTCGGCGCTCAAAGCATAGAAGGCCGCAGGACTGGATTGATTGTTGTATTCTGTCTTGATCCAATCGCCGGTACGCACCACGCCGGAGATTCTCACTTCATCCAGCACACCGGGGAAGGTCCGGGCATTGTCATTTCGGGCGACGATTGTCAGCCGCGTTGTCGTGCCGTAGCCGAGGATGCCTTGCTTTGGCGCAAGCAAGGGCGACGAAACGCCGTTCAAGTAAATCGCGCTTGGAACTGAGTTGTTGAAGACAACAGCGACATGGTAAAAAATTCCCGCCGCTATGCTGTTGTCGGCAATCTTCAGATGCGTTTCAACGCCCGCCACCTTGATGTCCGCACGAATGGTATTGGTATCGGCATTGCCGGCGGTTTCCGCCACCACGGACCAATCGTTGCTGGAGTTTGAGTATTCGCAGAGAATGCGGTAAGTTGTCGCGCCGGAAAGGTCCGACGGTTTCATCCAGAAAGAGACCGTCTTCGTGTTCGGCGCCTGGATATCGCTGCCATCGGCGGCAGTGGCATAGTCGCTCGATCCATTGAATGTCAGCGACCCATCAATTTGTCCCGAAGTTGCCTTTGTGTTGGTATTTGCTAAGTTCGTGGCCGGATGTTGGGACGTGGAGTCGGTTACGGTCGTGGTCGCCGCATTATTAGCCATGTGATACACAGCTTTGTAATTGCTGTCCCAGACGCCAGTCTTGTTCTCCTGGCTAGTGGTGATGCTGCTGTTGCCATAGAAAAGGTAGATCACCGTATCGCTGAGATGCGATAGGAGCGGGATGCGTATCCATGCAACCAACTGCCCTGTCGCTGAGGCGTAGTATTCGATCTCGTGGTCAAGTTTCTGCGTACCTGCCGCGTCGGAAGTGAAGATGATATCGTAGCCGTTCGAATTGCTGACGTGTCCGCTGTTGGCAACCGTTTTGAGCAGTGGATCGGTGCTGTTGAACAGGAATGGGAAGTTCGTCTGGTCGGTATTCGGCACATTGCCGTGGCCAATGGTAATTGTGCGCCGATACGCGTAGCCGTTCGATGACGCTGCCGTGGTCGTGAATGACCAAACGGCCGAGTTCGCCTCCTTGTTGTTGTTATTCGGGTCGCGGCTGGCGACCATCCAGTAATACGTGGTTCCCGCGGTCAGAGCGGGGGCTGGTGTGTACGACGTGCTGGTTGCGGACGTGCCCGTGGTCGGAGGATTTGTGGTTCCCAGATAGACCGTGTATCCGTTGCTACCTGTGACGGTGGTCCAGGTCAAGGTCGAGGTGACGGCAACGCTCGTGGCCAGGTTGGCCGGCGAGACAAGCGTTGGGGCCGACATGCAGGCGTCGTCGTGAATGACCAAACGGCCGAGTTCGACTCCTTGTTGTTGTTATTCGGGTCGCGGCTGGCGACCATCCAGTAATACGTAGCTCCCGCGGTCAGAGTGGCCGCAGGTGTGTACGATGTGCTGGTGGCGGAGGCGCCGGTAGTCGGAGGACTTGTGGTTCCGAGATAGACCGTGTATCCTGACCGCGTTCCACGTCAAGGTCGGAGTGACGGCAACGCCCGTTGAGGCGTTGGACGGCGCCACGAGCGCAGGAGCAGCAAGCGCGGTAGTAAACGACCATACGGCGGAATCAGCCTCTTTGTTGTTGTTGCTCGGATCGCGGCTACCTACCATCCAGTAGTAAGTCGTGCCGACATTTAAGGTGGTTGCCGGCGTGAAGGACGAACCGTTGGTGATAGTCGAGCCCGTCGGCGGATTTGTAGTGGCCAGGTAAACTGCGTAGCCGTTGCTGCCCGCGACCGGGTTCCAGGTCAAGGTCGGAGTCAACGGCAAACCGCCCGTGCCGTTTCCGGGTGAAGTGAGCGCAGGCGCAGGTAGCGACGCCGCCGTTGTGAATGACCATACCGCGGAAGGCGATTCAATGTTGTTATTGTTCGGCCGGGGTGAGGGTCAAGTTGGGGGTGAATGGCGCGCTGGTTGGCGGGTTTGTGGTTCCCAGGTATACGATGTAACCCGAACTGCCGATCACGGCGTTCCAACTCAGAGGGGAGGTGTTTGAGACGCCGGTTGCACCATTCGCCGGTGAGACAAGTGCCGGCGCGGGAAGCGGCAGTCCGGTGGTGAATGACCACACGGCCGATGGCGATTCAGCGTTGTTATTGTTCGGATCGCGACTGGAAACCTTCCAATAATAGGTCGTGCCGGGACTCAAAGCCGCGGGCGTAAGCGACGAATTAGCCGTTGTGGCGATCACAGTCGCCGGCGGGTTCGATGTTGCCAGGTATTCGATGTTGCCAGGTAAACGTTATAACCAGTGCTGCCGCTGACAGGATTCCAAGTCAGCGCGGGCGTCCAAGATAGTCCGGTGGCGCCGTTCGCTGGCGAAACGAGCGCCGGTGCAGGCGGCGGGGGAGGCGGCGCACTTGATGTTGTGAACGACCAGATAAGCGAGGGGTTCTCGGTGTTGTTGTTATTCGGATCGCGGCTGGCAACCTTCCAGTAATAAGTCGTGGCGGGCGATAGTTGCGCGGCGGGAGTGAACGACAGGCCAGTAGTCTGTACTGAAGCGGTGGGCGGATTGGTGGTTCCCCAATATACCGAATACCCGGCGGTTCCGCTCACAGCGTTCCAGGTCAAGGTGGGCCTCAGAGAAACGCCTGACGCAGCCTTGGCCGGCGAAACCAGCGTAGGGGCATCCGGACCGACATCAGAGGGAGGAAAACTCGTTTGCGTGAAGGGAGTATTAATATTGACGCCAGTCGTCAAAGTTACCGCGAAGTTCGGTGGGAGCCCCGAGAAGTCACCTTGATATGACCAACCAGTGACAAGCACGCCGGGAGGATTGCCGGCCGCGCCCGCGCGCCAGAAATGCTGGTCATACGCGGAAACGACCGCCGTGTATGTTCCAGGCGCCAGCGAGTTGACCTGAATGAAAGAATCGCGGCTGACCGGGCTACAGCCCTGGCCATTGCAGGAGTCATCATTCTTGGCGATCTGGTTGAGGTTCGCATCGTACAGCCAGACGACCGGATCGAAGTTGCCGGCTTGCCAACTGGTTGTCTTGATGGTCACGTT
>WNFI01393339.1_pt1 | contig 13860 bp, 18 predicted proteins | sample 5400471 | NCBI WGS metagenome assembly WNFI01 (sample SAMN13153348, study PRJNA577476) | soil metagenome | isolation source: 100 cm saprolite on Douglas fir-dominated hillslope | place: USA:California | collected 2013-09-17 | reverse complement strand
CACCCTGGCTACTTACGCTTATTGTGATTCCCAGTATTGTCAATGACCCGATTGCTTCGGCGGTTGCTTTATCAGTCTGGGTCTTTGGACTTATCCTGATCGGACTTGTACGTTATCTGCGTAAGTTGCCCGCTTTTCCCTGGATAACGGCAGGCATTTTTATGGGGTTGACGGTTATGAGTTCTGCAGGTTTGAATGTCCTGGTAGATATGGCTGTTGGTCGTCCGCGTCCAGATCCCAAGGTTGACCATATCCATCTCTATACGCCACTTGTGCCATTTCCTACCTATCCCTCGGGGCATGCTGAACATGATGTAGTTTTTTATGGTTTCCTGCTCTATCTGAGCTTCACAAAGTCAGTTCGCGCATGGCGTTATCACTGGGTACTCTTGCCCTTCCAGCTCTATGCTGTGTTTGACATTCTTGATATCGGCTTATCGCGTATCAGGGAAGGTGATCACTGGCTCACGGATGTGCTGGGTGGCTATCTGGAAGGCGCACTCTACCTGTTCTTTTTCATCTTCCTCTATCGCTGGGTTACCGATTGGTTCGCCAGGCGACGACAAAGGAAAATGGACGAAAAATACGCACCTGCACACTAATTGTGAGTAAATTGCAAATACAGATCTGATTTTGAATACATTATGATAGTGCTATACGTGTACAAAAGTAATGAAGTTGTAAACATAATGAAGGAAATACATGGAGGTATATTGGTATGACACTTACACTGACTTCATTGATCATCTGGTTGCTTATTGCGGCACTCGTTGGCTTTGTAGGTGAACTTATTGCTCGTCGCCGCGCGCCTGATGGAATTATTGGTGCCATCGTGCTTGGCTTTCTAGCAATTCTTCTGGTTGTGGGCTTACTCCACTTGCATATCGTTGGTGAGCCAGTGCTCTATGGTGTGCCGCTGATCACTTCCATTATCGCAGCAGCCATCCTGGTCTTCATCTGGAGCGCTTTCGCCTATCATCGTGTACGTCCATACACCTCGCGCTATTACTATCGTCGGGGTACCTATGCACGCCGTCCTCGTCGTTTCCGCCTGTTCTAAGAACAGTAAGGCATACTTACCAGGACAAAAAAGCAACTGTTGGGTCAGGCCCAACAGTTGCTTTTTTGTCTCGTCTTATACCATCTTTGCTTGTAACAACTTCTGTGCTCTTAATTTCAAGCTTTGTCCCTGGCTATGTATTTTCTTCAACTGCCGTCAGACAGCGATGTGCCAGGAAGGATGAAACGAACGAAGTCGTATTAGCCCTGTTCTTCTCCACAATGCAACTGGCTCTGAAATCAACCAAATTCCCTCTTGACAAACACTTTCTTGTATGTTATATACTTTACTAATAGTAAAATACTTCTGTGATTGATAATAGCTTTCTGGCAAGGAAATATGTTCACGCAAGGAAAGTGGATTTCAAATGTACGCCAAAAACAATAGAACAGGAGCATAATCATGGACGTCGATCCCAAAGAGGCGGCTGAATCGCTGAAGCTTATTGAACAGGCGCAGCAGGTAGTCTCGCGCCATAGCCATAACAATGGAGTGATCCCTTTAGTGTGGGGTATTGTGATACTGTTGGCTTTGCCTATGTATGACATTCTCCCACCTCCCATAGCATCAATCGCTTTTTTTATCATCGTAGGTCTGACTGCGTTCTGGAACGTGATGTACGCTATGCGTATACCCGTCCAGCCGTGGAAGTGGAAGTATAAAGGTCCGTTTTTGTTTTTGTGGTGGGGGCTTTACTATGCAATTGTGCTTATTGGCGGTGTCTCTGGCTTGCAATGGCTTTTCCATGGCAAACCTCCGTTCATGTTTACCATCATTGCTGTTGTTGCGGCGGCTCCTCTCCTGTATATAGGTTGGCGTCTGTGGCAAGAGGCACATCGACGGGAGATGTAACTATGGCAACCGAACCGCAGAAGTCTGACGCAGGAGATGAGGGGCGGGAGCATCATCCACGCCTGGAGCTAGATGAGGCTATTCATCAGCCTGTACGTCTTTCGATCATGTCTATTCTTGCTCAATCCAAGAAGGTTGATTTTGCTTTCTTGCGTGATTACCTGGAACTGGGGGACTCGAATCTATCACGTCACCTGACCGGCCTGGAATCCATTGGCTATATCGTGATTGACAAAGTCTTTGAAGGCAAACGCCCGCGCACCTGGGTCTCACTTAGCCCGAAGGGTCGAGAGGCCTTTAACAATCACGTGCGCTTATTACGACAGATCGTTGAACACCCTATAGATAACCTGAAATACTGAGCCAATTTTTCACGACATCAAATGCTTGGAAAGGAGGAATGCGCTGAAATCCGCCACGCTTTCAATCTCGCCTTCGTTGAGCATATTCACAATCTTTTTGACGACCAGGCGGCGGGGTTGATTGGGTGTAGATGGCAAGGTAAAGCCAATTGTGTTTGTCATCTGTGGCATGCGTTCATAGCGAATCTCTTCTGCCATCAGCTCTAAGAGGTCGGCCATATCCAGTTCCAGGGCTGTGGCCAGGCTCTCTAGAACTTTGGCCGAAGGATACTTTTGGCCGCGCTCGATCTCTCCCACATAAATTTCCGATAGGCCTGCCTTATCTCCCAATTCCTTGATCGTCAGGTGCCGGTCCTGGCGCTCGCGACGTATTACTCGACCTATGACTTCCTGTAAATCTATCTGTGGATTTGTTGTTTCCGCCACCGTTTTGCTCCTTCTACCTATGCTGATGGCATAGTTTTTGCCGTAAATATGCTCAGAGCATATATATTCTCTTTTAGTATACGCTACCAGCATGTTATATTCAAGGAGAAAGATGGCTTATATGTAAAGGAGAAAATGAACATGGCTCTATCGTTACCATTTTATCAACGTATGAGTGGACAACCTGATGTCCGCTCTGCAATTTCGATGCCTATGCCTATGGTCTATGAAGATGCACCTCTTAAGCCAACCACTTGGGAGTATTGCGTGTTGACTATTGACGCGCGTGAAGCAGCGCTCCCAGATGCAGCTCTATTGAACGACCTGGGCAAAGAGGGTTGGCTGCTTGTTGGTGTGTTGGATCAGCACGCGCAGGCGAGCACCTCGCTTGTCCATTACTACTTTGTCCGTCAAAAGATGGAATAAGGAGAAAAAAAGTATGTCATCAAGTTTGTTTGTACCAACGGTGATTGAAAGTACAGGTCGAGGTGAACGCGCCTATGACATTTTCTCCCGCCTGCTGCGGGAACGCATTATTATGGTCAATGGTCCCATCGAGGATACCATGGCCAACCTGGTGGTTGCCCAGCTCTTATTCCTGGCTGCTGAAAATAGTGAGCGTGAGATCAATGTCTACATCAATTCACCCGGTGGGGCAGTTACTGCTGGCCTCGCCATATATGATACGATGCGGAGCCTGCCCTGCCCGGTTTCCACAACTTGTGTGGGCTTTGCCGCCAGCTTCGGCACGATCTTGCTCATGGCTGGTGACAAGGGCTTGCGCCGTGCGCTCCCTCACGCTCGCATTCATATGCATCAACCCTTGATTAATGGCGGTATCGGCGGCCAGGCTACCGACATTGATATCCAGGCTCGTGAAATCATGCATACCCGCGATGTGCTTAATGAAATTATCCAGCATCATACGGGCCAGACATTGGAGCGCATCAAGCGAGATACGGATCGTGATTACTTTATGAGCGCCCCTGAGGCGGTCGAATATGGTATTGTTGACGAAGTCCTGCCCCTCGCCGAAAAATAATAGCGATACAGAGCAGAAAAGGACATCCGTGGCACAGCCACGGATGTCCTTTTCTGCTCTGTATCGGCTTAACCAGTTTCGATGCGCACCGTATCCATCTCAAACCATTGAGGTCCGCTTGCTACTGTGCCAAAGCGTAGGGTACCACGTGGAGTCGCGACAGCATACTGGTTGTCGAGCCATGCCACAAAACCGAGTGGTCTCGTGGGTGGTTGTGGCGCTCGCAATACCAGTGTGTCGTCTGCCCAGAAGAGCGCTTCCGTATGGCGCCATTCTAAGATGTAGGTATGCCAGCTCTCCATTTGTACAGGTAGCAGTGCCTCCTGCGCTCCCGTCAATCTGTGCATCCAGCGTTGTGCCGGCCGTGTTTGCCCTGATAGGCGTGCCCATGCGGCACTCACGCCGAGTGGCAGCGTTGAAGCCAGGGCTTCTAGGCGCATACTATGTACTACCTGGGCTTTCCAACCCCAGCCAGGCATACCTGGCACAAGCGACATGTTGGATGGTGGGGACGCATAAAAGAACCACACAGCTTCCGGTAGCATGAGGATGTCACCTCGCACTGAGAAGGGGTAGTTCCAGAAGCCAAAACCAGCTGTACCACGCAATATACGCGAACTCTCCACTGCTTCGTTCCCCGTCGCAGCTGGCAGCGATGAACGTGCACGTACCTCCAGGCGTAGTGGAGGCCGCCAGGGAAAATCTGATCGTCGACGACTGCCATAGTCATCTATCTGCGCATCCACATATTGCCCTGGGCGTGCTGACGAGAATTCCATACGTAGGGCTGAATCTGCAATACGTATGGAACCACCACCAATACACGTCCGGTTCCAATAGGGTTCTATCACCTGAATGAAGTCATCAAACATGCAAAAGAGAACAATCTTTCCCTGGTTTTATGTAAGTACAGCCTCTCGGAAAAGCTCTTCCTCAAGCTGCTGCCAGACTATCTCTTCGGCCTGAATGTTGTTAACAGGTCGCTTATTTTTGGAAGCCTCGATCATTGTATTCGCCACACGCACGCGGAAGTCAGCAAAGTATTTCTTTTGAATTTGCTGATTAGGCATCATGCGTAGTTCAATCTGACCTGGTTCATAAAAGTCTTTAGGCTCAAAGGCCAGAGCTAGTAGATTTGCGTAATGTTCAATCAATGTAAGGCGAGCTTGAGGTAGAAAATAGTTGTACTGTGTACTTGAGACAAGTAAACAACCGGCAATACGGCCTGCAAATAGGATTGGATGTACGGCTGCACTTTTCTCATTTTCAGTTCGATGGGCTGGAGTGAGATTTTGTGGGTCGTCAATATTTTGATTGGCCGCAGGGCGGCATAATGTGACGACATAGCCACATAAAGACTCGGCTCCCAGAAACATGGCCTTCTGTTCAAGATTACCTGTCCAGGGAGGCGTGCCTGTGCCAACACTCTCGCGCAGGCTATGCACCTTTTTATCATTGGCAGAAGGTGTCATACAGCGTACTACATTGATACTCATACCTAAGCGATCAGGGTCAAGCTGCCCAAGCGCTTGTTGGAGTATGAGATTACAAATCGACCAGAAGCGCATATTCTCGATGGTTGAAGCGCGAGCAGCAAATATGCGCGTGTAAAATGAGGAAGGAATCTCTTGCAGTGAGTTTTCTACTATTGAATTCGAAAATTCCTCAAATCCCTCCTCTTCTCTGATGAGGTCTAGAAAGCGTTCGCGATGTTGAGGTAACGCATTAAGTAAATTTCGCAAGTTCTGTGGACGCGGATCAGATTCCTGGGTAACCCAGCGGGTTAAGGTAATTTCTCGTACACCAAGCGACTCGGAAAGGCGTTGTTTTTCGCGGGAATCGCTAATAATATTCCTTAGCAGGTCTCGCCAGGTTTCGGGTTCTTGCATATTTTTCACCCTACTACTACAAAAAAGCACTTTTTGCCTTCTATCTTAGCAGCAAGCCAGGGTGAGCGTCAACTATTTATTATGCTCGATCAGCTTCATTGTATCTTTGCTCAGCTTTTTGCCCAGGTCCTGTTAAGAATGAATTGGCAAGAGATGCTCCTGCAAAGAAGAGATTGCCTTTGAGCAGACACAACAGTTCCCCCGGACCAGTACGGTTCGGGGGAACTGTTGTGTCTGCTCAAAAAACTATTTGTTGCTAGCGTTTGCCACGTGCCTCGCGTAACAGTGTAGCGCTCAGTACTCCGAGCACAGCAATGACCAGGATGACACCTGAGATTGCGCGTAGAGGAGTCAGTGCCGCTACATTATAAATGAGTGCCAGGATCAGCATGGCAATGATGACGCCGATGAGAATGATCATATCGCCTACGATAAAGTTATAGATAGCTTTGATCACCTTCAATGGAGCACCTCCTGTTCTGGGGTCTCAAGTGAGTCTTGTGTCGCATCCGCTAGTGCAACCTGTCTTTGCTTATGTTGCTTGAGTGTCGTCACCAGGACAAAGGACGCAAGCAGGTAGATAGCGGCCAATACCAGGAGGAAAGCATCAGCATAAGGCCACGCGACACCAAAACCCTCGCCAGCCCAGAAAGTACCGAAGGTAGTAAGCATGACTCCAACGACAAACTTCAGCGTATTCTCTGGTACTCTTGTCAGTGGCGCACGCACAAGTAGCCCGGCAAGAATGACCAGGATACCGGCTATTGCAGCGCCAATCGCTGCCGAACTTATGCCACAGGTGTTATTACAAACGTTAGTGGCCGCGCTACTTCCAAAAGTAATCACAATAAATGCTACTTCGAGACCTTCGAGTAGCACTGCCTTATATGACAGGGCGATGCCGAAGGGCTCAAAGCGGCGCTCAATGGTTTCTCCACGTGCGCGCAGTTCTGCCCGGGTCTCCTCAAAAATAGCCTCTTCATCATGAAGTGCTTTCAACCCGCTATAGCGCAGAATAGCCTTCTTCAGCCATTTCAACCCGAAGAGAATAAGAATGATGCCGACCGTAAGACGTAAAACGTCAATGGGTACAAATTGAACTATTGCCACGCCAAGAGTGGCCACAATAAGTGCCAGGGTAGCCGCAGCGCCAAAAGCTCCTGCCAGGGAGCTACGCCAATTAATAGTAACTCCGACGACGAGGACGATAGTAAATGCCTCAACAAATTCAACCGCTGAGGCGAGAAATGCAGCCGTAAGAACAGCCCACTGCATACCTTGTGACTCCTGTTTAGTCATAGAAAGGGTTAGCAGGGTGAACACATGTCGCAACACCCTGGCTACCAAATTACTCTGAACTTATTCTAGCACAAAGAGAGTATGAGTTAAGCCTCTTTTGTGGCTACGATCTGTAACCAGGTGCGTGGTACCTCTGCCAGGCCTAATTCTTGACCTACCTGGTACACAGCGTGTTCCAGGGCATCGGCGGCGTATGCCAGCGGTGCTCCTGGTAGCGCTCCTTCAATAAAGAGCCAGTACTGGCCCAGGTCGCGCCAGGCATCGAGCGAGATAACTACATTCTGGTAATGGGTCTCGACGCTGCTGAAGCCAGCTTTTTTGAGCGACTCAGCATAGCCTGCCGGTGTCAGCCACTGCATGGCCATGGCTTTTGCCTCGCGGGACAGGCGTACCTCTGGATGCTCCTTACGCAGCCAGCGTACCGCTCTCATTGTCCATAGCTGGTAGAAGCGCTCTGTCCCTTCAACGTACGTTCCCTCGTAGAAGGCGCTGTTGCAAGCAAAAATACCGCCGGGGGCTAGAATAGTTGCCATCTGCTGAAAGGCCGAGAGTTTGTCCGTCACAAGGTGAATGGCGTTGCAAAAGAACGCTACGTCTGCGCCTTGTACAAGTGTGGGTAGATCCTCAGCCTCTCCCTGGATAAAGTCGGCCTGTACTCCCATCTCTTCCATGCTTTTATGGGCACTGCGTAATGCATCCCCTGAAGGATCAACGCCGATGAGATGAGCCTGCCTGCCTTTTGCGGCCAACTCTTCTGCGATGAGGCGGGTGATCGCACCTGTTCCGCAAGCCATATCTACAATGGTGAGAGGGACATCTGCCGGTCGTGTTTCCAGGTGTCCTAAAGCCTGCTTTACTAGTGACCGGTTGACGTCGGTATAGAAGGGATGGGCAGCAAATGCCTCGTACGTGAATTTATTCGTTTCCTCTGTTTCCAATAATCCCATGGGGAATGCCTCCTGAAGCATTAACTAGATATTAATAATTTAGAGAGGAACTATCCCCATTTTGTTTCACACATTAGATATGAATAGCCATGCCTCCATCAACACAGAGGACCTGACCGGTAATATAGCCTGCTTCAGGCGAGCATAGGAAACCTATAGCAGCTGCGACCTCTTCAGTACTCCCAAAACGTCCAAGAGGGGTAGAACTAAGGATATATTCACGCTGTTGTTCTGTCAGGTTGGAGGTCAGTTCAGTTGGAATAAAGCCAGGCGCGATAGCATTAGCTGTGATATTACGGCTTGCCATCTCGCGTGCTGTGCTAAGCGTTAAGGCTATAATGGCTGCTTTCGATGCGCCATAGTTTGCTTGTCCTGCCGAGCCTAGCAGACCAGCAACGGAAGAAACATTAACAATGCGTCCCCAGCGCGCCTTCATCATGCCGCGCAACGCTGCTCTTGTACAAAGAAATGCTGACCGCAGATTACTATTAAGTACGTGCTCAAAGTCCGCGAGCGACATCTGTAAAATCAGCTTATCGCGTGTGGTACCGGCATTATTGACAAGGATCGTGATTGGACCAAGTGCTGCGTTTGCCTCGGTGAAGAGGCGTGTAACGTCCTCTTCCTGGCTCACATCAGCCTGGATGGCAATACAACGCCGACCAAGTGCCTCGATACTGGCTTTAGCTTCATTCGCAGCGTTGGTATTGCTGCGGTAATTAATTACAATATCAGCTCCAGATTTTGCGAGCCGCTGCGCTGCTGCCCGGCCAATACCTTGACCGCTACCGGTAATCAGGGCTATTTTCCCTGCCAATGGCAATTGCTGTTCATCAATCATGCAGATTTCTCCTTTAGGAGTTCCTCCCATCCCTCCTCGTCTTATAGCAGGTAGTATAGCACAATTAGTTTTCGGATGAAGCAGCAGCAATACGCGAAATTCTGCACGTACAGCATATTTCTTATACCGGCCTGGGCCTGGCGGAACTGGTAAACCTGCCCCTGCTTATCGCTTGCCGTTATAACTTGGGCTGGGAATAGCTGTATCAAATTCTTCAGTATGTATATTTTCTAGTCTATCTCCTGGAAGATCTGCTGCCTTTGGTTCCGGCTGGTTACTATGTAATGCTGGTGGCGACGAAGGAAGAGGCGTTTCCGATTGGGGAGTGAGTCCCTCCTCATCGTCTGCTAGTGCTGGGCGGGGCGTCTCGGGTAGCCTGTTGCTTCTTGATCCATTGGTTCCACCTGTAGTTGGAATGGCAGATATTTTCTGGGTCTCTTCAATAGCTGGTGCAGGGTTTGAAGGGGCCTTTTCAACACCAGGCGTGGTAACATCAAGTGCTGCGTCAAATTGTGTTGTGCTATCGTAAATGGATGCGCCAATTTGCTGCGAAGTGAGATTGCGAGTTTCAAGGAGATTGGCACCAAGTAGGATAGCGCCCTGTAGATCGGCTACAAGGAGGTTGGCCCCGATCAAGTTAGCGCCTCGTAGATCAGCGTCGGTAAGATTTGCTCCGGAAAGATCGGCGCCGACAAGGTTAGCTCCTCCCAGCAATGCACCGCTAAGATCTGCCATAAAGAAATTGGTGTGCACCAATTGTGCCTCGCGCAGGTCTGCATGTGCCAGGTAACGGTGGGATAGATCCTGCTTAGATAGATCGCTTGCTTGCAATAGTGGAGATCGCCAGTGAGCAGGGATATGCTGAGTCGCAGACATGGTGTTGTGCGTTACAGGTACTTCTTCTACCAGGGGCAGGCGTGCCAGTTCGTTTTGAATGTGCATGCGTGCCAGGGCTTCTGCATGTTCTTTCGTCAAAGTCTGTAAACGTTGCTGATCTCTTGCTTCCCATTCATGCCAGGATTGTTGAACTTGCTGTACCTGCTGTCTCAGTTTTGATTCTAGTTCATCAAACTGTTTTTCTTGTTTGTTTTCCCACGTGTTTTCATGACCTTCCCTTGCACGCTCCCATCCTCTCTGTTGTGCCTGTATTCTATTAAAATAGCTACGCTGTGTTTGTAAAGCTATTGATGCTCCTATTATGGCTGATAGCAGGCTGACAATACCCGCAATTACTAAAGTTTCCATGATATCACTCCATCTAGTTTTGTGATCAACGAGGCTGGCAATATTGGCACTTGTCTATCTCGTACAACGGGAAGGGAATGTCTACAGTAACGGCGGTTAACCTGGTTGTAGACTCCCCTACCAGAAAGGCATATAATGAGAAACGTAGTAAGTGATGAGGAGAACCGCCAACTGATCTTAACCTGGAGCGATGAACACGAAAGTATCCATGGTTGGGAGTCCTTACGCTGGGCTTGTCCATGTGCCTGGTGCGCTGGAGAAGGTGGCCAACCGGGCATGTTACAGAACAGGCAGAGCCTGACCATGGAAGAGACAACGCTGGTAGATCTTCAGCTCGTTGGCCGTTATGGCTTGACGCCCATCTGGGAAGATGGTCATAAAACGGGTATCTATACCTATGAAAAACTGCGCGCTAGCTGTGAATGTGATGAGTGTCGCAGGCATAGGACAAAATTGCCAGGATAACCCAAAATGTTAATGTCTTTTGTAGCCGCCGTTATATGAAGTATATACATGAAAACGGATGGCTTCCTGGTTTTTCTCTTTTCTCAGGAAGCCATGTAAAAATTCAAAACGGAGTTTATGATATGGCTACGAATGGCATTAATGCTCAGCTACGCACGACAAATGGGGGTCAGCGCCGCTTCGGCTGGCTGCTTTCCGGTATTGCCCTACGTATTCTCATCGCTTTTATCATGAGTTGGATGATTATTCTGGCCTTCTTTGTAAGCGGTGTTATCTCTCACTGATTATTCTGCTCTTCTTCAAAGCGCACGCCGTAGCGTCCACTCAGGTAATCATACATGTGGTCAGAAAAATGCTGGGGATTAATGAAGCCCCGATTTTCAGGTTTAATCTCTGAAAGCTGAATCATCAACCTTGTATCGCCGTTGCGGTAGTGGCAGTAGAGTGACCAACGCTGGCTGGGTATACCATCGGAGAGCGGCGCTTTCTCAGCATCAAAGAAGAATAAGGCCACATTGCCAGTGGTCAAGACCGTAAGATGGCGGTCATCTCGGACAACTGTCATCCCCAATACCTCGCTGAAAAAGTCTTTAGCGTCCGCGCGATCAGCCACCGTAATCGCCAGGTGATCAAAGCCAAAATTGGTCCATGTGCGTTGTCCAGTATTTGTTGCTACGTCACTAAGCGGCCTGGCCTCTACATGAAAGGTATGCGTATGAAAGTGCGCCGCGCTTTCACCGATGAACATATCCGGAAACACTTCATCACCCTGAGGTGTGCTGATGCGGATGCGATGTCCTACGAGCAGTCCCTCTGGCAATGCGTGTTCTAGCGCCTCGTGAAAAATTTCTGTAGGATTCACTTCTGCTTGATAAGCTTGACCATTCACGACCAGTTCTATAGGCAGTGAGCGTCCTGCCCCGGAAACATTAGTATCAGGTTGTACTTTGTTTGACATAATAGAAACTATCCTTCCTTTAGAGATAGCTTAAAGCTGCATGTGGCACCTTTGCCCTTCTGACTCTCCACCCACATTCGCCCATGATGCCTTTTCATGATCTCATGTGAGATATACAAGCCGATGCCAGGTCCAGAATAATTTTTTTCTGCCTCAGTCACCTGGTAGAAGCGTTCGAATATTTTAGCCTGGTGTGTTTCGGCAATGCCAATACCAAAATGCTGTACCTTGACTATAACATATTCCTGATCCTTGGAGATGTATGTATGCCTTGTTGCATGATGCGACGGGTAATGGCAAGCGTGCGCAAGTTCGTTGGCAGGTGAGGAAGAATGGCTCGGGAACAGCGGGTAAAGAAGTCGAAGACGCGTTGTTGCTGGGCACTCCATGCCAGGTCATATATTTCACGAATAGGTTGGGGTAAGAGTGCGCAGGTGATGTAATAATTCAAGTGTAATAGTGGTCGTAATATGGCCGGTGTGGGAGGAAAAAAGACTTGATGTACGAGCTGGCGCGCTTCGGGAGTGGCAGCCAGGTTATGGCTATGGACCATGTCATCCACATATCTTCGTAAGTCGTTGACAGTTTTGGGCATATGCGCGTAGGAGAGACCGAGCAAATTGGCCAGTGTTTTTGACTCCTGGTAGTACCTTTCCTGTTCGCTCTGGCTGAGATAGCCGATAAAGAGGGGATAAGTATACAAAATTGTGTCGACTAGAGTGGCGTGTACCCATAGTAACAGTTCGGGGTCGCGTGCCCGGTAGGGTGTTCCACTGGCAAATGCCCCCGCTTGTGTTTGTAAGGTACCGTGGACATGCGTGTGCAGCTGGTTTATTGTGCGAGCGGCCTGGTGTGCTGTTGCTTGTGAACCAAATGTGAGCAGCTGACCGAGAATAAAAGTGCGCTCGGTTCGTCCTAGCGGATCGGTCATATAGCTACTATGAACACTGACACCCGTGGCCACCAAAGGGTGCGCTAACTGCATCAAAACTGCCCTGGTACCAGCAAGGGTGAGTATCGCCTCACTCACGATTTTCCAGGTCGTACTGTCAGGTCCATAGTAGCCATAATCCTGCATAGTAGTGTTGCTACCTATTCTAGCGCTCGTAATATGGTTGTTTATTGTGTATGCCGTGCCGCTATTTGTGCGATTTGCCGTTGAAAATGCTCACCGGCTAAGCGTTCCGCTTTGTCGGGGTCATCCCTGGTTAATTGGACCAATAAGGCAATCTCAGGATTGGGGATTAACGTGAGGTCCCTCTTATCTTCCATAACTGCTTGTAAGATTTCCCGGGCGACATCATCTGCTGTCTGTAGCGCATGAATATTAAAGAGATCTACGATCTCCGGATCCTGGTGAATCATCGGTGTTTCTACCCACGAGGGATAGACTGTGGTTACGCCAATGCCTGTGCCGTGTAGCTCAATGCGCAAAGCAGTTGAGAAACCGCGTACGGCCCATTTCGTAGCACAATATGCTGTAAGGAAAGCAGCTCCCTGCTTGCCCGCAGCTGAACTAAGAAATACGAAGTGTCCCTCTTGTTGTTGGCGCATCGTAGGAAGAGCTGCCCGCACACTGTGATAAGTGCCCATGAAGTTGATATTCATCATGGCTTGCATCTGCTCACCTGTAAATGTGTCGATAGGGCCGCCATGTCCAACACCCGCACAGGTCAACACCAGGTCAATCCGGCCAAATTGTTCAACTGCTTTGTGCATAAGCGCCTGTACATGTTGTTCGTTGGTAACGTCTGTGAGCATGCTTACTACATCGCCCGTAGCTCCTGCTGCTGTATGCTGGCGTATTTGCTCTTCAGCCCCTTGTAGTTTTTGTCCTTGAATATCTGCCAGGACAACATGTGCGCCTTTAGCATGCAAGGCTGTAGCTGTGGCTAAGCCAATCCCACTAGCTCCGCCGGTAATTACTGCAACTGCCCCCGCGAAGTTTGTCAATGCCATGTGATACGGCTCCTCTCAAATACTAGCAAGGATCTACACATAAGTATACCGCTTGATCTTATGTCTTGCGAAGGCCTCGTGTCAAATGCTGAGGTGTCCCGCGTACATTTTTTTAATATCTTGCCAGAGCTGATGACGTGCTGACGCAGTTTATTGCCTTTTTTCATTTTCTATGGTATGCTCTGTGCAGCACCTGCATTATTGATCGCACATTTTTAGATGTGTGATATGTAGGGTGTGAAGAGGTCCCGTTGACTCCCAATGACGGTTGTCAATTGCAACGAGGACATTAAGCGAAGCTCACGAAATGTAAAAAGCAACCATGAAATGTGTTGCAAGAGCGCAAAGGAGTTGCTGTAATGGCACGTGTCAAATTTGAGCATGTCTACAAGCGTTTTAACAAAGTCGAGGTTGTCCATGATATCAACCTTGACATCAAGGACAAAGAGTTCCTCGTCCTGGTCGGTCCCTCTGGTTGTGGTAAAAGTACCTGCTTGCGCATGGTAGCTGGTTTG
>WNFI01261899.1_pt2 | contig 13861 bp, 9 predicted proteins | sample 5400471 | NCBI WGS metagenome assembly WNFI01 (sample SAMN13153348, study PRJNA577476) | soil metagenome | isolation source: 100 cm saprolite on Douglas fir-dominated hillslope | place: USA:California | collected 2013-09-17 | reverse complement strand
TATGCGGGTCTCGACCGTCTGCTCATCATCCCGACCGTCGATCCCGGAAAGCGCAGGGCGCAGAACGCCGCTGCCATCGACGCGGCCGTGAAGGCGGGCGTCAAGCATATCGTCTTCATGTCGGCCGTGGGCGCGCGGCAGGAGGAAGAGCTGCTCGGCGCCTCCTACTGGTGGGGCGAGCAGCACCTTGTCGCCACGGCGCCGGCCTGGACCATCCTGCGCATGAACTTCTATGCCGAAGCTCTCGTACAGCTGGCGCAGGCGTCACTGGACCAGGGCGTGCTGACCGGGTTGGCCGAGAATCGGGTTGCTTTCGTTGCGCGCGGTGACGTGGCGGCCGCCGCAGCCGGAATCCTGATCGGTGAAGGTCATGCGGGCGCGATCTACAGCGCTACCGGCCCCGAGCGCTTGTCGGGTGCGGAACGCGCGAGCCTCATCGCCAAGATCACCGGCCGGCCCCTCGCGTTCCGAGTCATCACGAAGGAGCAACTGCGCGCTGGACTGACGCGGGCGGGTCTTCCGGAGGAGGTTGTCAATACCGTCATCAGCATCCAGGCGAGCTTCGCGGCGGGTGCGTTCGACATTGTGACCGGCGACGTCGAGCGCCTTGGCGGCCGGCTACCTAAATCTCTCCGTGACGTGCTTTATGGAGCGCTGAAGTCTCCTTCGGCCTAATGACTTGCACCCGAACCGATCTCCTGCCGGGCTGGGGTCGGCAGGCAGGACCAACAGTTCGCCCTCACCAAGGAGTGGCGCAGAGTCCGAGCAGGCGCGTGATGCGCTCACGGGCGGCTCTCCTTCGGAGAGCCGTGTTCTCAGGCGGCGGCCGCGATGGCAAAGTTCGCCCGAGCCCACGCGGCAAGCTTCGTCGGCTGCCGGCCGGCGACTCTGTTGGCCAGCGTAATTGCGTCGCGCGAATCCGTACCGAGGTAGGTGTGGGCCTCGAAGTAGGCGAGCATCTCCGCGACCTCCTTGGCGCCCGGGAACCAGCCGGCAAAAAGCTCTTGCGGGACTTGCTTGAACGAGAACTTGTGTCCCTGTCGATTCAGCGTGACGATGATCTCGTTGAAGCTCAGGAAGTCGCCGACCAGCGGCAAATATTCGCCATGCCCGGCGAGTTCCGGCCGCGCGAATGCACCGACCACGATGTGGCCGAGTTCGGTGATGTCGCCCATGTGAATGACGCGCCGCTCCGGATCGAGCGGCAACGCCCAGCCCACGGCCCCATCCGTTTGCTTCTGTGGAGCCATTACGCCGAGCAAATTTTGATAAAAGAACGGCGCGATCACGAATGTGTGGTGGGCGAATCCGGCCTCCCTCACGATCCGGTCGACCTTTGCTTTGTCGGTAAAATGCGGGACACCAAGCTTGCCGCGGCTGATCGTCTCCACGTTCGGCAGCGTCGACCAGATGAAGTGCTGAACGCCGGCATGTTTCGCCGCGTGAACGGCCGCGAGTGCCTGCTTGCGCTCGTCAGTGCCCGGTTCCCAGACATTGGTTACCAGAAAGACCCCGTGTGCTCCGGCAAACGCGGCTTTCAGTGTTTCCGGACGATTCAGATCTGCTAGCACGACTTCGTCAGCCAACTGCGGATGCTTGGCAGGATTGCGCGTCAACGCGCGTACCTTGAATTGACCACTCGCCTGCAGCGCGCGCGCAACGGCGCCGCCCTGCTGGCCGGTAGCGCCGACGACGGCGACGAGCTTCTTGGTGTTTGACATGGCAGCACTCCAATAGGTAATTCTCGGTGGACGAGAAATTACGCTGCTGCGACATATCTGAGAAGCCTATATTAATCTATATGATCCATAGCTGTGATAGATAGATCACGCCAAACGCAGTCACCCGAATCGGCGGCGCACCTTCATCGCCTCCGCGGAGCAAGGCAGCCCTTCCGCCGCCAGTCGCAAGCTGTGGCGGGCGCAATTCGTCGTCAACCAGACCTCGGGGACTCTCGAACGACGGTGCGGCGTGACCATGTTCGATCGCAGCGCACTATCCGACGCTTACCAGGTACGGACGTGCACTGCTGCGGATCGCATGCGCGCTGGCTAATCAGATGGACGGATTCGAGTCAGGCCCGATCGGGCTGTGCTCTCCCGCAAGAGCGGTCAAAACAATCGCAAGTGTGGGAAAGACACCGTTCGCGCTGCGAGCTAGCTTCGTGCGGTCCTTGAGAGGAGTGAAGTTCACTCGCACCAAGGCCGCCCGAAGTCACCGAGTAACGGAGCTAAGAGCATGAATGTCGCCCGCTACCTGCCGTTCGTTGGTCGCCTGTTAATCGGCTTGCCGTTCATGGTGAGCGGCCTGAGTAAGCTCGCGGCCTACGGCCCCACGATCGGATTCATCGCATCCTCCAGGCTCCCACTGCCTGCACCGCTGGCGTACGCCGGAGCCGTTGCCGTTGAGATCGGCTGTGGTCTTCTTATCATTGCAGGTTATCAGACGCGTATCGTCGCGGTAATACTGGCGTTTTTCTGTCTGGCTACAGCGGCGTTTTTCCATACCGCTTTTGCCGACCCCAACCAGACGTTCCATTTTATAAAGAACCTGATCATGACCGGCGGCCTGCTGCAGGTCGCAGCCCACGGGGCGGGCGCGCTCAGCATGGACAACCGACTTTCCAAGAGCCGCGCGCCGAGCGGCGGCGCGGCGCGCGGCGGCTAAAGGCCGACGCGCTTCGGATCAGGTGCTGTTGGCATAGCGGGGAGCCAGCTCCGCTGCCGTTTTTGGATAGGAGAAGAATGATGTCCGCTGCACGTGACTCAATCGAAGCGAATGGCACCAAAGAATATCGGTATTTTGCCGGTGGTGAATGGCGCGCGGCTGAAAATAATAGGCTTTTTGACGTGTATCGGCCTTACGATCGCGGCCTGTATGCCCGCGTCGCAGCAGGTGGCCGAGCCGAAGCGAAGCTGGCGGTTGACGCGGCCGCGAAGGCATTTCCCGCCTGGTCGCAGACGACGCCCGTCGAGCGGGCAAGGCTGTTCTTCAAGGCGGCTGAGATCGTGAAGCGCCGCCGCGCCGAGATTGCCGAGATTCTGGCCGTGGAAACGGGTAGTACCATCTCCTTCGCCACGTTCCAACAGGACCTTGTAGCCGCTACCATTGAGCAGGCTGCCGGATGGATGTATTTGCCGAAGGGCGAGGTCCTGGAAAGTAACCTGCGCGGCACCCACTCCATAGGGGTGCGTCGCCCCCTGGGTGTGGTGGCGAGTTTCACGCCTTGGAACGGCGCCAATGTCTTGTCATGGCGCGCTGTCATTTCTCCGGTGGCCGCCGGAAACACGGTCGTCGTGAAACCGTCCGAGCTTGCACCGATTTCGGCCGGAGTCATTCTTGCGCAGATCGCGGAAGAGGCAGGTTTCCCCGCAGGAGTCATTAATGTGGTGACCCACGCGCCCGGTGGGGCGGGGGAAATTGCCGATGTCTTCTTCGAGAGCGCGGATGTGAGGGTCATCAATCTCATTGGCGGAGTCAAAACCGCGAAGATGCTCGCCAAGCGTGCTGGCGAAACGCTCAAGCGTACGACAATGGAATTGGGTGGCTATAACCCGATGATCATTCTCGACGACGTGGATGTGGACTATGCGGTCCGCACGGCGACGTTCGGTTCTTTCTTCCACCAGGGACAGATCTGCCTCAACACCCGCCGCATCATCGTACAACGTAAGATTGCAAAGGAATTCCTGGACAAATTTACCGCGCGCACAAAGACGTTGCCGTCCGGCGATCCCCAGGATCACAAGACGGTCATCGGCCCGCTGATTACGCCCGCTGCGGTCAAATTGCTCGATGAGCGCGTAAAGGAAGCAGTCGCCAAGGGGGCTAAGCTGCATACCGGCGGTGTTTATGAGGGTCAGATCTACCAGCCGACCATTCTCAGTAATGTTTCCCTCGATTCAGCCGTTGCCAATGAGGAAACGTTCGGACCGGTGGTCGTGGTTGAGGTGGTTGATACCCCCGAGCAGGCGGTTGAAGCGGCGAATCGTACGATGTACGGGCTCACCTCATCCATTCTCGCAGGTAATACTTATCGCGCGTTTGAGCTGGCGCCGAAGATTCTGGCCGGCATCGTCAATGTCAATTCTCCAACGGTGAATGACGAGATTCATGCGCCAATGGGCGGGGTGCGAGACAGCGGTTGGGGTCGGACGGGTCCTGACAGTCTGAAGGAGTTCCAGGACGTCATTTGGATCAACTCTCACAGCGGCCAGCGTCAATACCCAATCTAAACCGCAACGCACTGCGCACCAAGCTCGACCGCCTGGATGAAGGACCCGACATGACCAATACTAATGAAGCGATTCAGGTCCTTTTGGACCAAGTGGCAACGGGAAAGATCGGCAGGCGTCAGTTCATGACGGCCGCAATTGCTGCTGGGCTTACCGCCGGCCTTTCGGCCGCGATGGTAGAGCAGGCCTTCGCCGCCGGCGACAATCAGGGGGCTAACCAAGCGAAGCTCGAAGGCGCCTACGACTACATTGTCGTCGGCGCAGGCGCGTCCGGCTCGATCATTGCCGGCGAGCTGTCAAAGACCGGCGCCACAGTTCTGGTCGTTGAATCGGGCGGCGCTGATACGGCCCCCACGATCAGTAATCCAAGTATTTGGTTTTACAACATCGGCGGTCCGTTGGACTGGAAGCTGCCGATCGCGCCCGTTCCCCAACTGAATGACCGTAAATTCAACATGGCGCTTGGGCACGTTCTGGGCGGCGGCAGCTCCATCAATGCGATGGTATGGTCGCGCGGCTTGGAGCGCGACTACGACGCTTGGGAGCATAGTGGCGCAAAGGGGTGGGGGTTCAAGGACGTCCTACCCACGTACAGGGCCCAGGAGGATTGGGAAGGTGGCGCCAATGAGTGGCGCGGTACCGGTGGACCCGTCCACATTCGCAGGCCCGGCGATCCCCACCCGACGGCCCCAGCGTTCATGGACGCTGCACGTCAGATGGGTTTTCCCATCATCGATGACGTGAACGGTCCAATGCGCCCTGGCGCCGGCTATATCAACATGAACATCGCTGCTGATGGCACTCGCGTGAGCTCGTCCCGCGCCTTCTTGCGGCCAAACCTCGACCGCAAAAACCTTACGCTACTGCTCAATGCCAACGTCACAAAAATCGTATTCGACGGCGATCGCGCGGGCGGCGTGGAAATCGTTGCCGCTGACGGCGCCAGGAGTGTCAGGGCAATGCGTGAGGTCATCCTCGCGGCCGGCACGATCCACAGCGCACAACTTCTATTGCTGTCCGGTATAGGTGACTCGGCGCAACTGCGAGAACTGGGCATCAAACCGGTCGCCAACTTGCGGGGCGTCGGCCAGAACCTGCAGGATCACGTACTGGTCGCTGGTGTCGTATACCAATACAAGGGAAAGATGCCTGACCGTCCCGCGGACAGTAACGCAGTCGAGGCAGAGGTCTACCTAACGAGCGGCGTCGACAGCCATTCGACCGATATCAATCTTGTGCTGGAGCAGCTTCCGCTTGCGACGCCGGAGGCAGCTGCGCGTTTCGGCGCTCCCCCGAAGGAGGGCTTCACGATCGCACCAGCCCTCATTCAACCCACCAGCCGTGGCCATGTTCGGCTTGCCAGCGCGGATTGGCGCGATGCGCCCGTCATCACATGCAACCATCTGGGCACCGATCGCGATCTTGCCGCACTTGTGCGGGCAGTCGAAGTGGCCCGTGAACTTGGCAGCAAGGCTGCACTCGACAGCGTCCGTGAAGCGGAGGTTGTACCAGGCCCCAATGCCACCAATCGAGAGGACCTGCTTGACCTCGCTCGGACAGGGGCAGCGAGTTTCGGCCATGCGGTGGGTACCGCGAAGATCGGCACGGGCGCCGATGCCGTGGTGGACAGCGAACTTCGCGTCCACGGCCTTCGCGGCCTACGGGTGGCGGACGCGTCCGTCATGCCGTCGATTATTTCGGGGCCGACCAATGCTCCGACGTTCATGATCGGGGGCCGCGCCGCTGCACTAATCGAAGCCGATAGACGATGAAGGCGTGACCATGTCCTTCACTGTTGACGTTCACCACCACATTCTTCCCGACGTCTTCTGGCGCGCCACGAACGACGCTCACAATCCCGTTGGCGGCATATTGCCAGCACCTTGGTCGAAGGAGTCCACCCTATCTTACATGGATGAGGCCGAGATCGACGTTGCGATAACCTCAATCAGCACGCCGGGCGTCCACATGGGGGATGATTCCGCCGCGCGCGATCTTGCCCGCCGCGTGAACGAACTTTCGGCAAAGTTGATCCAGGAACGACCCGACCGCTTCGGCGGCTTCGCAGCACTGCCGCTGCCCGATGTCGACGGTGCATTGCGCGCGCTGGAATACGGCCTGGATATTCTCAAGCTGGATGGTGTCGTACTGTTCTCCAATGCGCGCGGCATCTATCTTGGGGATGCACGATTCAGGCCGCTCTTCGAGGAATTGGAGCGGCGCAGGGCGGTGGTCTTTGTACACCCAACGTCGTCCCCAGACGCCGCTGCCCACGGTCTCGGACTACCCGAGTCGCTGATCGATTTCACTGCGGACACGACGCGGGCAGTGGCGCAGTTGCACTATGGAAATACCTTCGCGCGCACCCCGAACGTGAAATATATTCTTTCTCACGCTGGCGGCACGATTCCCTATTTGGCGACACGTATGTCAATCATTGACGAGATGAACGTGATTCCTGGTGCGGAGGAGCGCGGGACCGTAGCGGACGCGCTTCGCAGGCTCTATTGGGACACGGCGTTGTCGTGGCGGCCACCTGTCCTGCGGATGCTTCGTTCAGTGGTCGGCCTGGGCCAAGTGCTTTTCGGCTCGGACTATCCGTATCTTCGCCGAGACCTGGCCGTCGCTTGTCGCCATGAGGTGGAGACCAGCGAGGAGCTGGACAGCAAAGAGGCGCGCGCAGTCCTGGTTGGTAACGCGCTGCGGCTGTTCCCACGGCTGGAAAAGCGCGTGCCGAAGGAATGGAAGACCCGGCTGCTTTCCGTTCCGCAGATTAACCTGGATAGTCATCGATGAACGCCCTTCAAAAGTATTCCGAGCTTGGTGGCCGCATCCTGCTGTCCGTGCTGTTCCTGCTCTCCGGGCTCAGCAAGATCGGGGCATACACGGGGACCGCGGCCTACATGTCGGCGCTTGGGGTGCCTGCCGCGCTCCTTCCGGTTGTCATCGCGACCGAAGTTCTCGGCGCGCTCGCGATCATCGTCGGCTGCAAGACTCGAGTCACCGCCTTTCTGCTCGCCGGCTATGCACTGCTGACGGCCTTGGTCTTCCACAGAAATGTGGGCGATCAAATTCAGATGATCATGTTCCTCAAGAATGCGGCCATCGCCGGCGGCTTCCTGTTGCTCGTGGCCTATGGGGCAGGTGACTTAAGTCTCGATCGCCGCTTCGCCCGATCCGTCAACAAGAGGAACTGACTGCTGCGGAGGGCCCGAGGCAAGCCGCGAACTGACAGTGTCATCGGGACAGGGATCAATGTCCCAGTTCTCGTGCATTGGCGGCGAGCGTTGCCATGTCGGCATTTGACAGCGACGAGCCCACTGATTGAAAAAGGCGGTCGCTGCCCCTCGGCGTGCTCTACTTGGCCTCGCATCGCGATCTGGCGCGATGTGTCTCCTTACGCACCAGAACCGGCCAGACGCCCGTTACGATAGTCGGTAAGCGCCTGCTGCGCCGAGAGGATCCAAAGTGGAGGTACCTCTTGGTGCGAACCAACCGGTAGTTGAACAACATCGTGCAGCAGGACCACCGGGCGATCAATCGGCGCTGTCAGTCGACGTTGGGCTTCAAGTCATTCCGGACTGCAGCTGTGGCCCTCTCTGGTATCGCACTGGCGCATCGAATCCGGAGGCGACTGTTCAAATTCTGGCCCGGCCGCAGGGATTCCTGGTCACTCATTAAGCGGTAGGACCGGGCTCTGGCTGACCCGGCACAGTCTTTTGTGCCGCCATCCGTCTCGCCAGGTTTCCGCTGATGCACCAGAACCCAGTCGACGTCTCAGTGTATATAACTAATTGTTCTGTAAGAGAAAGTGCGCCTACCACCGTAGTGAGGCACGATCCCTCCGAGAGCGCGCACACTGCTGCGGAGGGGCCTGCGCCGACTATCGAGTATCGTTTCCGCGAGTTCGTCGTCTAGTCTAGTACACGCTCAGGAAAGGTGAGTACACGGCGTTGGACCTAACCCCCACCCCAGCCAATACGCCCTTGGACGCCGAGACGACCGATGTCGAGCGGCTGTTCCGAGAGCACAACGCTGCCCTGTTACGGTTTATATGGGCAAAGATTGGCTCAGAACAGGAAGCTCGAGAAATCGCCCAGGAGGCCTACGTTCATCTCCTGCAGCTGCACCAGCCAGTGGCGATCAGCTATCTGCGAGCATTTTTATTCAAGACGGCGGCCAATCTGGCGATCGATCGACTGCGCCAGCGAGGCCGACGGTTGCACGTGACCGCCATGGCCGACGTGGATTTCGCCGTATTTGAACTGACACCGGAGCGACAGCTGTCCGGCGAGCAGGCTATGACCGATTTCCGTGCGGCGGTTGCGCAGCTGCCGCCCAAGTGCCGGCAGGCATTTCTACTGCACCGCGTTCACGACATTCAGATTAACGAGGTTGCCGAGCGCATGGGCATCGGCGCGTGCATGGTGCGACGCTATATTGCCCGCGCACTGGAGTACGTGCGACGGCGTCTCGATGCAGCGGGTCACAAGGGATACAGGACAGATCCATGACTCACTCATTTTCTTCAAAGGCCCCCTACACGGAAGCGCAGCGCCGAGAAGCCGCGGACTGGTTCGTATTGATCCGCACCGAAGAGGACCCGCAGACAGAGACCGTACAGACTTGGCTGCGATGGATGGATCAGAACGAGGGTAACCGTGTGGCCTTTGAGTCCGTAGCACAAGCCTGGCACGCCACACCTCGATTTTCGGCACTTGCCATGCCCAGTGCTGAGGAACTGCTGGCGGACTCTTATGATGGTGATTTGTCCGTCGACGAGTGGCGCACAAATCAACTGGTCGCGAGTGGCGTGGCTGCTTCTCCTGTAAGGCATAGTGCAGATTACCCAAAACTCGCTCGCCGCTGGACCTGGCTTGCCGCGGCTTCTCTGGTCGCCGTCACCCTGGGTCTATTTACAATGAACCGATATCTGGAACTGCGTGGCTCGCAATCGGACGATTTCACTACCAAGACGAGTGAGCAGATCGAGATTACTCTTGCCGATGGCTCCCGCGTATGGCTAGGGCCCAAGTCCAGACTACTCGTTGGCTTCAGCAAAGAGCGGCGCGATATCCAGCTTGCCGCCGGAGAAGCATTTTTCTCCGTCAAGAAGGATCGCAATCGGCCGTTTACGGTTCGCTCGTCCAGTGGCGACATCACCGCTGTGGGCACAGCCTTCAATGTGAGGGCGTTGGACGATCACGTGACCGTCGCCGTTTCCGAAGGCGTAGTGACTGTCGCACCCAGATCTCTACTGTCGAATCACGAGCCACCCACGGTCCGTGTGGCCTCAGGGCAGCAGGTTACCTTTAAGGCACAGGAGTCGATCCAGGCGATCGCGATCACTCAGACTTCGACTCCCGGGGAGCGCGCCCGCTGGCGAGACGGTGTTCTGGTCTATCGGAACGAGCCGTTGCGAGATGTCGTCATGGACGTTGTGCGCTATTCCGACAGGCAAATCGAGATTCCCGATGAGGCAATTGGAGATCTTCATTACAGCGGTGTCGTCTATCGAGGCGCGGTCGAAGAATGGACTCAGGCGTTGCCTGAGTCCTTCCCCGTGCGGATCATCACCGAAGGCAACCGCGAGATCATCGCGGCACGCTGAGTATCAGAAAGTAACCCTTCAGCGTCATAGGCGTTGGGAACAATAGTTGGCGGGGGTATGAGGGCTCACAGGACCGGCAAGGTCACCGTGGCTGCTGCTGTACTGGTATTGGGTACGTTGCCACTGAGTTCGGCGGTGGCTGCAGACTCAAAGACAAGCCTCTCTCTTGATCTTGATTCTCAGCCGCTGGAAGGTGCTTTGGTTGAGTTGTGCAAGCAGGGGCACCTGCAGTTGGTGATTGCGACGGGCTCACTGCCCTCCAAGAAATCTGTGCCATTGCATGGAAGCATGCCGCTCGGAGTCGCCCTCGATCAACTGCTGAAGGGCACAGGTCTCACGTACAAGCTGGTGGGCGATCACACGATCGCAATCGTCGGGTCCGCTGGGATAACGCGTCAACTAGTTGATCCTCCCGCAGCGCCAGGGGCAACTGGCGAAACAAGTGACGGAACGTCCAACCTCGGCGGCAATGCCGAGCCGGCGGCCCGGGATAAGAATGCCAGCAGGGGAGATCAGCCAGTGAATCATCGTAGTTGGATTGTGCGCGCCGCCGCCTTTCTCGGCATCTGCATATCCACGTCGGTCCCGGGGCCAGCGTGCGCGCAGGATACCGCCTCGGCAGAGCCGGGTCGTCTGGAAGAGATCGTCGTCACTGGAATCCGCAAGAGCATCGAGGATTCCATCAAGATGAAACGAAAGCTGGACGTCGTCAGCGATACCATTTCCGCAGAAGACGTCGGTCAATTCCCAGACGGTAATCTGGCTGAATCGCTGCAACGCGTGACGGGTGTACAGATCACTCGCCAGAGTCCCGACGGGGTCACGGCCAATGAGGGCCAGCATGTCAGCGTCCGCGGACTGCCTACCGAGTTCAACTACGTCGGGCTCAATGGCGAGGGCGTGGCAAGCGCGAGCAATAATCTCGTTGCCTACACATCCGATCGCAACTTTAATTTCAGCGTGCTGGCTCCCGATTTCATTTCCTCCCTGGAAGTCTACAAGTCGCCGAGTGCGGACCTCACCGAGGGCGGCGTGGCAGCCACTATTAACGTGAAAACTGTGTTGCCGTTGGACATCGGCCAGCGGGTATTCAAGTCCTCCTTCGAAGGTCAAGAGAACACCAGAGCGACGACAGTCCGGCCCAAGCTCTCTGCGATCTACAGCGATATCTTTGCCGACGGCCGGCTGGGCCTCGCCGTTGGCTACGCCTGGAACAAGCGCAAGTACGTGAGTACGTCCACCACCGATTTTCAGTTTGATCCAGAGACGGTGGTCGGACAAAACTACCTGGTTCTGGACAGCAACTTCATTTTAAACACGGGGGACGACCTCGATACAAAGACCGCGTACGGTGCTCTGCAGTATCGCCCGGCCGGTGATCTGACTTTTAGTCTTATTGGGCTTCACACCAGGACCGTCGATGACGCGGAGTTTTCCTCCTTCGGCGTCAGGCCATATTTTTCGACGACGTATTCCAACGTGGTCGCGGACAGCAATAACGTCCTGACAACGCAAGTGGGCGACGACGTCTACTATCAGGCCGCAACCTACACCCACTTGGACGCCACCACGCTTGACAACTTCACCCTCAAGGCGGATTGGCGCGCAGGCAATCTGGCCATTAACGGCGCCCTCGACTACAGCAACTCGGTGTCAACCAACCGGTATTTTGTCATTAGTGCGCAGGAGTGGGGGGTATTTGGTTTGGGGCCGGCGTATAGCGGGGGCTATCAAATCAAGCCCGGTGATCCGATCGGCGAAGTCTTGCGCCGCGAGAACGCCATTCGATCGGCACGGATGGACGCAACTTACGACCTACCCGGCGGAGTCATAGAATCCATCAAGGTGGGAGCCCGTTACGCGGAAGAGCGCAGCACGAACGCTGACGTGTTTAAGTACGATGTATCCCAGGCAAACTCCAGCGTCGCGCCCTATGTAACGGGCTCCCCAATGTCTGCGCCTACTCTGAGTGGATACGACGGTTCGGCCAATGTGCCGCTCCAATATCCCTACTTCAATACGCAGAGCTATTTGAACGCATTGTATGGCGGTTCCTATAACACCTGGCTGAATGCAGCGACGACGCAACAGATCATTAACCCGAGCAACCAGTACACAATCAAAGAAAAGAACACCGGTCTGTACGCCATGGCACGGTACAAAGTTGACTCGCACTTCCCGGTACACGGCAACTTTGGTATTCGCTTCGTTCACACGGAGCAAGCCGTCACAGATGCGGGGGTGGATCTGACCAAGATCATCGTCATCGTGCCACCCCCGCCACCGCCTGCGCCCTCCATAATTGTGCCTACTGGGTCCCTCTACACGCTCTCTCGCGGCTATAACGATGTGCTGCCCAGCTTTAATCTTGCGATGGACCTGAATAGCGACTTGGTGCTTCGTTTGGCGGCGGCCAAGGTGATGTCGCGCCCCACATTGGACAGCTTGGTGCCCCGCTATAACGTATCTGCGGGAACTGGCGGAGCTGCAAATACGGTGAGCGGCGGAAATCCAGAGCTCAACCCGTTTCGTGCCTGGCAGGGTGACCTGTCGCTTGAATACTACTTCCAGCCAGGTTCCATGGCGTCTGCCGCTCTCTTCTACAAAAAGGTCCAGAGCTTTATTCAAACCCAACACAGGCCGCTTGTACTTCAGGGAATCACATTTGATCAGACTTTGCCGGTCAACTCATCGGGGGGCTATGTGGAAGGTGTGGAAGTAGGGTACACGCAGCAGTTCAAAACCCTACCCTCGTTTTGGTCCGGCTTCGGAGTGCAAACGAACGCCACGTGGGCCCAAGGGATGACAGACGCCGACCCTGCCGCAGGCGTGAAAGAGCATGCGTTTCAAAATCTTTCGAAATGGACGGCGAATGCCTCTGTGTTCTACTCGGCGCACGGCTTGGACACGCGGCTCGCCTATAACTATCGAAGTGATTACTTGTTCGATGATAACGTGCGCGGCATCGGCACGACCTCCGCCTATGGAGAGCCCTTTTCCACGCTCGACTTTCAGGCAAGTTATGCCATAACTAAGTCCCTGACCGTATTCGCCGAGGCCAATAATGTGGCGCGGAAGCCCCAAGTCTTTTCGATGAGTGTGGCCAACGGCGGAGTGCCCAGCAGGTACCCGCAGACCTGGATTGAGGGTGAACGGCGCCTGGCCGCCGGCTTTCGCCTGGGCTTCTAGGTACAAACCGTGAGTGCTGTATCTCTGCATGATGCACGCCGCCTGGCTTGATCAGGCGCCGTGGGGTGCAAGCCTGAGCCCCTTCCAGTGTCGCGACGCAATGCTCACAGGCAATTGAGTACCCAGTCATGATCGTCATTACAGCGCTGGAAACACGCGACGTACGTTTCCCTACCTCGACGCGGCGGGATGGGTCGGATGCGATGAACGTGGATCCCGACTACTCCGCTGCGTACGTCGTCCTGCGCACTAACTCGCCGGACGCCTTATCCCGGTATGGCTTCGTGTTCACCATTGGCCGGGGCAACGATGTTCAGAAGCGTGCTTGCGAGGCACTCGCGTATCTCGTGGTAGGGCGAAGAGTCGACGAGGTGGTCTCAGATCTTGGGGCGTTCGCGCGCAGTCTCACGGGCGACCCGCAATTACGATGGCTGGGACCCGAGAAAGGCGTCGTCCATATGGCGATTGGCGCAGTGATCAATGCCGCCTGGGATATGGCGGCGCGCCGAGCCCGACTGCCCTTATGGCGATTCATAGCGGGTCTGAGACCGCAGCAAATCGTGGATCAAATTGATTTTCGCTACATCACTGATGTACTTACTCCCCACGAGGCGCTGGCGATTCTCAACGAGGCGAAGAATAAGAAGGCCGAGCGAATTCAAAATCTCCGCGATCGAGGCTACCCTGCGTACACAACGTCCCCCGGCTCTCTGGGCTACAGCGATGAGAAGCTCGCGCGGCTCTCTCTCGCGGCGGTTGCAGAGGGATTCAAGACCATCAAACTCAAGGTGGGAGTAAGCGTAAAGGACGATATACGCCGCTGCAG
>WNFI01070883.1_pt1 | contig 13862 bp, 13 predicted proteins | sample 5400471 | NCBI WGS metagenome assembly WNFI01 (sample SAMN13153348, study PRJNA577476) | soil metagenome | isolation source: 100 cm saprolite on Douglas fir-dominated hillslope | place: USA:California | collected 2013-09-17 | reverse complement strand
CTTGGCGCCTGACGATACAGAACGGCGGCTCCGGATGCGTCAGGCGCGCTGAAGCTCGTTACGGAAAGGTGATAGCCGATCGAATCGTCTCCGCGGCGATAGCGCGGCCCTGGCCGCGATCTTGCCCTGCCTTGATCGCCCATGCGCTGGGCCGGGCAGCGGCTGTCATTAGCTGCGGGCACGGCCTGCCGGGCTCGGCGAAGACGTGCAGGCAACGAGGCGGTTCCCCGGCCGCGACCTGAGCCACCGGCCGGCCGCGTGCTGAGGGCTTTGGGCCGCGCCTGCGGTGCATCAGGTAATCCAGCGGGCTGAGCCCCACAGGCTGTCCGGCGTGCAGTGGCGGCGGATCGGCCACGATGCCCTCAGGCGGCGCAAACGATATAGCAAAACAGCTTATTAAGCGTGTTTTGATGTCGTTGACCAGCCTCGCCGGGTCAGCCTGCGGCCACGCTCCAGAGGGCCTAGCCAAGACGGTCGGCGGCTCAGGCCGGCGGCCGTGACATGCACTGGGCGAGGAACAGCTGCTCGCCCAGTGAGTCCATGAGTTCCAGCTGGGTCTCGAGGTAGTCGACGTGCTTCTCCTCGTCGGCCATGATCGTCTCGAGCAGTATGGCGCTGGTCGTATCCCTGTGGTCCCGGCATAGCACGATGCCGGGCCGGAGCCGCTCTACCACCTCCCTTTCGATGGCGAGATCGCTTTCGAACTGCTCTCGTACGGTCTGGCCGATGCGCACCGAGAACAGCCGCTGGTAATTCGGCAGGCCATCGAGCAGCAAGATCCGGTCGGTGAGAAACTCCGCGTGCCGCATCTCCTCGAACGACTCAGCGCGGGTATGCGCCGCCAGCTCGGTGAAACCCCAGCTGTCCTGCATCTTCGAGTGCAGGAAGTACTGGTTGATCGTCGTCAGCTCGCTGGTAAGCTGCTCGTTGAGCAAGTTGAGAATTTCAGCCTCACCGCGCATCTGAACCCTTCCCATAGCCGCAGCCCGGGCTCGGTCACCCTCCCCCGTTGTGGTAGTCCTGCCTCGGTGGACGCGACATAAACCACAGCCTATGCCCACACAGTAATCCTTAATATTCGCTAACTGAATGGCGAAGATGCGATGTCTCTGGTCCTAGCGGCCGACTACCGGGTGCCGGACTTTGACCGGTGGTGGGCCAAGCTCTCAGGCGATCTGCCTAGGTTGCCGAGCCTCGGCGCGCATCACGTCGTGGTTTACCGCTCACTCGAGGACTCCAGCCGCGTCTTCGTGACCATCGGCGTCAGGGAGCGCGGGCCAGTCGACGCCCTGCTGCGGTCGCCCAGAATGTTCGCCTGGTTCGACTCGGCCGGCGTGGAGGAAATCCCGCCGTTGTTCGTCGGCGAGGTGGTGGAGAAACTCGACCTCGCCGAGGCGGCCGCTGCTGGCGTTCAGGCGGGTGCGGTGATCGTGGCCGCGATCGTGTCCGTCGACCAGCCCGACCGTCTGCGGGCCCACGTCCACCATAAGGCCGTGCGCCTCGCGGCCTCGGGCGTGCGGCGCTTCTGGATCTACCGGGCCCTGGACGACCAGGCCGAGGTGATGATCCTCCAGGAGATCGCCAGCGAACGGCAGGCCGAGCGGTGGATCCGCAAACCGGACAGCAGTACCGTCCAGCAGGCGATCGATGAGGGCGCACGCTCGACCAAGCAGGTCGCCTCGTCCTGCGGAGCCGGATCGGTCTGCGGGCGATGCCGCCACACCGTGCGGCTCATGCTCGATGCCGCGGTGCCCGAGTCGGCCAGCTACAAGCTTGATCGGCTGCGCCGCCGGTGGGGGAGAAGCTGACCGGCCGGGCTGGGAAACCGGGCCGATCGGTAACCCATTGCGTCGGTGTGCGACCCGGCCGGCCGGATGCCCTCGTCGCGGAAGCCGGCCGTGACCGTCCACCGGCCACAGGAGCACTGGCAGGCGTAACCGGACCAATGCTTGAAACCTGTGGACGAGAGCCGAAGGGCGTACCCTCCGGTTGCCAAGTCAGGTCTCAAGCAAGGCTGGCGCTGCAACGCTCAGGGCCCACGCGCTCACGGGGGCCGGAGTGGCGTGCCTTACCTCTTGCGTCATCTTCGTGGGTGTGGTATGGAGCGCACGCCGCACGAGTCGATGCTTGGCGGTCCGGAAAGACAGGGACCATGGAAGTGCCATCAAGCGGGCGCGCGGCGGCCAATTCGAACCAGCTCACCCGTTCGACCGGCGAGGAGACCACCGCCGCGCGACGAGCACCGGCCAGGGTGTGGATACTGATTGCCCTGGGTGTTGGCTGCCTCCTTTTCGGGGGCCTGTTCTTTGCGATTAAGAACAGCGGGCACAACGTTGTGGCGACGATCACCCACCAGGGACCCTGCTCGAACAGCGCCGACGTGTGCACTGTGCGGCTTGAAAGCCGCAGCATTCAGCCAACCGACGCGCGCATATCTATGTGATATCACGCCTCTTGGTAGACGCAGACCCGTGCAGCGACGGTGATCATCATGATGATGGCTGCTGGAGCACATACAGGTTGCAGCGCGGGCAGACACGCCGACCAGATCAGTGCAGGAGTATGCCGGCATCACTCAGGGAGCAAGCTGCCCCGCTTTCCTGGCCTGCAGCACTCTCGGCAGGGTCGCGTGCCTGGCCACCGCCTCGCCCATGACCTTGCTGACCACCATCGCCAGCTGCGCAGGCCAGTCGTGGTACGGAGAGGTACGACCGGGCGCCGGGCAGCCATGATCGCGGGCGCGCGCAGATCACGCAGATCTGCGCGTTTCGCAGCGGCGCTGTCACGCTGCAGTCGGCCACGCCGAACGAGGCGCGAGTGTGCGCTTCGCAAACGTCGAGGCAGCATCACGAAGCGTGACCATGCCAACGAGCCACCGACGTTGGCCGGTGAGCGCCGAGCGCCGAATATTCGTCTCGGACTGGCAAGGATTTCGGAGGAAGCGGTCAGTGCAGAACTGCCAGTTATGCGTCGGCTGGCGCGGCGTGCGTGGTTGTGCGTCGGCGGCGATTACGCGGTGTGCGCCGAATGGCGGTCAGTTGCGCTTGCCGTAGAGGTAGGTGGTGGCGGGCGCGAACACCGCTACGAGCGCTGCGGAGGCGAGGAGCACCCAGGCGATTTGCCCCGTGGCGGGATGTCCTTCCATCAATGCGCGCTCGGCGGTGACCAGGTGGCTGACCGGATTGACGCTGACGATGGCCTGTAGCCAGCCGGGCATGGTTGAGGGGCGCACGAATACATTGCTGGCCAGGGTGAGGGGGAAGAGCACGACGGTGCCGGTGCTCATGACGGCTTGAGGGGTGCGCAGGAGCAGGCCGAGGGTGGTCCAGGCCCAGGACAGGCTGAGCGCGAATATGAGGAGGAGGCCTACGCCGGCGGCCGCGCCGGCTGCGCCGCCGGCGGGGCGGAACCCTATGGCGGCTCCGAGGCCGAGGACGAGGCTGGCGGCCAGCAGGTAACGGGCGATGTCGCCGAGGAGGGCGCCGGCGATGGGGGCGGTCCGCCAGATGGGAAGGGACCGGAACCGGTCGGACACTCCTCGGGCTGCGTCGGTGCTGAGCGTTATTCCTGCGTACATGGTGACCAGCAGGACGGCCATGACGAGCGTGCCGGGGAGGAGGAACTGCAGGTACTGGCTGGTCGACCCGGCCAGGGCGCCGCCGAAGAGGTAGGTGAACATGAGCGTGAACACGACCGGGATCGCGATCACGTCGGCGAGTTGCTCGGGGACGTGCCTGATTTTCAGCAGGGCCCGCCATCCGAATGTAGCCGAGGCCGCAAGCGGGCCCGGGGGTGCCGGGCGCGGCCAGGCGGGCAGCTGCGAGATCTCGGTGGTCGCGGCGGTAGTCATGGTGTTGCCTCCTGGGTTGTCTGGGTGCTAGCGGCCGGTCAGGGTGAGGAAGACCTCGTCGAGGCTTGGCTGGCCGAGGCTGAACTCGCCGACGGGGATGCCTGCGCGGGCAAGGTCGGTGATCGCCGCGGCTACTTGCCCGGCGGGGGTCGCCGCGGCGAGCGCGGCGGGGATGTGGGCGGTGATTACGGCAGGGTCAGCTCCGTCGTCGACCGGGATGCCGAGGAACTGGGTCAGCTTCCGGGCGGCCTCTGGCCTGCGATCCGGCTCGGTGAGCCGGATGTGGATAGTTCCGGCCCCTGTCGCTGCTTTGAGCTCGGAGGTCGTGCCCTCGGCGATGATGGTGCCGCGGTCGATCACTGCGACCCGGTCAGCCAGCTGGTCGGCTTCGTCCAGGTACTGGGTGGTGAGCAGGACAGCGGCGCCGTCCGCGGCGACCGCGCGGATGATGTCCCACACCTGCGCGCGGCTGGCCGGATCCAGGCCGGTGGTCGGCTCGTCGAGGAAGTACAGGTCCGCCTGCACGAGAATGCTCGCCGCCAGGTCCAGGCGGCGGCGCATCCCGCCGGAATAGGCCTTGACCTGACGGGAGGCTGCCTTCGCGAGCCCGAATGCATCCAGAAGATCGGAAGCACGGTTCCTGGCAGCGGCGCGGGGAAGCCCGGCGAGCCGACCGAGCAGCACGAGGTTCTCGGCGCCGGTCAGGTCCTCGTCCACCGTGGCGACTTGCCCGGTGAGTGAGACCCGGCGGCGCACCGCTGCGGCCTCGGCGACCACGTCACGGCCCAGCACCCTGGCGGTGCCGCCATCGGGGGCGAGCAGCGTCGCCAGGATGCGCACGGTCGTTGTCTTGCCCGCGCCGTTGGGCCCGAGCAGGCCGTACACCGTGCCGCGGGCAACGGTCAGGTCGACGCCCGCCACAGCCGTCGTCGAGCCGAAGCGCTTGACCAGGCCCTGGGCCTCGATCGCCGGGTCGTCGCCACCCGGCAGCGCCTGCGCGCCGTGCGCAACCTCAGCTGCGGTGTCCATAGCCGTTCCCTCCGCCAGTCATTATCCTCTACAGTGGTGTCAAGACTAAGTTATCTCTTACAGGACTGTCAAGATTATTGGAGAGGCGCAGCGATGACCGGGGCGCAGGTCAGGCGACGGCGGCGGCGGTCCGACGCCGAGCAGAACCTGGCCGTGATCCTGCAGGCGGCAGCCGAGAGACTGAGCGCGCAGCCGGACGCGAGCGTGGAGGACATTGCCAGGGCGGCGGGCGTTAGCCGCCAGACGGTCTACGCCCACTTCCCGTCCCGGGAGGCGCTGCTGGATGCCGTCGTCCAGCGTGCGACAGCAGAGGTAACCGCAGCGTTCGACGCCGCCGGGCTTGAGGACGCGCCGCCTGGCGAGGCGCTGATACGGCTACTGGACGTCGGCTGGGCGGCGACCGCGCGCTACCCGTTCCTGTGGCACCTGCCCGCCGTCAGCCCGGACAAGGACTTCGAGCGACACGGCCCGGTTATCAGACGACTGCGCGACCTCATCCGGCGCGGGCAGGAAACCGGAGAGTTCGACGCAAGCATGCCCGCCGACTGGCTCCTATCCGCCAGCCTCGCCCTGGGCCGCGCCGCCGAAGACGAGGTCAAAGCCGGGCGGATGAGCATCGAAGACGCATCAGGCGCCGTCCGCCGCAGCTTCCTCCGCCTCTTCGGGCTGCCCGGCCCCACGCCGGACTGACGGCCCGCGCCCGTTCGCCTACACAACCGGCCGAACTCACCTCCACGACGCGCCGAGGTGTGTGACTAGCCCGAACTTACTTGATCTTGAGGCTGGTGGCGATGATGGTCAGGCCCAGGATGGTGCCGAACGTGGCGAAGGCGGTCGTGCCTGCGGCGGTGCCCCAAGCGTGCGCACGCTGGGTGAGTACCGCTGAGCTGCCAGCGCCTAGCACCGCGGCGATCACCAGTTCCGGGATCGCGGCATTGGTGAATCCCGTGGCGAAGTGGACGGCTGAGGCGAGCGCGAAGGTGGCGGCTTCGGCTGCCATCGCTATCCCGGTCCTCCGGCTGACGGTGCGGCGTCGGCTCGACAGCGCCTCCGGTGCCGAGGTCATGGTTGCTCCTGGCGGGTCGGTCTGGCTTTTCATGTGCTGGCTAGGGGCGCGGCCCGTGGCGGTCTCCGGGAACCCGGCTCGGGCACCGGCCCCGAAAGGACAGGCCGCGCCTGCACGCCGCGCGCGGAACGCTGCCGGGATGCGGGCTGTTGCGGGCTGCCTTCGGCGTGGCGGTCGGCTGTTCTGCCGGGCCGTTAGCGCTTCCGCGGCGTGGACGGGCGGGCGGGCGGGCGATGGGCGGGCCGCGGTGGCCCGGCCCTGGCCGGGACGGGTTGGTGCGGGTTTGCGCGCTCGCGGCAGGTCCCGCATCCCGGATGCCTGGTAGCGGTGGTCAGGCCGCGCCGAGCCGCCAGCCATGCCAGCGGCGCGGTGGCTGCGCGGGCCACGCCCGGAGCGAACGGTGCCCGCACCTCTTGCTCGAACTCCCGCATGAATAGGGCGAGGTCGAGGGGCCGGGGCAGCCCGGAGCGGAAGGTCCGGCCCTCGGCGGCCAGGGCCACCACGGTCTCCCATAGCTGCTCCATCCGCAGGGCTGGCCGGACCTCTACCCGGACCACCGCCGGGCCCTCGCCGGCGTTGGCGAACCGGTGCGCGGTCCCCGGCGGGACAACCAGCGTGTCGCCCGGCCCCGCGAGAACGGTTTCCCGGCCCTTCTTGAACCGCATCGTCCCGCTCACCACCTCGAACCGCTCTTCTTGCACCGGGTGCACGTGAGCTCCGGGCACGCGCCCGCCGGGGGCGGCTCAAGCCGTTCGACGTCACGCTGCTTTACACCGACGTGCACCGGCTGCCCGAACAGGTCGAGCGCGAGCTTGGGGTGACCTTCTATGAGAGCGCCGCGGCGATGGTGCCGCACTGTGACGTGGTGACGATCAACGCCCCGCTCTACCCGGGCACGGAGGGCCTGTTCAACGACCAGCTCATCGCGACCATGAAGCGCGGCGCCTACATCGTCAACACCGCCCGGGGCAAGATCTGCGACCGGGATGCGATCGTGCGGGCGCTGGAAAGCGGGCAGCTGGCCGGCTACGCCGGCGATGTCTGGTTCCCCCAGCCTGCGACCCGGGATCACCCATGGCGTACGATGCCGCATTACGGCATGACCCCGCACATCCCCGGCTCGTCGCTGTCGGCGCAGGCACGTTAGGCCGCGGGGACTCGCGAGATCCTCGAATGCTGGTTTGAGAACCGGCCGATCCGCGAGGAGTACCTGATCGTGCAGGGCGGCCGGCTCGCCGGAGCGGGCGCGCACTCCTACCAGCCAGGCGACGCCACAGGCGGATCGGAGGAAGCAGCCCGCTTCAAGCCATAAAGCCAAGTCACTGACCGGTCCCGGGCGCGCAGAATGCCCAATCTGGGGGGTCATCGGTGCGCCTCAACTCGATCCCGTTGCCGTGCATAACGGCGGTTCTACGCGCGGGCCCTCGGCATGGAACGGCTACACTCCGTCACCGCTGGCACCGTCTGGCCCAGCCCTGCGGCCAGGTCGTCCCGAGCCGGGCAGACGCCTGCGGCTGCATCGCGGTGGCGCGTGGTCTCAGTGGCCGGCTAACGAGAAGGGATGCCGAGCACTTCGGGGTGGGCCCGGCGGCAGTGCTCGGTCAGGACCTCGCTGAGATTGCCCGGGCCGGTACGCGACGGTGCGGCGGCAGATCTGGCAGTGTGTGACCGGAAGATGGGTAACGGTCACCGGGAAGCGGCGGGTGCGGGAACTTGAATTGCTCGTCATCTCTATGATGCCAGCCTCGCCGGAGTGATCTTGCGGTGTGCCAGACGGCGCGCCGCGGCTAGCGGGCATTGTCAGGCTGCGTGATCGGGCAGACCGTTCCCGGCACCTGTGACAGAACAGGCTGTCAGGCACTGCAGCTCAACCGCTCGGAACGCGGCACGTCATGAGAGCGCGATGCTGAGGTCCGGATGGACTCGGCAGCTCGGTCCGGAAAATCGTTACGGCTGCGCCTGGCCGGGGACGCACAATCGGCAGGGTGGATATTGACGCGTTCGTGCGTGATGGCTATATCGCGGTACGAGGCAGGCGGCCGTGGCCGCCAGGCACGTCAAGGTCCACATTCACGAGCGCCCGCCTCCTCACCGCACGGCTATGCCCGCGGCCGCGATTGTCGAGAGGTCCACCCGCCAGGCGATGGTGCTCCGGTGCTCCCAAAGCGCGAACGCCTCCCGGACGTGCCGCTCCGCCTGCGCGCGTGTCATCCCGGTGACGAACTGGAGGTGACCGAGCGCGGCCTCAGCCTCCTTCTCGCCTGCCAGGCTGGTGAACCCGAAGTGGGTCGTCGCGTGGCAGGCCGTGCACAGGCAGATCAGGCGCCGGAGCACCTGCACGCCGGCGCGAGTGTCGTAGGCGAACCGCTCGTGCGCCTCCATGTAAAGGCCAGCCGGGTGATCGGGATGGCTGCCGCAGGCCTCGCAGCAGTCGCCCGCCCGGCGGTACACCATGCGCCGCAGCCGCTCCCAGTCCCCGGGGCTCACCGCAGCCCGGACGTTGGTGAACCAGGACGTCGACGGGATCAGGTCCACGAACAGCCCGGCGCCGAAACCGCGGTCCTCACTGGGCAGGGTCTGCGACAGTTCCGCCCACCGGGCGAAGGCCGGCATGTGAGGCTGCGGGGCGTACCAGCGGCGCGCAGCCGGATCCCACTGGCCGCCCAGCGCCCTGACCCGGTCTTTGTCGGCGAACGGGACGTCAAGCCAGGCGCGGCCGACGGCTAGGCGGCCGGGCGGCCGGCGCGTCAGTGCCATCGCAATCGCCTCCGCCATCATCATGCGCCCGGGTGCCGACAAACCTCACGCCCCGGCCTCGGGCTCGGCCTCCCAGGCGAGGCCGAGCGCTGCGGGCATCTCCGGCGCCGGCGGCTGCGCGATCGCGTCGCGCTCTCGCGGCGCCAGCGGCGGCCACGCTGGACCCTGGTCGCCGTACTCGGGGTCGGGGTCGGGGACGCGGAGGCTCTGCCGCTCGGCGAGCTGCTCGCGGAAAGCTGGCCGGGCCTGCGCCATCTCCCGGACCCACCCGGGGGACTCGTGCTCGCGCCCCCGCTCGGGGAGGCGCTCGAGCTCGGCGCGTTCGGCGTCAGTGGCCGGCTGCGGCTCGGCAGAGCGCAGCGGCTCCAGGTCCAGGCCCGGTTCCCGACGTCTCAGCTCGGCGTCCGCGGCGACGGCCAGCTGGCGGGCTCCCTCGGTCGCGTGCTCCCACTCGCGGTAGTCGGCGTCGGCCTGCTCGAGCTCGGCGGCGTGCTGCTCGTACCAGGCGCGCAGGGTTTCCGAGGAGCCGGCGAGGGCTCGCTGGCGTTCGGCCTGGTCGTGGTCGCCGCGGGCTTCCGCCGCCCGGGCCTCGGCCGCGGCGCGGGCGCGGGTCAGCTCGGCTTCCCGGGCGCCGATCCGCACCGACCGCAGTTCCGGGCCGGCGAACCGGGGTGCCCAGGCCGTCTCGGCCTCGTAGGTGTCGCGCATCAGCCACAACGACCCGGTGTCGCGGCCGCGCACGTCGGGGCCGTCGGCTGGCCGGCCGAGCGCCTCGGCGGCCGCGTGCCAGGCCGCCCGCTTCTCCGGGCTGGCCATGGCCGGCTCCGGTCCGATCGGCTCAGACGGGTGGTCCCAGAACCGCTCGCGGTACTTCCCGACCTGACCGGCTTTGCGCTCCCACTCCACCCGGGCCTTCGCTTCCGCAGGGACCTCGCCGAAGGCCTCGATCGCCCACTGCGGCCGCTGCTCGGCGACGAACGGGCCGAGCCGGTCCACCCGGCCATCGGCGGCGGCGGCGAGCTGGCTCAGGTACTTCTGCTCCGCGGGGTCGTCGACCTGCGGTACCTGGTCCGACCAGCGGCCCTCGGGAAGCGGGACCAGGTGGTCGATGTCGATCTGCCTGCGGATGCGGGCGTCGATGACCGCCGCGACGTCCCGGGCGCCCGTCAGCGGCCTGCTGTCGACAGCAGACTGCATGACCTGGCGGGCGTCCAGGCCGGCAGCCTCCGCCGCGCGCAGGGTCCGCCACAGCCAGGTGGCTGTCGGCGACTCGCCGGCCTCGTTCGCGTGGGCCGGCGGCACGACGTCGGCGAGGATCTGCCGGTAGCGCTCAGTTCGCGGCCGCGATATGGCGTCTTGCCACATGCTGTCCAGGAGAGCCAGGTGGTCGGCGCTGGCGAGCTGGCGGCGCCGGTACTCGATCGCTGACAGTTCCGTGCCGTCGCGGGCGATGATGTCGGCCAGGACCGCGACCGCCTCGCGGCGGTCCGCGGCCTCCTCAGATTCCTCCCCGGGCTCGGCGGGAGGCAGGCCCGCGCGGACGCGTTCTAGCCGGTCGTGGCGCGCCAGCTCCGGCGCGGGCGCAGGCCCGGCGGCCGGGGCGGACGTGCGCGGCGAGCTGGTCATGACGAACGCGTAGTTCTCTTCCTCGCCCCGGGTCAGCCCGGGATAGGCAAACTGCCGGTCCTCGTCGCCAGTGAACACGGTTACGCCGACCGTGCCCTGGCCGCCCTGCTGCGAGTGCACGGTCCTGGCGTAGGCGGAGTCGAACTGCCGCAGCGAGCGGCGGGTAAGCGCCCTGCCCGCGAACACCGGCGCGCCGGTGACGGGATCGCGGCCAGTCGCCTTCCGGAGCAGCACCTGGCCGTCGTCGCCGATTTCCTCGACGCGGACGATGTCGCCGTTGGCGAGCCCGGCCTCGTGGTCGTTTTTGCGGTTGATGACCAGGTCGTGAACGCTGGCCCGGGCCCCTTCGGCTAGCCGGACGGACCGGCCGGAGTCCACGACGCGAAGCCGGGCGAGCTCGTCGCGGACCCGGCGGGACAGCTCCCGCACCAGGTCACGCGACCGCGCCATCAAGATGACGTCCTGGCTGTCGGCGAGCAGGGTGACCGCCATCTGCGCCGCGCCCTCGATCACCTCTTCGGGGCTGCCGGAGCGGATCCGGCCCTGCTGGTCGTAGACAGACATCGGCCACAGCCGCGTCCCCGGCGCGCAGCCGCAGGCTGGCGTCGCGTTCCCACTGCTGGGTGAACCGGACCGGCTCGGCAAGCTGCAGGAAGCCGTGCCGCCGGGCCTGCAGCCCCATCGCGCCGCCTTCCTGCACGGCCTGCAGCTGCTCCTGGTCCCCAGCAGTGATCTCCTTGCTGCCGGTCCGGGCCGCGATCCGCTTCATCGCCGCGGCGTGGCTGGCCGGCAGCATGCTTGCCTCGTCGACCAGGATCAGCGACCCGGGCCAGACATGCAGGCCGTACCGGTCGCCGGGCGGCTTGGCCGCCCGGTCCAGGAACTGCGTCGAGTTCAGGACCGTCGCCCGGACGCCCATCCCCGCGAGTTTCGCGGCCAGCACGTTGCGGGCGGCCTGGGATGCGGCGGTGCCGTAGATGTGCCGGACGCCCGCCTGCTGCGCGGCCAGCGCCGCCGCGGCGAGCGTATACGTCTTCCCGCTGCCCGCCGGGCCGGTCAGCACGGTGGAAGTCTTCCGGTCCGTCAGCGCCGACCAGATCGCGGCGGCCTGGTCCAGCCGCAGCCCGGCCGGCGTCTTGTCCTCGCCGCCGCGGTCGCGTACTTCGCGCCCATGTGCCGCCGGTACACCGGCAGGCCGTCTGAGCGCCGCAGTGACTCAGGGACGTCGACCAGCTCCGGCGCCTCCAGGCAGACCACCGGCTCGAACTCGCCCGCCAGCGTCCGGTCAGCCAGGCCCTCCAGGAGCGGTAGCATCCGCTCAGGGGCGAGGTCAAAGATCGCGAAGGAAACGGGTCCCATGAGCCGGATGTGCTCGTTGGGGTGTGGAACCGCAGTGATCTCCCGCAGGTCCTGCTCGGTCAGCTCATCCCCGGCCTGAAGTTTGGCCGCGTAGTCTGCCTGAAGCTCTACCTCTCGCCGCTTCCGGGGTCCTCGGACCATCTGGAAGGCGACGAACTGGCACAACGTGACCTGCTCGGCCTGGGTCAGTGGCCCCGGCTTCCGGTAAGGGCTGAGCAGCAGCTTCAGAAGCTGCGCTGCCTCGCCCTCGACCTTCGCGAGCAGCTGTTCCATGCGCCCGTCGAACGTGCCGTCCTGATTGACAACCGTGTAAAAGTCCTTGATCGCGAGCTTGGACGCGGTGGATGGGAACAAGCGCCCAGTCGGGCGGTCCCGAACCAGCAGCCGCCCGTCGCTGTTGGCGAACCGTCGCAGGTAGAAGGCAGGCACCGTGTGATGTCGCGCCCCGACGCCGATTGCCGGGTCGCTGGACTCGAGCCACCGCTGGGCATGCCGGTCCTGCTCGAGCGCCACCGGAATCGAACCAGTGGGCGAAAAATCCGCCTCAGGCTCCTGCGTCGACCACACCCGCAGAGGCTACGAGGCACGGACCCCCTCTGCCAACCGCTATTCGGCGTGGCCGCCTCGCTTGGCCTGGCGGTATGCTCGAGGGGTCGGTTCTCATGGCCGCATGCGCACTGCGCCCGATGACGTCGAAGCGGTAAGGGACTCGCCGCAATCCTCTTCGCTGGTTTGTCGCTATCTCGGCTCGTTGTTGCTGAAGATCTTGTTCATGATCGCCGCGCCAGAGCGGATCACTGGCCGGAGTTCGTGGCGGTAGACGGTCTCGGTCGTCCGGGTTGATCTGTGTCCGACCAGGCGGGCGATCTCCTCGGTGGCCATGCCCTGGTCGGACATCAGCGACACGAAGCTGTGCCGCAGCTCGCGTGGTGTCCAGTTCTCTCCGATTCCCGCTGCTTTGCATATGTTCTTGAACATGCGGCGGACGTGGCCAGCGGCCAGGCCAGTGCCGGTGCTGGTAGAGAACACCAGACCGGTGTCGTGCCAGCGGACGCCCGCCGCCAGGCGCTCATCTGCCTGGGCCAACAGCCACTCCATGAGCGCCTGCACGGCTACCCGCGGCACCTCCAAGCTGCGGCGCGACAGCTCGGTCTTGGTCTCGCCGTCCTCCCGCACCGACCGCCAGACGAACACGGCGAATTGCTCATGCTCATAAAACCCCGCCCTGGTCACCGGCAGCCACTGCCCGTCGACCAGGGCGACCACGTGATCCCACCGCAGTCCCCGGATCTCCTCGGTGCGAAGGCCCGTCGTCAGGCTCACCACGATGTAGGCGTGCATCAGCGCGGCCGGTCTTGGTTGCTGTGGGCGCAAGCCGGGATGGACCGGTGCGCGTGGTCGGTCTTGCGAAGCGGCTGCGATCACGGCGACGGCCTGGTCCATGGTCAGTGATCTGGACCGTCGGCCGGGCCTGCCTTTGGGCGTGTCGACGAGCGCAGCCACGTTCCGGCCCACCAGGTCACGAGCTTCGGCATGCCGGATCGCACGGGTCAGGGCGCTATGCGCGATCACGACGGTGGACGACGCCCGAGTGGCAGCCATCTTCGACAGTGCCCGGTGCACATCGTCTGCCGACAGCTCGCGGAGCTGCTTGTCACCGATTGCGTCCAGCACCGGGAGCAGGCAGTCCCTGTTCTTTCCGATCGTCTGCGCCGACGCGTTCAGGCCCTCAGCGAGCCAGGTCTCGGCGCACTCCCTGACTGTGACCTCCGGGGGAGGGCTGACGTCCGTGCTGTTGTTCAGCTCGGCGTCGAGCTTCTCTTTCAGTTTCTTGAGCTTGTCGCGGACCTCGGTCTTGGTCCGGCCGTAGACCCTTGGCCGGATCCGCTTCCCATCCGCGTCGAAGCCGCGCGAGGTCAATCCGACGAAGCGTTTGCGCGCCTCCCACCAGTAGATCGAATCTTCGCCCCAGCCGCGCCGAGCCACGCCCTGATGCTACCACTGACGATCTTGGATGGCCCTCACTATGGCCCTCAGCCGTCCCTGCCGAGAGGGCAGGAACGGCCGCTGACCTGCGTGGGCGGTACAAGATTTGAACTTGTGGCCTCTTCCGTGTCAGGGAGATCCGCTGGCTGCCTGGACATGCCTCTGAGCGCCCGGGAGAGCACTTTACCT
>WNFI01291540.1_pt1 | contig 13865 bp, 8 predicted proteins | sample 5400471 | NCBI WGS metagenome assembly WNFI01 (sample SAMN13153348, study PRJNA577476) | soil metagenome | isolation source: 100 cm saprolite on Douglas fir-dominated hillslope | place: USA:California | collected 2013-09-17 | reverse complement strand
CCGCTTCGATTGAAGGACAAAGCGTTCTTCACGCCGGAAGAAGCGGCGGCATGGGAACGACAGACCGCTGAGGACAACGAGGAGCCGCCGTCGCCGGTAGCATCAGCAAACCGCGGCACCGGCACCTACAACACCGTGTATCGCGAATACGGCTCGCGCGTCGTCAAGACGCTGCGCACGTCGATCATCACCGAGCCGCCCGACGGCCGCATTCCCGCCCTGACGCCCGCGGCCGCCGACGTCAAGCGACGGCGCGTCGAGGCGATGAAGATCGGCGCGAACGCAGAGGATTTGGGCCTGCAGGATCAGTGTCTGGCGTTCGTCACCGCTGGTCCGCCGATGCTTCCGTATTCCTACAACAGCAACTACCAAATCGTGCAGACGAAGGATGCGTTCGTCGTCCACGCGGAGATGATGCACGACGCCAGAATCATTCCCCTCGACGGACGTGTGCATCTGTCACCGACTGTAAGGCGGTGGGCTGGCGATTCGGTCGGTCGATGGTCGGCCGACACGCTCATCGTCGACACGACGAACTTCAACGACGCCGGCGGATTCTACGGCGACGCGGGCGGCAACTTCGGATGGGACCGCAATCTTCACGTCGTCGAGCGATTCAGTCTTCTCGATGGCGACACACTGCTCTACCGATTCGAGATCGACGACCCCACGGCGTTCACACGACCGTGGAAGGGTGAAGTGACGATGACACGGTCGACCGGACCGATTTACGAGTACGCGTGCCACGAAGGCAACTACGCGTTGACGAACCTGCTCCGCGGATACCGTGCAAGCGAGCGAGAGGCATGGCCCAGGTAGTTCCGAACCCGAAGAAGATCCGAGCGTTCAAGAGCGACGCGGCGTTCGAAGCGTGGATGCACGCCAACCACGCGCGTGAAACCGAGATCTGGCATGAAGACGGCGAGCGGTCGCGCCCGGAAGATCGCGGCGCTGGTGGCGATGCTCGCGCGCGGAGAGACGATCGTCTCAGAGAGTCGACGCCGACGAAAGACGTGATCTCAGTAGCGGCCGTGATCTGAAGGAGACGCTCTCAGTCGTGCAGAACGACGCTGAGCAGCGAGCTATTGATCTTCAGCGGAATGTCGCCGTTGTAATCGATGAAACCGAGCTTCTTGAATTTGTTGAGGAAGAAATTGACGCGCGAGCGAGTCGTGCCGACCATCTCCGCGAGCGTTTCCTGGGAAATCTTCGGCACGAGACGCACGGGTTTGTCGACCTTCCCGTAGCGCGCCAGCAGCAGCAGCGCGCGGGCGAGACGCTTCTCGCTCGAGTTGAACAACTGATCGACGAGATCTTCTTCGATGCGAATGTTGCGCGCCAGCATGTGCGCGATGAAGCGATCAGACATTCCTCGCTGCTTATGCAGCAGCCGCACCATCGCCTGCTTGCCGACGAGCAGGATCGTGCTCGGCGCGATCGTCGTCGCGCTCCCGATCCGCAGCGGCTGTCCCGCCAGGCATCCCTCGCCGAAGAAATCCCCGGGACCGAGCATCCCGACGACCGCTTCTCTGCCAGTCTTCGACAGCACTGACAGCTTCACGCCACCGGCCTGGATATACATGACGTGATCGCAGGGATCGCCCTGCTTGAAGATCGACTCACCACGGCGGTACTTGACGATGGACTTTGCGACGCCAGCGGAATCCAGGAACGCCCGCGCGTCGAAGCCCCCGTTGAGGCCGCGCCTGGTCGATCGTCTGGCCTTCACCGATTAAGCATGGCACGGCCCGAGGCGCAAAACACATCGTTATCAGGATGCGCGGTCGAAGGCGACGATCTTGGCGGGCAGATTCGGCAGCGCGGTCCGGCTGGCGAGGCGCCATGCATCCGAGTAACGCGGACCCGCGTCGACGCCATCGGCGTCGGTCCACCAGTCGCGGTCGCGGCGCGCCTGGTCGGGGAGCGCAAACCCGAGCAAATCCTCGATTTGCGCAAACGTCAGGACGACGCTCAGCCGCCGCCGTGCAAACCATTCGAACATGGCAGAAACGCTCAGGCTTTCGCGGCGAAGACCATGTCGCGGATGTGACCGACGATGCGCCCCTGCGAAGTGTCGCCGAACGTGCGATTGCTGACGAATCCGTCCGGCACGCCGCCGGGACCGGACCACCCTTTGACCGGCTTCGTCTCGTGAGTGTGCGTCACGTTGACATGGAGATCGCGGTCGTGCGCCACTTCGAAGAAGACGACACGGCAGTCGTTCACCGGCGCCCGGCGCGCGGGAAACCGGCCAATCGCCGCTTCCATCGCACGGACATCGGACGTCCACTCGTCAGTCAGAAGCTTGTGGAGCGTGGTGATTATCGATTTCACGCCTCGTCCCCCATTTGCGAAATGACCGCTTCGGTGGTCAGAAGCAGCGACGCGATCGACGCGGCGTGCTGCAGGGCCGATCGGACGACTTTGGCCGGATCGATGACGCCGGCTTTGACCAGATTCTCGTACTGCTCGGTCTGCGCGTTGAAGCCTTCGTCGTGCTTCATCGCCTTGACGCGCTGCACGACGATCGAGCCCTCGTGCCCGGCGTTCGTTGCGATCCATCGCATCGGCTCTTCAATCGCACGCCGGACGATCCGGACGCCGATCTCCTCGTCGCCGGTCAGCCGCAGCCCCTCGAGCGCTGCAGCCGCGCGCAGCAGCGCCACGCCGCCGCCTGGCACGATGCCTTCCTCGACCGCCGCCTTCGTCGCGTGCATCGCGTCCTCGACGCGCGCCTTTTTTTCCTTCATCTCGGTCTCGGTCGCGGCGCCGACCTTGATGATCGCGACGCCGCCGACCAGCTTCGCGAGGCGCTCCTGCAGCTTTTCACGGTCGTAGTCGGACGTCGTGTCCTCGACCTGCGCGCGCAGCTGCCTGACACGCCCGGCAATCGCCTCCGAGGTGCCGCCGCCTTCGACGATGGTCGTGTTGTCCTTGTCGATCGTGATCTTCTTCGCCTGACCGAGATCCTCCAGCGTCATGTTCTCGAGCTTCACGCCGAGATCCTCGGTGAGCGCCTTGCCGTTGGTGAGAATCGCCAGGTCCTCGAGCATCGCCTTCCGGCGATCGCCATAGCCCGGCGCCTTGACGGCAGCGACGTGGATCGTCCCACGCAGCTTGTTGACGACGAGCGTCGCCAGCGCCTCGCCTTCGACGTCTTCCGCGATGATCACCAACGGGCGGCCGGCGCGTGCCACGAGCTCGAGGATCGGCAGCAGATCCTTCATCGCGCTGAGACGCTTCTCATGGATCAGGATGAACGGATTCTCGAGCGCGACTTCCATGCGCTCCTGATCGGTCACGAAATACGGCGACAGATACCCACGATCGAACTGCATGCCTTCGACGATGTCGAGGGACGTCTCCATCCCTTTGGCTTCTTCGACGGTGATGACGCCGTCCTTGCCGACCTTGTCCATCGCCTCGGCGATCAGCCGTCCGATCGTCTCGTCGTGATTCGCCGAGATCGTCCCGACCTGCGCCACCATCGGCCCGCTCACGGGTTTCGACATCTTCCCGATCGCGGCCGTCATGGCAGCGACCGACTTCTCGATGCCGCGCTTGATGGCCATCGGGTTGGCGCCGGCCGTCACGTTCCTGGCGCCCTCGCGGTAGATCGCCTGCGCCAGCACGGTGGCGGTCGTGGTGCCGTCGCCGGCGATGTCCGACGTCTTGCTCGCGACTTCCTTCACCATCTGCGCGCCCATGTTCTCGAGCGCATCCTTCAGATCGATTTCCTTGGCGACCGTCACGCCGTCTTTGGTGATGGTCGGCGTGCCGTACGATTTTCCGAGAATGACATTGCGCCCTTTGGGCCCGAGCGTCACTTTGACCGCGTTGGCGAGGCTATCGACGCCGCGGAGGACGCCCTGACGGGCGGCGTCGCCGTACATGATTTGTTTGGCCATTACTTCTTTGTCTTCTTTGTCTTCTTTGTTGGCGGAGCGGTCTTCTTCTGTGGCGAAGGCGTTACCGCGCCTTCGATGACGGCGAGCACGTCATCCTCTTTCATGATGAAGTAGTCCTTGCCGTCCAGCCGGATTTCCTGGCCCGAATACTTTCCGAAGAGGATGCGGTCGCCTGCCTTGACGTCGAGCGCGGTCCGCTTGCCGTCTTTCCGCGCAGTGCCGTTGCCAGCGGCGATGACCTTCCCCTGCTGCGGTTTCTCTTTGGCACTGTCGGGAATGATGATCCCGCCGATCTTCTGTTCACCCTCGTCGAGGCGGTGAACGATGATCCGGTCGTGCAACGGTCGAATGTTCATGACTCTTCACTCCAGATTCGTCTTACCCTTTGAACGCCGCCTTATTGGCGAGGCGCGCCTTCGCTTGCGACGCGCGAAGGTCTTCTGCTTCTTTTTTCTGCCGCGCGATTTCGAGGCCGGGTGCGTCGCGGGCGTCCAGCCGGTTCGACTGCGCGACGGCGGTGCGCGCGAGCGCTTGGAGACGCGGCGACGCCACGATGATGCGGAATCCAGACGCGTACGACGACCGGTACAGCGCGACCGCGTAGTCCGCCGCTCCCCATCGGGCGAGGAGCGTCCCTGATTCCTGCTCGACTTCCGACGCGATGCCCGGCACCGTCCTCACGCCGCGTTTCAGCGGCGCGCCGTAGATGGCGGTCATGGCTTCGATGAGGTCCGCGTCGGTCATGCCCGCCGTGCGATCGCGGTCGTAGTCGACGACCATCGTCGAGAGCTGATTGTCGTAGAAGCTGAACACGATCTGCTGCCCGGCATCCGGTTCGGCCGCGTACGGCCGCCGCCACTGCAGCTCCTGCATCACGACCGGCCGCGCGTGCACCGTCGTCGCCGTTGTCGGCGCGACGCCAACGAGGGCCGCGATCGAAGGGAGATCGGCTCCAAGCGCAAAATCACGATAGCGAGCCAGATTCTGCGCGGACGCCGGCACCGCGGTCATCACGAAGGCGAGCGCTCCGGCGACTGCGGTCAGCGCAACCGCGTGAGCGAGGTTCTTCGACATGCAGCAATGTTGCGCTCATTCACCCGTCACAGGTGTGCTCTATTGCACACCGCGAGTTCGCCGACGTACTGCGCAGTATACTGACGATCCTGCTTTCCTGAGACCTGCGGCCTCGTCCGGCCCTCAGCCCTCACCAAAGCCACTTCCGGGGAGGGCTCGTGTTTCTACAGTGGCGCGAGCGGACGCTCTCACCCGACAAGCCGTTTCGTGACGAGCTGCTCAGCATCGAGCGCCTCGAAGAGCGCGCGCTGTCGCTCGCGGCGAGCCTCACGATCGATCCCAGTCCGCGCCGCCGTGCGCGCAATATCTTTCCCCGCTTCAACGATAACGCGCGCGTCTTGCGTGACGCCTACCGCACGCTTGCAGACGATGTCCGCACCGGGCAGTTCGTGACGGCGGCGGCGGAATGGCTGCTCGACAATTTTCATCTGGTGACGAACGAGATTCGTGACGTCCGGCAGCATCTGCCGGGCAAGTACTACCGGCAGCTGCCGACGCTGGCCTCGCGCGAACACGCCGGCCACACGCGGATTTACGCGATGGCCGTCGAGCTCGTGCGGCACAGCGACAGCCGCATCGACCGTCAGCAGCTGGCCGTGTTCGTCAACAGCTACCAACGCGTCGCCCCGCTGACCATCGGAGAGCTCTGGGCGTGGCCCAGCATGCTCAAGCTCGCGCTGCTCGAAAACCTTCGGCGGCTCGCAACCGAGACACTGGAATCGCGTAGCGCCCGGCTGGCTGCGGACGCGTACGTGGCGCAGATCGAACGCCTGGGAGATGAGATTGCGCGCCCGTTGCCCGTCGTCTTCGGCCTTGCCTCGATCGTCCACCTGCTCCACCGCGTGCGCGAGTACGGCCTTCGGCTCTCGTCGATCCGAACGGCGGTCGAGCGGCATCTCGCGGCGCAGGAAACGACTGCGGAAGCGGCGATTCGCGGCGAGCACCAGCGGCAGGCCGCCGATCAAGTGTCGGTGGCCAATGCGATCGGCAGCCTGCGCTTCTGCTCCGCGCTCGACTGGCGACAGTATTTCGAGTCGGTGAGCCTCGTCGAGCAAGTGCTGCAGCGCGATCCGGCTGGTGCGTACGCGCGCATGGACTTTCTCAGCCGGGATCGACAGCGCCAGGCGGTCGAGGAACTCGCAGCGCCAAACGGAGACGCGCAAGTACGCGTCGCGCTCAGGGCCGTCGAAAGCGCGCGACAGGCGGTCGTCCACGGCTCGGCGGGCCACCGCGCCACACACGTCGGCTATCACCTGCTCGATCGCGGCCGGCGCGATCTCGAGATCGACGTCGCGTACCGGCCGCGCCTCGGCAGCCGCGTCAAGCGCTTCGTCTTCGCGCACGCGACGCCCTTCTACCTGGGACCGATCGCCGTCATCACCGCTTCGCTGGTCCTGCTGGCTGCCCGGTACGCAGGGCACGAAGGCGCCTCGAAGCGCCTGATGGCTGCGCTCGTGACGCTCCTGCTGATCCCGGCAGCCGACATCGCGATCGCCCTCATCCAGCGCGTCATCACCTGGACGATCCCACCGCGTCGTCTGTCGCGGCTCGACTTCTCCGACCGCATTCCCGACGATTCGCGCACGATGGTCGTTGTGCCGACCATGCTGACGAGCGTCGAGTCGGTGGCGGCGTTGCTCGAGCACGTCGAAGTGCTGGCGCTCGGCAATCTCGACCCGCAGATCCATTTCGCGATCCTCAGCGACTTCGCCGATGCCGACGCCAGAGCGCTCCAAGGCGATACCGCGATCCTCGGTGCGGCGCGTGAAGGCATCGAGACGCTGAACCGGCGGTACGGCGTTGATCATGCGGATCGTTTCTTTCTGTTCCATCGCGCCCGACGCTGGAACGCGCAGGAACACGCGTGGATGGGGTGGGAGCGTAAGCGCGGCAAGATCGAGGAGTTCAACCGTCTGCTGCGCGGCGCCGCCGATACCAGCTTCACCGAACTGGTCGGCGACATCGTCATCCTGCCCTCGGTGCGCTATTGCATCACGCTCGACACCGACACGCGCCTGCCGCGCGACGCCGCCAAGACGCTCGTCGGCATCATCGCGCATCCGCTGAACCGTCCGCGGTTCGACGCGCGCGTCGGGCGCGTGACCGAAGGCTACGGCGTGCTGCAGCCTCGGGTGAGCGTCACGATGGCGAGCGCGGCCGGATCGCTCTTCGCCCGGACGTACGCGGGCCATACCGGCGTCGATCCGTATACGACGGCGGTGTCGGACGTTTATCAGGATCTGTTCGACGAGGGGATCTTCACCGGCAAGGGCCTCTACGACGTGGATGCGTTCGTCGCCGCGCTGGACGGGCGCGTGCCGGAGAACGCCTTGCTCTCGCACGATCTGTTCGAGGGGCTCTACGCCCGCACCGCGCTCGTCACCGACGTGGAGGTCGTGGACGACTATCCCTCGAGCGTCCTCGCGCACGCGAGACGCCAGCACCGGTGGGTCCGCGGCGACTGGCAGATCCTGGCCTGGCTCTTTCCGTTCGTCCCGTCGCGTACGGGTCTACGGCGCAATCGCCTGCCGCTCGTGTCGCGCTGGAAGATTCTCGACAACCTGCGGCGAAGCCTGATGGCGCCGGCGACGTTGGCCCTGTTGCTGCTCGGCTGGTTGATCTTGCCGGGCAATTCTGCAGTCTGGACCGCAATCGCGCTCGGCTCGGTCGCGTTGCCGTTGGTACTTCGCGTGTTGCAGTTCCTGGCAGGTCCCGCCCGGCTCGAATCGCGCACCGCATTTCTTCGAACCACGATCGAGGATCTCCAAGCCGAGCTCGTTCGCATCACGCTGCAGCTGACGTTCCTCGCGAACCAGGCGTGGGAGATGGCGCACGCGATCACCGTGACGCTCGTTCGGCTCGGCATCACGAAGCGGCGGCTCCTCGAATGGGAAACGGCGGCGGCGAGCGCCCAACGCGGCGGCGCGCCGCGGCTGACGGTGTTCATGCGAGACATGGTCGCGAGCCCCGCAATCGCGGCGACCGGCCTGCTGCTGATCCTGCTCGTCCGCCCGCACTCAGGCGTGCTGGCGGCTTCGCTGCCCGTGATCGCGCTGTGGGCGATGGCGCCCGTCATCGCGTATGCACTCAGCCGGCCAGTGCCGACGCGCCGCGCCGTCCTGAGCGCCGGCGACCGCGCGTATCTGGAGTCGGTCGCACGGAGCACGTGGCGATACTTCGACACCTTCGCCGGCGCCGAGGATCACGCGCTGCCACCCGACAACGTGCAGATCCCGCCGGCGCTGACGATCGCGCATCGCACGTCGCCGACCAATATCGCGATGTCGCTGCTCGCCGCCGTGGCTGCGCACGATTTCGGCTTCATCGACACCGACGGTCTGGCGACGCGCGTCGACGCCACGCTCACGACCGTCGAAGCGCTCGAACGCCATGAGGGCCATCTCCTGAACTGGTACGACACGCGTTCGCTGGCGCCGCTCGCACCCGCGTACGTGTCCACCGTCGACAGCGGCAACTTCGCCGGCGCGCTGGTGACGCTGTCCGTCGCGCTGCAGCGCCTGCACCTCGATGCGCTGGCCGCGCGCGCCTCGGCGCTCTTCGACGCCATGAACTTTCGTTTCCTCTACGACGCGCAGCGGCAGTTGTTCACCATCGGCTACCGTCTCGCCGACGCCGACGGTCCCGGGAAAAGCGACGCTTCGCACTACGACCTTCTCGCGTCGGAATCGCGTCTCGCGAGCTTTCTCGCGATTGCCAAGGGCGACGTCCCGGAATCCCATTGGTTCCACCTGGGACGAGCGGTCACGAGCGTCCGCGGCGCGCCGGTGCTGCTGTCGTGGAGCGCGACGATGTTCGAGTACTTGATGCCGCTGCTCCTCATGCGCAGCTATCCGGAAACGCTGCTCGACGAGTCGTGCCACCGGGTCGTCGACCGCCAGATCGAGTATGCGGCCGCGCGCGGCGTCCCCTGGGGCATCTCCGAATCCGCCTACAACGTCGTCGATCGGCACGACACGTTTCAGTACAAGGCCTTCGGCATTCCCGGATTGGGGCTCAAACGCGGGCTCGGCGACGAACTGGTCGTCGCGCCGTACGCGACCGCGCTCGCTGCGATGATCGACCCGGTGCGGAGCGCCGCGAACCTTCAGCGGCTCACTCGCGCTGGCCTCGGCGGCGAATACGGGTTCTTCGACGCGATCGACTACACCGCGCGCGGAAGCGACGAGGCGGACGAGAAGCCGGTGGTCGCGAAGTCGGCTGCCGACGGTACCGTCGTCCGTACCTACATGGCTCACCACGCGGGCATGACGCTCGTCGCGCTCGCCAACGCGCTGTTCGACGATCCGATGGTGAAGCGCTTTCATGCGGACCCGCGCGTGCAGGCGACCGAGCTCCTGCTGCAGGAGCGGATCCCGCGCCACACGGCGACGATTCAGCCGCGTCCCCTCGACGAGATGCGTGTCGTCGCACCGCCGCCGGCGACGCCGGTGCGGCGCTATCGCTCCCCGCATACGTTCGTGCCGCACGCGCAGTTTCTGTCGAACGGCACCTACGTCGCCGTCGTGAGCAACGCCGGCGGCGGCAGCAGCTTCTGCCGTGGCCTCGCCGTGACCAAATCGCGGCGCGATGCGACGCGCGACGTCGGCAGCCAGTTCGTGTACCTCCGCGACGCACGGAGCGGATCGGTGTGGTCGGCGACCTATCTTCCGACCACGACCGAGCCCGACGACTACGTCGTCGAGTTCCGCGCCGAGCGCGCCACATTCCGCCGGCACGACGATCAGATCTCCACGCAGCTCGACGTCGCCGTGTCCACCGAGGACGATGTGGAAGTGCGGCGCGTGACGGTGGTGAACCAGAGTACGCGCATCCGCGAAATCGACGTCACGAGCTTCGCGGAGATCGTGCTCGCACCGCCCGCCGACGATCTCGCGCATCCGGCGTTCGGTAAACTGTTTCTCGAAACCGAGTACCTCGCCGACAGCGCCTCGCTGCTCTGCCACCGGCGTCCGCGCGATTCGCGCGACGCGCCCGTGTGGACGCTGCACACGCTGAGCCTCGAGGGGCGGCCGCAGGGTTCGGTCGAATGGGAGACCGATCGCGGCCGGTTCCTCGGTCGCGGACGCGACACTGACGATCCTGTCGCGCTCGATGGACGTGCGCTGTCGGGAACGACAGGCATCGTGCTCGATCCGATCTTCAGTCTGCGCCAGCGAGTGCGGCTGGTGCCGGGAGCCTCGGTCCGTCTGTGCTTCGCCACCGGCGTCGCGGGAGACCGTGAAACGGCTGAAGCCCTCGCGCGCAAGTACCGCGATCCCAGCGCGGCATCACGAACATTCGCGCTCGCCTTCACGCACGCGCAAAGCGGCTTGAGACATCTCGGCGTGTCGAACGACGAGGCGCTGCTGTTCGAGCGGCTGGCGTCGAGAGTGCTCTTCGCCGACAGCTCGCTTCGCGCGGACGCCAAGACGATCGCGTCGAACGCGCTCGGCCAGCCGGCATTGTGGCCGCACGGCATTTCCGGCGATCTTCCAATCCTGCTCGTGCGCGTCGGCGCCGACAGCGACGTGGCACTGGTCCGTCAGGTCCTTCAGGCCCAGGAGTACTGGCGGCTCAAGGGCCTCAGCGCGGACGTCGTCATTCTGAACGAGGACCCTTCGAGCTATTTGGACGACATCCACGCACAACTGACCGCCCTGCTCGACGACGGGCCGTGGCGGATGTGGAAGCACCGGTCGGGCGGCGCGTACCTGATGCGCGCGGATCTCGTCGGCCAGCCGGAGCGAACGCTCCTCGCCGCCGTCGCACGCGCGATCCTCGGAGGGGATCGCGGCGACCTGCGCGCGCAGCTCGATACGCCGCACCCGATCCGGATCGTTCGCCGCCCGGCGTTCGTCGATCCACCCCTGGTCGAAGCAACGCTGCCCTCGCCGGTCGCCCGGCCCCCCGCGATGAAACTGTCGAATGGGCTCGGCGGGTTCACCGGCGATGGCGACACCTATGCCATCGTGTTGCAGGGCGACCAGGAGACGCCCATGCCGTGGGCGAACGTCATCGCGAACGAGCGTTTCGGCGCCGTCGTCACGGCGTCGGGCTCATCGCACACGTGGAGCGAGAACAGCCGCGAGAATCGCCTGACGTCGTTCGCCAACGATCCCATCGTCGATCCCACAGCGGAAGCGTTCTTCATTCGAGACGATGAGACCGGTGACGCGTGGTCGCCGACGCCGGGACCGATGAGGCGCCGCGCGACGAGCGGTCAGTTCGTCATCGAGCACTCGCCCGGCCTCACACGATTCTCGCGGGACACACGGCAGATCCGGCACGAGCTCGATGTATTCGTCGACGTCACCGATCCCGTGAAGTTCTCGTTGCTGACGCTCATCAACGATGGCGACGGACCGCGACGGGTGAGTCTGTTTGCCTACAACGATTGGGTGCTCGGCCCGCCGCGCGACAGTCACGCCGGCCACGTTGTCACGAGCTACGAGGCCGCGACCGGTGCGATCTGCGCGCTGAACAAATACAACGACGAGTTCAGGGATCGAGTGGCGTTCGCGTGCGCCAGCGAGATGCCGCGCTCGGCGACGGGCGATCGGGTGTCGTTCATCGGCCGCAACGGATCGCTCTCTCGTCCCGACGCACTGCGCCACATGACGCTCGAGCCGCAGTTCGGCGCGGCGCTCGATCCCTGCGCCGCCCTGCACGTCGAAGTCGTTCTCGCTCCCGGCGAACGTCGTCAAGTGCTGTTCATGATCGGTGAGGGTGCCGACAGGGAACACGTCGAGCGGCTGATTGCGCGCCACGCCACCGTGGACGCCGCGGTGCAGGCGCTCGACGCCGTGCGCTCGTCGTGGAAGACGACACTCCAAACGATCCAGGTCCGAACGCCCGACGACTCGTTCGACGTGTTGATCAATCAGTGGCTCGTGTATCAAGACATTAGCTGCCGGCTCTGGACTCGCGCCGGCTACTACCAGCCTGGCGGCGCCTACGGCTTTCGCGATCAGTTGCAGGACGTGATGGCGCTGCTGTTCGCGCGGCCCGACCTCGCCCGCGCGCATCTGCTCCGTGCAGCGGGACGCCAGTTCGCCGAAGGCGACGTCCAGCACTGGTGGCACGAGCCAAGTGGACGCGGATTGCGATCCCGCTGCTCCGACGACCTGCTCTGGCTGCCGTATGCCGTCGCGGAGTACGTCCGCACGACCGGCGACGTCAGCGTGCTCGACGAGCGCGTTCCCTTCCTCGACGCGCCGGTGCTCGCGTCCGACATGCACGAGTCCTACAGTCAGCCGCGGGTCTCATCGCAGGTGGGAACACTCTTCGATCATTGCGTGCGCGCGATCGACAAAGGCATGACCGCCGGCGCCCACGGCTTGCCGCTCTTCGGCACGGGCGACTGGAACGACGGCATGAACCGCGTCGGTCCCGAGGGACGCGGCGAAAGCACGTGGCTCGGCTTCTTCCTGCATCACGTCCTCAAGGACTTCGCCCCGCTCTGCAGCGCGCGGCACGACGGCTCGCGCGCCGATCGTTACGCAAGCGCCGCGCAGCGCCTCGGCATCAAGCTCGAACGGTCGTGGGACGGAGAATGGTACACGCGCGGGTACTACGACGATGGAACGCCGCTGGGGTCGGCGCAGAACGACGAGTGCAGCATCGACTCGATCGCGCAGTCGTGGGCCGTGCTGTCGGGCGCCGTGCCGATCCGCTTCGCCGAGCGCGCCATGGACGCCGTTCGGACTTCGCTGATCGCGCGCGGCTCGCAGACGCTCCTGCTGCTCAATCCGCCGTTCGACCGATCGGCGCAGGAGCCGGGCTACATCAAGGGCTATCCGCCAGGCGTACGCGAGAACGGCGGCCAGTACACGCATGCCGCGGTGTGGGTGATCATGGCGCTCGCTCGACTCGGCAGCGGCGACGAGGCGACCGAGTTCTTCCACATGCTGAACCCGATCAACCATAGCCGGACCCCGGCGGACCTTGCGCGCTACAAAACAGAACCGTACGTAATGGCCGGTGACGTGTACGCGCGTCCGCCGCACGCGGGCCGCGGAGGATGGAGCTGGTACACGGGATCGGCCGGCTGGATGTATCGCGCCGGCGTCGAGAGCATCCTCGGTCTGCGCCGCCGCGGCGACACCTTCATCGTCGACCCCTGCATTCCATCGTCATGGCCGGAATACGCGATCGTGTGGACGTTCCTCGATAGCCGTTATGAGATCCACGTGTCGAATCCGGCGCGGCGCTGTCGTGGGGTCGCGACGGCGACGCTCGACGGCACGCGGGGCTCCGAGGGACCGATAGAGCCGATCTTCACCGTGGGCGGAGTTGGAGGCGCTTCCGTCGATTCATGCGCGGGACGGCGTTCATACGCGCCGGGTATGCACTTCGGTGTCGGAGTCAACAGGTTCCCCTCGGCCGCAACAAGCGGAGGTCGGATTGGACGCGACGTCCACGGGGTTTCCGGGTCCGTGTCGCCGGCGCGAGCGGCTCCTCGCGGTCGATCTCTTCTTCATTCAGTTCGTCCTGACGATTGGCGGGTGATGCGCGCTTTGAGGTTTCGGAGCTCGCGGCGGCGCTCGGCGACTCTGGCCTCAGCGACGATCAGAAGGGCACGGAATTGCCCCTGCGCCACCAGGTCGCGCTCGAGTTGCAGCAGGAGGCGCCTGCAGGCGGCGCGGTCCGTCATTGCCGACGACGTTACCGGCGATCAGTTGTCGCCCGCTGTCTCGAATTGCACACTGCGGGAATCGGACGCGGAAAGTGGGCCACTTTAAGGCTCGCAACGGCTGTCGATGATCAACTGAGCACGTTTCTTGAACAGATCTGCCCATTCCCGGGCGGTGTGTTTCGTGCCGTGATCGTCGTATCGCTCGATTTTGGATGCCGAGAAAATCGCGAGGACGTTTTTATCATCGG
>WNFI01204170.1_pt1 | contig 13865 bp, 10 predicted proteins | sample 5400471 | NCBI WGS metagenome assembly WNFI01 (sample SAMN13153348, study PRJNA577476) | soil metagenome | isolation source: 100 cm saprolite on Douglas fir-dominated hillslope | place: USA:California | collected 2013-09-17 | reverse complement strand
CTCAGCCGAGACCTGCGCAAGCGCGGATGGACGTTCGTCGGCCCGACGACCATCTACGCGTTCATGCAGGCGATGGGCCTGGTGAACGACCACCTCGAAGGATGTGCCGCGCGGGCGCGCGCGCTGGACGCGGCGCGGAGGTTCCGGCTGCCGTCCTGATCAGTGCGCGGGGGCTTCTCCCCAGAGCTCCTTCAGGCGCTGATCACGGCCGCAGTTGAAGCGGTAGTACTTGTAGCGGAGCGGGTTCTTCACGTAGTAGTCCTGGTGGTAGTCCTCCGCCGGATAGAACTCGGTGGCGGGCACGATCTGGGTGACGATCTTCTTCTTCTTGAGCGTCCCCGCCGCCTCGAGGGCCTCCTTGGACTGCTCGGCCAGGCGCCGCTGCTCGTCGTCGTGATAGAAGATCTCGGTGCGGTACTGGTTCCCTCGATCGCAGAACTGGCCCCCGCCGTCCGTCGGATCGACGTTGTGCCAGAACACGTCGAGGAGTTGCGCATAGGTCACCTTGCCCGGGTCGTAGGCGACGTCCACCGACTCGGCATGACCGGTCGTCCCCGAGGAGACCTGCTCGTAGCTGGGCTTCTTGACGTTGCCACCGGTATAGCCCGAGGTCGTCGAGACGACGCCGGGCACGCGGTCGAACGGGCCCTCCATGCACCAGAAGCAGCCGCCCGCGAAGGTCGCGTGGGCCAGGCCGGGCGTTGGGGAGGCCGCACGGGCCAGCGGGCCTCCGGCCAGGGCCAGCACCGTCGACAGCACGGTCATCAGCGCGGCGATGTGAAATCTCTTCAACATTTCTGGGCGGCTCCTCCGGGCGGAACACTCCCGCCCCCAGCAACGATATCGCATGCAGGAGGCCTTCCCTTCCCGCGTTAGAGTGAAGGAGGAGGAACGCGACATGTGGCAACGATCCGACCCACCGCCGCCGAAGGAGCCGGCCCTGCCCGGCCGATCCGAGCGCATGGCCGTCCCCGCGCGTCACTTCGTGAACGGCGCGCCTCTCGAGGGCCTGCCCGCGGGCCTGGAGCAGGCCGTCTTCGGCATGGGCTGCTTCTGGGGCGCCGAGAAGGGCTTCTGGCTCACGCCCGGCGTGGTGAGCACCTCCGTAGGCTACGCCGGAGGCACGACACCCAACCCCACCTACCGCGAAGTCTGCTCGGGACGGACCGGACACGCGGAGGTGGTGCGCGTCGTGTTCGATCCCAGGCGCGTCCGCTTCGAGGACCTGCTCCGCGTCTTCTGGGAAGGCCATGACCCCACGCAGGGCATGCGCCAGGGCAACGACGTGGGCACGCAATACCGCTCGGCGATCTACACCTACGGCGACGCGCAGCGCCAGGCGGCGGAGTCCTCACGCGACGCGTACGAGAAGGTCCTCCGCGCCGCCGGCCTGGGCGCCATCACGACCGAGATCGCGCCGGCCCCCGAGTACTACTTCGCGGAGGAGTACCACCAGCAGTATCTCGCCAAGAACCCGGACGGGTACTGCGGCCATGGCGGCACCGGCCTGTCCTGCCCCATCGGCGTGGCCGCGACGCGCCCCTGAGCGAATCCTATTCGGCCCGCAGGGCTTCGGTGGGGCTGATTCTAGAAGCTCTCCTCGCGGGCGTGTAGCAAGCGATCAGGGCCACGGCCACGAGCAGGAACGTGACGCCGCTCAAGACGGCCACATTGTTCGTCTGCATGCCGGGGAACAACGCCGCGATCAGGCGGGAGATGCCGAAGGCGCCGAGCAGGCCGATGGCGGTGCCGGTGAGCGCGAGCCCCGCTGCCGAAGTGAGCACGAGGCGGGTGATGTCGAAGGCCTGGGCTCCCAGCGCGATGCGGATGCCGAATTCGCTGGTGCGTTGAGCCATGGTGCGTGCGATGACGCCGTACATGCCCAGGGAGGCCAGAGCGAGCCCGAGCACGGCCAGGAAGGAAAGCATGCTGCCGAGGATCTGCCATTGGTAGTTGGCCTTGGCGATCCCGACGTCGGCAGGTTGCAGCTCGCGCACCGGCAGGTCGGGGTCGAGCGTCGCCATCGTGGTGCGGATGCTGTCGACGAGCGCGGCCGGCGCGGTACCGGCGGTGCGCACCGCAATCTCGGCTCCGGGCCGGGGTTCCTGGGTCAGGGGCTGGTAGAGCTGGTAGGGCACGGGGATCCGATCCGGGTAGATCGATTGGACGTCGCCGACGACGCCGACGATCTCGCCCCATTCGATGGTCTTGCCGCCGGCCCGGGCGATCCGCCGGCCGAGAGGGCTCTCTCCACCGAAGAGACCACGGCCCATGGCTTCGTTGACGACGAAGACCTTTGGGGAAGTGAGGGTGTCACCGCCGTTGAAGGCGCGGCCGCCGAGCAGGCGCGTGCCCACGGTTTCGAAATAGTGGGGGCTGATCCCGTTGGTGGCGGCCACGGGCTCATGCCCGGGCTGAGGAGTCACGCGACCGGCGACGACGTACTTGCGAGGCTCGGCCAGACCGAAGAAGGGCATCGAGTAGGACATGCTGGCGGACGCGACACCGGGCAGCGCCTCGAGACGTTCCAGGGCGAGGCGCTGGAAGTCCGTGATCTCCTTGCCGCTCGGGTAGGTCGCGGTCGGGAGCTGCGCGGTGCCGGTGATCATGTGGTCGGACTGCCAGCCGTACTGCCGGTTGTTCGCCTCGTGGATGCCCCGCACGAAGAGGGCGGCGCCCGCGAGCAGGACCATGGCGAGGGCGAACTGGCCGACGATGAGGCCGTGGCGGAAGCGTTGATGGCCGCGATCTCCGGTGGTGCCGCGCCCTCCGCTCTTGAGCGTCCTGTTCAGATCGAGCCGCAGGGCGAAGAGGGCGGGAGCGACGCCGAAGACGAGGACGGTAAAGAGACAGGCACTCAGCGCCCAGCCGAGCACGCGCCAGTCGACGGCGAACATGAAGCCTTGATCGAATGCCGTCGTCCCGTAGTTCCTCAGCCAGTCGTTGGTCCACATGGCGAAGTAGATGGCGAAGATGCCGCCGGCCAGGGCCAGGAGCAGGGACTCGACGATGAGGGGACGCAGCAGCCGGGCGCGCGAGGCGCCGAGGGCGGAGCGCACGGCGAATTCGCGGGCGCGGGCCATGGTGCGGGCGAGGAGCAGGTTCGCCAGGTTGGAGCAGGCGATGAGCAGCACCAGGGCGCTCAGACCGACCAGCATGCCCAGGATGCCCGGCCCGTTGTCGGGGGCCACGGCGACGGTGAGGGGAAGAGTGCGCCAGGTGCTTCCCGCGTGGGTGGCGGGATACTCGGCGGCCAGATGGCGGCCGAAGCTCGCGAAGAAGCCTTCCGCTTGCGCGCGGGTGAGGGTGGCGGAGCGACGGCCGACGAGGCGGACCCAGGTGCCGCTACGGTCGGTCCTCTCCTTTTCGGTGAGACCGAGAGGCCGGAAGAGGTCGAACGGACCCAGATGGCGCCAGTCGTTCAAGGTGTCGGGCAGCACGCCCACGATCTCGTGTACTTCGCCGTCGACGCGAACGGTGCGGCCGATGATGCCGGCGTCGCCCCCGAAGCGCGTCTGCCAGAACCGGTGACTCATCATGAGGACGCGGTGGTTGCCCAGGATGGTTTCGTCGGGACGGAAGCTGCGGCCGAGCTGGGGTTGGATCCGGAGGGTGGAAAAGAGGTTGTCGGAGATGCGCAGGCCGCGCGCAATCTCCGCGGGCTGCCCGGGCTCGGAGAAGTTCATGTCCGAAAACGCATAGGCGGCAATCTCGCCGTAGCCGCTCATCTGGGGCCTAAGATCGAGGTAGTCGGCCGGCGAGACCCCGCCCCGCGAGTTCTGGGGAATGGCGCGATAGATGCGGTCCAGTTGGCCGCTGTCGGCATACGGCAGCGGGCGCAGCAGAACCTCGTTGATGACGCTGAACGCCGACGTGTTGGCACCGATGCCGAGTCCGAGCGTGATGACGGCAATGAGGACGAAGCCGGGAGAGCGACTCAGCGACCTGATGGCGAAGCGGAGATCAGGGAGGATGGAAAAAGGCTCGTTCATCTCATTCAGCTCCGGCCGCCCGTAAAGCAGGTATCGCGCCAGGCGCGGTCGCTGAGCCGCATCGCGCTGCATGGCAAGGCCTTGGGCCCCGGCCCAGGCCCTCTGATCGCCGCCACCTGTCCCGCTCCTGACACCAATCGTCCCAGGATCGGGCACTCGGGCTAGGCGTTCGGGGACGGGGCGCGGGCCCGCCGCTCCGCCGGGAGCAGGCTCGCGTAGAGGAACGCGCTGGCCGGCGCGGACACTCCGGCCTGCGCGGCCAGGCGCACGACCGCGCCCACCTGGTACTCGAGCTCCGAGGGCCGGCCCTCGAGGATGTCGCGCTGCATGGAGGCCGTCACGTCCGGGGGCAGGCCGTCGACGATCGCGAGCGTGCGCGAGACGGAATCGGCGCCGAGGCCAACTCCACGCGCGTGAGCCAGGGCCAGGATCTCGCCCATCGACTGCTCGAGCATGACGCGCGTCTCCGGTACGGCGCGGAACGCGCCCACGGGCATGCGGGTCACCGCGCCGACCGCGCTGATGGGCGCGATGAAGAGGAACTTCTCCCAGAGGGCGACGGCGATGTCGGGCGGTGTGACCGCCGACAGTCCCTCGGCCTGGGCGAACGCCTCCCGCAGCGCCGCGACGCGCGCGCTCGTGCGGCCGTCCCTCTCTCCGAACTCGATGCGCGGCACGATGCTGGTGTGTCGGATTCGGCCGGGCCCGGCCACGAAGCTCATGATCCGGCAGAGGCCGGGCAGGACGCGAGTGGCCCCGATGACCTCGGCCAGCTCGTCGGCGGCCTCGACGCCGTTCTGCAGAGGCACCACGAACGTCTCCGTCCCGAGCAGCGGCCCCATCGCCCCGGCCGCCTCCCGGACCTGCCAGGCCTTGACTCCGACGAGGACGGCGTCGACGAGGCCGACCTCGCGCGGATTGTCCGTGACCTCCACCGGCCGCACGGTGAAATCGCCGGCCACGCTCTCCACGGCGAGGCCGTTGCGGCGCAGGGCTTCGAGGTGCGCGCCCCGGGCCAGGAAGGCCACGCCGTGGCCGGCGCGGGCCAGGCGGCCTCCGAAGTAGGCGCCGACTCCGCCCGAGCCGAAGATCGCGATCCGCATCTCCGGCACGCTACGGCGGGACCGGCCGGGAGTCAACGATGGAACGACACGATGGAACGACGCGGACGCACGACGCGGACGCACGATGGGAACACGGCGCTCACGTCGCCCTTGTCGCCGCCCTCGTCGAAATGATTGGCGCCGGCCGCATCGCTGGTCGGATGTCGGCCGTGTCGGGATGATCCCTTCTCAGAATCACGATTCACTCATTAAGCGCGGTTCCACTGGTTCCGGAACCAGTTTGATATTCAGAACTGATAGTCGCACTGCGTCTCCGGACCCGCCTCGGCACCGCCGCGTGAAATCACGAGTCATGTTGATCACACATGCGTCACACCTCAGCAACACCGAGCTCACCGCCGAGCTGAATCGCCTCGCCTGCTGCGAGCGCGAGGCCACGGCGGCCCTGATCGTGCACCTCGCCGAGTTCGATGCGCGCCGCCTGTTCGAGGGCGCCGGCTACTCCTCTCTGTTCAAGTACTGCATGGCGGTGCTGCGCCTCTCCGAGGATGCGGTCTACAACCGGATCAAAGCCGCGCGCGCAGCCCGGCGGTATCCGGTCATCATCGACCAGCTCGAATGCGGCGCGCTGACCCCCACCACCGTGCGTCTCCTTGCACCCTGCCTGACGCCCAAGAACCACCAGGAGCTCCTGACCGCGGCCTCGGGGAAGGGGAAGCAGGCCGTCGAGGAGCTCCTGGCGCGCCGATTCCCGCAGCCCGACGTGCCCGCACGTGTGCGGAGGGTCCCGAGTCGACCCGCGGCGCCGGCGCTCGAAGTGGCGCCGGTGGGCGCCGCCGCACCGAATACCTGTCCTCCTGACGCGGATGGCGAGCCGCTCGCGGCTGCGCCCGCGGCAGCCGCTGGTGCCGAGGTACCGCTCGTTCTACTTGTGCCGGTGGCTGCGCGGCCGGTGGTCCGCCCGCTCGCGCCCGAGCGGTACGAGATCCGCTTCACGGCCAGCGCAGAGATGCGCGAGAAGCTGCGCCTGGCGCAGGACCTGCTCGGCACGTGATTCCCAGCGGTGACATCGCCCAGGTCTTCGACCGGGCGCTGACCCTGCTCGTCGCCGATCTCTCGAGGAAGAAGTTCGCCGCCACCGGGCGGCCGCGCCGGAGCCGCGGCCAGTCAGCCGAGTCGCGGAACGTCCCCGCGGAGGTGAAGCGCCTCGCCGCCGCGCGCGACCAGCGCCGGTGCGCCTTTGTCGCCCCGAACGGTCGCCGTTGCGACGAGCGGCGGTTCCTGGAGTTCCACCACGTCGTCCCCTATGCGGCCGGCGGCCAGCCGACCGCCGAGAACATCCAGTTGCGGTGTCGAGCCCACAACGGCTACGAGGCCGATCTCTTCTATGGGCCGGGCGGACGCGCGGCGACGTCGCACGCAACGGTCGGGTCATCTCCGAGCGCGTGAGCGTGCCGAGTACTGGTCCTGGAACGAGTACTCGTTCAGACACTCGAACGCGGTTACCTGGCCAACAGACGCCCACCGATAACAGCGGCTGCCGGCCAGCGAATCCCTGACGAAGGCGGCACTGTCAGCACAGATCGGATCGATCACTTGTCAACGACACGATGGAGACCTGCGACGAAGGCTCAGCGCTGCTATGATCCGCGCCCGATGAGATCGCGCGCCCTCCTCCCGGCCGTCGCTGCCCTGCTCGTGGGGGCCACACTAGCGGTGGCCGTCGCCGCGCCGGCGGTGGCGCCGCCCCTGGCCGCCATCGAGGCGGACGTCGAGCGCGCGCGACGGGAGTTCGAGATCCCGGGGGTCGCGGTGGCGGTGGTCAAGGACGGCCGCGTGGTGCTGGCCAAGGGCTATGGCGTGAGGCGGCAGGGCGGACCCGCGGCGGTCGACGGCGATACGCTCTTCGCCATCGCCTCCAACACCAAGGCCTTCACGTCGGCCGCGCTGGGCCTGCTCGTCGAGGACGGCAAGCTCCAGTGGGACGATCCCGTGACCCGCCATCTCCCATCGTTCCAGATGTACGACCCCTACGTCTCGCGCGAGATGACGATCCGCGACCTCCTCACCCATCGCAGCGGCCTGGGCCTGGGGGAAGGCGACCTCCTGTACTTCCCGCCCTCGACGTTCACGCGCAAGGAGATCGTCGAGAAGGTCCGCTTCCTGAGGCCCGCGACGAGCTTCCGTTCCGCCTATGCGTACGACAACATCCTCTACATCGTGGCCGGCGAGGTCGTGGCCGCGGTGAGCGGGAAGACCTGGGAGGCCTTCGTGCGCGAGCGCCTCCTCTCACCCCTCGGGATGAAGGACACCGTGCCCAACCCCTCGGCCCTGCCCGCGGGCGCCAACGCCGCCACCCCGCACGCGCGCGTGGAGGGGATCCTCCGAACCGTCGCCCCCGACGACGCGGACAACATCGCCGCCGCGGGCGGCATCCTTTCCAGCGCGCGCGACATGGCGCGTTGGGTGACGGCCTTGCTGGAAGCCGGTGCGCCCTCGACGGCGGCGCCGAGCATCTTGACGCCGCGCCTCGTCCAGGAACTGTGGACCTCGCACACGATCATGCCGATCACGGAGCCGGCGGCGCCGCTCTCCGCGCTCAAGCCGCGCTTCCTCGCTTACGGGCTCGGGTTCACCCTCCGCGATTACCACGGACGGAAGCTCGTCACGCACACGGGCGGCCTGTCCGGCATGGTGTCGCGGGTGGCGCTGGTGCCGGAAGAGCACCTCGGCGTCGTAGTGCTCACCAACCAGGAGTCCGAAGGCGGACGAGATGCCATCGCCTACCGCGTGCTCGACGCCTTCCTGGGCGCACCGGCCACCGACTGGATCCCGGCCTTCAAGGAGGCGGAGCGCGTGGACGAAGCGCACGCGCGGGCGGTCGAAGGCGAGCACCGGGCCACGCGCGCGGCGACGACGCGTCCCTCCCTTCCGCTGGCCCGCTACGCGGGTCCCTACCGTGACGCGTGGTATGGAGATGCGACGATCCAGATGGAAGGCGATCACCTCGTGATTCGGTTCCGCCGATCCCCGTCGCTCACCGCCGATCTGGAGCACTGGCACTACGACACCTTCGTGGCGCGATGGCGCGATCGCACCGTGCCCGACGCCTTCGTGACCTTCGCCCTGCGGCCGGATGGATCGATCGACCGGATCCGAATGGAGGCCTTCTCCCCCGCCGCCGATTTCAGCTACGACTACCAGGACCTGCTCCTGACGCCCGCTCGGGAGAAGTAGCGGGTCGCGACCGGTATCATGCGGGCGGCGACGCTCGTCGGAGGCCTCACCCCCGACCGCTTCCTCCGGCGGCACTGGCAGAAGAAGCCGCTGCTCATCCGCGGGGCGCGGCCCGGCTTTCGCGATCCGATCAGCCCCGCGCGACTCCTCGCCCTCGCCGCCCGCGCCGACGTCGAGTCACGGCTCGTGCGCGAGCGCGGCGGCGCGCGGAAGTGGGAGGTCACCGACGGCCCGCTTCCGCGGACGCTGACGAGCGGACTCGGAACCTCGCACTGGACCGTGCTCGTCCAGAACGTGGACGCGCACGTTCCGGCCGTGGCCGATCTGATCGAACGCTTCGACTTCCTCCCGCGCTGGCGGGTCGACGACGTGATGATCAGCCTGGCCGCGCCCCGAGGCTCGGTGGGCCCTCACGTGGACAGCTATGACGTCTTCCTCCTCCAGGGTCGCGGGCGCCGGATATGGCGAGTGGCCGAGCAATTCGACGAGGACTACGTGCGCGGCCTCGACCTGCGCGTCCTGCGCGGCTTCCGCGCCGAGAAGGAATGGGTGCTCGGTCCGGGCGACATGCTGTACCTGCCGCCGGGCGTCGCCCACCACGGTGTCGCGCTCGAGGAGTGCCTCACCTATTCCATCGGCTTCCGCGCGCCCGCCCACTACGACCTCGTTGCCGGCTTCCTGCAGCGCCTCGTGGAAGGCCTCGACCGATCACGGCGCTACACCGATCCCGATCTCGCGCCCGCCCGCGATCCGGGCGAGATCTCCAGCGCGGCGCTGGCGCGCCTGCGCCGCATTGTCACCGGTGGCTCGAGGGTCAGGTCCGCGGACTTCGTCCATTTCGTGGGCGAGCACCTGACGGAGGGCCGTCTCGACCAGGCCCCGCGCCCCCGCCGTGTCGACGCTTCCGCCCTGGCCCGCGCTCTGCGCGCCGGGTCAGCGCTCGTACGCAGGCCGGGAGCCCGCGTGGCCTTCGTGCGGCAGGGCAGGACCGCGCTGCTCTTCGCGGACGGCCGCCATTGGGCGTCGCCTCCGGGCCTGGCCCGCGTCGCGCCCCTTCTCACGGGCCGGCGCCGGATTGGCGCCGAGTCCCTGCGGCCTCACCTCCGCCGGCGCGGCTTCGTCGCCGTCCTCGCCGAGCTCGTCAGCGCGCGCGTCTTCGACGTCGAGGCGCCGGATCCGGCCCGGCCTTCGCGCGCAGCCGCTCGAGGACCGCGCGGAAGTCGGCGGGCGGCGGGCTCGTCACGGACAAGGGGGCGCCGGTGAGCGGATGGCGGAGCGTGAGCCGCGCAGCGTGGAGCATGACGCGGGGAGCGGCGGCAGCAGCGCCACCGTACCGGGCGTCCCCGAGGATGGGCATACCCGCCTGCGCGAGGTGAATCCGGATCTGGTGCTTGCGGCCCGTGCGCGGGCGCGCCTCGACGAGAAGTCCCCGCGGCAGCGCCTCCACGACCGCGAAATCGGTCACCGCCGCTCGTGAAGCGCGCCCAGGACCACGGCGCGGATCGTCCGTTTCCGTCTCCGTGCGCCACGTCCTTGGCGGGAGACGCGGCGGCCGGGTGGTGAGGGCCAGATAGGTCTTTTCGACGGTGTGCGCCGCGAACTGCGCGGCCATCCCGGCGTTGGCGGCGGGATCCTTGACGAAGAGGATCACTCCGGAGGTGTCCTGGTCGAGGCGCTGATGGACGCCCAGAGGCACCGCATTCGCCGGGCCCGACGCCGCGCGTGACTGGAGAAGCCGCTCGACCAGACCGACGAGATGGGGACGGCGCGGGTCGGCCGAGGCGACCGTCGCCAGCCCCGGCGGCTTGTCCACCGCAATGACCGCGTCGTCCTCGTAGAGGATGCGCGCGCTCTCCAGCGACGAAGGGCCATCGTCCCTGCGGATGAGCTCCGGACGGAGCATGAGGTCGAGGATCGCCCCGCCGTCGATCCGACGCCCGGGGGCCCGGAGCGGCTGGCCGCGCACGCGCAGCGCGCCCGCCATGATCAGACGTCGGACGGCCGCACGCGACGGCGCGCTCCCCAGCACCTCCGTCAGCCACTCCCGCGCGACTTCGTCCGCGCGCCGGCCGGCATGCCGCGCATCGGCGGTGAGACGGAGCCGGTGCGCCGTCAGCGCGGGCGGCTCGCGACCGGGGCCGGCGGGCGATCGCGGAAGAAGCGATCGCAGGCCGCCCGGAAGCGATGCTCGAGGGCCTGGCCCGCATCCCCCGGGAGCGGGGGGAGACGCCGCCACGCGGCCTGGGCGGCCTTCACCTCGTCGACCTCCGCGCGGCGCTTGGCTTCGACTTCTCCACGGCCGCCCATGGTGTTGGTGGCGAGGGCCTCCTTCAGACGCCGCGCGAGGTCCTGCCCCGACAAGGCGGATGCGGGCGGCTCCGCCTGCGCGGTCAGGGACTCGACGCGGGCCAGGAGCTTCTCGCGCCGCGTACGTCCGGCCTCGGGATCGAGGTCCGTGCCGCGGAAGGCCTCGGGCCACGCCGCCACCGCGCGCTCACGCGCGGCGGCGATACGTCCGCCCAGGGCCTCCTCGTCCGCGGGGGCCAGCGCCGTCTCTTGTCGCGCCCGCGCGACGAGCTTCTGGATCTCCTCGGCCACCCCCGGCGGCGCGGGGTCCGTGCCCGCACCCGCGACGAGGGCCTCCAGCTCCTTGACGACCACTTCGCGCTGGGCGAGCCGGGCCTGGCGCTCGGCTTCATCACGGTGCTTGTACCGCTCGAAGAACGCATCGCAGGCCGTGCGGAAGCGCTGCCAGACCGCCTCGGAGCGGTCACGGCGGACGGGGCCGACGGTCTTCCATTCCGCCTGGAGCTTCCGCGCCTCGGCGGCGGTCGCCTCCCAGTCCGTCGATCCCGAGAGGGCCTCCGCGCGCTCGCACAGGGCCTGCTTGCGCGCCATGTTCGCGGCCCACTCCTGCTTGCGCTTCTTGAGGTCTTCCTGGCGCCGCGAGAAGAAGCGGTCGCAGGCGGCCCGGAAGCGCTTCCAGACCGCGTCCCCCGGCTTGCGCGGCGCGGGGCCGATCTCCTTCCAGCGGGCCTGCAGTGACTTGAGCTCTTCGCTCGCCTTCATCCATTCCGTGGAATCGGCCAGCGCTTCCGCCTTGCCGGCCAGCTCCTGCTTGAGGCGCAGGTTCTCGTTCTCGCGCGCCGCCTTCTCCGCGAAATACGCGTCGAGCTTCTCCTTGATGGGCGCGCGCGCCGTCTGATAGCGCTGCCGAAGAGAGGTCGCCTCGTCGCGCGGCGCAATGCGCACCTCCGCCCAGCGGCCGTCGAGGGTGCGCAGCTCCTTCGCCACCTTCTCGAGGTCGGTCTGCGCCGCCAGCGCCTCCATGCGGCGGCACAGCTCTTCCTGGGCCGTCGCGTTGCCCCAGCGGCTCCACTCCTCGGCCTCGCGCGCCTCCTGCGCGCGCGCGAACAAGGCGGCGCGCGCCTCCCGGAGCTGGCGCGCGAGCTTGGGGGGCAGCGCGGCCAGGTCGTCGTGCGGGAGCCGCGCCTCGCGCAAGGCGACCTCCGCCTCGCGAAGCGCGAACGGTTTCGCGGCCACGAGCGCGGTGAGCCGCGCGCACAACGTCTCCGCCTGCGCGGTCCGCTCCTTGCGATCGGCGCGCAGTCGTGGGGCGAGGCTCGGCGCCTCCGGGGCGGATCCCTCGCCCGCGGGCACGCCGGGGGCCGGCTCCGCCTGAGCCGCGGGCGCGGCGACCTCCGGGACATCCTCCGGCTGCGCCTCGCTGGACGATTCCGTGGTGTCTGGAACTGCCTCGGCCGCCTGCTCCTCGGGCGCCTGCTCCTCGGCTGCGCTCCGGCCACCAACTGGCTGGTCGGCTGCGCTCTCTCTGCTCGTGACGTCCTCGCCGCCCATGTCCTCCTCGCCCGACGCGTCGACCGCGCCCTCCGCCCCCTCGTCCTCGGCCGGCGCCCCCACCTCCGCCGGTCGCAGGACCTCCATCCTCTCACGCGCGCGCCGCGCCGCCGCCTTGTTGCGGGCGCGGGCCGCTACCGTCCGCAGCGCCTCCACGTCCTCGATGCGGTCCACCGCCGCCACCGCCGCGTCCTTGTGCTCGCTGCGGGCGGCGACCTCGGCCAGGGCCGCGCCATCCGTCACGCACGCCACCGCCCGCCGGCGCACCTCGGGGTCGGTGGCGCTGCGGGCCACGCGGGAAAGGGCGTGCGCGTCGCGCAGCCAGCGTGACCAGCGCGCCTGCCGCCTTCTCCCGGACCCCCGCATCCTCATCGCCGGCGGCGATGCGCGCGAGCACGTCCGCGGCACTGAGCCGGCGCACGGCCGCCCGCCTCACCCGCGGATCGGCGTCGCTGGTCGCGATCTGGGCGAGCTGGTCCTGCTCGTCGGCCGGGATCTCGCGCACGCCCTCGGCGCGGACCTTCGGATCCGGGTCTTCCCAGCGTGGGCGGCGGCGGAGGCGATCGAGGAGGGCCATGCCCGAGCAGTCTCGAGGAATCCTATCGTAGCAAGAAGCTCAAGGCTGCGGTCGAAGCGGGCTCGGAGCCCGGCCCGGGGCCCCCGCACCCGTCCGCTCCAGGACGAACCGGTCGAGTCCCTGGAGCAGCTCTTCGCGATTGGAGTAGGGCCCCGGCCGGTAGCCGCGGGAGGAGATCCCTTCCTGCGCGAATTGCGAGAGCTCCCAGTCCTGGCGGTTCGTGAGGTCCCAGAATTCGATCGCGTCCCGGATGTTGTTCGCGGGATCCGCGAGGGTCTCGGGGCGGAACAGCCATTCGGATACGACCCGCGTGTGCCGCACCGCGACCGGGTGGACCAGATAGTAGTTCACGTAGTCGGGATGCAGGCTCAGCAGCAGGTTCGGCATGAGCGTGTAGTAGAACGCGCGCTTGCGATCCTCCTCGCCCAGCGCCTCGCTCACCAGGCGCCCGGCGGCGCGCCCGCTCATGGTCGCGCTCTGGTTGGGCGCCTTGATCTCCATGTAGCCACCCAGGAACGGCCCCTCGGTGAGGTCGTTTGCTCCGCTCTGATACGGCAGCACGGTCGCGAGCTTGGGGTGGATGGTGGGGCAGTGCAGGCACTCGGAGTAGTTCTGGAACACCAGCTTCCAGTTGGCCCGCACGTCATAGACCACGCGGTGCCCGCTGACCAGGGCCGGCAGGCCGAACCGCGAAAAACGTTTGAGCATCGGCTGCCAGATGGCCTCGAACGACTCAGGGCGCTCCGCCACGTTCACGAACAGGAAGCCCTCCCACTCGGCGAGCGCGGCCCCGTGGAGCGGGTATTCGGCCTTGTCGAACCCGGCGACGTCCTGCATGTGCGGCGCGCCGATCAGACGCCCGTCGGTGCCGTAGGTCCAGGCGTGATACGGACACTGGATGGTCTCGCCGAGCCGCCCCGATTCCTCGCGGCACAACCGGGTGCCCCGGTGCCGGCAGACGTTGAAGAACGCGCGCAGCGCGCCGGCGCGATCGCGCAGCACCAGGGTCGACTCCCCCGCAATCTCGGCGACCAGGAAGTGGCCCGGCTCGGCGAGGCGTTCGGTGCGTCCCACGCAATTCCAGCCGCGCGCGAACACTCGCTCGCGCTCCGCGGCGAGCACGTCCTCCGCGGTGTA
>WNFI01422755.1_pt1 | contig 13866 bp, 18 predicted proteins | sample 5400471 | NCBI WGS metagenome assembly WNFI01 (sample SAMN13153348, study PRJNA577476) | soil metagenome | isolation source: 100 cm saprolite on Douglas fir-dominated hillslope | place: USA:California | collected 2013-09-17 | reverse complement strand
GAGTCTTTGGCTATTGGGATGTAGGTGGCGGCGGCGACTGGTCTGTGGTCATTCGCAGCTGCTTCAAGTGCGACGATCAGCCTCGGGACGTAGACGTCGATTGCAACGACTGTGAGACCGAGACGTGGACCATTGGTGCAGGCGGCGCTATCACTGCTCTATCTGACCCGAATTCCGAATGGGATGAGATGCTAATCAAGCTTCGAAGTGTCCTTGGTATCTTCGAAGCTGCCCCACGTCATGAAGGCGATTGAAACCCTGCCTGATATAGTCCATCATATCTAAAATACTATCTCATTCTGATCCACCACTTATTCTTTTGTGATATGGATATGTTACGTTGAATTCAACTTCAATCATTTACATTATGGAATACATACTACACACTACATGTAGCCGCAACAACGCGGATAGATATTCGAGCCAACTTGATATGACCCCTCCAGTGCTAGGTCATGAGTGCGATATGCCGCAGTTCGCTGTGAGCAAGTTAAGTAACCGATTCACTCTCGCTTGACAATCCCTTGAACTCACTTCTGGACCTGCTGACCAACTTTCGTCGGCTCATAGACGTTATCCTCTGGGTCCTCCGTCGATAGCCCCTGGTCTTTGTTCTGAACCTTTACGTCGCTGGCGCGCTTTGCCAGAGACTGAATTGGCGCAAGATCGTAGTCAGACGATAGGTGCCAAAAGAACGTAGAGGATATTCTGATGAGAGGTCGATCCGGGAATTCTACTCTGCGTCTCTGGATGGTCTTTCAAGTTTATTGAACACAAAAGAACGAGAGCGCAATCACACGGAAAAACTCACTGCGAGAGTGGAATCGTTTACCACAACTTCGTGGTACCCTGCTTTGATAAGACCCCCTGTAAGATGCTCCAGCTGCTTCCCTGCCTGGACGAGCAAGTAACGACCTGTAGGTGGAAACTGGACGAGAATGCGTCTCCCGGTATTCCGAGCCCATATGTGAAGGCCCGGGTATCGCGAACGACCATGAATAGTCAAGAAATTGAGATCCGTGTGAAAGCCAGCAAGTATGGTATCTTTCTCGTTGTATTTCACAAGGTCGGAGGCTGTAGGTGCCAAGAGATGTGGCCTAGACACAGTGAGGACGGAATAAAAACTTAAAGAGTGTAATCGTACCCATATCTTCCAGCGTCCGTAAACGTTTCCCGAGGTAAGCCTAGGCCAACTGCAGCCATTTGTGCGAGGCCCTCAACGCTGTGACCAGTAGTTAGTTGAGTACCCATTCCCAACCACCATTAACATAAAGCGCTCACGCAGATTTCATCGAAGAGCCCCATTTCTCCATTATTGGTGTCCACCTGTCCTTCAAGCTCTCCGCTTGGGGCACAACGTTTGCGGCATTGAGTGCAGGAAATTGAGTCTCGTAGGGTGGCATATCACCCATTCTCCAGAAGAATCTGCATTTCGGGTCTGGCTGATGTGCAGAGATATCCAAAGGTCTCTGATCGGGATCCAGTCGGGCAATTACTCTGAGACACGGTTCGTCGACGGCACACTTGGGTTTCTCTGTGTTTTCGAGAGTGACACCAACTTGATAACCAAGCTCTGGTCGCTCATCTTTTTGCAACTCAGGAGGTGGTTGGGAGAAGTAATCCTCGAGTAGGTCGAGAAATGTCGCGTTATCAATACCTTGTTGCATTCTGCAACCACTGCGGGAGAATCGAGCGGTTGGGACCTGAAAATATCGAGATCGATGAGAGGAAGCATGACTCACAGATGCTTACGTACAAACCCTGTACCTTCATGTGACGACGGACACGCGACTAACCGCCCCTCATCGTCTCGTCTCCATTTTATTCCGGCCACACACCATGATAAAAGTAAGCCTTGCGGATCTGTGTCCCAGACCCTTCGCGGTACTAATGCCCCAGATCAGATATGGAGCATGAAGAAGAGTGAGGAGGCCGCGGCAAAGAAGAAGCCCAAGACCAGCGCCGCTCAAATTAGAGTGCAGAAAGGTGCACAGTATATCCATCTTTTGGGAGCTTGCAACTGTTACTGATATATTTCACTGTAAGATTTGACAGAGCTCGATCTTCCCTCTACCATGATCACCCATTTCCCCGACCCTGCCGACCTTCTTAACTTCACCCTCACCATCACTCCCGATGAAGGCACGCTCGTGTCAGTCGTCTCTATTCCTTGTCTCTTAATCACCTTTTCATCTAGGCATGTACAAAGGGGGCGCTTTCATCTTTTCCTTTGTGATCAATATGAATTATCCTCATGAGCCACCAAAGGTGAAATGCACGCAGACGGTAAGTCGGCTCGAGCCCGTTTATGAAACGGTCCTTGAAATTTGCTCGTTTTAGATATATCATCCGAACGTGGATCTGGAGGGGAATGTATGCCTTAACATTCTCAGGGAAGATTGGAAGCCGGTCCTCAATCTGAATTCCGTTATGGTCGGATTACAATACTTGTTTTTAGAGCCAAACGCGGATGACCCTCTGAATAAAGGTGAGGAGACATCTTGTCAACGACTACCCTCATAGCTCAGTGCTGGTTACAGATGCAGCCGAGGAGCTACGGAGGAATCGGGAGCAGTTTGTATATAACGTGAAGCATTCAATGCGCGGAGGCTATGTCAAGGGTGTTCAATACGCGAACGTACATGCTTAGTCCCTTGAAAAGTTTTATTGGTCTCCCTGGTCTCCCTGGTCCCCCTACGCCTTGTTCTGGCTCAGCTTCTTTATACATTTTCCCACCAAGCCTGATTCGTTGTCATAAACGCAAGGTATCATTCATCATTCCCTCGTGATTGTAATTACGAGTCAGGTCCCGTAATTCATCTCTGTAGAAGCACGCCTATCTCTTGTCACAGTACATCAATATTAGTCGCATAGCAAGATGGTACCGGCCTTGAGAATATGGTAGTTGTACATCAGCTACCTCGATAAGTTGTGTAGGAAAAAGGACTGATCAGCAGCGGGATGTGATAGTGCTCGGCAGGATTGGTCACTATGAAGGGAACCTAGAACGCTATGTTATTCTCTAGCTGCAGGAGATGCTTTCGCCTGCACATACTTCAACCCAAGGGTAGAAAGTTTGTTTCTTAGCTTTGTCGAAGTAGTCTTTCGTTTCGAACACAACTCTGTACAAGCCTTGAGTTATATCTTGACCGCTCGACATAAGATTCATACAACGCCCATCGATGTCCGTCACCCTGCAACAAAGTATTTAGACAAGTTCTTAAACTCAAATCGATATCTTACCCTTTGGCTAGTGTTCCCCAGGTCTCCGAACCCCCTGCAGTCGCCGAAGCCTGATGGGCCTCAAGGCGCACTGCTACTCCTAAGGCAGGTTTACCGATTGAAGAATCGAGAACTGTCGTACAAGAAAATAAATGGATTTGGTGTTGTTTCAAGCAGCTTCACTCTACCGTGGCAAGTGATTGGTGAAGATGACATCGCGTTATTATTGAATGGGGTTATGGTGGTTAAATTGTGCCATCTTATCTTATCAGCAGAAAATAAGTTTCTTACGACACTTACACAAAACTTGAACACTTCCATGGCCTCCAGCTCGGCGTCGCGAACCCCACCCCTTGGAAAATATCTTGCATCAACGGGTATACTCATTTTTAAAAGTACCATTGTCCCTATAACGCTTCTGTAGATAAAAAGACGCGGGATAAAGCTGTCAAGAATCTCTCAGCATTCCTTTCGGATCCTGATCGTCCTCTCATTCCTAGTCACGAAATGGACAAACTATGGAAAGGAATTTTCTACTGTGAGCTCTCATTGAAAAAACAAGAAAAGAAAGGTTTGTGACCATCTTCGTAGGTTTTTGGATGTCGGACAAAGCATTGGTTCAGCAAGCCCTCGCGTCAGAGCTTGCAAACATACTCTTGAGCATAGACAGCAATTCAGCGGCTCGAGAGTTCCTCGGAGGATTCTGGAGGACAATCGTGCGGGAATGGGAAGGTATTGACCGCCTAAGGTGAGTCCAGCCAGACGCGCTCGCTGCCCCTCAAACCTTCTCACAAACCTAACTCCAGAATGGACAAATACTACATGCTTATTCGGCGTTTTGTCAATGCATCCTTCCGACTATTGATGCGATATGACTGGGATTCCAGTAGTTTTCAAACGTATAACGATATTCTGACCACGAAAGGTGGTCCGCTTTGGTATCCAGTTTATCGCCTTTTGCGCGCTCTGCCCTTGCTTGCCTGACGTTGATCCCCCAGTCCTGATGACAACCGAGTACCCCTAAGTCTCAAATACCATCTCGCAGACATTTATCTTGAGGAACTCGACAAGGCCCTCACCTACGACTCCGAAGCCGGTGGCGAACGTCCGCCTCGCGCGCCTCTCGACATCCTGATCGCCCCATTCCTCGCACTCCTCGCGCACACATCATCGAATCACACATTCGATCGAGTGATGTCCGCTGTTCTTGAACCCCTAATACAGTCTCTTGCGGCAGATGGCTCCGTCGAGCCTCCAAGCAAGAAAAGGCGCCGGCTCTTGGGAAACGAAATATCATTCGTGGCGGACAACTCATGCGTATCATCAAATTCATCGACGACGGATAAGTCATCTCTTCATCAAGCCCTTCTCAAGCAAGTTTTCTCGGTCGCTAGTGAACAGGACACAAGGGACTCAAATAGGCGTAGGCTGTACAAGTTTTGGAAGAACAATGTGGAAGATCGTGGCGATGATGATAGTGCGCGACGTGAGGTCGACGGGAGTTGAGAGGCATCTTTCTTGGTATTGTCTATAGACGACCCTGTATGGATAGGTGCATGATACTGTCGCATCGAATGAAGCTTCGCTCGTCAGCATTTACGAAGGGTCTTCGAGATACCTTGAGTTTTGTTGTGTTGCGGAGCGACCTAGGTATTCAGTTACTTTTATGAGACAAACGCCGTCCTCAAACCATCATGTGCAAGTAAACACGCGAACAAAGAATCCGGTTATTATAAGCAAAACGCATAGGAAAAGTTGTCTCATGCGCGTCCCGACACCAGTATGGTCTACCATCATCCAGCATGGCCGGTGCCCTGAACCATGAGTAACTGCAGAACAGAAGAACACTTTCCTTTTGTGAATGCGAGCTGGTATACAAATCGAAGTGATGGGTTCAATGGCTATCAAATGTCGGGTAACTCTCTCTGCAATAGCCTGTTCCACGTGCTTTCCTTCCACCAGTCATTCATGAATTCAATCCGGTCCCATAATGCCTCTTCGTCCACGCCGTAAATCTCGTATTTCCCTCCATTCATGGGACGACCCTCTCGGCGAGCTACTTCGAGAGCTGCCTTATTTTCTCCCCTATATAACTCAATCGGTTAAAAAATTCGGCGGGTTTTCCTCGAAAAATCACCTTAGCAGCTCCAAAAGTTCATTCCGCTCAGGGAAAAAAAGCCGGGGCTCGAGAACAGCCAACAAGGCCAAGGACGCACGGTACAGAAACGCATCGCCTTCCAAAAGGATCACATCCCATAGGCGTGCGCAGGCTTCGAAAGGGAGATGGTCGAGGAAAAGGGGAACGACCCAAGCCCGAAAATATTCTGAAGGGGATATTTGATGCTGTTTGAAGTTGAAGTAAACTGATAAAAATGGGCATGCATCAGACATATGATTTCAACAAAAATCCATACTCTTCGGCATTCCATCCGCTAACAAAGTGTCGAAAATTCTGGCAAAGAGATTAGTCGTTATCCTGTCACATGTGCAAGTACACCTAACCTATAATAAGCCTCCGTCTAGAAATAACAGTGATCAGTTGTGTGTATGTATCTGCAGTGCGGACAGAACTCTTACTTCATTCTTGGTGGAGAAACCTCCGTAAAAAGAACGCATACAATGGCGCTCCAATAAGTTTTTCATGACAATAAAACCAGGGCCCGCTGACATATTGAGCAAAATCATGGCCGCAATCCTCGCAATCCCCATTACATAGCCCAGTCCTTCATCTGAGCGAGATACGACCCAAGCATACAACATATCCTTGAGCTCCGCGTACATCGGCCCAGAATCCGGGTGGAAAATATGAAGAGTTGGAAGGGTGCTTCGTACATCCTCTTCAATTAGACCAAGTGAGGTCGTCGAAAATGTTCCGGCTGAAATAGCACGTTTTGCTCGCGCGAGACAAATTCGATAGGCGTCTACTTCAGAAATGATAAACAATTTTGTCAGAAAGGAAGTTTGGACAGTACCTTGAGACAAGGCCAAAGGGTTTCCGACAGCACGCTGCCACATCGTCGCACGCAGCCTGGTGGGTATACCCACCCACCAACGCCTTCGCATTGCCGGATTACGATGGACTATTTTCCAGTCCGGTAAAATATCCTTTTCCCATAAATGTAGCGATTGCTCGACCTGAAGTTCTCTTGCTAGCCGACGTTCCTGCAGTGCCTTTCTTCTTTTCTCCTCTTTTCACGAAAATGTTTTAGTATGTTTTTCTTCGGATGGGTAGATTATGGAGTACCTGCTGCCCTACTGCGCTTCATCATCCTCTCCCAATCTGCTAGATGCTTCTGGTCCTCATCTCTGCTCTTTGGGGGAAGGAACGATGGTCTTGTTTTACTGACAACCCTCTCGAATATACTAGGCCCTACCGACCGCGAAGGTTTGTGATTGATCGAGGGTGGGGGTGACGATGACGATGACGATGGCGCAGGGGGTGTGACAACAGGCGGTAACGGTAAAGAGGGTGTCGACGCAGATCTATCACGGTTTGTCTGTCCCGGTGGCGTCTCTGGCTTGTCTTCTGAGGCTGACGTATTGGGTGGGACATCAGACTGGGGAGGAGATGGAGGTTGCGACTCCTGGGTTGCATCCAAGGCAACTGGGTCAGAGTGAGAATCCTCAGCATCGATGGGTTGGGTTTCCGATGTACTGTCATTCCCGGTGTGTCGTTGTTCGTGCTCTTCGTCCGTGACTTCGGACTTCTCCTGTACGTCATAATGATGATATTCTGCATGAGGTAATTTCTCGACGGGACTCTCTGAAAGAGAGACGGAGTCGAATTTAGTATCGAGGTTGTTCGCATCTCGGTTGGGGCTTGAAGTATCCCTGCAGAGTGGTAAGGCCCGCATAGAACTACAGGGAAACTGAATACTGAATACGAACACGGATAGCTCTGGACTAGGTTCCCTTGTACCCTCCGTAGCACCTGTACCAGATGACTCGCCCGCGCCCTCTTGTTCTTTGCCCTCTTGGGAATGCGATATAGCTCGTGCTAGATCCGCGCGAATGACGAACGAGGAGAGAGCGTAGTTCGCGTCGCCGTCATCGGCATCCGAGAAGGCATCGTCAAAAGAAAAAGACGTGGTTGTAGTTGTGTTTTTCTCGAAATGCTCCTGGACAAGGTCTCGGACATTTTCAGGGGCCCAGTCTTGTTCGTTGTGCATTGACGGTTTTCAGTGGCACCATTGCCCTGGCGTTAACGTAAGTTAAGTCGGGAGCGGGGACACGACACACGTGATGTGATCGGAACGCGCTCAGGGCACTGCACCCATGATTGCGGAACTCTTACTCGTCCTTGCAGGCCATGAATCATCCTTATTTCCTACAGATCATACCGTTCATACATCATTTCAACAACTTCTTCATCCGGGCGAACAGCAATGCCTCGAATCTATCGCCCTCATTGCCTCTCGGTATCGCAAGATAAAGAACGCCTCATCAATCCTCTCTCGCTCTTCATCTCGTTATGTGTGCGCGCTTGCCTCCACCCTGAACCAAATCCTCAAAAAGGAGTACGAGACACTTGTCGTAGAAACCGAGGATAAAGTGCTCAAGGGTGATTCTACGCTTGTAGCAAGCGGTTCCTTCGTCCCTCTATCATCCGTCCGTGCTACTTTCGCCGAATGGGACGCGCCGTTCGTGGCTTTGGAAGCATTAGTGGATAACCTTTGCGCACAGTCCGACTGGAAACCCGGTCCTCTCATTGACATGCTCACCTTACGCTCTTCGACGGGCATACACCGCATTGCAAACATCATGTCCCGATTGTCCTTAGCAGTCCAGCGCGTTTGGAAGGCACAACTTATATCCCTCTTGATTCATGGATCAATTTCGGATACAGATCCCCTTGTTTCGAAAGATTACCTTTTTCTGGATGGATGCGTCCCTTCATGCATCTCCGCTCAGTCGAGGAGCTCAATAACCTACGTGGGAAAAGCCATTGGGAAGGTCAAAACCGCTGGATGGAGGGCGCAATTTCCTCAGAACCTCGCAGCGGACCATGCGAGGCAGTTGGAAGCAGCACTCATCGGGGATCAATATGCCTTTGATCGGGTCATCACAGAGATCCGCACCAATGTCAGCGAGTGGTTATGGATGAACGTTCTTACCATCAAAGATGTTGAAACTTCAATTGACTCTCTGTGAGTATACGCGTACCTGAGCCGAGATGATATCTCATTGACGACGCATAGAGCCAACTACTTTTTGATTCGCAATGGCGAATTCAGCCTTTCGTTAATTAGGGAGATTGAGCGTCTCAAAATCTCTCGATTGACCTCCCGCACCGGTTCATCTATCATGATTCGCGAACAGGACCTCAATCTTGCGCTGCTCCGTGCCTCATTGGGGACCACCGCCCAATATGATCCATCACTTTCTCATCTTCGATTTGAGCTCCCTTCTGGCCCATTACGCCCTCTCCTCCCGTCATTATCCGACCCTAGAAATCTCACTCTTTCAGTCGGTGGCGATAATGTCACTGAAACATCCTTCAATGACATCGTGCTTGGCACTGCGATGACTATGCTATATCACGTTGAATGGCCATTGGATATGTTTCTCCAACCAACTGATCTACAGATATATGGAACCCTCTTCGCCTTTCTATCTTCCCTTAGAAAGACACACACTCGGATGCATACGTGCTGGACTACGTTGTCTAATGCTCAACGCGCTCGTCGACGTTGGACCGGATTGGGTGAGGGCGGCACGACAGAAGATTTGGCCACGCGCCAAGAACTTTTGCGATGTGGCTGGGGCTTGGTGCGAGAAATGAATTGGTTTCTCGACAACTTGCTCAGCTATGTCATGACAGATGTCATTGACAGCGAGTCCAGAAGACTCAAGAAGCAACTGAGCCCAGGCGGAGAGTCGAAGATTCATGAGAGCACGGGTGGTCAGAGTGCGGGTCCCTCCAGTCCAAAGTCCTTAGGGCCTGCAGATCACGCGGAGACTGGAACTGAACCGACCATCCCTGGTGCAAGTCTGGACTTTACGACGCTGCAGAATATTCACAGTACCTACCTCGAGCGGTTGTTAACCGGCTGTCTTCTAACAAGTCCCGTGCTTGCGGCTACCCTTCGACCGATCTTCGAGCTGTGTGAACAACTAGTCGCACAGGTGGAGAGATGGGGCGGCGACGTGTTGCCAGGTCTTTTGTCTGAAGGTAGTATGTCTGGCGGCGCGGAAGGGGTTGGCAAGATGGTTAGGGAACGTTGGTTCGTAGTGTCTGAGATAAACGAGGTCCGTCTTCGCGCCTTGGAGTCCCTACTTGCACTTATCTCTGCGTCGTCCTCTTATTTTCAGACATTCTACTCACTTTTGGACACGTTTTATGAGCGGCTGACGCAGTCAACGTCTCAGCAAACATACACGGGAAGAACGGACCCTTCGAAGTCAGGCTTCCTTAACAGTACGATGCACAGCGTATCGATGCAGGCACCGGGGATGCGGTGGAGGGACGGTAGAAGGAGTGAGAAGATTGGGGAGATGCGACGACACATCGAACGGCTGCTACTTCGGCTAGACTTCAATGAGGAGTTGAGCCGACGTCGAAGTGTGAAAGCTCGGGAAGAGATATTACGTGCACTCGAGTAGATATGATATAGATTGTACCTTGATTATCCTGTCACCAATAAGGCACGGCCAGAACACGGCCTCGTCCATGGCGGCATGGCGCGCGACCAGTCGACTCTCCCATCAGCTCCGCTTGCTCTCTTCTTCCACCATGTCTCGTATGTCCTCCCTTGTCTCCCTCCGCCCAAACTCACCTCTTTTCCTAGAATACACTCCTCGACTCATCGGCGCCCCCAACACCCTCGGTATGTCCGCTTTCGAACCATGTGATTTCCTGATCTCGGAGAATCCTAATATACTTTAATCGATGTATAACAGAACATCGCGTCTACGTCGAGCAAAATGGCCAGGTCGTTTCGCCGTTCCATGACATCCCGCTCTTTGCAGATCGGAACAATGGCATCCTCAACATGATAGTCGAGGTTCCCCGCTGGACCAATGCAAAGATGGAAATCTCCAAGGAGGAGTCGTTCAACCCCATCAAACAGGACATCAAGAAGGGTCGCCTGCGTTACGTGCGCAATTGCTTCCCCCACCACGGGTACATTTGGAACTACGGTGCATTCCCCCAAGTCAGTCCATACTTTTCACCCCGCAAGCTCTGCTGCCATAACACACTCCCACACCGCACACCTACTTATCTCGCCCCTCAACGCGTCCCACTGCTCACTGTGTATCTTTTTTATTTCACAGACTTGGGAGGACCCTACTCAGCAGCACAGCGAGACCAAGGCCAACGGTGACAACGATCCGCTGGATGTCTGCGAGATTGGCGAACAGGTGGGTTATGTAGGGCAAGTTAAGCAAGTCAAAGTCCTCGGCATCATGGCACTTCTCGATGAAGGCGAGACCGACTGGAAGGTCCTCGTCGTTGACGTCCAGGACCCGCTCGCGTCCAAGTTGAACGATATTGAGGATGTCGAGCGTCATCTACCTGGCCTCGTACGCGCCACGAGCGAGTGGTTCCGGTGCGTAGTTTTCCTTCTCTTAATATCAAATGCGTTCGGTCCCTCAGAATTTCTCTCCACCTCACCTCAACAGCATTTACAAAATCCCCGACGGCAAGCCCGAGAACCAATTCGCCTTCTCTGGCGAGGCCAAAAACAAGAAATACGCTACGGCAATCATTCATGAATGCCATGAGGCGTGGCGTCGCCTCGCCACTGGTGAAAGCCCCGCCAAGACGCCGAATTACGAGCTCTCGATGTAGGCGCTAATTTTTTTGGGCTTCGGCCCAACAGCGGGGACATCTAAGTTTGACACGCACACACAGTCGCAACGTAACTATCGAGAACTCCCCTGGATACGTCAGGCCGAACGACCCCTCTTACACGAGCCTACCTCCCGATTCTAGGAAGCCGCCAGCTCCTATTGATCATGCCAGTCCGTCTGCTCACTTTTCCAGTGATCTCTATACTCACTGATTTCGCATTAGTTTCCAAGTGGTTCTACATTTCCTCTGCGCAGGTCTAAACTCGTGGGTGACAAATAACGGTAAATAGAGCTGGAATTGGTCTTTGAAGTCGTGTTGTCCCAGGTGAATGCAGGTGAATGCAATATATTAGTGGAGTTTTCATTGGCGTGATCAGAATAGTCTAAAAATACAAATGACATCGAGCTAACGCGACATGCAGTCACGATTTTTGATCCAAGATTCGATCTGGCTGCGCTCGCGGGTATCGACAATAACGATCCGCAATGGAAGTGACCGTCCAAACACCTGTTTGCTTTGTTAATAACTGGTGTCAAAATCTCGAGAGTTCTGTGCTGACCTTCTAGAGCAGAAAAGATGGAATACTCGGTAGTGGTGATGCCGGACACTGTATGCGTCTCAAGTACTTTGCCTGGGCTGCCTCCCTTCCATGAATGTCTTGGAATATCCTATTGCCTTGGCCAACCTTGGCAGTGGGCAGAGGACGGACCGCGTAGCTCAAATCCGCCACAACCGACTTGCACATTTTTTGCTGCTGTGCAATGGATGTTATCTTGAATTCGCCCGGCTGTTGTTGGGAAAATGCAAACGGCGACTGCTTGGCTTCTTGGGTATATGCCTTCCCATTCAGGCGGTACCTATTTCCCGACAACATAAAATAAAAGCCGATAGCGAAGGGAACTGTCATACCCGATTGTCCAGGGAGGTATGCCCTCCAATTGGAATTGTGCAACTTCTCCAACACAAAAGTATTCTCTTCTGTCGAAGGGAATAATCGCGGCAGACTCTGCGACGTCTGCCCAAATTGACCGATCGTGAGAGTCGGGTAATCTCTGTTCACAGTGCGACGCATCCCTGATACTCTCGATGGACACCTTGTGTTGGCCAACGGACTTGAAACTGTATCCCGGTAAGTCAAGTCGCCAAGTTGTATCGTGTACTGTTACTGTCTCTGTGTAACGTTCACTTGCAGCAAGGTTCTGCACCAAAACCGTGAGTTCGAAGGGCGGTGTGCCTTGTAGTACGACGACGCCATCCGCAGTACCCCTATCTTGGGGAACGAAATTCTCATTCAAGCAATATGAGAGCCTAGTGGGACTCGCAAACCGCGCGGAAGGACGCATGAGAACCTCCTGCTCAAACAGTGGTCTGTCGGAACGGGGGATAACGACGCCCTTGTGCTTGGAGAGGGGGTAAACGGTGTCGCCAACCTGTTTGACTTCATAGTAAATCCGACCCGGTTCTGATGTGTGAAGCTGGAAGCGGGTCCGGGGTTGTATACTATTGAAGATAGGTTGATCGAGTAGACGAGTGCCACCCGAATCGACGGGTCGTGCGATGTTATACATGATTTGGAAAGGAGGTCGACCTTCCCGAGTGAATTAAGCATATTTAAACCGAAAAGCGCGAAAGGAAAAACCTGTGAGATCAAAGTCAACATGTCCACTTGTCCCTTCGCAAATAGCGGGCAGAATGTAGGTGCCATTATACGGTTCATACGATGCTTCTGTGTCCGGGGATATTTTAGCAGATGGTCGTGGGACCCAATCTACTTCATATGTGGATCCTTGGGGAATGACCGTGCCAGGACACTGCGCGTCAGATACCTGTTGCCGCTGTTATATTACCAGTCATTTGCAGTAGCTGGATGAACCAACCTCCAGAATCTCATAAATACCCTTTTCTGTGACTCGTAGGTAATCATTAGGTGACTCCAACCGCGCAATTTGACTCTGTTCCGGGCGTTCCAAAATGCGATATTTGATCCGCCATGGCTAGTAATCATCAAGTTAATAGAATATCGGATGTCATTATAAAAACTCAGTAGTACCCCGTCACCAGTTAGCCTCAATGGAAGGCCCACTTGTTCGTTTTCGAGAGTGACAACACGCCGCTGGCTTCCCTTTCCATAAAACTTTGCTGTGGGCTTGATTTTCTTGACGTTCACGGTGACTCCTGGAGTAGAGAGTGTGCGCTTGCATCCAGATGAATCCTCGATGCTAACTGGTCGCAGAAGATCAGATCCATATGAAGCCTTCAACTTGGGAGTAATACCCACCGATGTTGATCTCGAATGATCCACCTTCCCTGTTTACGTCCTTGGGGACGCCAACCTGCAGCCTTCTCCGTGAGGTATCAATACCAGAGAATGAAACGATCTCGGACTCTTGTGGGCCGACAAGCTGAAGGCTCAGATTCCATGGTCCCATGCCCTGTAAATCAATGACTCGTTATTACACTGGAATTACGTCTTGGTCGATGCCTACCATAAGGTTGACATCCACGTCAACGGAATTTTCAGAGCAACTATTGATCGTTAATCGGTCCCTTCCAGAGGACCCTGCGAAGACAGCTGACGCCAAGGGGTGGACTATCTGGTCAACGGTTGGACCTTTCAGCTCTACCTTGTTGTAGTTCGCGTCGCTCAAGTGAGAAAAACTGTAGACGTAATGACCACTTTGTGAAGGCTGCAAAGTCATCTCGCCACGAGAGTTGTAGAAAGTCTTGACCAACTCCCGCGCCGGTTCCTTGTCTCGTTGCATTCGGTAGTAGACATGAAAAGGTGGTGTGCCATGAAGGACAAGCGAGGCAGCAACACCAGTGTCTCCAGAGCTGGAAAGGCGTAAGTG
>WNFI01133211.1_pt1 | contig 13866 bp, 25 predicted proteins | sample 5400471 | NCBI WGS metagenome assembly WNFI01 (sample SAMN13153348, study PRJNA577476) | soil metagenome | isolation source: 100 cm saprolite on Douglas fir-dominated hillslope | place: USA:California | collected 2013-09-17 | reverse complement strand
GGGAGTGGCGCACCTGCCCGCGGGCACGGAGATGGTCATGCCCGGCGACAACACGCAGATGGAGATCGAGCTGATCGCGCCCATCGCGATGGAGAAGGGGCTGCGCTTCGCCATTCGTGAAGGCGGACGCACGGTCGGCGCGGGAACGGTGACGGAGATCGTCGAGTAGCAACGGAAAACAGAGATAGAGGCGGTCACCCCGGTTGGCTGGTCATCAGGAACGAACGCGTAGCACGTAGAACGGAGAACGGGACAAAGCGCCATGATGATGAACGAGAAGATCCGGATCCGGTTGAAGGCCTACGACTACCGGATCCTCGATCAGTCGACCAGCGAGATCGTCGATACCGCGAAGAGGACAGGTGCGCGCGTGGCCGGCCCGATCCCGCTCCCGACCGTGATCAACCGCTGGACGGTCAACCGCTCGCCCCACGTCGACAAGAAGTCGCGCGAGCAGTTCGAGATCCGCACCCACAAGCGGCTCCTCGACATCTTCGAGCCGACGCCGCAGACGGTGGACGCGCTCATGAAGCTGGACCTGCCCGCGGGCGTGGACGTCGAGATCAAGGCGTTCGGGAAGGAGCACGCCAAGTAGCCATGGCCATCGAAGGCATCATCGGACGGAAGATCGGCATGACGCAGGTCTATGCCGAAGACGGGCGGGCCATCCCCGCCACCGTCATCCAGGCCGGCCCCTGCGTCGTGGTGCAGCGCAAGACCAAGGCCGCGCGCACCGCGACCCACAAGAACAAGAAGACGGGCCACACGAGCACGCGCCAGGTGACGGACGGCTACGAGGCGGTGCAGCTCGGCCTCGTCGAGGACCGCAAGGTCAAGAAGGTCACCAAGGCCCAGGCCGGCCATTTCAAGAAGACGGGCGGCGACCTGCCCCCGGTGAAGGTGCTCCGCGAATTCCGGGTGAAGGACGGCGACGAGGCCAAGGTTGGGGACAAGGTCTCGGTCGAGATCTTCAAGGCGGGCGACACCGTCAACATCGTCGGCACCAGCAAGGGCAAGGGCTTCCAGGGCGTGGTCAAGCGCCACCACTTCCGCGGGGGCGCGGCCACCCACGGGTCGATGTTCCACCGCGCGCCCGGCTCCATCGGCTCTTCCGCCTTCCCCAGCCGCGTGCTCAAGGGCATGCGCGCCGCCGGCCACATGGGCGCGGACCGGGTGACGCAGCGGAACCTGACCGTGGTGCGCGTGGACGGCGAGAAGAACATCCTGGTCGTCAAGGGGTCGGTGCCCGGTGGCAGCGGCGGGTACCTGGTCATCAGGAAGAAGGGCTGAGGATCATGGCCGAGAAGAAGAAGGCCGCCCCCGCCAAGGCCAAAGCCAAGGGCGCGGTGCGCAAGAAAAAGAAGGACCTCATCGCGGACGCGGACACCGCGGACGTGGGCAGCACGGCCAAGGAGTTCGCGAAGAGCGCGGTCGACGTGTTCAACACGAGCAACGAGAAGGTCAACAACATCGTCCTGCACCCGGACGTGTTCCGCGCGCGCGTGAACAAGCACCTGCTCTACGAGGCGGTCAAGCAGTATCGCGCGGGGGCTCGCGCCGGCACCCACGCGACCAAGAACCGCGCCCTGGTCAGCGGCTCGGGCCGGAAACCGTGGCGGCAGAAGGGCACCGGCCGCGCCCGCGTGGGCGAGATCCGCACGCCCCTCTGGCGGCACGGGGGCACCGTGTTCGGGCCCCAGCCTCGCGACTACTCCTACGACATGCCGAAGAAGGCGCGCGCGGCCGCCCTGCGCTCCGCGCTCAGCCAGCGCGCGCAGGACGGCGGCCTCAAGGTCGTCGATCACTTCGACATCGCGGAGCCGAAGACCAAGGAGCTGAAGGGCATCCTGCTGAAGCTGGGCCTCGACGGCAAGACGCTGCTCGTCGACAACAAGCCCACGGACAACCTGATCCTCTCCGGGCGCAACATCCCGGGCCTCAAGGTCGTGGACGCGAGCCAGGTGAACGTCTACGACGTGCTGGATTGCCGGACGGTGCTCGTCTCGCAGGAGGCCCTCACCAAGCTGGAGGAACGGCTCACGCCGTAGGTATTCAATGAAGAACGTCTACGAAGTCCTCCGGCGTCCCCTGATCACCGAGAAGTCGACCGCCCTCAAGGAGACCCAGCGCACGCTGGGCTTCGAGGTGCACCGGGACGCCACCAAGCCCGAGATCAAGAAGGCGGTGGAGACGCTCTTCGGGGTGAAGGTCCAGGAAGTGCGGGTCGCCAACGTCCACGGCAAGGTGAAGCGGCAGGGCCGTTTCGTCGGCCGGCGCCCCGACTGGAAGAAGGCCTACGTCGTCCTGAAGAAGGGCGAGAAGATGGTCGAGTTCTTCGACCAGGCGTGAGTGATGAACACGAGACCACTCACGCCCAATAGAAACGAAAGCCAATGGCACTGAAGAATTTCAACCCCACGTCGCCGGGTCGACGCTTCATGACCCACCTGACCTACGACGAGCTCACGAAGAGCACGCCGCAGAAGTCGCTCACCGAGCCCCTCAAGAAGACGGGCGGACGCGACAACCGCGGACGCATCACCGTGCGCTTCATCGGGGGCGGGCACAAACAGCGCTACCGCAAGGTCGATTTCAAGCGCGACAAGGTCGGCATCCCGGCCAAGGTCGCGGCCGTCGAGTACGACCCCAACCGTTCCGCGCGCCTGGCCCTGCTGCACTACGCGGACGGCGAGAAGCGCTACATCCTCTGGCCGGAAGGCCTGGCCGTGGGCACCACCGTCCTCAGCGGCGAGACCGCGGACATCCTGCCCGGCAACGCGCTTCCCCTGAAGTCGATCCCCGTCGGCACCATGGTCCACAACATCGAGCTGCGCCACGGCAAGGGCGGGCAGATGGTGCGCACGGCCGGCGGACAGGCCCAGCTCGTGGCCAAGGAAGGCGACTACGCGCAGGTCAAGATGCCCTCGGGCGAGATCCGCAAGGTCGCGGTGGTGTGCATGGCCACCGTGGGCCAGCTCGGCAACATCGAGCACAAGAACGTTTCCTTCGGAAAGGCCGGCCGCAAGCGCTGGCTGGGCAAGCGCCCGCACAACCGCGGCGTCTCCATGAACCCCGTCGACCATCCGCACGGCGGCGGCGAAGGCAAGACGTCCGGCGGCCGCCATCCGGTGACGCCGTGGGGTAAGCCCACCAAGGGCGCCAAGACCCGCAACAACAAGCGGACCTCCCAGTTCATCGTCAAGAGGCGCAAGTAAATGGCTCGCTCACTCAAGAAGGGCCCGTTCATCGACGATCACCTGATGAAGAAGATCGACTCCATGAACGCGGCCAACGAACGCAAGGTCGTCAAGACCTGGTCGCGGCGCTCCACCATCACGCCGGAGATGGTGGGCCACACCCTGGCCGTCTACAACGGCCGCAAGTTCATCCCCGTGTACATCACGGAGAACATGGTCGGCCACAAGCTCGGCGAGTTCTCGCCCACCCGGCAGTTCAAGGGGCATTCGAGCAAGGTGGAGAAGGTGGCCAAGGTCGCGGGCGCGCCCGGGGGTCCGGGCGGCGCGAGCGGGCCGGGTACGCCCAGCGCTGGTGGCGGCGGGGCCGGCGCCGGCGCGCCGAAGCAGGGCTGAGCCATGTTCGAAGTCAAGGCCACCAGCAAGTACCTGCGCACCTCGGCCCAGAAGGCGGGGCTCGTGCTCGAGCTCATCCGGGGCAAGAAGGCCAGCGACGCCCTCTCCATCCTGCGCTTCACCAAGAAGTCGGTGGCGCGCGACGTCGAGAAGACGCTGCGCTCGGCCATCGCGAACGCGGTGAACGTGGCGGACAAGAACCAGAAGCGGCGCCTCGACGAGGACGACCTCGTGGTCTCCGCCGCCTACGCCGACCAGGGGCCGACGCAGAAGCGCGTGCGGCCGGCGCCCATGGGCCGCGCCTATCAGGTCCTGCGCCGCACGACGCACGTCACGGTCTGCGTGGCGGAGCAGGAAGAGGGAGGCGTTGTCCGCAGCGGAGCGTCTCCGAAAAAGGGCCGACGCGGTTCATCCGCGGCGGCTCGTTCCACGAAGTCTGACGCGGAGCGAGGACGCCAAGTGAAGGAGTCCAAGTAATGGGACAGAAGGTCCACCCCATCGGTTTCCGGCTGGGCTTCAACAAGACCTGGCGCAGCCGCTGGTACGCCGAGAAGGAATACGCGAACCTCCTCCACGAGGACATCCTCCTGAAGAAGGACCTCAAGAAGCGCTTCTCGCACGCGGGCGTGTCGCGCGTCGAGGTCGAGCGCGCGGCCAACAAGCTGAAGATCTCCATCTTCACCTCGCGCCCCGGCATCATCATCGGGCGCAAGGGGCAGGAGGTCGACAAGCTCAAGCAGGAGATCCAGAAGAAGACCGGCAAGGAGGTCTTCATCAACATCCAGGAGATCCTGAAGCCGGAGCTGGACGCGCAGCTCGTGGCGGAGTCGGTGGCCCTGCAGCTCGAGAAGCGCATCGCCTTCCGGCGCGCCATGCGCAAGGCGGTGGACGCCGCCCTGCGGTTCGGAGCGAAGGGCATCAAGGTCCGCGTGTCCGGGCGCCTCAACGGCGCGGAGATCGCGCGCTCGGAGTGGTACCTGCACGGCCAGCTCCCGCTGCACACCCTGCGCGCCGACATCGACTACGGCCTGCACGAGGCGCGCACGAACTTCGGCGCCATCGGCGTGAAGTGCTGGATCTACAAGGGCGAGCAGGACGCCCTGAAGCCGAATAAGGGCCTGTAAGGAACGTCATCATGCTCATGCCGAAGAAGGTCAAGTTCAGGAAGCAGCAGCGCGGGAAGATGAGGGGCAAGGCCTGGACGGGCTCGCAGGTCTCGTTCGGCGACTACGGCCTCAAGGCCCTCGAGTGCGGCTGGGTCACGGATCGCGAGATCGAGGCCGGCCGCATCGCCATCACCCGCTTCATCAAGCGCAGCGGCCGCATCTGGATCCGCATGTTCCCGGACAAGCCCATCACCAAGAAGCCGCAGGAGACGCGCATGGGCAAGGGCAAGGGCGCGCCCGACCAGTGGGTGATGGTGGTGAAGCCCGGCCGCATCCTCTACGAGATGGAAGGCGTGCCGGAGAAGGACGCGCGCGAGGCGCTGCGCCTGGCCGCGCACAAGCTGTCCATCAAGACGAGGTTCGTGAAGCGGTTCGAGGCGGAGGTGGCATCGTGAAGGCAGGCGAGGCCGCTAAATGAATTGAAGGCCGCAGCGAGGACGCGAGGTTAAAGAGGCTATGGCGCGCAATAGAGACAACGAACAGAGCACCAGGAAGGCCCGGAAGAAGCCGGACACGGGCACGGACACGGCTCCCCTCAAACAGACGGGGACGGAGACGGGGACGGGCACCGGGCATCGCAACACCCAGGTCGGCATCGTGGTGAAGGCCAAGATGACCAAGACGGTCGTGGTGGCGGTGGAGCGGCTCGTCCAGCACGCCATGTACCGAAAGACGATCAAGCTCACGTCCACCTTCATGGCCCACGACGAGAAGGGGGCCAAGCAGGGCGACCGCGTGCGCATCGTGGAGACCCGGCCCCTCAGCCGCAACAAGCGGTGGCGCGTGGAAGAGATCCTCACCCGGGGGCTGGCGGAAGACGTCGCCGGCGTCCAGGTCTAGGCAGAGAGGCTCGTCATGATCCAGATGCGGACGATCCTCGATGTCGCGGACAACTCCGGGGCCCGGAAGATCTCGATGATCCTTCCCCTCGGCGGGTCCACCGGCCGCTATGCCGGCCTGGGCGACATCATCACCGCCAACGTCAAGGAGTCGGCCCCGGACGCCCCGGAGCCGGTCAAGAAGGGCAAGGTCGTGCGGGCGGTGATCGTGCGCTGCGCCAAGGAGCACCGGCGCCGTGACGGCTCCTACATCCGTTTCGACAAGAACGCGGCCGTGCTCATCAACGAAGCGGGCGAGCCGGTGGGCACGCGCGTGTTCGGACCGGTGGCGCGCGAGCTGCGCGACAAGAAGTTCATGAAGATCATTTCGTTGGCCCCGGAGGTCCTGTAGCCATGGGCGCGGCCGCCGTACGGGAGAGGACCCGCATCAACCTCAAGAAGAACGACACCGTGACGGTGGTGTCGGGTCGGGACGCCGGGAAGCAGGGCAAGGTCCTGAAGGTCATCCCGGAGAAGAACCGGGTGATCGTGCAGGGCGTGGGCTTCGTGAAGAAGCACACGCGACCCAATCCCCAGCGCAACATCAAGGGCGGCATCGCGGAGCGCGAGGCCGCCATTCACGCCAGCAACGTGATGATCATCTGCGGGGAGTGCAGCAAGCGCACCCGCATCGGCCACAAGGTGCTGGGTGACGGCCGCAAGGTGCGCGTGTGCCGCCATTGCGAGGGAGTGCTGGACAAGTGAGCGAGAAGGACAAGGATCAGAAGCCCCAGGGCAAGGGCGGCGACAAGGCTCCGGGCGGCGACAAGCGTGACGCCGCCGGCGCCGAGAAGGCGGCCGCGCGCGCGGCGGCCAAGGCCAAGAAGGAAGGCGGCGGCGAGAAGGCGGAGAAGCCGGCCAAGGCGGCCAGGCCCTCCGGCCCCAAGGTCCCGGCCCGGGTCAAGGAACGCTACGTCAAGGAGGTGGTCCCGACCCTGATGAAGGAACGGAACTACCCCAACGTGATGGCGGTGCCGCGCCTGCGCAAGGTCGTGGTGAACATGGGCGTGGGCGAGGCCACCCAGAACATCAAGCTGCTCGACGCCGCCATCGACGAGCTGGGCCGCATCACCGGCCAGCGCCCGGCCATGCGCCGCAGCCGCAAGTCGATCGCGGCCTTCCGTCTCCGCCAGGGCATGCCCATCGCGGCCACGGTGACCCTGCGCGGCGACCGCATGTACGAGTTCGTGGACCGTCTGTTCAACGTGGCCCTGCCGCGCGTGCGCGACTTCCGGGGCGTGCCCACGAATTCGTTCGACGGCCGCGGCAACTACACCCTGGGGCTGAAGGACCAGCTCATCTTCCCCGAGGTGGACTACGCGAAAGTGGACAAGATGCGCGGGATGAACGTCACCTTCGTGACGTCCGCCCGCACGGACGAGGAGAGCAAGCTTCTCCTCCAGCACCTCGGCATGCCTTTCCGGCATCAGGAGGGTCGATAGTGGCGAAGACGTCTCTGATTGCCAAGCAGCAGCGGACGCCCAAGTTCGGCGTGCGCAAGTACAACCGCTGCCGCACGTGCGGCCGTCCTCGGGGTTACCTGAGGAAGTTCCAGCTCTGCCGGATCTGCTTCCGTCAGAAGGCCCTGGCCGGGGACGTGCCCGGCGTGATCAAGGCGAGCTGGTAGGCCGGAGGTAGATCCACATGAACATGACCGATCCCGTCGCCGACATGATCTCGCGCATCCGCAACGGGGTGCGCGCGAAGCTGCCCAAGGTCGACGTCCCCTCCTCGAAGCTCAAGGTGGAGATCGCCCGCATCCTCAAGGACGAGGGCTACATCTCGAACTTCAAGGTCAACGAGGACGACAAGCAGAACATGCTGCGCGTCTTCCTGAAGTACGGCCCCGGCATGGAGCGCGTCATCACCGACGTGCAGCGCGTGAGCCGTCCGGGCTGCCGGATCTACTGCGGCAAGGACCAGATCCCCCGCGTGTACGGCGGCCTGGGCATCAACATCCTGTCCACCTCGCGCGGCCTCATGACGGGGCGGAGCGCGGCCCGCGAGGGCGTGGGCGGCGAGATCCTCTGCAACGTCTGGTAAGGAGTTTCCATGTCTCGGGTCGGACGTAAGGTCATCCCGATCCCCAAGGGGGTCCAGGTCCAGGTCAAGGCGGACCGCCTGGAGGTCCAGGGGCCCAAGGGCAAGCTGACGACGCCGGTGCCTCCGGGCATCACCTTCAAGCTCGAGAACGGCGAGCTGGAGGCTTCGCGCAAGAACGACGAGGGGTCGCAGCGCGCCCTCCACGGCCTGGCCCGCGCCCTGGCCAACGACGCCAAGGCCAACCGGGTCACCGTCTCCGGCATCGACCGGCAGCAGGTGGGCCAGGTGGCGGCGGAGATCCGCGGCCTGCGCAAGCCGGACCCGTACAAGCAGAAGGGCATCCGCTACGTCGGCGAGGTGCTGAAGAAGAAGGCGGGCAAGGCGGGAGCCACGGGTGTCAAGTAACTCGGGCGTTTTCCGCAGCGGAGCGTCTCCTCTCTCGCCGAGGCGCGATTTACTCGCGCCGAGCGCGCTTGGTGAAGCCATGCGCGGAGCGAGGACGCCAAAGAAGATGAAGTTGCGCCCGCAGCGAGGACGCCAATCATGAAGACGAAGGAAGACATCAGGCATCGGATCCACAGCCGGATCCGCAAGAAGGTGGCGGGGACGACCCAGCGGCCGCGGCTGGCCGTGTTCCGCAGCCAGAGCCACATTTACGCCCAGGTCATCGACGACGACGGCGGCAAGACCCTGGCCGCGGCTTCCTCGCTCGACAAGGACGTCAAGGGCGAGCACAAGCGCGGGGCCAACGTGGCGGCGGCGAAGGCGGTGGGGAAGCTGATCGCGACGCGCGCCAAGGAAAAGGGGATCGAGCTGGTCGTGTTCGACCGCGGCGGGTTCCAGTACCACGGCCGCATCAAGGCGCTGGCCGACGCGGCCCGCGAAGGCGGACTGAAGTTCTAGGCAAGCAGCGAGCGCCGGATTCACTTCGGCGCGAGCGGCAGGGGGGTTTGGGGGGCGCCCTCGAGTATGACCACCCCCCAGAATTGAAGAAATGAAGCATATCTTCGACAAGATCGACATCGGCGGCCTGGAGCTGAAGGATCAGGTCGTCTCCATCAACCGCGTCACCAAGGTGGTCAAGGGCGGCAAGAACCTGTCCTTCTCGGCCCTGGTGGTGGTGGGAGACAGCGCCGGGCACGTGGGCTACGGGATGGGCAAGGCGCGCGAGGTCTCCTCCGCCATCAAGAAGGGCGTCGAGGCGGCCAAGAAGAACATCGTGCGCGTGCCGATCACCGACAAGGGATCGACGATCCCCCACACCGTCACCGGCCGCTACGGCTCGGGGGCGGTGCTGCTCAAGCCGGCGTCCGAAGGCACGGGCGTGATCGCGGGCGGGGCCGTACGCGCGGTCATCACCGCCGCCGGCATCCAGAACATCCTCACCAAGAGCCTCGGCTCCACCACCGCGCACAACGTGGTGAAGGCGACGGTGGATGCGCTCCTCCGCCTGAAGCGGCCGGAGCGCGTGGCCCGGCTGCGCGGGGCCACGGCAAGCGGCACGATCAAGGTCAAGCAGGTCGGCTCGGTCATCGGCTGCACGGACAAGCAGCGCGCCACCGTGCGCGGGCTCGGCCTGCGCCGCATGCACCAGGTGGTCGAGCGCAAGGACACGCCCGCGATCCGCGGCATGGTCAAGGCCATCCCGCATCTCGTCGTCATCGTTTCCGACTAGCAGGGGGAAATCGTGGCTCTCAATGATCTCAAGCCCGCGCGCGGCAGCGTCCGCAACCGCAAGCGCGTGGGCCGCGGCCCGGGCAGCGGCCTGGGCAAGACGTCCGGACGCGGGGAGAAAGGCCAGAAGAGCCGCAGCGGCTTCAGCCAGAAGCCCGGCTTCGAGGGCGGCCAGATGCCGCTCCACCGGCGGCTGCCCAAGCGCGGCTTCTCGAACGCGCGCTTCAAGAAGGAGCTGACCGAGATCAACCTCGGCCGGCTCGAGATCTTCGAGGCGGGCACGATCGTGACCCCGGAGATCCTCCTCGGCCGCGGGCTGATCAAGCACGTGCGCGACGGCCTGAAGGTCCTCGCGGACGGCGATCTCACCAAGGCCCTGACCGTGCGCGCCCACAAGTTCTCGGCCCGCGCGTCGGAGAAGATCACGGCCCTCGGCGGCAAGGCCGAGGTCATCGAGAAGGCCTGAACAAGACGATGCTGCAGAGCCTTCGGAACATCTGGGACATCCCGGACCTCAGGAAGAGGGTGCTCTTCACCCTCGGCCTCCTGGCCGTGTATCGCCTGGGCAACCACGTGCCCACGCCGGGCATCAACGCCAAGGCCCTGATCGACTTCTTCGAGCAGAACCGGTCGAACTGGTTCGGGCTCGTCGACATGTTCTCGGGCGGGAACCTCTCCCGGGTCACCGTCTTCGCGCTCGGGATCATGCCGTACATCTCGGCCTCGATCATCCTGCAGCTCCTCACCGTGGTCTGGCCCTACCTGGAGAAGCTCTCCAAGGAAGGCGAGCTCGGACGCCGCAAGATCACGCAGTACACCCGCTACGGCACCGTGCTCCTCTCGATCGTGCAGTCGCTCGGCATCGCGGTGTACCTCGAGAAGATGACGCTGGGCCAGCAGTTCCAGATCGTCGCCACCCCGGGCATCGCCTTCAAGGCCATGACGGTGCTGACCCTCACCACCGGCACCGCCTTCATCATGTGGCTGGGCGAGCAGATCACCGAGCGCGGCATCGGCAACGGGATGTCGCTGCTCATCTTCGCGGGCATCGTGGTCGGCTTCCCGCGCGGCGTGATCGACAGCGTGCAGCGGATCGCGCGCGGCGAGCTCGGCCTCCTCACCGCCATCCTCCTCATCGTCATGATGGTGCTGGTGGTGGGCGCGATCGTGTTCGTGGAGCGCGGGCAGCGGCGCATCACCGTGCAGTACGCCAAGCGCGTGGTGGGCCGGCGCATGTACGCCGGCCAGTCCACGCACCTGCCCCTGCGCGTGAACACCAGCGGCGTCATCCCCGTCATCTTCGCCTCGTCGATCATCGCCTTCCCGCAGACCATCGCCTCCTGGTGGTCGGCCAACAACCCCTGGATGCAGTCGGTCAGCGAGCAGCTCAAGTGGGGGATGCCGCTCTACAACCTCCTCTACGTCGCCTTCATCATCTTCTTCTGCTACTTCTACACCGCCATCGTCTTCAACCCCGACGACGTGGCCGAGAACATGCGGAAGTACGGCGGCTTCGTGCCCGGCATCCGTCCGGGCAAGCGCACGGCGGAGTACCTGGACCACATCCTGGGCCGCATCACCTTCGGCGGCGCCATCTACCTCGCCCTCATCGCCATCCTTCCCGAGTTCCTCATCACCGGCTTCAAGGTCGCGCCCATCCCCTACTTCGGGCCGATCGTCGACGCCTTCCTGACCAACAACAACCTCTCGTGGGTCACGGAAGGCCTCGGCCTCAACTTCTATTTCGGCGGAACCTCTCTCCTCATCATCGTCGGCGTGGCCATGGACACGGTGGCCCAGGTGGAGGCGCAGCTCATCATGCGCCACTACGAAGGCTTCAGCGGACCGGGCAAGGGGAGAAGGATCCGTGGCCGACGCTAGGCCAACGCCTGAGCCGGCGATGGGACTGCGCGTCATCTTCCTGGGCCCTCCCGGTGCGGGCAAGGGCACCCAGGCCGGGCGTCTGGCCGGCCATCTCCGCGTCCCCAAGATCTCGACGGGCGACATGCTGCGCGACGCCATCGCCGCCGGCACCGCCCTCGGGCGCGTGGCCGGTCCGCTGATGGAGAAGGGTGGGCTGGTCCCGGACGAGCTGCTCACCGAGATCATCCAGGAGAGGCTGGCCCAGCCCGATTGCGCGCAGGGCTACATCCTCGACGGGTTCCCGCGAACCCTTCGCCAGGCGGAGGGATTCGAGCACATGGTCCGCAAGGACCACACCGAGGACTTCTTCGTGTTCAACGTGGAGGTGCCCCGCGACGAGCTGCTGCGGCGCCTCTCCGGCCGCCGCTGGTGCCCACATTGCCAGTCCACGTACCACGTCCACAACAACCCGCCCAAGGACGACTCCCTCTGCGACAAGGACCGCACGCTCCTCATCCAGCGCGAGGACGACAAGGAGACGGCGGTGGCGCGGCGGCTGTCCGAGTACGACGATCGCACCGCGCCCCTCATCGAGTACTACCGCGGCCGCTCCCACTTCTACACCGTGAACGGCTACCGCCCGCCCGACGTGGTTTTCGGCGACCTCAAGGCCATCGTGCAGAAGGCGGAGTCGTGACCACCAAGTCCTGGAAGGACCTGCAGAGCATGCACCGCGCGTGCACAATCGTGGTCGAGACCCTCGAGGTGCTGGCGCAGGCGGCGGTGGCGGGCACGACCACGAAGGAGCTGGACACGATCTCGCGCGAGCGCATCGTCAAGGCGGGGGCGAAGCCGGCCTTCCTGGGCTACCGAGGGTACCCGGCCACGCTCTGCATCTCGATCAACAACGAAGTCGTGCACGGGATCCCGTCCGGCAAGCGCAAGCTCAAGGACGGCGACATCGTCAGCCTGGACCTCGGCTGCATCGTGGACGGCTTCTACGGTGACGCGGCGCGGACGGTCGGGGTGGGCGCGATCAGCTCGGACGCCCAGCGCCTGCTGAAGGCGACGGAGGAGTCGCTGCACGCGGGCATCGCGCAGTGCGTTCCGAGCAAGCGGGTGGGTGACATCGGCGCGGCCGTGCAGGGCGTGGCCGAGGGCTACGGCTACTCGGTCGTGCGCGAGTTCGTGGGGCACGGCATCGGGACCGCGCTGCACGAGGACCCGCAGGTCCCGAACTACGGGCCGCCCGGACGCCGCGAGCGGCTGGTGCCCGGGATGTGCCTGGCCATCGAGCCGATGGTGAACGTGGGCCGTCCCGAGGTGCGCGTGCTGGACGACGGGTGGACGGCGGTGACCGTGGACGGCAGCCTGTCCGCCCACTTCGAGCTGTCGTTGGCCGTCACCCGGCACGGCCCCTGGATCCTGTCCCAGCCCTATCCGTATGGGCGGGAAGAGGAAGCGGAGACGGCGGCGCATGCCTGAGGGCCGCCCCGAGCCGCGGCCGGACGTCCTCGAGGTCAACGGCCGTGTCCTCGAGAGCCTGCCCAACGCGCTCTTCCGGGTCGAGTTGGAGACGGAGCGGCGCCAGCAGATCACGGCCCATGTCTCGGGAGGGTCGAGCCTGCTGCGGATCCTCCCCGGGGAGGCGGTGGTGGTCGAGCTGATGGCCTACGACCCCGCCCGCGGGCGGATCGTGCGGCGGCGGACTTGACGCTGTGATTTCGAAGACTTTTGCTGTAGAATCAGTGGTTCCGCCAGGTGTTGGGCGGCGTTTTCCGCAGCGGAGGGTCTCCTCTGCCGCCGAGCCGGGCTTCCCGCGCGGCGAGGCGTTTGGACGATGCCCAACCCGCAGCGAGGACGCCAAATTATGAAGGTCAGGTCGTCGGTCCGGAAGATTTGCGTGAAATGCAAGGTGGTGCGCCGCCAGGGCGTGGTCCGCATCATCTGCCCGAATCAGAAGCACAAGCAGAGGCAGGGATAAATGGCACGTATCGCAGGCGTGGACCTGCCCCGCGCGAAGCGGGTGGAGATCGCGCTGACCTACATCTACGGGATCGGCGTGAGCCGCTCGAACAAGATCCTCGGCAAGGCCGGGATCGACCCGAGCGTCCGCGTAAAGGACCTCTCCGAGGAAGAAGCCAGCCGCATCGCCCAGATCATCGACCAGGAAGGCGACGTCGAAGGCGACCTCCGCAAGGACGTCGCCATGAACATCAAGCGGCTGATGGAGATCGGCTCCTACCGCGGGATGCGCCATCGCCGCAACCTCCCCGTGCGCGGCCAGCGCACCCACACCAACGCGCGCACGCGCAAGGGCCCGCGCCGGGCGCTCATCCGCCCCAAGGCCGCCGCCCCCAGCAAGCCGTAAGGAAGGAATCGAATGGCCGAGCCTGTTTCCGCCGCCGCTCCCGCCGTCCCGACCAAGAAGTCGAGCTCCAAGAAGCCCAAGAAGGAGAAGCGCCACGTCGTCCACGGGGGCGCCCACATCCACGCCTCCTTCAACAACACGCACGTGACCATCACGGACATGGAAGGGCATGTCGTGACCTGGTCGAGCGCGGGCACGCTCGGCTTCAAGGGATCGCGCAAGGGCACGCCCTTCGCCGCCCAGCAGGCCGCCTCCGCCGCCGCCACCGTGGCCAAGGACTC
>WNFI01699557.1_pt1 | contig 13869 bp, 11 predicted proteins | sample 5400471 | NCBI WGS metagenome assembly WNFI01 (sample SAMN13153348, study PRJNA577476) | soil metagenome | isolation source: 100 cm saprolite on Douglas fir-dominated hillslope | place: USA:California | collected 2013-09-17 | reverse complement strand
ATCAGACGGACGAGAGCTCCCCCTGATCGCCCGTCGATCGCGGGAGCGGGGCCCGGCACCGCTGCCCACCGCGGCGGTGCCGCGGGTCTCCCAACCAGCCCGGCGGGCGGTCCGACGCCCGCCGCCCGCCGGGTCGCCAAGACCAGCCCTAGCTAGGGGAGCGATCTGGTGCGGTTCATCTTTGCTCCGCCCGCGGACGTCGCATCCGGGCTGCTGACGTTGCCGTGGGGCGTGGAGCTTGAGGACTGGCAGGATGAGCGGCTGATCGAGATCCGCCAGCGCGGCATCTCCCGGCACGTGGTCCGGTTCGTCGCCGACGGAGGTGACCTCTACGCGCTCAAGTCCATCAGCGAGCGCCTGGCCAGGCGTGAGTACCGGCTGTTGCGGGCCCTGGCCGACGCGAACATCCCGGCCGTGGAAGTGGTGGGGATCGTGGCCGACCGGGGTCGCGACGCCGATTCGATCCTGATCACCCGCTTCCTCAGCTACTCCACCACTTACCGCGCGCTGTTCTCCTCCAGCCGCGGCCGGCCCGCCGAGCGGCTGCTCGACGCGCTGGTGGAGCTCCTGGTCCGGCTGCACCTGTCCGGTTTCTTCTGGGGCGACTGCTCGCTGTCGAACGCCTTGTTCCGCTCCGACGCGGGAACGCTCGAGGCTTATCTCGTCGACGCCGAGACCAGCGAGCACCATCCGACGCTGACTGCGGGCCAGCGCGAATGGGACATCGAGCTGGCCGCCGAGCGCATCTGGGGCGAGTTGCTCGACCTGCAGGCCGGCGGGCTGCTGCCGACGGATGTTGACCCAGAGGTGACTGCAGCGGAGCTGCGGCGCCGGTACGCGCGGCTGTGGGACGAGCTGAACTCCGAAGAGATCTTGCGCCCAGACGAGCAGCGCTACCGCATCGCCGAGCGGCTGCGCAGGCTCAACGAGCTCGGCTTCGATGCTGACGAGGTGGTACTGACCGCCACGCCGGAAGGGACCAGGCTGCGGGTGCGGACCCGGGTCGCCGAATCCGGCCACCACAGCCGTCGGCTCTTCCGCGAGACCGGGATCGGCGCCGACGAGCAGCAGGCACGGCGCCTGCTCAACGACATCGCCAGCTTCCGCGGCTACCTGGAACAGAAGAAGGGCCGCCCGGTGTCCGCGGCCGTGGCGGCGCATCGCTGGCTGGAGGAGGTCTACGACCCGGTGGTGACCGCTATACCGGACCGCCTGCGCGGCAAGCTCCCGCCACCGGAGATCTTCCATGAGATCCTGGAGCACCGCTGGTACCTGTCTGAAGAGGCCGGACGCGACGTCGGCACCACCACCGCCGCAGAGTCGTACTTCGCCACCGTGCTGCCGGCGATTCCGGCGCCTGTCAGCACCGACTCGGTCAGCACCGGCGAGCTGGCCGTGATCCTCGCAAATGACGAGGTCCCGGGTCGAGCTGATGACCGTGCCTGACCATCGTCCGTAGTCGGCGGCGGCCGACCACAGCGCTCAGGCCGCCGACGATCCCGCTGCTGTGGTGGCCAGCAGCCGCGCGCATCGGATAAGGCCGACGTGGCTATAGGCCTGCGGGTGGTTTCCCAGCGAGCGTTCGGCGACCGGGTCGTATTCCTCGGGGAGCAGGCCGGTCGGGCCGACGGTATCCACGAACTGGCTGAACAAGTCCTCCGCGTCGGCTCGCCGCCCGGTCAGCAAGTAGGCCTCGATCAGCCACGTGGTGCACAGGTGGAACCCGCCCTCGGAGCCGGGAAGCCCGTCGTCGCGCCGGTACCGGTAGACGGTGCACCCAGAACGCAGCCCGGCCTCGACGGCGGTGACGGTCGCCTGGAAGCGGTCGTCGGCGGGGTCGAGCAGCCCGGACAGGCCCACCTGGAGGCTGGCCGCGTCGAGGTCCGCGTCCCCGTAGGCGGCGGTGAACGACTGCACCTGGTCGTTCCAGCCATGGCCGACTACGTCGGCGGCGATCGCGTCGCGCAACGCGGGCCATGACGGATCTACTCCGAGTCCGTAAGCCTGCCCCATGCGCACGGCCCGGTCGATGGCTAGCCAGCACATGACCTTGGAGTGAACATGGTGACGGGGGGCTGCGCGCTCTTCCCAGATCCCATGATCGGGTTCGTGCCAGCGGCGTGCCACGGCCTCGCACATGGCCCGGACCAGCCCCCAGTCGGCCTCGTCCGGGCAGCCCTGCCCGCTCGACAACGCCTCGACCAGTTCCACCACCGGGCCGAAGACATCGAGCTGAACCTGCTGATTGGCAAGGTTCCCGACCCGAACCGGCCGCGAGCCGGCGTATCCGGGCAGGGTGTCGATCACGGCCTCCGGGCCCAGCGGGCTGCCGTCCAGGGCATACACCGGATGCAGGCGCTCCGGCCCGGGCGTCCGGGCCACCACCGCGCGCACCCAGCCCAGGAACGCCGCCGCTTCCGCGGTCGAGCCGAGCCGCACGAGCTCGTGCGCGGTCATTGCGCCGTCGCGCAGCCAGCAGTGCCGGTAGTCCCAGTTACGGACACCGCCTATCTCCTCGGGCAAGGATGTGGTGGCAGCGGCCATGATGGCGCCGGTGCCGCCGTGGCACAGCGCTCGCAAGGTCAGCGCGGAACGGCCGACCAGGCCGGTCTCTACCGCGGGCAGGGACAGGGAACCGAGCCACTGGGACCAGTGAGCGCCGCACAGCGCGCGCCGCCGGTCCTCCGGCATGGGATGCGCCGATAGGTCAGTGGTGCCGCAGCGCAGCTCAAGCACCACCGGCCGGTCCGGCACAGGCTCGACCACCGCGCGGGCGCAGTCATGGGGGCCCCCGGTGATGATGTCCCACGCCACGCCCGGGGAGCGCAGCACCATCGGGTCGGACGTGCCCGTCACGAACAGCCCTTCGGCCGCTGCCTGCAACCGCACCGCGACCTGTCCGAACTCCGGCCGGGGGGCGAATTCCAGCACGGCGGGGGCCGACCCGCTGATCACGCGGACCAGGTCCGTGCGGTGCGGCGCCGTGTGATGATCAAGGTAGTCGGTGACCAGCAACCGCGACCACCGGGTCTCCAGCGTCATCGTGCCGGGCACATAGTGCTGCCCAAGGGGCAGGCCGTCGCGCTCGGGCCGGACCGAGAAGTACCCGGCTGCGGGGCCGCCGAGCAACTCCGCGAACACTGCGGCCGACGCCGGGCCCGGTGCGCACTGCCAGCACACCCGCGCGTCCGGCGTCACCAGGGCCACCGACCGCCCGTTGCCCAGCATGGACAACCGTTCGATCGGCGCCGCCAGCTCACCGTAGAGCCAGGTGTCCCGCTCCTCCCACAGCATGGACAGCGCAGCGGCCACGTCACCTGTGCCGGCGATCCGGTAGGCGGCCAGCGTGCTGCCCGGCCCCACCTTGATCCCCAGGTCCGGACCGGACAGCCTGACGAACACCTCCTCGGCGCTCACGTCATCGCCGATGAAGACGGCCGCCGTGGCGCCGCTGGAGCGCCGCAGCGTCTCCAGCGCCTCGCCCTTGTCGGTCCGGACCACCGAGAGCTCGAGCACCGCATCACCGTCGGTGGCCTGTATCCCGTTCCACCTGCAGGGCCCCGATCTGACCTCGGCGAGCACCCCCTCCGCGACCGCTCGCTCTGCCTGGCGCACGTGCACGGCCACGCTCGCGGGCTTGATCTCGAGCAGCACGCCTTCCGCGCCGTCCACCATCCTGCGCAGCGTTCTCACCAGCTCGCGGTGCAGCGAACGCGCCTGCTCATCGAGTCCGTGCAGGAACCCGATGTCGAACTCTGTGCCGTGGCTGCCGACTAGGTACACCTCCGACGGGAGCCGGGACAGCGCGGCGAGTTCGCGCAGGGCACGCCCGGAGATGACCGCGGCCGTCGTCTCCGGCAGGCACGCCAGTGACCGCAGCGCGCTCACTGCCTCCGGCGAGGGCTGCACGGATCGCGGATCGGCGGTGATCGGCGCGAGGGTCCCGTCGTAGTCGCACGCCACCAGCAGGCGCGGCGTTCTGGCCACCTCGGCCAACCCGCGCCGGAGCCCGGCGTCGAGCGAGGCGATCGTCGGCAGCCGCTCGAGGCCCGGACCCACCGTGGCGGTGGCGCTGACGCGCTGCCGCAGCACAGCCGACCGGGAGGTCCGGCCCGCCGGCGACGGCGCGCCGTTCATGATGGCCATGACCCTCGTATCTCCGGCCGGTCCGCGCCATGATCGGGCCGGGTCCACTGCGCGGGCGGGCCGGTCCAGGGGACCTCGGCCCAGACGTGCCGAGCGCGGCGGTCTCCGGACACGCCGGTGCGTGACGCCAGCCTCCGCACCATGTACAGGCCATAGCCGCTGGTCACGATGCCGGGCGCGCGTCGCGGCCACTTGGGCCGGGCCGCCTCGCCGGCGTCGGCGACCGCGACCCGGATAGCGGGCGGCTCAGCGAGCCAGCGGATCTCCACGGTAAACGCGCCGCCCTGTCCGCTGGCAGTGTGCTGGATCGCGTTGGTGGCGAGCTCGACCGCGATCGTCACCACGTCGTCGCGGGCGGGAGTGTCCGGCAGCAGCCGGACCAGCCAGCGGCGCAGCCGGGCCAGCTCGGGCGCCCGGCCGCGGAAGATCCTCCACTGCCGCTCGGGTCCCGACGGGAACAGGGCCGGAGGAATGCAGCCACGCGAGTCGACGGTGCTTCGGAGGGCTGGGGGCGAGGTCATGAGACTCCTCCCGCGCGTAGGGTCCATTCGGCGCTGGGGCGCCAGCGGTGCGATGCGGTGCTGGCGTCAGCGCGACGTCAGCGGAAAGAGCCGGCGGTGAGGCCGGAGACGATGCGGCGCTGTGCGAAGAGCACCAGCAGGGCGATGGGGATGGAGACGATGACCACGGCCGCGTCGATGAGGTTGTAGAAGACCTGGAACTGGCTCTCGCCGAACGTGACGATGGACAGCGGCGCGGTGAAGTGGCCGGTGGTACGCAGGAATGAGACCGCGAAGGCGAAGTCGTTCCAGGCGAGGATGAACGACAGGATCGCGGCGGTGAACACGCCGGGGATGGCCACCGGGATGATCACCCTGCGCAGCGTCTGCAGCCTGGTCGCGCCGTCCACCAGCGCCGCCTCCTCGAGCTCGCGGGGAATCTGCTCGAAGAAGTTCTTCAGCAGCCAGGTGGACAGCGGCAGGGTGTACACCAGGTACACGATGATCAGCGGGTAGATGTTGTCGAGGATGTTCAGGTCCTTCAGCAGCAGGAACAACGGCCCGATCATGGCCAGCACCGGGAAGAATCCGGCCAGCAGGATGAACGCGAGGATCGCCCCGGCGCCGCGGATGTGCAGCCGGGCGAGCGCGTAGCCGGCCAGCGAGCCGACGATGACCGTCACGACGGTCGTGCCCAGCGCCACGATGATGCTGTTGACCAGCGGGGTGAGGAAGTGCTGCTGGCTGAAGATACTCGAGTAGGCGCTGGCCGACAGGTGCGAGGGAACGATCCCGTTGCTGCCGCCCACCCCGGCCGCCACCTGGTTGTCCGACTCGAGGGAGGTCCGCAGGATCCAGTAGAAGGGGAACAGCGCGACCACCACGACGATCAGTACGGCAAGGTAGAACAGCATCTCCCGAGCGGCACCGCGGCGCGCCTGCCGACGGCGCCGGGCCGTTCCCGTGGCCGCCGGGCGGCGGTCTGCGATGGCGGTCATGTCTGCGGCCTCAGGAAGCGCACGTATCCCGCGGAGATTACCAGGGCGATCACGACGAGCATCATGGAGATCGCTCCCCCATAGCCGAAGTCGGTGTTGATGATGAAGGTCTGGTAGTTGAGGAAGGACAGCGTCTCGGTCGAGGTGCCAGGGCCGCCGCCGGTCATGATGTAGATGACGTCGAAGACAAGCAGTGCCTGCAGGGTGCGGAAGATGAGCGCCACCACGAGCGCGGGCCTAAGCATGGGGAGGGTCACCCGGCGGAAGGCCTGCCAGGCCGAGGCGCCGTCGATCCGGGCCGCCTCGTAGACCTCGTTGGGGATGATCTGCAGCCCGGCCAGCAGGATGATCGCGACGAACGGGATGTTCTTCCACGAGTCCGCCACGAAGATGACCACCCACGACCGCCACACGCTGGCATTCAGCCAGGTGATGCTCGACCAGGCCGGATGGATCGCGCCGAGGAAGTAGTCCACGAAACCGGCCCGGGGGTCGAACATGGTCTTCCACAGCATCGCCGAGACGACCGTGGGGACCGCCCAGGGGATCAGGACCGACGCGCGCAGGAACGCCCGGCCGCGGAACTTCCGGTGCATCATCAGGGCCAGGCCGAGACCCACCACGACGTCGAAGACGATCGTGACCGCGGTGAAGACCAGCGTGCGCTCCAGCGCGGCGATCCACTCACCGGAGCTGAACATTTTGGTGTAGTTCTGGCCGGCGACGAACTTGTGCGGCAGGCTGCCGTAGCTGAGGTTGTCGAAGTGGAACGAGTCCCACAGGTTGGAGATGAGCGGGTAGGCGGTGACCGCCAGCAGCAGGATCACGGCCGGCGCCACCATCAGGTAGCCGAAGCGGCGGTCGGCCGCCGCGCGGGAGTCGGCCCCGCGCGGCGGCAGACCCAGCAGGGTCAGCCGCTCGCGCGCGGGCGCATGGGTTGCCATCAGGCCCTCACACCACGGGTCCTCGTCTGCGTCGGGCTATGAGCCCGGCGAGGCGCTGGCGGCCGTCGCGATCGCTGGCGCACCCGACTTCAGCGCCTGGACGGCCGCCGAGGTGCTCGCGGATGCGTACACCGAGGAGAACAGGTTCTGCAGGTCGGCCGAGACCGTCAGGTAGTTGGGGGTCACCGGCCGCGGCGCCGAGTAACTGTTCAGTGTCTTCACGTTCGCGAAGTACGGCGCCTTGGCCAGCAGTGCAGGGGTGTAGGCCGACGGCAGCGACGGCGGGTCGCCGGTGACTATCGCGCGGGCGGTCTCCACCGGCGCGCTGGTCAGGTACGAAATGAGCTTCCAGGCCGCTGCGGCGTGCGCGGTCTTGGTGTTGATCGCGAGCATCTCGCCGCCCAGCGCCGACCCCGGAGTGCCTCCCGGCCCGGCCGGGAACGGGATGTATCCCACGTTGCCCTTGACCGGCGGCGCGGTGGCCAGCGACTCCACGAACGGGTAGTTGATGGAGAACGCCGCGTGACCGGCGACGAACTCCGCCTCGACGTTGCCTTCCTGCCAGCCGGTCACCGCGGTCGGGGCGATGTGACTGACGTAGATGGCGTTGTGCAGCCAGGCCAGGGCGGCCACATTACCGGGGGTGTCGAGGTTGGCGGGGTCGAGCTTGCCGCCGAACGCGGAGTCCACGGTCAGGAACGCCGTGATCGCGCCCTCGTATTTGGCCGCCTCGAAGGCGAGGCCCTCCTTCAACGAGTGATCCGTCTTCATGGCCATCTCCGCGTCGGAGACCACCTGGGCGGGGCTCGTCGGCGGCGTCTTGATGAGGTCAGTGCGGTAGTACAGCCCCTCCGGGTTGTCGAACCACGGAACGGCGTACGGCGCGCCGTTGAACAGGGCGGCCGCGACCTCGTGCGGGAAGAACTGGCTCATGTCGGGGTGGAACTGGTTCAGCGACAGCAGCCAGCCGGCCTGGGCAAACTTCGCGGGGTAGGTAACGTCGCTCTCGAACACGTCCGGGGTGGACGAGCCGGCGGTGAAGGACTGTTCCAACTGGGAGAGGTAGGTCGTCGAGTTCGGCGACAACACGTCCACGCTGACCTTGATGTTAGGGTTCGCCTTCTCGAATGCGTTGATCGCTACCTGCGTCTGCTGGCCCTCGGTACCCAATCCGGACTCGGCAAACACAATGGTCTGCTTGGCGCTCGCCGCGACCTTACTGCTGGAACTACCCGAGCTGCACCCGGCCGCAGCCAGGCCGACTGCTGCGGCAGCTACCACCGCAAGCATTCTTGACTTGTTAGACCACACCACCGTGGCCACCTCCCTGCTTGTCGGCTGCGGGTCAGCCGTTTCCCAATGTGAATTGAGCTCGCCGGCGAACGTGCTCATCGCAGGCGCCGCCACCGCCGTCGCCGCGACCTGAAGCCGGAACCGTCTCCTGGCTCACTCGCCCGGCTGAGCTGCGTACATATGTGTTATACACTCATGTTATGTATGGGTCAATAGCGTGTGACAGACGGGTTTCTGGCACGTTTCGGCTGCCCGGGTCGCGCGCCCAGCGCGGGTCGACGCGCGAGACTCGGCGCTACGCATGCTTCTAGACGCTGCGCCGGCGGGAGCTCTTCGATCGGGCGGGCCAGGTAGTTGGCCGCGGGTCCTGTCGTGGACCGAACGACGGGGGCACCACCTGGCCCGCCGACCTGCTACGGATGGTCGCCGGCTACTGGCCACCTTGGCGTGGCGCCGATTCGCTTGCCCTCGCAGTCGAAGAAATGGACGCGCTGCAGGTCAATATGGACCGCGACCTCTTGCCCCACGGCCCCGTCCTCGGGGGAATCGAGCCGGAGCAGGAGATGCGCGCTGCGGTGCTCACCGCATGTTCCAAGTCAGCGGGCGCCGCATGAGCGCCGTTCCGACTCGGCCTGATGAGTTCCAGGACGCGGGCGCGGCGGCCAGGGGCGGGGCTTCGCGGCGGCGGCGCCGGGCGCCTTGGCCTCGGGCCGACCGCGTCAACGTCGACCGGGCGGAATCCCACCTCGAGCCGCGCATGCCATTCGTGCCCCAGGTAATAATGCGAGCTGACCCTGCCGCGAAGCTGCGGGCCCCCCTGGCCTGCTCGCGACGGTGACAGCGCTTCTGGCCTGATCCCGACGATCACCGGATCGGCGTGGTAGGGGGTCAGGGACTCCGAGCGCTGACTGGCCCAGGCCAGATCGACACGCTGGCTGCCGAAGTCGATGATGATCTTGTCCCCCGTTCACCAGCCAGGTCGTCGCCCAGGCCAGGCTGATCGGCGGCGAGCTAAGGAACGCTGCGTAAAAGCGGTGGCCGGTTCCTGGTAAACGCGCATGGGCGGGCCGACGTCCTCGATCGTGCCATCCCGCATCACCGCGACTCGGTCGGCCAGGGTTAGGGCCTCGGGCGCGCCGAGGACATCGGCTGCCTGCAGGTCGAGCCACGCGCGCAGGGTGGCTCCCCGCAGGCCTTCGGGCTCGCGCAGTGGCACGTGCACTTGTGCCGGGCCGTGGAAGTGGCGGCGGCCCTGGCGGGCTACCTGGCTGACGATCTCGGCCGGGAGGTTCGGGTCCTGCTGCCCGGCGGACGGCGATCGCGCTGATAATCAGCAGCCCATTGAAGCTCATTGTGCTCATGGGTCGCACGCCTTCAGGAGCGGCAACACAGTCCGCTACTTCCTTCTATCGCCGCATGCCCATCACCCGACCGACCATGGAGATGACGCCCGGCCCCGGTTGCCGCGTGCCTGATTGCGGTCGGCCGGCCGGCTCGCGGGATCGGGTCGCCGCGACCCGGCCGGCGCTGTCGGGACTAGGCGAGGCCGAGCTGCTGCCTCTGCACAGCGGCGTCGTAGAAGGCGGAGATGACGATGAGCTGGTCGCCGTCCCACTTGGTGGTCTGGCCGAACTCGACGTCGAACGCCTTTCCGGTCGGGGCGATCACGGTCCCGTCGGGCAGGGTCATCTCCCCGGTGAAGGTCCCGGTCGAGCGGGTGACCACGGTGATCCAGTCGCCGCTGCCGAACTGGATCGGGTACGGGTCGCTATACACGTGCATGTCGGGGAACATGCGCAGCATCTGCTGCATCGCCGCGGCGTGCGCTACCCGTCCGTAGACCGGCTCGGCAAGGCCGGGGATGTAGGCGACCATGTTCGGGTGGTGGACCTCATCCACCGCGGCGAAGTCGCGGGCGTTGAACGCGTCATCGCCCTTCTTCATCAGCGCGAGAAGATGCGCGGTCCGGCTGGTGCCTTCGGTCGTGGTAGTCATGATGGCTCCTTCTTACTGGTCAGCGGCGCAGTGCCGCCCGGAGGTGCCGCCGCGATATCGCTATATCTTTGAGTCTACACTAAGTTTTGGGTTGAGTCAAGATTTGTTATGCTGAGCACATGACCGACCTCGGCTTGCGCGAGCGCAAGAAGGCCCGCACCCGCCAGGTCATCGCCGACGCGGCTGCGCGGCTGTTCGCCGAGCACGGGTATGAGCAGGTCGCGGTCAGCGACGTGGCGCGCGAGGCCGAGGTCTCCGAACAGACCGTCTACAACTACTTCCAGACCAAGGAACAGCTGGTCATCGATCGCGATCAGCTGGTCCAGGATGAGCTGAGCCGGCTGATCCGCACGCGAGCACCCGGAACCACCCCGGCCGCAGCCATCCGCGAGTTCGTGCTCGACACTGTGGAGGGGATCCGCCGCGTTCCGGCCGGGCAGTGGCGCGGCGAGCTCGGCTTCCTGGCCGCGATCAGCCCGACCGTCCACCGGCTCGCGCTGGAGATGTCAGACCGCCAGGCCAGCGCCCTCGCCGCCGCCATTGCTGACACTGAGGCAGTCGCGCCCGAGATCGCAAAGCTGCGGCGGATCGCGCTCGCCGGCGTGTTCCAGATCATCATCACCGAGGCCGGACGCCGCACCCGCCAGGGCCAAAGCCAGGACCAGATCGCCGACGAACTGCGGCCAGCCATCGAAGCGGTCCTCGACGACCTCGACCGCTGGCTTACGCCCGCCACGAAATGAAGGCCTGCCAAAGCCACAGCCTCCCCTGGCAGTCGCCAGAACGCAGCGCAGATGAAGCGCGGGCCGCGCTGCTGCTGCGGAGCGCAGCACAGCCGCGCTTGACCTTCTATACGGGCAGATTTCGGCAACGCGCTACCTTCGACAGCTACCTACGTTGCTGCCCCGACCATCTACGCCGCCTGCGCTGCACGCCGCGGTGAACGTCTTGGGCCGGTTTCGGCGCCGAACATGCAGAACCGGACAATATGCACACGCTCGTGGCAGTCATTGAAGCGCCGGCCCAGCGCGCCGAGTCGGCGATCTGCGCGGGCGGCGGGCTGCCGCCCCGGCATGAGTGCTGACTCTTCGTAACGGCCGCTGCCTTGGCTTGAGGCTGCCGTCGGCCGGGTTGCCGCAGGCACTGAACGAGGCTCGCGCTGCCCTGGGCGCCGCCCGCCCGGCTCCCCCTGGCCGACCCGGCCTGTACGACGAACTCGGCGTGGTCCGGCTGGCCGAAGCCCCTGGGCGATGGTCACGATGACGCTGTCATGCCCGTTTCAGGCGCCGCTGACGGCGACCACCCCGCTCGTCGTGCCGAGCAGCACCAGCCGGCCCGACAGCGACGGCGAGGCCAAGGGCGCGAGCGCGCTCCCCAGGCTGATCTTGTACCGGACGTGCCCGCTGGCGGGGCTGAGCTCGTACAGCACGCCGGAGTTCCAGTCCGGGACCCACACCGCGCCACCGCCCAGCACCGGCGAACCCTGCGCCGGGCCGGGACCGCGCCAGAGCACCCGGATCCGGTCGTTCGCGGTGTTCACCGCCGCCATCCCGCCGGAGATGCAGGGCACGTAGGCGACCGTGCCCGCCGCCGCCATCCCGCCGAAGGAGATGCACACCGGCGCCTGCGCCAGTTGGCTGCCGACGCCGGCCAGGCGACGGGCGTTCAGCAGATAACCGTTTCCGTTCTTGCCGTCGGCCAAGAGCCTTCCCGGGCTCAGCAGCGCCGGGGTGGTGGAGCCGAGGTCCTGGTCGCCGGCGTTGTCGGTGGCCCAGGTGCTGGGCGCGAAGATGCCGGTCCGGCGCAGGAGCGGGGTGAGCGCGGTGACCGAGTCGCCGCCGTCGAACGGCGGCGCCGTGGCGGCGCCGTTGCCCGCGCTGACGTAGATGGTGCCGTCGGGCCCGATCACCGGCCCGCCCGCGGCCCAGATGCCGCCCTCTCGGGCGGCCGGCACCTGGTAGGAGACCAGCGCCCCCGTGCCCGAGGCCGGGACGCCCACGATCGAGCCCCGGTACGGGCCGCAGTCCCCGAAGAAGCCGCCGAACGCTACATACACCCGGCCGCGTTCGGCGGTGAGCGCCGCCCATTGCTGGTCAAACCGCGGGTGCCCGTCGGGGGCCGGGATGTCGCGGCGGAAGCGGACGTGGCCGTGGGTGATGTCGATGCCGGCCAGGATGTGGTGGAACCCGGTGGTCTCGGCGACCGCGTAGACCAGGCCGGTGGCAGGGTCGTAGACGGTGGTCCCGGTGATGCCGAGCGGGTTGATGCCGCCGCACGGCTGGCTTGACAGCGGGGCCGGCGTGCCCAGGTGCGCCCGCCAGAGGATGCGCCCGCGCGAGCGGGAAAGCCCGTACACGGTGTCGCCCTCGGTGGCGGCGATGACCAGGCCGCCGATCACCAGGGGCTGGGCCCAAACCGCCCCGTCCAGCCGCCGGGTCCAGGCGATGGCCAGGCGCCCGGCGGCCGGCAGCGCGGGCGCGGCGCCGCTCCGGGCGGCGTCCCGGTGATACGCTGGCCAGTCCCGCGAGGTCAGCCCGGCCGGCGCCCGGATGGGGCTGGCCGGGAGGTCAGCGGACGGGCGCGGGGTGGCGTGCGGGGCGGGCGTTCGCGAGACACCGGCGGCGCAGCCAGCCGCCGCGAGGCAGGCAGCGAGCAGCAGGGCGGCGGGCACGCGCATGCCACCAGTCTGCCCGCTGGTACGGCGTCCCGCGCGCCGGCGCCAGTCGTTCGCGGGCAGCACGTGCCCGGTAGGTCTCCGGGCTGCGGCGCCGCCACCGGGCGCGTCTCGCGGCGGACTGCGCGGATGATCTGCCTGCGGCAACCCGAGCCGTCAGCGCAGCTATCAGCCGCGCCGAGTCGGCGATCCGGCGCCACGCGGCCGCCGTTCTGCGCTAGTCGGACGGTCTCTATGCCAGCGGCCCTCGATGATGCAGATCAGGCTGATCTGTCCAGGTCGGCATGCGAAAGGATGGTGGCTAACCCGCCGCTCGGCAAGTGCTCGCTGGAGCAAGCGGCACCTCCGATGGCGACGGTGGATGGGAGGACTTCCATCACAGCTCAATCCAGTCGAGACCTCGGCCGGATGTGTCCTGCATAGCCCTCTGTCACCGGGCTTTTTCGCGGGCGGGTCTTACGGGACGCTCTTGAGCAGGCACCCGTTATGAGCTGCGGCGTTCCCGTAGGTGGTTCCGCTTGTTACACAACCGTTGAGGCCGATTAGTGCGGACGATGTGCTTGTCATGGCCGAGGGCGCCCTTCTTGCTAAATTAGTCGGCGGAGCCGTGGGCACCTGAGTGTGCATCGGCGAGCTCAAGCCCAGAGAGGACACCTTTCACCGTTGCCCTTCTTCGGACTTGCGAACGGCAAGTGCCCGCCAGGCTACCGGCGAGCGCTTGCGCGAAGCGATGAGATGCTTGGTCTCCGCAAGCGTGAAGCCCACCTCTTGAAAGACCCTGACGACGCCGACTGCAGCGACGGCGTCGACCGAGTCCCGCCGATGCCCGGACACGCGCCGGATGGGCCGCACCAGCCCGAGCTCGTCGTAGTAGCGCAGCGCCGAGGTCGTGACACCCGTTCGCCGGGCGAGTTCGCCGATCGTGAGGATCTCAGACATCCGGACTTCAAGCGCACTCGAAGAAGGATTCACTTGGCCGGTGGCTTGACTTCAGGTTCGCTTGAAGATGTACACCACGATCATGAGCATGAGGAAGCAGCTTGGCCGTCGGATCGTCTCTCAGTTCATGCATCCCCGCGGACTGACCGGCGCCGACTTCCTGATCTGCACCGCCGGCCACGTCGTCAGCGAACAGGACCGGCTGACCCGAGAAGGGCGATGGGACGCCTTGCGCCAAGACCTCACCACGTTCGTCCAGGAACGAGCCGAGCACACCGACGGCCACCTCGATCTCATTCTGGACTACCTACTGGTGGCATCTGCCAAGGTGTAGCTGGCCGCCTGCCCGGTAGCCGATCCCCTTTCGGGACGGCCGAGTG
>WNFI01041641.1_pt1 | contig 13869 bp, 11 predicted proteins | sample 5400471 | NCBI WGS metagenome assembly WNFI01 (sample SAMN13153348, study PRJNA577476) | soil metagenome | isolation source: 100 cm saprolite on Douglas fir-dominated hillslope | place: USA:California | collected 2013-09-17 | reverse complement strand
CACCGGCACACCAAACATCGCCGCCGCCTGCCGCAGCCACGCCCGGGACGCCACCCGCGTACTGGCCACACTCAGACTCAGTACGCCGTGACCGAAACAGACATCACGCCACTATGCCGGGGCCCTGGGTCGCTCTGTCTTTCGTGCAAGGTCGGAGGCGCCGCGGTAAAGCATATCGAGTCCCCGCGTTGAGCGCTTCCCGGCCAGGCGCCTGGCTTATCGTCGTGGTGAATGAGGCGCCCCATGGGCTGAACCGCAGGCGCACTGCGCCTGGTGCTCCGCCCCGCGCACGGTCGATCACCCACATGCTGACGGTTCCCGATCGTACCTGGAACGCACCTGCGATGGCGGTGGCCTGCCAGGGCAGTTGCCCGCGGTCGGCCTTAATGAGCAGGTCCAGTACGGCGCGCTCGTCTCGTGCCGCAGCACGTGCGCGCCATGGCATGGCCCAGCTCGGGTGGCGGAGCCGCGGCTTATCCATCAATGTCCTCGCTTGGCTTAGACGGTGTTTGCGCCCGCGGCTCGCAGGCTCCCTGAGTTGCGCTCTGGCCACGCCCTCGGCCGCGGTGGTGACAGCCCAGCGCGTCGCGGAGCCGGCCGTCGCGCGCGGCCGCGGTCCTGGTTGCGTTGCTGGCACGCGCGGCCAGCTGGTGGGCTGGCGGCGACCGCGTCGATGCACCGCCGTGCTCGCGGCCCGGCGAGCGGACAATAGTGTCGCATCGCTTTCCTGCTTTCCTTTGCTGTGTTATTGTTGTGGCGTATCTCACGATGATGTCGGATCCGCCACCCGTACGACATTGGCGGTGAGATTCCGCCACACGGCGTGAGACTCTACACAACGATTGATCATATTCTAGCCATGTCGACGAAGCGGCTATAATGCCCCTGAAATGCGACAGTTACCGTGGCTGTCGGGCCGTTACGGTGCTTGGCCACGATGAAGTCCGCCTCGCCTGCGCGCGGTGACTCCCGTTCGTACGCATCTTCGCGATGCAGAAGAATTACGACGTCTGAGTCTTGTTCTATTGAATTATGCAGGTGGATTGCCGCTACCCGGGCCAGGCGCTCTCTGCTCGGCGCGTGCTTCCATTGGGTGCTGCCGCAGAATTGCGTGCCCAGCGCTGCCGAGAACCTCCTATGTGACATCTCACGTTCCTGTAGGACCTTGCGAACACGGGTCCACACTTCCCGCGGCACGGTGTCGAGGTTCGTATTGACCTGGAGCGGCCGGAGCATCTGCGTGCATATCCCGGCCATGGCGGCGCGCTCCCCGTGGACGCCGATTGCGTCAAGAAAGCGGAGCTGGTTTTCGGCGCCGTATATAAATAGGTCATAGCACGGTCGGTAGTCAGACTTCCGGATCTCCTTGACCCGGGTCAGGACATTGAAGCGGAGCAGGAGCTGAGCTACGTCATCAATCAGCCGACGGCTCGTTGATGCGTAGTAGATACGTGCCTGATCTACCTTGGGGTCCCACCACACGCAGCCGTCGGTGGCCCAGAGGTGGCGCAGGAAAAGGGCTAGCTTGGGCTCTGGCAGCGAGAAGATCTCTCCCGGGACGAACTTCTCGTGACTTCGCAGGCCGAATAGTCCTAGCGAGTCGAGCCACGATGCGACAGGGTTGCGCTTTCCGTGCGTCAGGTGGTGCGGCGAGGGCAGGCGAAGTGATGTGCACCGAGCTGCCTCGTGGTCGTCACGAACGGCGGTGATCCCGAAATGCTTCGCAGCCACGGCGACCGCCGCCAAGTTAGCTTCGTCCGTGCTTGCGTACCTGAGCGGCTGGTTCCTGACGAATGATCCATCTCCAATCAGGTGTGCGAGAAGGATGACCTCGGGGTCAGGAACCTCATGGGGGCTCGTCGGCTCCGGCACGCTGCGTGGGACCGCTACTCGTGAGCCAGCCGTCAGTTCGTCAAGCGGCCGCCATCCGTTGTAGGTCAGGAACGGATGGTTCGCTGTGGCCTCAACCTCACGGCCAGACCGCAGCCGCACGCGGAAGACCTCTTTGACTCCGCTAGGAAACGCGTGCGTCATGGTGCGCGGCGCCAGCCGCAGTCGCTCATCGAGCGACCACACGGGAACATCACGCTCTCCGGACGCAATGAGTTCCCCGAGCGTGATTTCGCTGCCCGTGTCGGCTCGCAGGATGCGCGTTCCCTGGGTCAGGCATCCGGATTCCCGCAGGTCGGCGAGCAGTGGGCGCTTGTCGGTTCGCTGCTCAGGGCCGCGGTTGAGCTGGGCCACGGCTACGACGGGGACGTCGAGTTCCTTGGCCAGCAGCTTCAGGGAGCGGGACATATCCGAGACCTCCTGCTGCCGGTTCTCCACCCGCTTCGGGGAACTCATCAGCTGGAGGTAGTCGATAATCACCAGGCGCAGGTCATGCCGCTGCTTGAGGCGTCGGCACTTCGCCCGGATCTCCATCATCGACATGTTCGGCGAGTCGTCGATGAACATCGGGGCATCGACCACCTCGCTCATCCGCCGCGCCAGCCGGGCCCAGTCGTCCTCGCTCATCTGGCCGGTCCGCATCGAGTGCAGCGGGACCCGCGCCTCGGCGGACAGCAGCCGCATGGTGATCTCGTTGCGGCTCATCTCCAGGCTGAAGATAACCGAGGTGAGCCCCGCCTTCACCGACGCGGCCCGGGCAAGATCCAATGCCAGGGTCGAGTTGTGGGTCGGGATCATTGCCCGGCCGACCAGGTACATCTGATCGGAATTGTCGACCTGGACACAACGCACTGGCACGCTCGGTACTGCACGGACGGCCGTGATGAGCCGCTGCCGTGTCCGTGGCGTCGTGCGCTGCGGACGCCGCTCCTTGTGCGTGACCCGCTTGCGTTCGAGCCAGAACACATCGTCGCTGGTGGTAAATGTGATCGTGTATGCAACCGATGAGTCCGGCGTCCGGCCGGGGACGGGCTTCTGGCTCCAGCCACAGCGGTAACCGAGGCTGTGTACAAGTTCACGAAAATCCTCCGCCAGCCGCCTGGAGGTGACAGTGAATTGAACCGAGCCGGTCCGGCCGACCGTGCCATCCGTATCGAGCAGCCCGGCCAGCAATGCGCGACGCTGCGGCTCCGAGGCACGCAGATACCGCGCGGGGATGTGCTTACTGCCGAGCACTCCGAGGCCGCGGAGAATGGCCGTGACAGATCCGTGTTTCCTAAGGCAAGCCTGGCACATTCCGGCTCCGGAGGTGCTGCCGCTAAAAGGCCTGCCGCACCGGGTACAGGCGGGCCGCTGCCGCCGGTGGCCGGCAGCAAACGCCTTGGGGCCGCACGCCCAACCGCACGTCACAGTCTCAGGTATGGCCGGAGTGAATCGGTTACCGCAGACTGGGCACGTCTTGGGGGCGGCAGGGAGCCTTGTCCGGGGAAGTCGCAGGGCGTACTGAAGGCGGCTCTTTAGCTTCGGTGCTTCGAGGCCCTGGCCTTCCACGAGCATGGCTATCTCAGGGTCCGCGGATGTGAATTGTGCGCAGGAGCTGCTGCCGTCACCCAGCCATACGCCGAGCACGTACGACGGCAGCGGCAGGTCCGCGTCCGGCAGGCAGAGCGGCCGGACGGTGGCGACCGAATGGTTAGGGCGTACATCGCTGCCGACCCTCAGGCTTGCCGCGATCTGCTCGGTCGTGACAATAGGATCGTGGACGGCTGTGATTGCGGCATTCTTGGGCCGCTCCGCCATCTGCACCATTCTGGCGAGCAGCGAATGACGCGAGGCATAGGCGGGAGCGTGCCAGCGGCAGGACCGCTGCGCTCCGGCGGCCTCGACCAGAATCCTCTCCGGCGCTAGGCCGACGTCGCGCCCGGCCGTATGCATGATCGCGCGGAACTCCGGTCCGGTATCAGCGAGGATATCCCGGGCTGTGACAGGGCGGTCGGGCTCGCTGAGCGCGGACTTCCAGGCGCTGAGCAGCCGACGCCGCGACGAATCAGGCCAGTACCAGGAGGTGTGCGTCTCGGCTCTTTGCCGTTTGGCAGCGCGGGTGTCGGTCCGCCACTGATGCTGGGCATCGGCAACGATCACGGTCCCGTCGTCGAACTCCACCTCGTAGCACGGCCGCCCCTCCATCACGTCGGTGGCCGCGACCACCCTGGTGGGCCTCCCGTCCGCACCCAGCAGCCAGTCCCCCACCTGGACCTCGCCCATCGTCGTCCAGCCAGAGGGGGTTGGCAGCGTTGTTGAAAGTTCAACAGCCTTGCCCAAAGCGGGTCTTGCAGCAATAACGATCATCTGGCCGGGGTGCAGGCCGTTGGTCAGGGCGTCCAGATCGGCGAACCCGGTGGGCACCCCGGTCAGCATGCCGCCCCGGCTGCCGATGGCCTCGATCTCGTTGAGCGCGCCAGGCATGATCTCGGACAGCGACCGGTAGTCCTCGCTGACCCGGCGGTCGGTGACCCCGTACACCTCCGCTTCCGCACGGTCGACGATCTCGTCGGCGTCCCCGTCGCCGGAGTACCCGAGCTGGACAATGCGGGTGCCGACCTCTACCAGGCGGCGCAGGATCGCCCGCTCCCGCACGATGCGGGCGTAGTAGCCGGCGTTCGCGGCCGTGGGCACGCTGGCGATGAGCGTGTGCAGGTAGGGAGCGCCGCCCACCCGCGCGATCTCGCCCCGCTTAGTCAGCTCGTTCGCCACGGTGACGGCATCGGCCGGCTCGCCCCGGCTATACAGGTCGAGGATGACCTCGTGCACGAGCTGGTGCGCGGGCCGGTAGTGATCGGCGGGCCGGATCACCTCGAGCACGTCGGAGATCGCGTCCTTGGACATGAGCATCCCGCCCAGGACACACTGCTCCGCGGCGAGGTCGTGCGGTGGCGTCCGCTCGAACTCCTCACCGCGGGGCACCATCTCCGTGACGCTCACCGGTGCCCACCTCCCCCATTTCCGGCGTGCATTCCCGCGGCTGCCCGCGCGGGCGTTGGATCCGTTCTATCGGACGGCTCCGACAGTCTTGCCCTAGCGCCAGCCGGCGTCCAGCGCCGCTGTGCACAGGCCTGTGGACAGCCTGTGCAGACACGCCGCCGTCGCTGTGCGCAGCATGGGGATAGCGCTGTGGATATGCTGGCTCGGCATGCCAGAAAGGCGTTCCTGCCTGGGACTATGCCGTCCACTGGTTGTGCGCAGGAAAAAGTCTTGCCCCCGAAGCCCGTCCACAATGGCCGGAAGTTATCCACATTGGGAATTTCACGTCCGACGTTACATGCGAGGTCTCGGAGCGCTAGGCTCCGCCCGCCAGCGATGCGCCCGTTTGGCGGACAGCCGGGCGCCGGACCCTCTATGGTTCGATCGTGTGTTCGACGACAGCCGCGCGGATCGCGCGGATTTGCGCGGCCATCGAGGAGCTGGCAGGCCGCCCGGGTGAGCCAGACGGCGTGACCACGCTGATTGCCGCGGCGGCGTGGTCCGGGAACGCTCACGCTTTGTCCGCGGCTGCTGACGACGTGGCGGGACGCCTGGCCGCGATCTGGACGATGATCGCCGACGCCGATCCCGAGATAGCGAAGAGACTGCCTGACTACCTTGCGGCAGCGGACCGAGCCGCCAGTCGACCGCCATCAACTTCATGATCGTGGTGGCTCGAGCGCAACCCGACCGGGCAACTCATCCCCCCGGAGATCGCTGATGGCCGGGCAGGCGGCAGCGGGTCGGTGGTCACCGCGCAGGCCGTCAGGCCACGAGGCAGGCGGCCATGGTGCAGCCGTCAGGCGCAGGCACGGCAGGATCCCGCCGCAGACCTCTCAGACGCCGGTGACCAGGACGTCAAGGGCGGCGGTTACCTCGGGATGCAGCCTGACCGTCACCTGGTGCGCGCCGACGGTCTTGATCGGGTTCTTGATCTCGATCCGGCGCCTGTCGAGCTCGGGGCCGCCCGCGGCCTTCACGGCGGCCGCGATGTCCGCGGGCGACACGGAGCCGAAGAGCCGGCCGCCGCCGCCCGCGCGGGTCTGCAGCCGCACGTCGAGCGACGCGAGCCTGCTCGCGGTGTCCCTCGCGTCGCCGAGTCCCCTGATCTCGCGGACGGACCTGGCCCGCTTGATCAGGTCGATCTGCTTCTCCGCGCCGCGGCTCCACTGCATCGCGAGCCCGCGCGGCACCAGGTAATTGCGGCCGTAACCGCCTGCCACCTCGACCACGTCGCCGGGGGCGCCCAGGCCGGTGACCTCCTGGGTCAGGATGAGCTTCATCGGCGTACCGCTCATCGGTGCGCTACCTCCCTCGGCAGTTATCGGGCCGTGCTCGTATACGGCAGCAGCGCCACTTCGCGGGCGTTCTTGATCGCGGTGGCGACGTCACGCTGATGCTGTGTGCAGTTGCCGGAGACCCGGCGGGCCCGGATCTTGCCGCGGTCCGAGATGAATTTCCGCAGCAGCCCCGTGTCCTTGTAGTCCACGTGGGTGATCTTCTCCTGGCAGAACAGGCAGACCTTCTTCTTTGGCTTGCGAATCGGCGGCTTGGCCATCGTGGTGCTCCTTGGCAGAGCCCCGCCTGCGGCGGGGATGGTCGGTTGAACGTTGTGGGTGGTGGTGAGCGTGCGTAGGTCGTGGTCTGGGGCAGGGGTCAGCGGGTCGTGGACGGCTCGTCAGCTAGTCAGAACGGTGGCTCGTCCGAGAACCCGTCGCCGCCGGCATCGGATGCCCACGGATCGTCGGGGCGCCCGCCGCCTCCACCATACCCGGACTGGCCGCCACCTCCGGACGGGCCGGACGGGCCGGACGGGCCGCCGCCGAAGCCGCTGCCGCCGGTGGACCGGCTGGACTTGGTCACCTTGGCCGAGGCGTTGCGCAGCGACGGGCCGACCTCATCCACCTCGACCTCGTAGACCGTGCGCTTCTCGCCTTCCTTGGTCTCGTAGGACCGCTGCCGCAGCCGGCCGGACACGATGACCCGCATCCCGCGCTGCAGCGACTCGGCGACGTTCTCGGCCGCCTGCCGCCACACATTGCAGGACAGGAACAGCGAGTCGCCGTCCTTCCACTCGTTCGTGTTCTTGTCGAGGAACCGAGGGGTGGAGGCGACGCGGAAGTTGGCGACCGCCTGACCGGTCGGCGTGTAACGCAGGTTGGGATCATCGACAAGGTTGCCGACGATGGTGATCTGAGTGTCTCCTGCCATCGGGGTCCTCCCGGTCACTCGGGTGGTGTCAGGTCGGGGCTCGCCGCCGGGCCTGCGCTCATCTCTGGTCTGGTCGTATGATCTTCGTTCGCAGGACCGCCTCGTTCAGGTTGAGCTGGCGGTCGAGTTCCTTGACCGTGTCCGGCTCCGCCATCAGGTCGATGATGGTGTAAATGCCCTCGGACTTCTTGTCGATCTCGTACGCGAGCCGCCGCCGGCCCCATACGTCCACCTTGTCCACCGTGCCGCCCGCAGTCGTGACGACGTTCAGGAACTGCTCAAGCGACGGCTGGACGGTGCGCTCCTCAAGCGAGGGATCGAGGATGATCACAGGAGGAACCACGCGCCGCCGCTGTCCTGGCTAGTCCCTCGGCGGCCCTGCGCGGCTGCGCCAGCTTACCAGCAGGCAACGACAGTTCCGCCTGCCACTTACCTCCGCGTGCCTTTGACCGGCATGAGTCCATAACGCCGCTGAGGCCAGCTCCCCAGCCACTAGGCTTGTCGTCATCGGGCACGACGCCGCGATTCCGGCTTGCCCGGTAAGGGAACAAGCTCAGTCGACGAAGTGCCCACCAGCTAGCGGTCAGGGGGTCAATGCCATGCCCGAGGCCATCCGGAGCGGGTCCCGCGGTCGCTTCACGCTGAACAGCGATGGCCAGCGCCATCCGACGGAGAACGCCCTCACCGCGTTCACCTTCGTGGCCGGGATCGTGGCGTTCGCGATCGGGTTCATCGTGCGTGCTCATGTGGCCGGGTCGGTGGTCGGCATCGCGGCGTTCGTCGTCGGCCTGTACGCGCAGCTGGTCTCCAACACCAGGGAGCAGCGGGTCCTCATCATGGCCGGCATCATCGCCGCGTTCGTCGGGCTGGGCCTCAGCATCGCGCACGGCGGCTTCGGCTAAGGCCCGGACCCCGTTCTCGCTGGCCAGGCGCGCCTGCCGAGCGGTCAGCCCGCCGGGCCGTCGGTCGGCCGCGGCGGTCGGCGGCGGCCCCGATCGGCGAGCACCGCCGGATGAGGGGCCGTTAGGCTCGGGGGCATGGTCCGCATCGGAGTCCATCTTCACGAAGGCGATCCGCTGGCGGCGAGCCGGCCGAGGTCCGCGCGGCCTTCGCCGCCGCCGGCGTTGATGGCTACGTTCACGCGCCCTACGTGATCAACGTCGCCTCGCCCAACAACCGGATCAGGATTCCCAGCCGGAAGCTGCTCGAGCAGCAGCTGACCGCCGCGGCAGCGGTCGGTGCCAAGGGCCTGATCGTGCACGGTGGCCACGTGACGGCCGGGGCGGACCCCGAAGAGGGCTACGCGAGCTGGCGCAAGGCCGTGGAGCGGATCGAGCGGCCGCTGCCGATGCTGATCGAGAACACCGCGGGCGGTGACGGCGCCATGGCGCGTAGCTTCGACGCAATCGCCCGGCTCTGGGAGGTGATCACGGACGCCGCGGACGGCGGCGGCGAGGTCGGGTTCTGCCTGGATACCTGCCACGCCTACTCGGCGGGCGAGGAACTGGAGACGGTCGTGGACCGGCTCAAGGCGATCACCGGCCGGATCGACCTCGTGCACTGCAACAACTCGCGGGACGAGTTCGGCTCGGGCCGGGACCGGCACGCCGACCTCCAGTCGGGAACGATCGACCCGGCGCTGATCGTCGACGTCGTCCGTGTGGCCGGCGCCCCGGTCGTCTGCGAGACGCCCGACCCGGCCAGCGACATCCGCTGGCTGCGCACCCAGCTGGCCGACTAGCCGGGCAGCCACCCGCAGCAGCGGTTGCCGAGCCAGCCCAGCCAGCGACTGCCCGGTCGGCGACTGCTCATCGGCTTCCCTGGTCCCGCAGCCCGCTACGTGACCGCCTCGCTAGCCTCCGCCGGGGCGCCGGACCGACCCCGCCGCCGGGTCGTCGGCGACCAGCAGCAAGGCCGCGAAGTGCTTGTGCCGGCACAACGGGCTCGGGTTCGGGTTCGGGTCCGGCCTCGGATTGGGGTCGTGATGCGGCCTGGGCTTGGGCGGCTGCTTGGGCACCTGGACCCACTGGGAGAAGCCGTTGAAGTCCGGCGTGGGCAGCTGCGTGACCGGCAGGCCCGCGAACTCGTTCTGCATGAACGTCTGCCAGATGGTCGCCGGCCAGGCGCCGCCGAACCCGCCGCCCTGGCCGTTGATCTGGGCCAGGCCGCTCAGCGACTCACCGCCCACCTTGCCGTTCTGCTGGTTGGTGAACATGCCGACCGCCAGCGAGTACTGCGGGATCGCGCCGAGGAAGAACGCCGACTGGAAGTTGTCGGTGGTCCCGGTCTTGCCGATGGTCGGCCGCGGCGTGCTCAGTTGCGCGTTGGGGACGGCCGTCCCGCAGACGGGTTTGCCGGGGCCGGGCGCGTTGCAGTTGGTGTCGAACGACAACGCGTAGTCGACGTCGGCAGCCTGCGCGGGGGTGAGCACCTGGCGATGGATTATCTTCAGCGGGACGAGGTTTCCGTTGTCGTTGATCTGGGCGATCACGTGCGGCGTGACGTACTGCCCGCCGTTGGCGAGCGTCGCGAAGGTCGTCGCCTGCTCCTCCACCGTGAGCGAGGCGATGCCCAGCGCCAGCCCGACCTCGCCCGCCTTGGACTGCAGGCTGGACGCGCCCGTGTCCACGCCGAACTTCCTGGCCAGGTTGATCGTGGCCTGGGTGCCGGCCCGGTGGATGAGATCCTCGAAGCCCGGGTCGGATGACGCCGCCGCGGCCTTCGGCACGCTCAGCGCGCCCATGTTCTCACCCGCGATGTTGACCGGGAAGAAGGACGGAGGGCAGTTCGTGGTCTGCAAGGACAGCTCGGCCCGGGACTGCGGCGTCGAGTCGGGAGGCACGCACATCGGCTCGATCCCGTTGATGACGCTGTTCTGCACGTTCATGCCCTCGGACACGGCCGTGGCCAGCACGTACGGCTTGAACGACGAACCGACCTGCTCCCGGTTCTGCGTGGCCATGTTCCACTGGCATTTGATCCTGGTGCAGTGATTCGCGCTGAATCTCGGCCCGCCGTACATGGCCAGGATGTCCCCGGTGCCCGGCTGCTCGAGAACGGCGCCTACGTGCGCGTACCACGGCAGCGCGGTGCCGTCGGCCTTCATATGCGCCAGGTTCTCGTTCACCGCCTGGTACAGCGCCCTCGTCTTCTGCAGGCTGATCGTGGTGACGACCTTCAGGCCGCGGCCGTCGATCTGTGGATAGCTGTAGCCGTAGGTGTCGTGGAGCTCGCTCTGCACCTGCTGCATGATGTAGCCCTTGAAGCCGGTCCAGCTGGCCGCCACCTGATTGACCGTCACTATCTTCGGGAACTTCTGCGCCCCGGCCTGCTGCTGGGTCAGCACGCCGTCCCTGACCATGTTGTTGAGCACGTACTGCCAGCGCCCGACCAGCGCCGTGTAGCCTTCGCCGGCGTGCGGGTCGGGGGGTACTGGGTCATGATCCAGTCTTTGGACTTCTGGTGCGAGAGCTTGATCGAGACGAAGATCTCCTTGAGCTTGGTGCTGACCGACCGCGAGGTGCCGATCGTGGTGTAGTAGTTCTTCACGAACTGCTCGGTGAGCGTGGACCCGCCCTGCAGGCCGCCGCTGCCCAGAAGGTCGTGGTAGGCCGAGCGCAGGATGCCGCTGACCGAGATGCCGCCCTCGTGGTAGAAGTTCCGGTCCTCCGCCGCGACGATGGCGTCGTTCATCACGGCCGGGATCTGACTGGTACTCAGCACCTGCCGGTCGATGCCGTTGGCGGTGAACGTGCCCACCGGGGTCTTGCCGTCACTGAAGTAGACGGTCGATGACTGCAGCTGCGCCAGCTCGGACACCGCGGTGGGGATCTGGGTCTGCTGGTACTCGTACACGACCGCGGCGACGAGGATGACCAGTATCCCCGCGAACCCCCCGGCGATGACCGCCAGGGCCTTCCTCCAGGTCCAGTGCCGCCACCAGCTGCCCTTGCGGCGCTTGCGCGGCCCGCCGTCCCAGCCGTCGCCGCCGTCGCCCCCGGCCCGGCGCACGCCGGGGACGCGCTCGCTGCCGGCGAAGCGGGCGGTGCCGCGATCTTGCAGGGCCGTGGCGGCGCGCGTGCCGCCGGGCCCGCGATAGCCGGCGGTATCCCCCTCGGAGCCGCCGTAACCATCGGCTCCATTGGGCGACGGGTCCGGCCCGCTCCGCAGCCCGAGCCTCGCCCTCAGCTGCGCGTCGGCCCCCGACCCCCGCCGCATCCCACCAAGCCCCGAAGCGCCAAGCCGGGCCCCCAGGCGCGAAGCTCCCAGCCGGGATGCCGCGCGGGTGCCGATCCGTGCGCCGTTGCCGCCGGGCGCGCCGGGCCCGCCGGGGCCGCCGTCCGCGGCCCGCGTGCCGTTCCCGAGGCCAAGCCGGGACCTGAGGTCACGGCCGGTCTGAGATCCGCGCCCGGCCTGAGAGCCGCGGCCCGCCCGGTGCCCCCCGCCCGCCGCGTAGCCGTCCCGCCGTCGCGGTCGTACGGGTCCTCGTGGCCAGGGCCGTTCCGACCGCCACGCCGACGGGCGCCGACCGGCTCCTGCCAGTTCGGTTCCTGCCAGTAGCCTTGCGCAGAATCTGGGTTACTCACGCATCCTCGCTGGTCGGGGATCGGGGTCGCGAGCGCAGCGTTCCCGCCGGGCCATTAAGGTACCCGGTGGCACCTGCCGTCCCGGCACATATCGTGTGTCACACACTAGCCGTCCCGCCCAGCCGCAGCAGTCGGCCCTGAAACCTGCGGCCTGCTCCCTCAGTGACCGGCACGGGCGCGCCGACTGCGCCGGGTCTGTGGTTCGCCCGTGCCGAGAACGTAGGACGACGCGAGGTGATTCCAGGCACAACTCTGGCAGACCTCGACCACGTAAACCTGGAACTCCGCGTATTCGGCGGCCATTTCGGCCAACTCAGGGGCCTGCTTCACCCGTCCTGCGTAGCGGCCAAGCTCGTCGCCGTAGACATACGTAACGTGCGTGAGCTTGGCCTTTCTGCAGATGGGACAGGCCCTGTCGGTTGGCTCCCCGTGGAACTTGGCGGCCCGGAGCAGGTACGGATGGGCATCGCAGACATCGGTGACCGTGGTGCGCCCCGAGAACACGGAGGCGAGCGTGGCCCGCCGCGCGAGCCCGTAGTCCACGACCGATCGCCTCATGCCCGACAGGTTACGACGGAACCGCGCCCGCGCCGAGTCCGACCGGGCGCTCGTCCCCGATTCGGCCAGGATCGGGCGAGCGGGATACACCGGGGACTTGCGCCGCGGTCATCGACCGCATATCTTTGCGATGTATCGACTCGATACATCGATCCGACACACCACGCGCGCAAGCGCCGCGATGTGGATGGTAGATCAGAACGCAGCCGGGAGGGGCGGGCACGCATGAGCAGTCAGCGGTCGGGCGTGCTCGAGCTGGCCGTGCTGGGGTTGCTGCATGAGACCCCCATGCACGGATACGAGCTGCGCAAGCGGCTCAACTCGGTACTCGGCGCGTTCCGCGCGTTCGGGTACGGGTCCCTCTACCCGTGCCTGAAGGAGCTGCTCCGCCAGGGCCTGATCGCCGAGGAGGTGCCCCCGGCGGCCGCCAAGTCGCTGGCCGGCCGGAGGTCGAAGATCGTGTACAGGCTGACGGCCGAGGGCAAGGAGCGGCTGCAGGACCTGCTGGGCCAGGCGGGCCCGGCAGCCTGGGAGGACGACGGGTTCGGCGTCCACTTCGCGTTCTTCGGCCTGACCCGCGCGGATATCCGGATGCGGATCCTCGAGGGACGGCGCAGCAGGCTCGAAGAGCGCGTGGACGCCTTCCGCGCGGCGATGTCCAGGACCCGGGAGCGGCTGGACAGCTACACGCTGGAGCTGCAGCGGCACGGACTGGAGTCGGTCGAGCGGGAAGTCCGCTGGCTCAATGAACTAATCGCCTCGGAACGGCAACTGGGCCCGCAGCCCAGGCGGCTGGCCTCCGATCACATGGAAAGCGGCTCAGGCGGCACGGCCGGCTGACGCCGACACGGCCGGCTGACGCCGACACAGCGTTGCAAACACACGGTGCTGCAAACACAAAACGTTCAAGCCGCAGGGCTGAAGATAAGGAGCAATCCGAATGGGTTCGGTACGGGTAGCCATCGTCGGAGTCGGGAACTGCGCCAGTTCCCTTGTCCAGGGCGTGGAGTACTACAAGGATGCCGCCCCGGGCAGCCGGGTGCCGGGCCTGATGCACGTGCAGTTCGGCCCGTATCACGTGCGGGACGTGGAGTTCGTGGCGGCGTTCGATGTCGATGCCAAGAAGGTCGGGCGGGACATCGCCGAGGCCATCGTCGCGAGCGAGAACAACACCATCAAGATCTGCGACGTGCCCCCGACGGGCGTCATGGTCCAGCGCGGGCCGACCATGGACGGGCTTGGCGAGTACTACCTCCAGGTCATTACCGAGTCAGACGAGCGGCCCGTGGACGTGGCGCAGGCGCTCAGGGAGTGCCGGGCCGACGTGCTCGTGTCCTACCTGCCCGTCGGCTCGGAGCAGGCCGACCGCTACTACGCGCAGGCGGCGATCGACGCCGGGGTGGCGTTCGTTAACGCTCTCCCGGTGTTCATCGCATCCGACCCGGAGTGGGCGCGCAAGTTCACCGAGGCCGGCGTTCCGATCATCGGCGATGACATCAAGTCGCAGGTGGGAGCGACCATCACGCACCGCGTGCTGGCGAAGCTGTTCGAGGACCGCGGGGTGGAACTGCTCCGCACCTACCAGCTCAACGTCGGCGGCAAC
>WNFI01396003.1_pt2 | contig 13871 bp, 10 predicted proteins | sample 5400471 | NCBI WGS metagenome assembly WNFI01 (sample SAMN13153348, study PRJNA577476) | soil metagenome | isolation source: 100 cm saprolite on Douglas fir-dominated hillslope | place: USA:California | collected 2013-09-17 | reverse complement strand
ACCGGGTCCTGGCGCTGGGCGTGAACACTTTCGCCGGCTACTGCACGTACAAGGCGGTGGCCGAAGCGCACGAGCTGGAGTACGTAACCCTCGACAAAGCGCTGTCCGCAAGGCGTTGAAGGTACTTGATTTTTTCAGCGGCGATCCAGCCCGGCAAACGAGCGCCCGCACGGCCGGAATGCCCAGGTCTTTCTCACGGTTCCACCTGCGTCCCGAGCCAGTTAGATTCAGCTGCGCAAGGACACGCACCACGGGAGTCGCCGGCCATGCTGGACTTCAAGCACACTGACAGGACCCGGCGAGAATTCGAGAGCCTCTCGCTCGATCACGTGGACGCGCTCTACTCGGCCGGCCTGCGCCTGACCAAGAACGACCGCGACGCCGAGGACCTGGTGCAGGACACCTTCCTGCGCGCCTTCCGCTTCTTCGACAAGTTCGAGCGCGGCACGAACATGAAGGCGTGGCTTTTCAAGATCCTCACCAACACCTTCATCAACAAGTACCGGCGGCGGGTGAAGGAGCGCACCGTCGTCGAAGGCGCGGCCCGCGAGAGCGGCAACGAGCGCTTCGTCACCCGCGAGCCCACCGAGTCGAGCGCCGACCCCGAGCAGTACTTCTTCGAGAAGCTGCTCTCCGACGACGTGATCCGCGCCATCGACCAGCTGCCCATCGACTTCCGCCTGGTGGTGATCCTGGCCGATCTCCAAGAGTTCTCCTACAAGGAGATCGCCGAGATCCTCGAGTGCCCGGTGGGCACGGTGATGTCGCGCCTCTACCGCGGCCGCAAATTGCTGCAGAAGAACCTGCTCGGGTACGCCGTCGAGTCGGGCGTGGTGCAGCCGCAGCAGGCTGCCGAGCTCGGCGCGCTGGTCGAGGAAGAGGCCCAAGTGCTCGAGCTCAAGAGGCGCGCGTAGGCCATGGCGCTCGAATGTCGCCAGCTCGAAGAGACCTTCCTTCACGCGTACGTGGACGGCGAGTTTGCAGGCGACGAGAGCGCCGAGGTCAAGGTGCACCTCGACAGCTGCGCGGCCTGCGCCAACGCCGCGCGCATCCACCAGAGCTACAAGGACATGCTGCTGCGCGCGGCGGAAGCGGCGCCCCATTCGCTGCACGACGCGGTGCGGGCGCAGCTGCTCGCCGAAGGACGGCAGGGGCGCTGGGCGCGGGCCTTTCGCGATCCGCGCGCCGTCGGGGTCGCCGCCGCGGCGGTGGGGGCGGCGGCATGGTTCCTCGCCGGCGGCCTGCAGCATCCGCTCCTGGGCCGGTCGCACACGCTGGTCGAAGACGGCGTCGCGCTGCACGCCCGCGCGCTGCCGCTCGACTTCACCGCTTCCGACCTCGGCTCGGCGCAGCGCTGGCTTTCCAGCAAGGTCGACTTCGGCGTGCACCTGCCGCAGCTCGGACAGGTGCAGGGCGTGCGGCTCTCCAGCGTCCACTCGCGGCAGGCGGCGGTGGTGACCTACACCATTCCGCAGGGCAACGGGCGGCGCGTCTCGCTGCTCATCGTCGACGACCCGGAGCAGCAGCTGCAGGGCGCGGCCCGGCGCATCGCTGACCGCGAGGTGTGGCTGTCGCAGGCGCGCGGGTTCAACATCGCCTCGTGGCGCAACGATGAGATCGTCTACTCGCTGATCTCCGACCTCGACGAGCAGGACGTGCTCGCGCTGGTGCGGTCGGCCGAGGCGCGGTAAAGCGCATTTCATGACCTGATCGTGACGGCTACAGCGTAGTCGCCAAGTCAACTGCGCTCGAGCCAGGCCGCGGGCGTCCTCGGGTGCGACCCACCCGCGCACACCCTTCGGAAATCCGTACGTTTCGTTGACACTTCTTGTCTCGCGCCCGTAAGCTTTTGCGTTGGCACCACCTTCACCGGGTCCTTTCGTGTCCAAGAGAATTCTCCTCATCGATTCGGACGAATCCTTCGCGCAGGGCCTCTCCAACGCCATCCATGCGCGCGGTTTCGTCGCCTCGCTCGCCACCAACAGCGAGCAGGGAATGTCGATGGCGAAGGAGGAAAATCCGGACCTGATCGTCATCTGCGTCGAGGCGCAGCCGACCAACGGCTACATGCTCTGCACGCGGCTCAAGAAGGACGAGGCGCTCAAGGGCATCCCGGTGATCCTCACCTCCGCCAACGCCACGCCCGACTCCTTCGAGAAGCACAAAAAGTTGAAGACGCACGCCGAGGAATACCTCATCAAGCCCTTCGAGCCGCAGCTGATGCTGGAGAAGGCGTCGGCGCTGATGGGCATCGAGCTGCCGGAGGAGCAGGCGCAGCAGGAGGACGAAGTCATCCAGCTCGAGGACGAGCCGCTGGGCCTCGGCGACCTGGTGGACGGCGAGGACGAGCCCATCTCGCTCTCGGAGGCCGACGCGCACGAGGCGCACGGCGGGCTGGCCGAGGAGGCGTTGGTGGTCGAGGAAGTGGAGGAGCTCGAGTTGCAGGAGGAGCCTGCCCAAGGCGACGACGAGCTCGACATGTTCGACAGGGCCTTCGATTCGCTGGGCGACCCGGCGATGGCGGCGCAGCCGGCAGGGGCCCAGCGCTTCGCCGACGCGCAGCCGGCGGGCGACGCCGCTTCCGCCGGCGGGCTGCACGCGCACGAGATGGGAGCTGCCGCCGACGAGCCGGTGATCGAGATGCTGGCTCACCACGACGAGCTGGACCCGTCTCTGCCGGACGACGAGGCGCGGCTGCAGCTGGAGGCGCGCCTGGCCGAGTTGCAGCAGGCGTTGGCCGAGCGCGAAGCTGAGCTGGGGCAGGCGAAGAAAGGACCCGCGTCGTCGAGCGAGGTGCTCAAGCTCAAGGAAGCGAAGAACAGGGCCGACAAGGAAGTGCTGCGCCTCAAGCAGGAGCTCAACGCCAAGGACAAGGAACTGGTCGAGCTCCAGGAACAGCACACTTCGCTCGAGGGCGAGGCGCAGGAGCTCAAGGAGGAGGCGGTCAAGCGCGAGGCGGCGGCGAGGGCGCTGCAGCAGCGCGCCGATGCGCTGGCTGCCGCGGCCAAGAAGTTCGAGCGCGAGCTGACCGCGGTGCGCGAGGAGGCGAAGAGATCGGTGCGCCCGGACGAGGCCGACAAGCTGCGCCACGAGTTGGAGAACCTGCGCAACGACCTGAACGCGGCGGCGGGCGAGAAGGACCTGCTCTCGGAGGAGCGCGAGGAGCTGAGGAAGCAGCTCGAGGAGGCGCAGGTCACGGCGGTGGCCAACGAGGACCGCGCGGTGAAGGCCTACCAGAAGATCAAGAACGACGAGAAGCTGCGCGAGAAGACCCGCAAGGCCCTCGAAATCGCGCTGCATCTCCTGCAGGAAAACCCCGCTGAGGCGGAAGAGACGGCGGAGGCGGCGAAGAAGTCCGCCTGAGGCGTGAAACAGGCGTAGCCCCTGAGCCGCCTGCGGCGGCCGGGGCTAGTCCGTCCCGCCCTTTTTCTCCACCAGCTTCTTGGCCGCGTTGGCGAGTCCCTGCGACACGTTCTTGTTCTTGGCCAGCGCCTTGACCTCGGCCATACGCAAGCCGGAGAGGAATCGCATCGACACCCCCACGGGCACCTTGGGGTTGGAGATGATGTTGATCTTGACCGTGTAGTTCTTCATGAGCCGCCGATTGTTGTAAATGTATTGCAGCACCTCGTTCGGCGAAACGCGGTTCTGCGCTACCTTGGCGATCTCGCCCTCGGTCATGCGCGGGCTCTGGATGACCGCGAGCTGCACCAGCTTGTTGGGGTCGCGCAGCAGCATGGTGCGGACTTCCCGGTTGCCCTTCTTGTTGGCCCACTCGACCTTCTTGGCGATGCTCAATTTCATGATCTGCTGGGTGATGGAGAGGTGCTTCTTCTCCACCTCGTCCTCCTCGCCGGGCGCGAGCGGCTTGCCCTCGGCGTCGGCGTCCGGGACGTTCGCGCCCATCTCCTCCAGCGCCGCCTCCGCCGCGGCCTGCTCCAGCTCCTGCTTGAGCGCGATCTGCTTCGCCAGCTCCTCGTCCCCGGCCGCGCCGCCGTGGATGCGCCGGCGCGCCGCCTTGAAGGCGGGCAGGTCTTCGAGCACCATCCCCGAGCGCACGCAGAAGTCGCAGATGTTGTCGATGGTCGACGGCCGCGAAGCCTTGTTGTTCACCAGCGCCCGCACGATGTCCGCGTGCCGCAGCATGCGCAGCTGGTTCTGGGAGACGATCTCGGTGATGCGCTCGTTGGCGTCCCTGGTGACCCGCTCCACCGTCTCGTCGGGCGTGGTGGCGTTGAGGACCAGCATCTCCAGGTACTCGTCGCGGGTGGCGAAGACGCCCGCGTAGTAGTCGAGCACCGGCGGGTCCACCGTCTCGTCGCGCAGCGCCACCGAGAGGACGCGGTCGGGCAAGCCCGCCGCGCTCTTCACCGCGGTCTCGCGGACGCCGGCGTCGGCGTCGAAGGTCAGCATGAAGAGCGCGGTGGCCATCTCCTTGGGCCCCATTGGCACCAGCGCCTTGGCGCCCATCATCCGCAGCGGGACGGGCGCCGCGGGATCGACGTGCTTCTGGAAGTTGGCCGGCAGTGCTGAGAGGGCCACCGGGCAGGCGGACGCCTGCGCGGTCTGTGGAGCTTCGCTCATCGCCCGCGATTGTAACCGATCAGCGGTTGAGTGGATCGAGCCGGTACTTCTTGGACAGGTGCCAGGTCAGCCTGCCGATCAACCTGTTCAAAATGAAGTCCCTGGGCAGCCAGCGGATGGGGGGCGGCCGGCGCAAGCCCAGCGCGGCGAACTCGGCGCCGACGCGCGGGTCGTCGGGCGCGAGCTCCATCGCCTTGCGCAGCGCACGCACGGCCTGCTCCTTGTTGCGCGTCACCACCAGCGCCTTGGCCAGGTTGACCAGCGCCTCGGTGGTCTGCAGCCCGCGGCGCAGCGCCTCCTCGCAGAAGCGGATGCCGCGCTGCCGATCGCCCTCGACCAGCACCAGCGTGAGCCCGAAGTTGGAGAGCACGCGCGGGTCGTTGAGGTTGCGACGCCACGCCTTGGTGAAGATGTCGTGCGCCGCCTTGGGGTCGGTCTCGAGGAGCCCCCTGCCCTCGTCGATGATGCGGTCGATCTCGCCGCGGTGGATCAGCGACGCGGCGGGCAGCGGCGAGCCCGCCCTCGGTGTGGAGACTTGCTGCCCGCGCGGCGAGACCTTGATCGAGGCGCGCAGGGCATCGAGCTCGGAGGGCGTCGCGCCCCTGGGCAGGTTTCTCGAGGATCCCTCGGCGTCGGATTCCGGCCCCAGGGCGGGTCCTCCACCCTCCTCGCTCCCCGGCGGCAGGATCCCTCCGTTTGGCTCCTTATCCCGCGTCATCGTTCGCTCTGGTTGCGCTGGTAGATGATGCGCAGCCCGTCGAGTGTCAGCTGGTCGTCCACCACTTCGATCTGTTTGGAGAGGGTGCCGATGAGCGGCGCGAGCCCGCCGGTCGCCACCACCTTGACCGGAAAGCCCAGCTCCTCCTTCATCCGCGCGCAGATGCCGTCGACGAGGGCGACGTATCCGAAGACCATCCCGCTCTGCATCGAGGCGACGGTGTTGCGACCCACCACGCGCTCGGGCTTCTCGAAGGCGACGCGCGGGAGCTTGGAGGCGCGGTGGAAGAGCGCCTCCGTGGAGATCATCACGCCGGGCGAGATGGCGCCGCCGAGGTACTCGCCCTTGGGCGTGACCGCGTCGAACGTCGTCGCGGTGCCGAAGTCGACGATGATCAAACCGCCCGGCCATTTCTCGAAGGCGGCCACAGCGTTGACGATGCGGTCGGCGCCCACCTCGCGCGGGTTGTCGTAGAGCACCGGCATCCCGGTGCGCACGCCGGGCCCGACGAAGAGCGGCTTCTTGCTGAAGAAGCGCTTCGACATCTGCTCCAGCGGAAAGGCCATCGGCGGCACCACGCTGGAGACGATCACGTCGTGCACCTCGGACATCTTCAGGCCGGCGAAGTCGAAGAGCGCCTTGATCTGCAGACCGTACTCGTCGCCGGTGCGATCCTTCTCGGTCTGCACCCGGAACGAGTCGCGCAACACCGCCTTGTTGGGGGCGAGATCGAATACGCCCAGCACGGTGTTGGTGTTGCCGACGTCGATGGCGAGGAGCATCAGGCGCAGTATCGGGAGGGTCTCTGGGGCGCGTCAATCTTCTGGACACCGTGTACCGCCTACAGAACCGTGCAGTGTTCCACGTCCCCCGCCATCACCCGCACGTTCTGGCCGCCGGGTGGGCGCACCAGAAGCGCGCCGTCCTCGTCCAGATCGACCGCATCGCCCTCGAGCGGCGCGCCTGCCCCGGAACCGCCTTGCGCGCCGGCGGCCGCGTCGCCGGTGATGCGAACCTTGCGGCCCAGCGTGCTGGACAGCTCGCGCCAGCGGTCGCGGACCGGCCCGAAGCCTTCCGTCTCGTGCAGGCTGAACCACTCCTCGAGGTGCTCGAGCAGGCGCGCGCACACCAGCGGGCGCGGGCTCTTCTCACCCGACTCCACCAAGAGGCTGGTGGCGATGGATCGCAGCTCCTCCGGAAAGTCGTGCATCTCCAGCGAGCTGTTGAAGCCGAGGCCCACGATGGCGTGGCGGATGCGGTCGGGCTCGGCGCGCAGCTCGGTGAGGAGGCCCGCGAGCTTGCGGCCGCGGCACTCGATGTCGTTGGGCCACTTGATGCGCGCGTGGTGGGCGCCCAGCTCGCGGGCCGCCTCGGCGATGGCGACGGCGGCGACCAGCGTGATCTCCGGCGCGCGCGACGGCGGCAGCGGCGGCCGCAGCACGATCGACAGCGTCAGCGCCTTGCCCGCGGGCGCGAACCATGAGCGCCCGCGGCGTCCGCGCCCTTGCGTCTGCACGTCGGCGATGACCACCTCGCCGTGCAGCGCGCCCTCCTCGGCGAGCCGGTCGGCTTCGTCGTTGGTCGAGGGCAGCTCGGCGAAGCTGTGGATTTTGCGGCCCAGCTCTCCGGTGGCGAGCAGCGGCGCAATCTCGCGCTCGCCCACCGTGTCGGGCACCTCCACCAGCCGGTAGCCGCGCCCGCCGCTGGCCTGGATGACGTAGCCTCGCGAGCGCAGCGAATCGAGGCGCTTGAGCAGCTCGGCGCGCGGCACGTCGAGCTTGTCGCAGAGCACCGAGCCGTTGACGAAGTCGTCGGCGCACTCGAGCAGCAGCCCGAGCACGATGGCGTCCTGCTTCAGGTCGGTCCAATGACCCTCGCCCGCCGCGGGTGCGAGCGACGGAGCCATCCTTACGCGCCCTCCACGAGAAGGCTCAGATCGACGGAAGGAGCCGAATGCGTCAGCGCGCCCACGGAGACGTAGTCTACTCCGGTCGCGGCCACACGCGAGAGCCTGTCCAGCGTCATTCCGCCGCTGGCCTCCAGCGGGACGCGGCCCGCGACCTGGAGGACCGCCTTGCGCAGCTCCTCGTCGCCCAGGTTGTCGAGGAGCAGCATGTGCGCGCCCGCCGCGAGCGCCTCCTCGATCTGCTGCGGAGTCGAGACTTCGGCTTCGACCAGCAGCAGCGGATGCGCGAAGGCCCGGGCGCGACGCACCGCCTCGCCGATGCTGCCCGCCGCCGCGGCGTGGTTGTCCTTGACGAGCACGCCGTCGAAGAGCGCGCCGCGGTGGTTTTTTCCCCCGCCGGCGCGCACGGCCGCCTTCTCCAGCTCGCGCAGCCCGGGCGTGGTCTTGCGCGTGTCGAGGAGCCGCGTCTTCGTGCCGGCCAGCGCCTGCGCGTACTTCCGCGTGAGGGTAGCGACGCCGCACAGGCGCTGGAGGAGGTTCAGCGCGGTGCGTTCGCCGGTGAGCACCGCGCGCAAGGAACCGCGCACCCGCAGGACGCCGTCGCCCGGACCTGCCGCATCGCCTTCGCCTTTCAGCGCCTCGATCCGGCAGCTCGGATCGAGCACGCGGAACACGCGCGCCGCCGCCGAGACGCCCGAGACCACCAGCGTCTGCTTGGCGACGAGGAGGCCGCTGCCGCGGGCGTCGGCGGGTACTACTGCCTCGGTCGTGCGATCGCCGGGCCCGACGTCCTCGTCGAGCGCCAGCTCGATCAGCCGGGCCACCGCGTCGCCGGGCCGGCCGAAGTCGATCTCAGCCATGGCCGGGCCCCTGCAGGCGGGCCCGGCTCTGGTGCGCCACGACCACGCGGCCTACTTCGCGCGCTTGCGGGACGACGGCCGCCGCTTGGCGCCGCTCTTCTTGGCGCGTGACTTCGTCTTGGCCTTCTTCTTCTTGCCCCCGGCGCTCTTGGAGGCCTTCTTCGCGCTGCGGCCCTTGCTCTTGCTCTTGCTCCTGCGAGCGCTCGGCTTCGCCTTGCTCTTCTTCGGTCGCGAACGCGGCGCCGCCTTGGCCTTGGGGGTCTGCGGGTGTTCCTCGTTCTCCCCGGGCATCTTCTCCATCAACCCGCGCGCGATCGTCTTGACCCGCTCCACCGCCTTCGCCGCGAGCCCCTCGAGCTCTTCCTTGACGGCCTGCCCGGGCCCCGCTGCTACCGGCTTGGCGGCCGGAAGTGGCACGGCGGGCGGCTTGGCGGCCGCGGGCGGCACCGCGGGCGGCTTGGTGGCCGGTGGCGGCCCGGCGGGTGGCTTGGCGGCCGGTGGCGGCCCAGCGGGCTTTGCTGGCGCCTGGCCCTCGGCAGGAGCGCCGCGAGGAGGCTCCCCGCCGGCGCCCGGTCCACCATGGGTGCCCATCTGGTCGAGGCTCCGGTTGTTCTGGGTTTCGTGCCCGGCCTGTCCTCCGGCCGGGTGCTGCGGATTCTTTTCTTCCATGCCGTCCTCCACACTGGTGACGCGCGCCAGGTGGCGCGCCAGCTTCTCCCGCTTCCCGGTCAGCTCTTCCGACCGGGCCCGATCCTTCTCCACCACGTCCTTCGGCGCTCGCTCCACGAATCCTTTGTTGTCGAGCCTGCCGCGCAACTTCTGCAACTCCGTATCGGCCGCCGCGATCTCCTTCTCCACCCGCACCTTCTCTGCAGAGAAGTCGATCAACCCCTCCAGTGGCAAGTGCACTTCCATCTCGGGTTGCACATGAACTGCCGCACGCTGCACGGGATGCCCGCCAATATCAACCCTGCTCGCCAAGGCCAACCGTTTGAACGCCTCCAGGTGATCGGTGAGAATGTGAGCTATCACCTTGTCTCGAGGGACAATTTTCAAAGGAACCTGCTGGTTTGGCGGCAGGTTGACTTCGCCGCGTACGGACCTCGCTCCATCGATTGCCCGGGCGATGACGTCCATCTCCCGCTCCGCCGCGGGATCGATCAACTCCGGCCGCGCGGCTGGAAACGGCGCGACCATGATCGACGGGCCCGCCTTGTTGGGCAGCCGCTGCCAGATCTCTTCGGTGACGAAGGGCATGAAGGGATGCAGAAGGCGCAGCGATCCTTCGAGCGCGGTGAGCAGCGCCGCCTGCGCTCCGGCGCGCGCCTCCTGTGTCTTCTCACCGTAGAGGGCCGGCTTCGCCAACTCGATGGCCCAGTCGCACAGCTCGTTCCAGATGAACTTGTAGATGCCGTTGGCGGCGTCGCTGAGCCGGAACTCCTCGAGCGCGGCGCGGGTCTCGTCGGCGCAGCGCTGGAAGCGGCTCAGGATCCAGCGGTCATAGACGGAGGCGGGCGCCGCCCGCGCGTCCGCGCCCTCGGCGTACATGAGCACGAAGCGCGCCGCGTTCCAGATCTTGTTGGCGAACGCGCGGTACCCGGCGATGCGATCGACCGAGAGCTTGATGTCGCGGCCCTGCCCCGCCATCGAGGCGAGCGTGAAGCGCAGCGCGTCGGCGCCGTGCATCCTGGTGATGTCGAGCGGGTCGATGACGTTGCCCCTGGTCTTCGACATCTTCTCGCCTTTCTCGTCGCGCACCATGGCGTGGAGAAAGACGGTGCGGAAGGGCACCTCTCCCATGAAGTGCAGGCCCAGCATGGCCATGCGCGCGACCCAGAAGAAGAGGATGTCGAAGCCCGTCTCCATCACCGAGTTGGGGTAGAATGTTTTTAGAGCAGGTGTATTTTCAGGCCAACCGAAAGTGGAGAAGGGCCACAGCCCCGAGCTGAACCAGGTGTCGAGCACGTCGGGGTCCTGCGTGAGCTGGCCGGTGCCGCACTCCTTGCAGACCGCCGGCTTCTCGCGCGCGACGTTGACGTGGCACTCCGCGCGCCAGTTCTCCGGCACGAAGCGCATCTCGTCGACGTGGGCGATGACTTCGTCCGCCAGCGGCCTCGTCTTCACGAACCACTGCTTGGAGAGCAGCGGCTCGACGATGTTTCCGCAGCGCTGGCACTTTCCCAGCGCCATGGTGTGCGCCTCGGTGCCGCGCTCGAGCCCCAGCTCGGCGAGGCGCGCCTTGAGCGGCCCGCGCACCTTGATCCTGTCCTGCCCCTGGAACGGCCCGGCCTCGGCGTTGAGGGTGCCGTCGAGGTTGAGGATGTTGATGAGCGGCAGCTGGTGCCGCTGGCCGGTCTCGAAATCCTCGAAGCTGTGCCCCGGCGTCACCTTGACCGCGCCGGTGCCGAACTTGGGATCGACCAGCTCGGCGTCGGCAATGATGGGGAACTCGCGCCCCAGGATCGGATGCCGCACCTTCTTTCCGATCAGGCCCCGGTAGCGGGGATCGTCGGGGTGGACGGCGACGGCGGTGTCGCCCAGCATCGTCTCGGGGCGGGTGGTGGCGACGACGATTTCCCCGGAGCCGTCGGCGAGCGGATAGGCGAACTTGTACAGCTCGCCCTTCACCTCCTCGTGATCGACCTCGAGATCGCTGAGCGCCGTGCCGTCCTTCACGCACCAGTTGATCAGCCGCTCGGCGCGGTAGAGCAGGCCTTCCTCGTACAGCCGCACGAACGCCTCGCGCACGGCGCGCGACGACTGCTCGTCCATGGTGAAGCGCTCGCGGTCCCAGTCGAGCGAGGCGCCCAGCGCGCGGTGCTGCAGCGCGATGCGATCGCCGGACTGTTCTTTCCACGCCCAGACGCGCTTCAGGAACTCTTCGCGGCCGAGGTCGTGGCGCGACTTCTTCTCCGAGCGCTGCAGCTCGCGTTCGACCACCATCTGCGTGGCGATGCCGGCGTGGTCGATGCCCGGAAGCCAGCAGGTGTTGAAGCCGCTCATCCGCTTCCAGCGGACGAGCACGTCCTCCATGGTTGCGGTCAGCGCGTGCCCGAGGTGCAGGGAGCCGGTGACGTTGGGCGGCGGGAGGACGATGGAAAACGGCGGCTTGTCGCTCTCGTCCTGCGAGCGGAAGAAGCCCTGCTCTTCCCACCATTTTGCCCAGTGCGGCTCGACCTTGTCGGGCTCGTAGCCCTTGTCGAGATCGATGGCCATTGCGGCGGGCTTGATAACACAACGTCCGTCTACAGTCGCCTCGACACCGAAGAGCGAATCAAGTCCCGCGCTCCTTGATCAGGCGCTCGAGCTCTTCGCGGATGATGGTCTCGGCGAGCTCGGGGACGACTTCCCAGGCGATCCTCTCGATCACCTCGCGGCTGGCCTTGGAGAGCGCCTCGCGGAGCAGCGCCTCGCCGCCGCCGGATGCGGCGGGGGCATGCGCTGCCGGCCTGGCCGGCGGCGGGACGACGCTGAGCGACGGCTTCGGCGTAGCGGCGGGAGCCGGCACCGAGCGCAGCGTCGGCATCGGCGTCTCGACCAGATCCTCCTCGTCCATCGGGATGTCCTCGTCGACTTCGATCGAGGGCGGAGGAGGTGGCGGCCTGGCCATGGGCGGAGCCGGCGGCCTGGCGGCCGTCGACGGCGGCCGTGAGGCGGAGGCGGCCGGCGGCATCGACGGTCTGGTCGCCGGAATGCCCGGCGCCGGCGGACGCGAGGTAGACGCGGGAGGCCGCGACGCTGCCGGAGCGCCGGTGAGCGGCGGCCTCGCCGCAGGCGGCATCGGCGGGCGCGTAGCCGGCGCGCCCGGAACAGCGGGCCTGGCGCCGGCGGGCGGCGGCGGGCGCGCTCCCGGCGAGACGGCAGGCCGCGAAGCGCCTGGAGGCGGCGGGCGGGACATCACCATCGTGCTGCCCGCCGCGCCGGGAGCCGCGGGCGCCTTGGGCGCAGCAGGCGGCGACGGACGCGAGGCGGACGGAGGTGCGCCGGGCCTTGCCGACGCAGATGCGGCGGCGCGCGGGTTCGCCAGGATCTGCTTCACCTGCTCGATCAGCTTTCCGGAGTCGAAGGGCTTGGGCATGTGCCCGTTGGCGCCCACCGCCATCGCCTTCGCCGGATCGATCGCCCCGCCGCCGAGGAGAAGCACCGGCACGTCCCTGATGCCCGCATCGGCGCGGATCTTCTGGCAGAGCTCATAGCCGCCCAGCTTGGGCATGCTGACGTCGGCGAGGATCAGATCTGGCTTCGACGCCTTGGCCGATTGCAGCGCCGCCTCGCCGTCCCCGACGGTGGTGAGCTTCACGTCCTCGCGCGCGAAGGTCATGCTGACCGCCTGCTGAATGGTCTTGGAGTCGTCGGCGAGGAGCAGGTTCTTCGGCATGCGCGCGCGCCCTCCGGGCGAGATCAACCTCTACAAGGTCGTCTCCGTAGAGGCAAGTTTCGGGAGCACGCCTTCGAGAGCAGGCCTCGGGCCTCGGACCTCGGGCCTCGGGTTCGAGAAAAAAGCGGGCGCCGCGATGGGAAGAATCCGGCGCCCGACATCTTCGCTGAGGCCCGAGGCCTGAGGCCTGAGGCCAGAGCCGCGGAGCGGCTAGTAATCCAGATCGTCGCCGCCGCCGTAATCCATCCCGCCCATTCCTCCCATCCCTCCCATGCCGCCCATGCCGCCCATTCCACCGCCGCCGCCGCCGGCCGCCGCCTTGGCCTTCTTCTTCGGCTTCTCGGCGACCATCGCTTCGGTGGTGAGCAGCAGGCCGGCGACGCTCGCCGCGTTCTGCAGCGCGCTGCGCGTCACCTTGGTGGGATCGATCACGCCCGACGCCACGAGATCTTCGTACTTGTCGGTGCGGGCGTTGTAGCCGAAGCCGTCCTTCCCCTCGGTGACCTTGTCCATCGAAGAGGGCATCGTGCCCGGTGGCGTGCAGCGCGTCCTCGAGGCGGGCCTTCTTCTCCTTCATCTCCATCTCGGTGGAGGCGCCCATCTGGATCACCGCCACTCCGCCCGAAAGCTTGGCGAGCCTTTCTTGTAGTTTCTCCTTGTCGTAGTCCGAGGTGGTCTCCTCGATCTGCGCGCGGATCTGCTTGATGCGCCGGTCGATGTCCTTCTTCTGCCCCGCGCCGTCGACCAGGGTGGTGGTGTCCTTGTCGATGGTGATGCGCTTGGCTTTGCCCAGGTCGGCGAGCGCGATCTGCTCCATCTTCTTGCCCAGCTCCTCGGCGATCAGCTGGCCGCCGGTGAGCACAGCGATGTCCTTGAGCATCTCCTTGCGCCGGTCGCCGAATCCGGGCGCCTTGACCGCGGCGACTTTCAGCGTGCCGCGCAGCTTGTTGACCACCAGGGTGGCCAGCGCCTCGCCCTCGATCTCCTCGGCGATGATGAGGATCGGCCGCCCCGTCCGCACCACCTGCTCCAGCACCGGGATGAGATCGGCCATGGCGCTGATCTTCTTCTCGGTGATGAGGATGAACGGCTCCTCCAGCTCGCCCACCATGCGGGCCGGATCGGTGACGAAGTACGGCGAGATGTAACCGCGGTCGAACTGCATGCCCTCCACCACCTTGAGCGTCGTCTCCAGGCCCTTCGCCTCCTCGACGGTGATGACGCCCTCCTTGCCCACCTTCTCCATCGCGTCGGCGATGATGTTGCCGATGGTGTCGTCGCCGTTGGCGGAGATGCTGCCGACCTGCGCGATCTCGTTGCGGCCCTGGGTCTTGACCGAGAGCTTCTTCAGCTCCTCGACGATGGCGGCGACCGCGGCGTCGATGCCGCGCTTGAGCGCCATTGGATTGTGGCCGGCGGCGACGA
>WNFI01024103.1_pt1 | contig 13874 bp, 12 predicted proteins | sample 5400471 | NCBI WGS metagenome assembly WNFI01 (sample SAMN13153348, study PRJNA577476) | soil metagenome | isolation source: 100 cm saprolite on Douglas fir-dominated hillslope | place: USA:California | collected 2013-09-17 | reverse complement strand
GTCTAGCCGTTTTACTTTTTTTACTTTCTCTGAGTTCTGCCTATTCCCTGGCACAAAAAGCTGATGCTTCGTTTGTCGTCGGGGGTTCGTTTGTTTCTGACTCGAAAGTGGTGTTTACGACCTCTCCGTCGTTTACCAATAGCATTCAAACTAGCCACCACGTATTTCTAGAAGGAGCGCTGGGGGTGCGGGTATTCAACGCCCAGGTGGCCGCGTTCTACATGGAGCTGCCCATCGCTGCTGTGCCTTCGCAGAAGGTGACGTTTTCTAATGCCACAACCGCATTTGATCACGTCTCTTCGGTCTTCATCACTCCTGGATTTCGATTGAAATTGGCGCCGGGCGCTCCTATTGCGCCCTGGGTGAGCGTAGGTGGCGGCTGGGCGCATTACTCCGCTGATTTTGCCCCTACCACGAACAAAGGAGCCATCCAATATGGCGGTGGGTTGGATTTCAGAACACCTGTGCCCCATCTTCGCATGCGGGGAGAGGTGCGGGACTTCGTTACCGGCGACCCCAACTTATTTCAGGCTACTTTTCCTCCGGGTACCGGCCAACCCGGGATTCATCGCCACAACGTGCTTGTGGGCGGCGGGGTTGTGCTCACTTTCTGATGAAGACTTCCTAAAAACTAAAGGCCTCCCTAAATTGGAGGCCTTTTCAAATTCTCAGGAACGCCCTAGGATGCTTTTTGTACTTTGCCCGACTTCAGGCAGTTAGTGCAGACTCGCACCCGCTTGCTGGCGCCCTTTACCATTGCGCGCACCGGCCGCAGGTTGACGTTCCAGCGCCGCCGGCTCACGTTGTGGGCGTGGCTGATCTTGTTTCCAAATTGCGGCCCCTTGCCGCAGATCTCGCAAACTCGTGCCATTTCGGATAACTCCAGAATTTGACTCAGAAGGGTTTGGAAGCTTCAGAGCGTGTGGTTAAAGGTTGATTTTACTTCAACATACCTCAACGAAGCAAATCAGCGGCTGCAATCGGGACTCTATGCGATACTGAGACTCATGCCGGTCGTGAACCCCAAATCCGTCAAGGTGAACATCACCACCGGCACCGGGGTGGACATTGAGTGGGACGACGGGCACCGCACCCACTACGCGTTCCAGTGGCTGCGTGATGCCTGCCCTTGCGCCACCTGTACTGAAGACCGCAACAACCACCATCGCCAGCCGGGCGAGACGGCGAAAGCAGCACCTTCGCTGTTGCCCATGTATAAGGAGCCGGTCAAGCCCAAAGAGGTCAAGCCGGTGGGCCGCTACGCGCTCAACTTCAGTTGGAATGACGGTCACTCCAGCGGCATCTACTCCTGGGACTACCTGCGGGAGATGTGCCAGTGCGATGAATGCAGGAAATCGGGTGATCGGGTGATCGGATGATCGGGAGATCGGGCGAGCAGCGGTCAGCGTGGATCGCAAACCGCACGAAGCGAAGCACGGTTGAGTCATTTCTGCCTGAATTCATCGCTGAAACACCTTCGCAAAGTATCATTAACGACGAAGTTATTTTCCGATCACCAGATGACCCGATCACGGCGATCTCCCGATTAGCATGAGCCTTCTCGATCAACTCAATCCCCGGCAGCGCGAAGCGGTGGAAGCCGTTGCTGGACCGGTGTTGATCCTGGCCGGAGCGGGCAGCGGCAAGACCCGCGTGATCACCTACCGCATTGCCCACCTGATTGAGGAGCTGGGCGTTTCGCCCGATTCGATTCTGGCGGTGACTTTCACCAACAAAGCCGCGGCGGAAATGGCGGAGCGCGTGGAGCATCTGCTGGGCGGGCGCACACTGCGCAAGCCGCTGATCGCAACCTTTCATTCTTTCTGCGTGCGCGTTCTGCGCCGCGATATTGAAGCATTGCGAGTCGGCGGTGTAGGCCACAAAAAAGACTTTGCCATTTATGACGAAGCCGACCAGCAGTCCGTGGTCAAGGGCGTGATGCGCCGCCTTGGTCTCGACGACAAGCAGCACAAACCCAGCGCCGTGCTTTCGCGTATCTCCTGGGCCAAGAACCACATGCTGGACCCGCAGGAGATGTATCTGCAATCGGCCGATCCCTTCACCGAGAAAGTCGCGCACATCTTTGAGGCCTACCGCCAGGAGCTGCGCAAGGCCAACGCGCTGGATTTTGACGATCTGCTGCTGGAGGCGATGCGGCTGCTGAAGTCGTCTGCGGAAGTCCGGGGGCGTTACCAGCGCCGCTACCAGTACTTGCTGATTGACGAATACCAGGACACCAACCGTCCGCAGTACGAGCTGATCAAGCTGCTGGCCGGCGCGCAGCATAACGTCTGCGTGGTGGGCGATGAAGACCAGTCCATATACTCCTGGCGCGGGGCCGACATCCGCAACATCCTGGAGTTTGAGCGCGACTTCCCTGAAGCTCGCGTGATTCGCCTGGAACAGAACTACCGCTCCACCCAGAACATTCTGGAAGCCGCCTCGGCCGTAGTGGCCAACAACGTGAAACGCAAGGGCAAGACGCTTTGGACGGCGCGTGAAGGCGGAACCAGAATCGGCTACTACGAAGCGCCGGATGGCGAGAACGAATCTCTCTTCGCCGCCGATTATGTCTCGCGTTACCTGACCACGGCGGCCGAAGAGGGCACGGAAAACGTGCGCGTGGCCGTGCTCTATCGCATCAACTCGCAGTCGCGCCTGATGGAAGAGGCCATGCGCCGCTACCAGCTTCCCTATCAGGTGGTGGGCGGCTTTTCTTTTTACGAGCGCGCGGAAATCAAGGACATGATCAGCTATCTGAAGTTGATCAGCAACCCTCAGGACTCGGTAGCGCTGCTGCGGGTGGTCAACACCCCGGCGCGCGGCGTCGGCAAGACCACCGTCGAGACCCTGGAGCGGTTGTCGCTGGAGACCGGCGTTTCCTTGTGGTCGGCCGTGGGCCAGGCCCTGGAACGCAAGCTGCTTCCCCCGCGGGCGTGCGCAGCGCTGGCCGGATTCAAGCAGCTCATCGAAGACGCGCGCGCCATGCTCGTTGGAACATTTGTTGAGCGGGTGAGCGAAACTTCCGAACCTGACCACGGAGACACGGAGGCGCGGAGAGAAGCAGAAGATATTTCCTTTGCAACAGAGGAACTTGAGGAGAACATTGCTTTTGATTTCGGGACAAATGAAGATTCCCCGGAGAAGCAAGAACCGGTGGAAGGTTTCCGCGCACCCGGCGGCGCTGCCTCGGTCCCGGAGGTCTTGAAGTTCCTGATCGACCGCACCGGTTACATCAAACAACTGGAAGAAGAAACTACGCCGGATTCCTTTGCCCGCATTGAGAACCTACGCGAGCTGGTGAACGCGGCCATGGATTCGCGCGACCGCGGCGAAACGCTGGCCGAATTCCTGGACCACGCCGCGCTGGTCAGCGACGTCGACACCTATGATCCGCGCGGGCGAATCACGCTGATGACGCTGCACTCGGCCAAGGGACTGGAATTCAACCTGGTGTTCCTGGCCGGCATGGAAGAAGGGCTGTTTCCGCATTCGCGCGCGTTCAATGATGCGGACCAGATGGAGGAAGAGCGCCGTCTCTGCTACGTGGGCATGACCCGCGCCATGGACCATCTGGTGCTTAGCCGAGCGGTTTTCCGCCGCCGCTACGGCACGGACATGCCCGAGGACAGCGTGCCTTCGCGCTTTCTGGAAGAGGTGCCTTCGCAGTTGCTCGACGATTTGGGCACGCCGCGCTCGAGTCGCGCCTCCGTCCATGCCGATTCCGATTCCGCCGGCGTGCACTACCGCTACGAAGACGAAGACCAGAGCGCGGTTTCGGGTCCTACAGCCCGGCAGCGCACTACAGCCCGCCAAAAGCCCCGCAGTGGCGGGTATTCCGGGCCCAAGTACAATTCAATCGAGAACATTGCCGAATTTTTCGCCTCGCGGGGCAAGAAGTTCACATTGGCCCAAAGTCCAGTGGAAACGCCTAAGGGAAAATCGGCGTTCCGGCCCGGGCAGCGTGTCCGGCATCCCAAATATGGCGAAGGAGTGGTCTACCAGAGGGAAGGAGACGGAGAAAGCGCCAAGGTTACGGTACAATTCCCACGGTTCGGATTGAAGAAGCTGGTGGAAAAATACGCGCAGTTGGAGAGAGCGTGAGACAGGAATTCGTTTTCTTTTTAGGATAGATACATGGCAAATACCAAAGCACTGAGCAAAGAAGAAAGAAAGAAAGCCAAGCGCGCTTCGCGCAAGAAGCAAGCGCCGAAAAAGCCGCGTGATTACGTGCGCGGCGGCAAGAAGCGCAAAGTGAAAAAGATGGTTCGCGGCACGGCCAAGCGGTAGTTCGGCGAAGATCACGGCCGTAGAGACGCAAATCGACCCGCGTTTCTGCGGCCGGCTCGCCGGCGCTCCGTCATCATTCCATGCAAGGAGGTCTCTTTGGCCAGCCAACTTTTTGCCAAGAAGTCTATTGATAAGCTGATCTCGGATTCCGAAAGGCCGGGGAATCGGCTGCCGAAATCTTTGGGTCCNACCCGCGTTTCTGCGGCCGGCTCGCCGGCGCTCCGTCATCATTCCATGCAAGGAGGCCTCTTTGGCCAGCCAACTTTTTGCCAAGAAGTCTATTGATAAGCTGATCTCGGATTCCGAAAGGCCGGGGAATCGGCTGCCGAAATCCTTGGGTCCGTGGTCCCTCACTGCCCTGGGGATCGGCGCCATCATCGGTTCTGGCATCTTTGTCCTCACTGGTACGGCTGCAGCGGGCGAGTATTCGCAGGTAGCTTCCATCTACAAGGCGCAAGTGCTGGACGTGTTTCTCAATCTCATCCAGCATGGCAGCCTTTCCGGGGTTCTGATGCATGGCCGCCCTCCTGCTGGTCCTGCTATTGCCGTCTCCTTCTTGCTGGTTGCGGTGGTATGCAGCTTTGCCGGACTCTGTTATGCCGAGCTGGCGTCCATGATACCGATTGCGGGCAGCGCATATACCTATTCCTACGCGACTCTCGGCGAGCTGGTTGCATGGATCATCGGATGGGACCTGATTCTTGAATACGCGGTGAGCAACGTTGCGGTTGCGATTAGTTTTGGCGGATACCTGAAAGCCCAACTGGCCGACTTCCACCTTGTAATTCCGGACAAGTGGTCGACCCCGGTTTGGAACGGCGACGGATTCACTGGTTCGTATTTCAATTTTCCGGCTTTTCTGGTGATCTTCGTTTTGACGGTCCTGTTGGTCCGCGGAATTCGGGAATCGGCCAGGGCCAATAACATCATGGTGGCCATCAAGATCGGCGCGATCCTGACTTTTCTGGCTGTTGGCGGAATGCTGGCACACAGCTCGAACTTGCATCCATTTGCGCCTTACGGGTTCACTGGAATTGTCTCCGGCGGCGCGATCATTTTCTTCACGTACATTGGATTCGATTCCGTCTCCACTGCGGCAGAGGAGGCCCGCAATCCACAGCGCGACATTCCTTTTGGCATCATGGCTTCCTTGATCGTTTGTACCGTGCTTTATATCGGCGTGGCTTTGGTGTTGCTCGGAATGATGAAATACAACACCTTCGCCGGCAGCAACGTGGAAGCCGCCAATGCTCCCGTGGCCTATGCGCTTCAGCATCTCGGCGCCAACCGGACCTTTCAAGCCGTGATCATTATCGGCGCTCTGATGGGGATGATCTCGTCCCTGCTGGTGTTTCAATACGGGCAGACGCGCATCTGGTTTGCCATGTCGCGCGACGGCCTGTTGCCCAAGATTTTTTCTGTGCTTCATCCGAAATTCAAGACTCCGCATTGGTCTACTTGGATTGCCGGCGCCGCGGTAGGCTTGCCGGCGGGGCTGGTCGACGTCCCCGATGCCGCCGACCTATCCAATATCGGCACACTGTTCGCGTTCTTACTAGTTTCTTTGGGAGTGTTGTTCCTGAGAAAAAGACAACCAGACCGTCCGCGCGGATTCCGCGTCCCCATGGTCCCGCTGTTCCCGATTATTTCTGTGCTGCTATGCATAGGATTAATGTCCGGCCTTCTTGTGATCACCTGGCTCCGCTTTTTCGTCTGGCTGGCCATCGGCCTTGTCATTTACTTTGTTTACAGCCGCAAGCACAGCGAATTCGCCGCCAGCAATCTTGCCACCGGCAGCCAGAAATGAGATGAACGGATGAACGCCAGGTCTTTCATCCAAGCCCTGCCCAAAGCGGAGCTGCATCTGCACCTGGAAGGAAGCATTGAGCCATCCACGCTGGCGGAGATGAGCCGCCGCCACAACACGCCGTTGCCCACGGAAAACAACCGCTACGACGTTACCGGAAGCGGTGACGCGCTCAGCGAAGAAGACGCGCGCCGGCTCTACACGTACAAAGATTTCGACGGCTTCCTGATGGCTTTCAAATCGGTCACCGAGCGTTTGCGGACTCCGGAAGACTACGAGCTGGTCACCTACCGCCTGATGCAGAAGCTGCGGCAGCAGAACGTGGCCCACGCGGAGGTTTACGTCAGCGTGGGAGTGATTCGCTGGCGCGGCCAGGATTTCGCGCCGATCTTTGACGGGCTGGAACGCGGCCGGGAGCGCGGCCAGCGCGACTTTGGCGTGTCACTGCTCTGGATCTTCGACGCGGTGCGCCACTTCGGCACGGAAGCCGCGACTGAAGTTTTTTCGCTGGCCGCCATTCTGCGCGAGCGTAACGTGGTTGGCATCGGCATCGGTGGCGACGAACTCCGCGGGCCGGCCGAGTGGTTTCACGACCTTTACAAAAAAGCCGCGGACCAGGGACTGCGCCTGACTGCCCACGCCGGCGAAACCGCTGGACCTGAGTCCGTCTGGGGAGCGCTGAATATCGGCGCGGAACGCATCGGGCACGGCCTGGCCATCGCCCGCGACCCGGAGCTTCAGGAAGTGCTGGCCCACAAACAGGTCGCGGTGGAGATCTGCGTTTCCAGCAATCTTCGGACCGGCGTCTGTCCGGCGCTGCACGAGCATCCTCTCAAGAAGTTCTTCGACGGCGGCCTGATGATCACGCTGAACACCGACGATCCGGCCATGTTCCAGACCACGCTGTGCCGGGAGTACGAACTGGCGCAGCAGGAGTTCAGTTTTTCCCAGGACCACTTGCGCGAGCTGGCGCGCAATTCCTTTGAAGCTTCATTCCTGCCCGTGGAAAAGAAGCTGCGCTACCTACAGCAGATTGATTTGCTGGTATAGGGTTAACACGCGACGCAAGATCGTCGCGTAACGACCTGTCATCGTGAGCGAAGCAAACCTGCCGAGTCGAACGACCCACACAGGCGCGAAGCGCCTTTCCCAATACCACTGATGGAACGCGGATCAATGGACCTTAGACGACCCCCCACCCCCTTGAGCACTTTTGTTGCAAACAAAGGTAGATATTCCATTCGACAGTACTGTGACAGGACTGTCGAAGGCCAAAAATCCGCCATTTTTTGCTCCGATTCCGTGTGATTTTAGCCATTGGTCAATCGCCAAGTACCTTTCATTCAGTTTTCAAAGAGCGTTTCCATTCCGGCAATGCTGCCAGTGGCCATTTTGGCAGCCTTGCCGCGGAAGTCAACCGCTTGCGGCGGGGAAAGAGCCGTAGGTGTTTGAATCTTTGGGAGAAAAAAGTGTAGACGTTGTAGAAAGTGTAGACCTGCAGAAATGAGTAGCGGCGGCGAGGAGCTAGTCCGCCATGACGGAATCTTCAGTTTGCGCCTGGATCTGCACCAGGTCACTCTCCGCGGTGGCGGAGCGGAAAACCATGTGGGACTCGAGCCTCTGCGGGGCGCGCCAGAAGTCCACCAACGACGTCTGGTGGACGCAGGAGATGGTGCAGTTGGGCGCGCAGGATTTCTGGGTGAGGAATTCGCGGCGGATGTCGGCTGTGGTGTATTCGGCCAGCGGGATGGCCGGATAGCCACGCTGCTGCGAGCAATAGTGCACCAAGCCGTCCTCGCAGATGTACAGGTAGCGTGATCCGGCGCGGCAACGCCAGTTATTCGGCTTGCCCAGGGCGATGTTGTTTTGGAACTGGTTGAAGCGGGCATAACTGTGCTTGCCCAGCTTCTTCATCTCTTGAAAGACGGTCTGCGCTTCTTCGGTCATGGGCCGGAGCTGGCCGGTGCCGTCATGAATAATGCCAACGGTGGAAGTGAACCCCAGTTCGACCGCGCGCTTGCCGATGGTGACCGCGTCCCACTGGTTGCTGACTCCGGCGCCGATTACGGAATTGATGTTGACGTGAAATTCGGCGTGCTCCTTCAGCCATTGCAGCTTCTTGTCCAGCACCTTGAGCGATTTCATGGAGACGTCGTCGGGCTGGACGTTGTCGATGGAAATCTGAAGATGGTCCAGACCGGCATCGTTCAACTGCTGTATGCGCTGCGGGGTGAGCAGATAGCCGTTGGTGATCAGCCCGGAAATCATGCCATGGGAGCGGATGCGGCGGATAATGTCGTCCAGTTGCGGATGGAGCAGCGTTTCGCCGCCGCTGATGGTCACCAGCGTGGTGCCCAGTTTCGCCAGCTTGTCGATACGGCGGTGCATTTCTTCGAGCGGCACGGGGTCGGAGAAATCGTCGTACTCGTTGCAGTAGGTGCAGGAGAGGTTGCAGCGCCGCGTGGGAATGATGTGCACCTGAATGGGATGGTCCTTGGAGACCAGCCCCTTGGCGATCATTTTTAGTTCGCGAAAGGTGCGATGCGCGGCCCTAAGCCGCCGCTTGATTTTGATGTTGAAAGCTGCCATGTATTGAAGAGTTTATTAAAACATACCCGCCGCTCACCCGGCTAAGAAGCAAGTTGTGAGCGGCGGAATTGTGTACCTAAACGGCTGATTTTAAAGCCCGATTGGGTCAGCGAACCTTTACGAAAACGCAGCCTTCCAGCCTGCACCGAGAAGCACCAGGATTCCGTAAATGACGAACATGGTTACGATTCCGGTCTTTTGGCTCGGCCTTCGGTTCGAAGAAGCCATGGCAAAGCCAAGGCCCAACAGCACCACCGCCCAAATCGCAAAGACGTCCACGCCCTTCATCAGCCCGTAGAGGAATTTGCTGCTCTGAGGATCCATGAAGAAAGCGGGATTCGTGGGCATGGGATTGCTCAGGTCGATGCTATTCGCGTCGGAACTGAACAGCAAACTGATGCCCAGGAGAATGGAAGACAGGTTCCAAGGCAGAAATGAGTAAAAAACAACCGCCATCGCGCGTCCAAACGGTACTTGGCCTCCCAACATGAAATTGAAAATCGCCATCAAGATTGCAGCAAAGAGGATCCCGCCCAACAAGATCACCACTGGATATGCGTAGAAGGCTATTTTGGTGCCGGTTGCCTGTATTGAAATGACCCGCTCCCGCTGTTCTGGTGGCATCTGCTCCATTCGTTTCTGGGCTGAGGGCGATCGCTCAATCTGCTGTTGCATAAAACGCACGAAATCGATCTTTTGCGCGGCAACGATGCCAAAGGCCAAGGTAATTACCGCGGACAGGAGCCAGGGCTTCCACCAGCTCGAGTTCAGCTTCAGATCTTCGAACGTCTTGGAGGGCGCAATGAACGCGTTGATGAGCCGCGACGGCTCAGAAAGGCCGGGCTGTGAGGGCTCAGCAGCAGGGACAGGCGGTGTGGCAGTGCTCATATACCATCCTTCAAAAATGAATTTCGAGAAAGGTTACGCGATTTTAGCGCGCAAGGCCAGCGTTATCATCTGCTTTCGCGTGGCCTTTCGCTGAAATGTTCCCAGCCCCGCGGCGCCAACGCGTGCGTCTTGCCATTGTCGTCCAGAATGTTGATTGCTGCGCGGTAATCTTTGCGCTTGTGAATCCGGCCGATCTCGGTGACCTTTACGCCGGCGATCCGGCCGGGAATCTTCGTCTGGGGTGACGCTGTAAACAGCAACTCGTAATCCTCCCCGCCGTGGACAGCCAGCTTAAGGTCCGCATCCTCAGCAATCGGGAGCGCGCCAGCGTTGATGATCGCCGCCACCCGGCTCTCCTCGCAGACGTGGGCCAGATCAACGGAGAGGCCATCGCTGAGGTCGATCATGGCGGTGGCCAAACCGTGCTGACGCAGCCAGCCGCCGGCTTTTAGCCGGGGCACAGGATAAAAATGGCGGCTGGAGTTTGCCGGCCGGACGCGCTCGCCCGTACGGAGCCGCTGCAAGACCGCGGCTGACGCTCCCAGTTTGCCGGTGACGTAAATACGGTCGCCGGGTCGCGCCCCGGAGCGAAGCAGGGCTTTTCCCGCAGGCACTTGCCCGGCGACTACGATGTCGGCGGTGATTGCCTGGGCGGCGGAGATGTCGCCGCCGGCCAACTGCACACCAGACCGCCGGGCCAGCCGCTGCAAACCGTGAAGGAAGCCGTCGACCCACGTTTGAGGAAGCGTGACAGGCAGCCCCAGGGATAGAAAACAGGCCAGGGGCTCACCACCCATGGCGGCAATGTCGCTCAGCCCGCGTGCCAGGCAGCGATGTCCAACGCTCGGCGCCGGATGCCAATCACGGCGGAAGTGGACGTTTTCAATGCAAAGATCGGTGGTGACCAGAAGGTGGGAGCCAGGGGAAAGTTTCAGGATGGCGCAATCGTCGCCAATGCCAGCGACCACAGCGCGGTTAGCGCGGCTATGGGCCAGTCGCCGGATGCGGTCGATCAGCTTTCTTTCTGTCAGGGGCAAAGCAGCTCAACTATAGCGAAAAAAACGACTTGCAGGGTATTTCTCAGTCTCCCTGGAGGTCCCAGCCGGGCCTCGGTTGGAGCCGGATTGACCGAAGGGGTAGGCATCAACCTAAACGGAAGGACGGGGTGACAATAGGACTATTCCCAGTGTTTTACCGCTAACTTTCGTTACCATCGGGTAGCTACTCGGTCATTGACAGCCAAGAAGCGCCTTGTTAAGGTTAGGACACTACTGATCCCTTGATCCTGTTGCCGCCCCGATATCCACTGCTGATAACGGCGGCACGACACAAATGGTTTATCTGCTGCCGCTGGCAGCCCAGACGCGACGGACGAGCAACTGCTGGAAAAGCACTTAACGGCAGGGGAGCTGGGAACCTCTAAATACGGGGTAATTCATTTTGCGGAAACGTTTTTACATCATGCTGGTGGCGCGGAACGCCGAAGGGGAGTTGTTGAAGATCCCCATCCCGCTGCATTACGTGTACGTTTTCATCGCTGGCGCACTTATTGGCATACTGAGCATTACCGGGATGGCGGGTTCCTACACCCGCATGCTGGTCAAGACCCAGCGCTTCGACCAGCTTCGCGATGAAAAAAAGGCCTTGACGTCGCAATACTTGCAACTGCAGCAAATCGCCCAGGAGAACCAATTACAAGCCCAGTCACTGAGTTCATTGGCTGGTGAAGTGTCCTCTCTCTACGGCCTCAAACCAGATCCGTCCCTTGCCGACGACGATCCGGCTTCAGCGGCCATCCAGCAGTTTTATGCTCTGCGCACCACGGCCATGACCGGGGCCGCTTCTGTGGGCATTAGCATGGGCGCACTGCATGACACCAGCACCCGCGATTGGATGCGGCTGGCGGCGGCGCCCACGCTGTGGCCAGTCCAGGGACGCATCACTAGTTCGTTTGGCGAGCGCACCGATCCCTTCAATGGAGGAGAAGGCGTGTTCCATCGTGGCGTGGACATTTCCAGCGAAATCGGCACCCGCGTCATCGCGCCGGCGGATGGTTTAGTCGAGTTCTCCGACTTAATGAACGGCTATGGCCGGACGGTAGTGATGGACCATGGCAACGGCATCAGCACGCTGTACGGGCACCTCTCCAGTTTCGCCGTGAGTCCGGGACAATTGGTGCATAGGGGAGATACGGTGGGCTTCGTGGGCCAGAGCGGACGCACAACCGGCCCGCATTTGCACTATGAAGTCCGCATCTTCAATACGCCGGTGAATCCGCACCGGTACCTGCTTTTCACGTTTACCCAGCAGGTAGCTTCCGGAGCGATGTAAGCTCAGCGCTTGCGGCTTTGTGGCTGCTGCGTTGGCGCAGGAGACGCCGCACCAGCCAGACTTTCCGGCTGGGCTTCCGACAAGATTTTTTTCAGAAAGTTCTGCGAGAACGTGGCGGTAAAAACCGCCACGTTTCCTTTTTGCTCGACGTGAATGCTTTCCAGCGCCGCCTTTACGTCAGCGTCGGACCCTTTCGTCCTCACCAATCCTGTCGCGGTGCGATACACAGCGAGAAAGGTATTGGCGGAATCCATTACTCTTCTGGCATCAGCCTCGGTTGCCGCGAAGACATCGGCTTGGAACAGCAGGGTCCCGTTGTAGCGCAGCGAAGCCACTGCGACGGTATTTTCGAGAAAGCTGAAGTTCAAGCCACCCGGCAACTGCGGCGTGTTCGAATTGGCCGGAATGCGATCGATCACCCAAGCCAGGCTGGTGAGAGGAACGCTGTGGTAGTAGCTTTGCAGCAGTGAGGACCCGCCTGAAGGTTGACGAAACCGGTCAATCATTCCGTGCATCGGCTCGGCCGAAACCATGTTGGTTACGGCTACCGTAGCGCCGTCCAGGATGCAGGCGCGGACGGTATGGCCTTCGTGAAGAACTGAGAAGATGATCTGGTCGCGGTAGGTTTCGGTTTGTGAGGAATTTTTTTGCAGATAGCTCTTCAGCCGCTCCCGGTCGAAACGTCCGGCAAAGACTTCTGCTGATTCCACATCGCGCCCGTCACCGGTGTCGCGGCGAGAGAGGGCAACTTCATCGAGATCGCGCTCAAACTGGATTCCTGTCTGCTCCACGAACTCGCGGTAATCACCTTCCAGTTGTACCGGCTTGGATTTATTCAGCTCCCAAAGATGCACCGGCCTAAGGTTGAGATAAAACAGGCGGTCCCCTTCGGGCAGCAGGCGGGCAGCCTCTGGCGGGCTCTGAGTTCGGCGAACTAGCAAGAAGGCCCCAGCCACAACCGCGGCCAATAACAGGGCTGAAATCAGTAATTTGCGGTACTTTTGCATGCAGTATCAGTATAGATTATCGGGCCTTCTCGCCGGTGCGCGTGGGCCACTACTGATTAGAGAAATTGGTACAATTAAGGAGTGGAGGGTACCGCGCTGGGTAACGTCTTTTAAAGATCACGGGTGCTGCCTGTTGCACGCAGATTGCCGCTGTGCTAACTTATTTACTTGCCCCAGTTAAGGGGAATATTGTGCTGGCGTAGCTCAGCTGGTAGAGCATCTGATTTGTAATCAGAGGGTCAGGGGTTCAAGTCCCTTCGCCAGCTCCAGATGAAAAAACGGGTTTCCCGAAGCGCGTTAGGCTGGCGCGTCTCGGATTTAGAAGGCACTGCGCACAAAGTATTTTTCTACCGGAAACGTAACCCACGAAGTCTTTCCGTCAACGTCATCGGCGTATGAGGCGGAAGTATGTTTGCGCGTCTCCTGATTCGCTTTTGCCCCGAGGAGTGAAAGCGTCCCGTTGTTAGCCAGCGTAAGAGCAAGTGGGTGGATTGTTGGCAAGCCGCAGGACCGGTGAAATGCACAGGTGACCGAGTGGTTAATGGTAGCAGACTGTAAATCTGCCGCTCTCAGGAGCTACGGAGGTTCGAATCCTCCCCTGTGCACCAGGATTTCAAGATTGCGCGAGAGCAGATGGAACAGCGGAAAAGGTTTTATGTCGCACTCGCGATTTACGCGGCACTCGGCCTGCTGATCTGGATGACGATGAGTGATGTTCCGGTGCCCATGCCGATGCGAAGCGGGCACGTAAGCATTCGAGCGCTGACGTTGATGATTCTGGCGCTGTTTGTGGTACGGACGCTTCTGCACCGGCGAGCCGAGCAGATTCGGGCAGAGCGGGACGCGGAAAAGTAATTGGGTTTCGAGCTGATGTAGCTCAGTTGGTAGAGCACTCCCTTGGTAAGGGAGAGGTCACCGGTTCAATCCCGGTCATCAGCTCCAGGTTTGACAAGGCTGATGTG